>Ga0335071_10008052_pt1 | contig 10828 bp, 6 predicted proteins | sample Lox_Sample_15_FD_206724 | JGI IMG/M metagenome (GOLD analysis project Ga0335071, IMG submission 206724) | Soil microbial communities from Loxahatchee National Wildlife Refuge, Florida, United States - Lox_Sample_1.5 | ecosystem: Environmental > Terrestrial > Soil > Wetlands | place: USA: Florida...
CCGCACCGAGCACGCCGCCGCCTCGCTCCCCGACGGGCGGGTGCTCCTCCTCGGCGGGGCCGGTACCCCCTCGCTCGCCTCCGCCGATCTCTACGATCCCTCCACGGGGCTCTTCGGCGCCGCCGGAGTGCTGAACACCGGGCGGGCCCGGATGAGTGCCACGCCCCTCGCCGACGGGCGGGTGCTCGTGGTGGGTGGGACCGACGGCAGCGCCGAGCTGGGCACGGCCGAGCTGTTCGACCCGGGGACGGCGAGCTTCCCCCCGGCCGACGTGATCCCGCTCGTCAACGCTCGCTTCGGGCACGCCGCCGTGCCCCTGCCCTCGGGAGAGGTGGTGGTCGCCGGCGGCCAGGACGCGAGCGGCTACCTGTCCTACGTCGAGCGGTACGACCCGGCCGGTCAGGACTTCACCCCGGTGAACTCCCTCACGACGGAGCGCGACACCTTCACCTTCACCCTGCTCCCTTCCGGCCGCCTCTTGGCCTGGGGAGGCGACAACAGCGGCCAGCAGGCTCCGGCCGAGCGCTACGACTTCTTCTCCCCGGCCGCGCCCGCGACGCCCGACCTTCCCATCTCCGCCTCGCCGCCGTCCTGGGTCCCCGGGGCTTCGCTCACCCTCTCCCCCGCGGCCGGCAGCTTCACCGGCTCGACCGAGGCCGCCTCGGGCGACACCCGGAGCTCGGCGGTGAACGAGCCCATCTTCGTCCTCGAGCGGCAGGACGCCGACGGCCTCACGTACGCCGAGACCACCGGCTTTCCCGCTGCCGGCGCACCCGCCACGAGCGCCCAGGTGAAGCTCCCCGGCGCGCTCTCCGGCGGCTGGTGGTGGATCCGGGCCCTCGTCGCCGGCGTGCCCGGCCAGGCCGAGCCCTTCTTCGTGCTCGCCCCGTTCTACATCACCCCGACCGATCCGACCGTGCCGCCGCGGGGCAGCCAGGGCTTCACCGCCCGGGGCGGCGCCGGCCCTCCCTACACCTGGTCGCTCACCACGAACGCCTCCGGCGGGCACATCGACACCGATCCCAACACCTTCGCCGGCTCCTACCTGGCCGGCGCCACCCCGGACGTCGTCGACGTCGTCTCGGTGACGGACGCGGTCGGGAACACCGCCACCACCACCGTCCACGTCGGCGACGGGGTCACCATCCACGGCAGCGGGCCGGTGCCGCCGCTCGGAGCGGTCACCTTCACCGCCAGCGGCGGAAGCGGGACCGGCTACCAGTGGACGCTCACGACCAACGCCTCCGGCGGCCACGTCGACACCGACCCGAACACCTTCGCCGGCGCCTACGTGGCCGGGAACGCCGCCGGGACCGACCGCGTCACGGTCACCGACTCGCTCGGGAACACCGCCTACGTCGACGTGGTGGTGACCACTCCGGTCGCCATCGCGCCCCTCACCGCCTCCACCACCCCGCTCGGCACGGTGGACTTCACCGCCTCCGGAGGCGCCGGAGGCTATACCTGGACGGTCTCCCACAACCTCTCCGGGGCGGGCTTCTCGAGCGGGAACCCGGGCCCGAACGCCACCTACCAGGCCGGCCGCACCGGGAGCGTGACCGACACGGTCCGGGTCACCGATTCCCTGGGCAGCTATGCCGAGGCCACCGTCGAGGTCAGCGCAGCCATCTCCATCGTCCCGTCCTCGGCCACCACTCCGCCGCGGGGCTCGCTATCCTTCACCGCCTCGGGCGGGACCGACACCGGGTTCGCCTGGTCCCTCTCCACCAACGCCTCGGGGGGAACGATCGATCCTTCGAGCGGCGCCTACACCGCGGGCGCCACGCCGGACGTCACCGACGTGGTCCGGGTGGAGGACTCGCTCGGCAACCTCGCCACCGTGGAGGTGACGGTCGGGCCGGGAATCAGCATCACCCCCCTGGAACCGGGCGCCTACCCCGGCCAGACGGTGACCCTCGTGGCCCAGGGCGGCAGCGGCACCGGCTACACCTGGTCGATGGTGAGCGTGACCTCGAACGGCGGAACCATCGATCCCACCACCGGGGTCTACACCGCCGGCACGGCCCGCGGGGCCACGGACATCGTGGAGGTGACCGACTCGCTGCAGAACGTGGCCACCGTCGACGTGGCGGTCTGGCCCGACTGGAAGCCAGCCGGGTCCGGATGCGGCACGCTCGGCGGCGGAACCGGTCCACTCGGGCTTCTCCTCGTGTTCTGGCTCGGCTGGCGGGGAAGGGCGCGCCGGCTCTTTGGGCGTGGTGCCCGGTGGCTCGGTTTCGCGGCCCTCTTCCTCGTGCCGGGGGTGACCCGGGCCCAGACCCCGCCGGTCAGCACCTCCTTCGTGGTCCAGCGCTTTCAGCCCGCCGGCGGCGCCTACGACCTTCTGGGCGTGGAGTCGGCCCAGGTTCCCGGTCACGAGAAGCTGACCCTGCGCCTGTACGGGAACTACGCCAGCCGGCCGCTGGTCCTCTCCGCGCCGGGGATGGACAAGGTCGCCCTGCTCCGCAGCCAGAGCGGTGTCGACCTGACCGTGGCGGTGGGGCTCATGGATTGGGCCGAGGTCTCGGCGGTCGTCCCCGGGGTGGTCTCCCAGTCGCGCGAGCAGGATCGCTTTCTTCCCCCGGAGCTGCGCCAGAGGGTGGCCAGCTCGGGCCTCTCCGACCTGCGGATCGTCCCGAAGGCCCGGCTCCTGGAGCTGGGCAGGTTTCGGCTGGGCGTCTCGGCGCCGGTGAGCTTGCCCACCGGCGACCGGAAGGCGTTTCTCGGCCAGGGGGGATTCACCTTCGGTCCGACCGCACTCATCGAGCTGGATGCGCTCGGGCCGGCCCGGGTGCTCTTGAACGGCGGGGCGATCTTCCGTGAGGAGCGGCACCTCATCGACCTGACCGTGGGGAACGCTTACACCTATGGTGCGGGGCTCGAGTGGCCGTTTCAGGCGGGCGCCGAGCGCTTCTCCGCCCTGGGAACCCTGCAGGGCGAGGCGGGCATGAAGGACCGCTCGGCCACCGCCCGGCCCATGGAGGCCTTGGCCGGGCTGCGCTGGATGGCCCCCTCCGGCCTGCTCGTCACCCTGGGCGGTGGTCCGGGCATCGGCAAGGGATACGGGACCCCGCAGTACCGGGTCTTCGCCGAGATCGGCTTCACCACCTCCACCCGGGACCGGCTCGACAGGCGCGAGCCCGAGCCGGTGAAGAAGGCGGAGGAGCCCAAGCCGCCCGAGCCCGAGGTGGCGCGGCCCGAACCGCCGGCCGAGCCGCCCAAGGCGGAGGAGCCGAAGGCCGCCGAGGCCCAGCCGGCAACGGAGCCGGAGCCGCAGGTCGAGCCCAAGACCCTTCCTCCCCCGGCCCCGACCGAGCAAGTCGAGGCGCTGCGCATCGATGCGCGGATCTACTTCGACTTCAACAAGAAGGAGATCCGCGACGAGTTCCGGCCGGTCTTGAAGCACCTCGCCAAGCGCATCGCCTCCGAGCCGCGCATGCGGGTGGTCCGGATCGAGGGACACGCTGACGACCTGGGCCCGCCCGACTACAACCTCTGGCTCTCCGAGGAGCGGGCTCGCGCGGTCAAGGCGTTCCTGGAGAAGAACGGCGTGCCGCCGGCGCGCATCGCGGTGATCGGGTTCGGGAAGTCCAAGCCGGCCCGACCCGGTCGCAGCACCGAGGACCGGGCCAAGAATCGCCGCGTCGAGTTCAGCGTGGAGGAGCAGTAGCCGCGTCTCAGCCGACAGAGGCCGCTTCGGGCGGAGGTGAAGGGCTCCTCCACCTCCGCCCGGCAAGCCCGGCGGGAGAGAAGCCCGCCCTAGAATAGCCGCCAGGCGCCCGAGGAGAGCGGCGGCAGGACCGCCCGCAGTCCGCCCGCGACCGCCTCGAGGGGGGGCGAGCCCGGGAGGAGCGGCTCGGCCGAGGTGGCGGGGAGTTCCAGCGGCCCGGTGTCGAGCGGTTCCGGGCCGGCGTTGTGGATGCAGAGGACCACCTCGGCCTCGCTCTTGCGCAGAAAGGCCAGGGCGGAGTGGGGTGCGCCGGGGAGGCCCACTGGCTCGAGGTCGCCCCGGAGGAGCGCTGGCGAGGCGTGCCGCAGGACGATGAGGTCCCGGTAGAAGGAGAGGAGCGAGGTGGGATCGGCCCGCTCCCTCTCCACGCAGCGCTGCTCGGCGCCTTTGGCGAAGGCGTGCCAGGGCGTACCGTTGGTGAATCCGTGGCCGGCCCCCTCGCAGCGGAAGGGAAGGGGAGTGCGCTTCTCCTCGTCCGCCTGCCCATCGCCGTTCTCCTCGCCGAGTTCCTCCCCCTGGTAGACGAAGGGCGATCCCGGCAGCGTGAAGAGGAGGGCGGCGGCGAGCCTGAGCCGGGCGGGATCGTTTTGGACCCGGGTGGCGATCCGGATCTGATCGTGATTGGTGAGGAACGGAGCGTCGACCGCCCCGGGAGGGTAGGCCCTTCTCGCCGCGGCGAGCACGCTCGAGAGCTCGTCGGTGCGTCCGTTCGCGGCCGCCGAGACGATGGCCGCGGCCAGGGGAAAGTCGAAGGCCAGGTCGAGCTCGTCGGAGCCGTTCCCGTAGTAGTCGGCGATGTCCTCGGTGACCGACCACACCTCGCCGACGAGCACCGCTCCGGGCTTCTCCGCCCGCACCGCCTGGGAGAGCTCCTTCAGGTAGGCGTGGGTGAGGGGCGTCGACACCTGGCCGCGCACCGGCCCGGTCTCCACGAGGAAACGGACCGCGTCCAGGCGGAAGCCGTCCGCCCCGCGTCCGAGCCAGAGGCGGATGATCCGCTTCATCTCCTCCCGGACTTCCTGGTTCTGGTAGTTGAGGTCCGGCATCCCCGCCTCGAAGAGGCCGTAGTAGAAGTCCTTCCCGCGCCGGTGCCAGGCCTTGCTGCTGAGATCCCAGGGCTTTCCCCACCCCGGGTCCTTCGGGCTCCACTCGTACCAGCCTCGCCTCCTGGAAGCTCTGCCGGAGGCGGAGTCCTTGAACCACGGGTGCTCGTCGCTCGTGTGGTTGAGCGGCAGGTCGAGGATGACCTTGAGGCCGCGCCGGTGCGCGGCCTGGACGAGCTTCGAGAAGGAGTCGAGATCGCCGTAGGCGCTCGCGATCCGCTCGTAGTCGGTGACGTCGTAACCGTGGTAGCTCGGGGAAGCGAAGACGGGCATGAGCAGGATCGCATCCACCCCGAGGTCGTCGTGGGTCGCCGGGTCGCCGTCGTTCAGGTAGTCGAGGTGGTCGGTGAGGCCCGCCAGATCTCCCACGCCGTCGCCGTCCGAGTCGGCGAAGCTGCGAACGAACACCTGGTAGAACACGGCCCCCTTCCACCACTCGTCCGGGCGGGAAGATGCCCGCTCCGCGCCCGGGGAGGGCGCGGCGAGCGGCGGCGCGAGGGGGAGGGCGAGCACGGCGACGGAGAGGGCCAACGCGAGCGGGCAGCGAGAGCACATGCCCGCGACTGTACCAAAGGCCCGAAGGGACCCGCGTTGCCGCGGCCGCCCGGCTCGGCCCGTCAGCCGTCGTCCTGGGCCCTGACGCACCGCTCGAGGTCCCGCGCCCGAGCCTTAAGGTGAATCGACCAGGAGAGGTTCCGGAAGGGCTCGAAGGACTGCCAGAAGGACACGGAAGCGAGCCCGCCCGGACCGCCATCCAGTCCCCGCAAGAGCGCCTCCGGATCCTTCACGTCGTCGATCCCCGCCTCGTGGAAGAGCTGGCGGAGGTAGGCGCTGCGCTCGGCGCGGCAGCTACCGGTGCGAAGGAGGGCCAGGGAGGCCCATCCGGCGGGGGTGGAAGGGGGCCGGAACGCCACCGGGGGCTGCGAGGGAGGCGCGGGGGAGCTCGGCTCGGCCGGCGGGGGTGGCGCCACCGCTCGGGTGGCCGCTCCTCCCCCTCCGCTCGCCTCGGCCACCGTGAACGAGCCGACGTGCTCGTCCTCGGTGCCCTCCTCCTCGATCCGGTACCAGCCCTCGGGGAGGTCGATGCGCTCTCCCACCGGGAGCTTCTGGCTCAGCACCTCGACCGTGGCATCGCCGGAGGAGAGCGTGCCCTCGGCCCGAGGTGGCTCGGCGGGGTAGGGGAAGGTCGGGAGGACGACGAGCAAAGGCGCGGCGAGGAGGTTTGAGCGGCGCATGAAGGCCTCGATCACCTTCACGATCGGACACCCGAGGAGCGCCCGCAAGCCTCGCCGCTGTGTTCCTCGTGGGGTATCCTTCGCCGATGCTCGCATCATTGCTGGCGCTTTCCCTGGCCGCGTCCCCCCGCATCGCCGTGCTCCCCATCGTGGCCGGCGAGGGCGTCTCGGAGAAGACGGCCGCCGCCCTGACCGAGGCCTTGGCCGCCGAGGTCCGCAAGCGAGCCGGCGGCGAGGTGATCACCCAGCGAGAGATCAACACGGTCCTCTCCCTGGAGCGGCAGAAGGCGATGATGGGATGCGCGAGCGACGCCTGCATGGCCGAGCTGGGCGGCGCCCTGGGGGTGGAACAGCTGGTGAACGGAGACATCGCCCGGGTGGGCGAGAGCCTGCTCGTGCACTACCGGCTCATCGAGGTGGGGAAGGTCCGGGTGGTGGCCCAGGCCGATCGCCGGCTGCGCAAGGGCACCCTCGACGACCTGCTCGACCTCTTGCCGGCCATGACGGGCGAGCTCTTCGCGGCGACGCCCCCACCCCCTCCGGAGAGGCGGGCCCAGGCGGAAAGCGAGGAAGGTGGCCGGATCGGCACCGCGCCCGGGCCAACCCCGGCGCCGGAGAGGAAGCTGCCACCTCCCTGGGCCGAGGAGCCGGACAGGAAGGCGAATCCGGGGGCCGTGGCGAAGCTCGTCCTGTGGGAGGACGGGAGCGGGAACTACGTGGCCTTCGACCCCGTGGACCTGGATGCGCCCGGGTACGCCGGCACCGCCCGGAAGATGCACCGTCTGCGGGTGGGGAGCGGGTTCCTGGACGGCGGCCAGGGCACCGGCTCGCACAGCTTCTGGGATCCGCGCGTGGGCGGCGGGCGATTCGAGTGGACCCCCGCGGAGGCGAAGCTCAGCTGCGGGCAGAGGGAGTTGCCCCTGAAGCGCGTGCCAGCCGTCGAGGCGCAGAAGATCCTGGCCCGAGCCGAGCTCCTCGCGCCCAGGTGGCGCCGCGTGCCCCACCTCCTCGCCCGGGACGATGAGGGGACCTACTTCCTCGTGGACGGCGCCCGCGACGCGGAGGGCGACCCGGCGGATCCCCCCGATTACCGGCTCTACGTCGGCAAGAAAGGCGGTCTTTCGCGCATCGACCTCTTGGATTCGATCAAGGACAGCGGCGGCCTCGTCTTCATCACCTCCGGGGGTCGGCTCGTGGCCCGCCAGCAGGGGCGCAAGTACGCGGTGGAGTGGAGCGCCGGGAACACCCGGATCGCTCTCACCTGGCTCGAGCCGGCGGAGCAGGGCCCGCTCATCTACCGGGAGCTGGGCGTCTACGCGGGGCAATCGCTCGGCACGCCCTGCGACGGAAGGCTCTAGCGCCGTGTGATCAAACTCAGCAGCGCTGACCTTCTCGACGCCTCGGGGCCAAAGTACCTGATTTGCCAGGGTAATCGCCCGAAGCGAGGCCTCGGTGCTGATCTTTTAAATACCCAAACGGGCCGGACGGGCGGCCAAGTACCTGAAAAGAGGCTAAACGCCCTCTGGCCCGCCTCTTGCCACTTCTTCCTGGGCGGTCGGGGTGGTGAGGCGTGGCCGGCCTCGCGGAAAGGGAGGAACGCGTGGCGAGCATCGTCGAGTTCATCGGGACCCTGGGAGCATTCGCGGCCGGGCTCTTCGGCCGGGCGGGGCTCTTCCTCGTCGGCGCGCTCGTTCTGGCCGTCCCGGCGATCCTGGTCGCCATCGCCTTTGGCCTGGTCTCGAGGTTCCGGGCGCGACAGGTGGCCCGGAGGGGGCGGTTCTCCTTCCGTCACGGTGCCTTTCACGCTCCCAACCACACCTGGATCGGCTCGCGCGGACCGGCCGAGCTTTTGCTGGGCATCGACGACCTGGCCCGGGAGATCGTTCCCTCGGTGACCGCCGTCGAGCTGCCCCGGCCCGGCATGGTGGTGAGGAAGGGCGAGGCCATCGCCGTCCTGCACGCCGGGCGGCGCTCCATCCGCATCGAGGCGCCGCTCTCCGGGATGGTGGTGCGGGCGAACGCCAAGGTGACGGGGGATCCGGGCCTGGTGAAGCGCGAGCCCTACGGCGACGGCTGGCTCTTCTCCCTCACCCCGGCCGACACGAGCTACATGCGCTTCCCGGCCGAGGAGGAGGCCGGCGCCTGGCTGGAGCGCGAGGCGAAGCGGCTCGAGGTGTTCTTCGAGCACGAGCTGGGCCTCGCCGCGGCCGACGGCGGTGCGTTCCTCTCCTCTCCCCTTCTTTCGCTCAGCGAGGACGGGTGGAAGCGGCTCACCGAGTCCTTCCTCAGGGCGAGCTAGGAGGGCCGGAGCCCCACGGCAGGCTGGCCTGTTCGAGCGCGTGCTCGGCCACGAGGGCCAGGGCCGCATCCTCGGGACCGTCGATCCCGTCGAGCCCGGCCTCGACGCGGCGCCGGGCGGCGCCGGCGTAGGCGCGGAGGATCTCCCGCTCGGCGCGGCCGGCCTGGTCCCCGTGGTTCTCGACCGTCCCGGAGATGCGGGAGAGCATGGCCGCGCAGGCGTAGAGGTCGATGAGCGCGTCGGCCAGGCGGGCCAAGACGAGCTGCTCGTCCACGAGCCTCTTCCCGTGGCGGCGCAAGGCCCGGTCCACCGAGAGCGCCACCGCTCTCACCAGCTCCTCGAACCCGGCCGCGTCCTCGGCGAGCAGCGGCGGCAGCTGGGTGAAGCGCCCCCTGCCCCGGGCCACGTTGGCAGCGAGCGAGGCGCGGCGCCGTGCATACTCGGAGAGCACGCCGAAGCCCTTGATGGGATCGGCGAACACCCCGCGCACCGACTCGGCCACGTCGCGCAGCTCCTCGGCCACGTCGGAGACCGCGGTCAAGGCGATGAAGAGCCGGAGGATGTCGTTGGAGCCGTCGAAGATCCGGTGGATGCGGGCGTCGCGGAAGGCCTGCTCGAAGGGGAAGGAGCGCATGTAGCCGGCCCCTCCGGCGACCTGCACCGCCTCGTCGGCGATCCGCCACAGAGCCTCGGTGGAGAGCACCTTGGCGATGGCCGCCTCCACGGCCAGGTCCTCGAACCCCCGGTCGATGAGCCCGGCGGTGAGGTCGACGGCGCTCTCCGCCGCGTAGCAGTCCACCACCATCCGGGCCAGCTTTCCCCGCACCAGGGCGAAGGCGGCGAGCGGCCGGCCGAACTGCTTGCGCTCCCGGGCGTGGCCCAGGGAGAGGTCGATGAGCCGCTTCATCGCCCCGACCGATCCGCCCCCGAGCCCGGTACGGCCGGCGTTGAGGACGGTCATGGCGATCTTGAACCCCTGGCCCATCTCCCCCAGCACCGCGTCGGCCGGGACGCGGACCTCCCGAAGCTCGAGCCGGGTGGTGGAGGAGGCCCGGATCCCCATCTTCTCCTCGGGTGGCCCCACGGTGAGCCCCGGCGCCTCCCGGGGGACGAGGAAGGCGGAGAGTTGCCCCCGGCCCTCCTGCGAGGTCCGGGCGAAGACGGTGAAGAGCGAGGAGATCCCGCCGTTGCTCACCCAGCCCTTCTCGCCGGAGAGCACGAAGTCGCCGCCGTCCCGCACCGCGCTGGTCCGTATGGAGGCGGCGTCCGAGCCGGCCCCGGACTCGGTCAGGCAGAAGGCGGCGAGGAGCTCGCCCTTGGCAAGGCGCGGGAGCAGGCGCGCTCGCTGCTCCGCGGTGCCGTAGAGGAGGAGCCCGCGGACGCCGATCGAGCCGTGCACGCCCACGGTGACGGCCACCGAGGTGTCGTGGCGGGCGATCTCCTCCAGGGCCCGGGCATACCCGGTGTTGGACAGTCCCACCCCACCGAAGGGCTCGGGGATGACGAGGCCAAACAGGCCGGCCCGGCGCAGCTCGTCGAGGAAGGAAGGCGGCATCGCCCCCTCTCGATCCCAGGCCGAGAACTCGGTCCGTCGCGGGCCGAGAATCGCTCCGATCCGCCCGAGCACGCCGGCGAGCGCCTCCCGCTCGCTGAGCTTCGGATCGGGAAAGGGCAGGAGGATCTCCTCCTCGATCTGGCCCATGGCCAGCGAGCGCATGAAGCTCGCGGTACGCTTGTCGATCATGGCCGCCTCCGGACGAGGCCCCGGCCATTATAACGCACTGCGCCATCCGCGTCCCGGCGCGGGCGGGCTTTTGGGGAACGGGGAGGCCATTGCAACGGGGCGCGAGGAAGATCTAGGTTCGCGGCATGAAAGGGTGGGGCGAGCGGCGGCAGGGGTTGCTCCGGCGGCTGGAGCAGCTCTTCGGCTTCCATCCCTGGATGCTGGCCCTGGCCGTGTTTCTCGCCTGCGCCATCGGCATCGCGGTGATGCAAGGCGCGCGGGAGAGGCCGGTCGTGGTCGCGCGCGTCGGCGTGGGGGCGCAGCGCTAGCCGCGCGGACTAGGGACGAAAGCCGGCCAGAATCCGCCGTGGCGCCCGCGTTCGCGCCGCCGCCCGCGCGGCGAGCCCCCGGAAGTGGCCCTCGAGCGTCGAGAGCGCAAGTGCGTTGCCGTCGCGGGGGAGCCGGGCCAGCGCCCGCCGATGGGCGTCGAGGCCCTCGAGGAACTCCTGCAGGACCTTGGCGGTGAACCGGCGCGGGTCGGCCATGCGGGCCGCGCCCAGCCGGACCAGCTCGCGCGCATTGAGCCGTTGCTCGGCGCTCTGCTCGGGGCAGAGGAGCATGGGCTTGCCGAGGTGGAGCGCCTCCGAGGCGAGCTGGTGGCCGGAGGTGGCGAGCACGGCCCGGGCCGAGGCCAGATCCTCGACGAAAGCCGCCTCGTCGATGGGGGCGAAGCGCACG
>Ga0335071_10008053_pt1 | contig 10827 bp, 11 predicted proteins | sample Lox_Sample_15_FD_206724 | JGI IMG/M metagenome (GOLD analysis project Ga0335071, IMG submission 206724) | Soil microbial communities from Loxahatchee National Wildlife Refuge, Florida, United States - Lox_Sample_1.5 | ecosystem: Environmental > Terrestrial > Soil > Wetlands | place: USA...
CGGGCAAGCAACAGGAATTTCCCGAGGTTGACCGGGCCGACTGGTTCAACATCGAAACCGCCAAAGAAAAGATTACCAAAGGGCAGATCGATTTTCTGGACGAACTTCTCCATAATCTTGAATCCGATCCCCCGGAAGCAGCGTGATTGAACCGCAGACCGCTTCGCTGGTAAGAGGCGAAGTCCCCGAAGGGGAGAAGATCGCCCTTCGGGCTGCGAAGATGGAAGATAAATGCAAGGAAGAAAGAATATAACGGGAGCTCTGTTAAGATTAACCCTTCTTAGGCACGCCAAAGACGTGACGGTCTTCCCAGTCCGTTACGGCGGACGGTCTTCCATCTTCCCTCTTCTCCATTTCAGCTGCAACACCTTCGGAGGCGCGTCGTGAACGGGGCAGAACTCCTGGTCAGAACCGCCAAGGAACGGGGCATCCAAGTCTGTTTCGCCAACGCGGGCACTACGGAAATACCGATCGTGATGGCGCTTGACTCGGTAAAGGGCATGAGAGCTGTCCTTGGGCTGTTCGAAGGAGTCTGCACAGGCGCGGCTGACGGTTACGGCAGAATGACTGGCAGGCCTGCGATGGCGCTCCTGCATCTCGGTCCGGGGTTCGCCAACGGCATTGCAAACCTGCACGATGCAAGAAGAGCTGCTACACCTGTTCTCAACGTCATCGGTCAGCACGCGACCTGGCACCTTCGTGCTGATCCACCCCTTGCAATGGACATAGAAAGCCTGGCCCGCGCTGTGTCTGGTTGGGTGCGCAGCAACCGATCCGTCGAGACGCTCTCACACGATGTGAGTGAAGCGGTCAACGAGTCACTCTTTGGGCAAGTATCCAGCCTCATCGTTCCTCACGATGTCCAAATGGCTGAAGTCGAGGACAGAAAGCCAGAAGACGTTGGCTTTGCCTTTGATCCGATCGACGCAGATGCTATCGAGAAAGCAGCAAAGCGCATTCGCGCTGCGAGAAAACCCGCCCTTCTCCTTGACGGTCGGGCTCTGAGCAGACCAGGGCTGGATGCGGCTACGCGCATCAGCGCAGCCTGCAGAGCTGATCTTTTTGCGCCAAGCTTTTTCTCCTGCACGGAACGCGGTTCCGGTCTACCCGACGTGCAGCGTATACCCTATTTCCCGGAAGAGGCGGTCTCACTGATGGCTGGCTACGATGTTGTCGTGATTGTCGCTGCACATGAGCCAGTCACATTCTTTGGCTATCCCGGTGTCAGAAGTCATATCTTGAGCGAGTCGCAGGAAAAGATCCACCTCTGCACCAAGAAAGCTGACCCGGTGGAGGCACTCATTGCGCTGGCGGCTGCGCTGGATGCTCCCACTCGCGTGACTATGAGCGAACCACACAACAACCGCTCCGGATTGCCCGAGGGTACACTTACAGCGGAGAAAGCATGCCTCACGCTTGCAAGTCTCCAGCCGGAATATGCAATCATTGTGGACGAAGGTATCACCAGCGGGTTCACGTATTATCCCCTCACTGTGTCCTCTCCTCCGCACAGCTTTATGACCATTGCAGGCGGCTCTATCGGCTACGGCATGCCGTGCGCCACAGGCGCCGCTATTGCGTGCCCTGAACGACCGGTAATCAACCTTCAGGCGGACGGAAGCGCTCTGTACACGGCACAGGCTCTCTGGACCCAGGCGCGGGAGGGGCTGCACGTCACCACCTTGATCTGTTCCAACAGGAGTTACAAGATTCTACAGCTTGAACTTTCCCGCGCAGGCATTGCGTCCTACGGAAATAATGCACGAGCACTCACGGACCTGAAGGCACCGCCCATAGACTGGGTAAGTCTTGCGCGCGGCTTTGGTGTTCCTGCTGTTTCCGTTGACACAGCGGAAGCGCTCGCGAGGGAACTCGGCATCAGTCTGGCGGAGCCGGGACCGCGGCTCATTGAAATGGTATTGACATAACGGTGATATTTGTCGCAGATGTAATTATCTGTGATGAAGACGCCGGAGAACGAGATCGGGGGAGATATGAAAGAACTGATCGATAGAGCTGCCGCATGGATTGCAGCAGCACAAAAGGTAGTTGTCTTTGCAGGAGCAGGCCTCAGCACCGAATCGGGGATACCCGATTTCAGAAGCCCGGGAGGCGTGTGGGATCGCTACAACCCGGAAGACTTCTACTTCCAGAACTTTCTTGCCAGCGAAGCCTCAAGGGAGAAGTACTGGCAGATGGCAACAGAAATGTATGAACCGATGAAGAAAGCCCAGCCCAACGCGGCGCACCTCGCCATCGCCGAACTGGAATTGCTGGGCAAGCTGGACTGTGTAATCACGCAGAATATAGACGGTCTCCATCACAAGGCGGGCAATTCAGAAAGCAAAATCATTGAGCTTCATGGCACGGCCATGTATGTCTCCTGCCTGAGCTGTAAGAAACGGTACGACCGCGACGAGATCCAGAAGCGGATCAGCGAGGGCGAGAAGGCACCGCGCTGCGACTCGTGCAAAGGATTGCTCAAGCCGGCGACCATCTCCTTCGGCCAGGCCATGCCGGAACGCGAAACAGAAGAGGCATACAGGCGCTCTGCCGCATGCGATCTCTTCATTGTGGTTGGTTCATCTCTCGTGGTCCAGCCGGCTGCCTCCATGCCTGTGGTTGCAAAACGGGGCGGATCAAAGCTTACCATTGTCAACCGCGACGAGACGCCCCTGGATGATATCGCTGATCTTGTAATCCGCGGACAGGCCGGCCCGGTGATGGCGGCAACACTGGAAATTGTGAGAAAAAGAGTGGGAACGGGACTGGCATAATGACAGACCGCTTCGCTGGGACGATCGTTCGCTATGCTCACTCAGACGATGGACGATCGCCTTCGGCTCGGACGATGCAATGAACGACAGACGATCACTTCTTGAATTTGCGTCCTAGTTCGGCGCAGCTGAACGGGCGTCCCAGCCCAAAAGGGCGGTTGTCCTAGTGACCCCGGACCTGATCCGAGGGAACGGTCTTCCCAGTCGCACGTATGTGCGACGGTCGGCCTTCAGGAGGTTATCATGCTGGCAGATCTTGTCAAAGCAAACCGGAGTTACAGGAGGTTTCAGGAGGATAAACCGGTGGCGCATGAGACCTTGAGGCAGCTTGTGGACTTGACGCGCTACGCAGCGTCCGCGCAAAATCTACAACCACTCAAGTACATTCTTTCCAGCACACCTGAAAAGAATAGCCTCATTTTTCCTCACCTGGCGTGGGCCGGATATTTGAAGGAATGGCCCGGGCCCGAAGAAGGCGAACGGCCGGCTGCCTATATCATTATCCTGGGCGACCGAGAAATCACCCGAAATTACTATTGCAACGACGGCATCGCTGCCCAGACCATGCTGCTTGCAGCGGTTGAGCTGGGATTACAAGGATGCATGATTGCCAACATTCAGAGAGAAAAACTGAGGGCTGCGCTCAATATCCCGGAAAAATACGACATCATGCTCGCCATAGCCTTTGGCTACCCGAATGAAACCGTGGTGCTGGAGGAAGTGAAAAACGGAGACATCCGGTATTGGCGCGATGAAAAGAGCGTGCATCACGTGCCCAAGCGCAGTCTATCAGAGATCATCCTCGATCTCTGAATCTCTATAATCATCACTCATTCCTGTATGTAGGATGTTGACTTGGATTGTCGAAATCACTAAGCTTACCAGGCAGTTCTCTCACGAGTTCTGTAAGGCTCACCAGGAAAGAGAAAGAGCATATGCGCTGTATAGCAATGCGGGGGTCTCCATGGTTCCAGTTCTTTGCAATCGCACTGCTGGCTTCCCATTTTTTCGTATCGATGCTTTATCTCTGCTGGAGTCCACCTGCAGGCGCCCAAGAGAGAAAAGTACTGCTTCATGATGATTTCAGGAACCTCGATAAATGGAAACCACTTCACTTTCCAAAAATAGAAAAACATAGCCTTTATAGCGTCGAATCAAAGGATGGCGAGCGCTACCTGCGTGCAGAAACCCAGGCTTCAGCCTCGGGTCTTCTGTACAGAGAAAGCTTTAACGTGTATGACTACCCTAAAGTCCGCTGGAGATGGAAAATAAGCAACGTATATGACAAAGGAGACGGGCGGACTAAAGCCTCTGATGATTACCCCATCAGGATTTATGTTCTCTTCGAATATGACCCGCAGAAAGCGGGGGCGGCTGATAAGATCAAGTATGGACTGGCAAGAATCATCTATGGTGAATATCCTCCGCACAGTGCAATTAATTACGTCTGGTCGAGCGCGACCTGGAATACGCCCTTTATCACGAGCCCGCGCACTGACAAAGTCAAAGTAGTGGCGCTGCAGAGCGGCACTTTGAAAGCGGGGACGTGGCAGGAAGAAGAAGTCGATGCGCTGCAGGACTACAGGAGAATGTTCGGTACCGATCCTCCGGCAAGGGCAAGCCTGGGCATCATGAGCGACTCTGACAATACCGCTGAGAAGGCAGTCTCCTTCGTCAGTTTTGTTGAGGTCTATCGGTGAGGAGGTATCGGGCGCAGATCGTAGCTGCCTGCGTTCTCGTCTGCATTGTTATCGCGATCAGGTGGTCCGGTGTCGACGCGTACTTCACGGTCGAGAACCTGCGCAAGCACAAGGACCTGCTTGAGCAGTTCATCAGCAATCACTACTCCTTTTCATCTTTCGTTTTTATCTGTCTCTATCTGGTCTGCGTGGCGCTTTCGATGCCTGGTGCAACGGTCTTGACCTTATCGGGAGGCTTTCTTTTCCATCTCTTCCCGGGAGTCGTGTATGTAATTACAGGGGCTACACTGGGTGGCACCTGTGCATTCCTGCTTTCTCGCTACATTCTCGGTAACACCATTCAGAAGAGATATGGAAGTCAGTTGCACCGCTTTAACCGGGAATTTGAAGAGAACGGCCACTTCTACCTCCTTAGCGTCCGCTTCATCCCTGTGTTTCCCTTTTTCCTGATCAACATGCTTTCCGGGCTCACGAATATCGGCCTCCGGACATTTGTCTGGACCACGGCCCTCGGGATCCTGCCAGGCTCCATTGTCTACACCTTCGCGGGAAGTCAATTGGGGACACTACATTCGGTGAGGGATCTCTTGGGAGGCAGAATAGTGATCGCTTTTTTGCTGCTCGCCGTGCTTACGCTTGTTCCCCTGGTTCTGAAGAAAATCCGCGCCAACAGGGTTCGATAACTTCAGTCGTTCCACCATACCCTCACCCGGCTCAGCGCCTTCTTCTCTCCTCCTCCTGGCGCACTACATTCTCTACCGCTTTCCCGATCTCCGGGTACTGGAAGACGAAACCAGCCTCCATGAGACGGCGGGGCAACACCCGCTGCCCCTTGAGGATAACCGAGCCGAATTCTCCCAGGACCAGCCTTACCATGAATCCCGGGGCCGGCATGAACGACGGGCGATGCAGGGCCTTGCCGATGGCCCTGGCAAGATCCCTGTTCCTGACCGGTTGCGGCGAGCAGACGTTGACCGCTCCTGAAAGTTCGGTGTGCCTCAGAAGGAAGAGAAAGGCTTCAGTGAGATCCGCCACGTGAATCCATGAAAACCATTGCGCGCCGTTTCCTATGGGTCCTCCCACAAATTTCCTGAAGAGTGGAAGCATCTGACCAAGCGCGCCTCCGTAGGCGCCGAGAACGATTCCGAAGCGCGTTATGACCACCCGTGCACCTTTCTCCCGGGCGGCAAGAGCCTCTTTTTCCCATGCGACCGCGACTGTTGCCAGAAAATCGCTACCCGGGGCCGAGTCTTCAACCAACTCCTCATCTCCGTGAAAACCGTAATAGCCGACCGCGGATGTACTCAAAAGGGTAAACTCTTTAGCCCGCGTCGGATCAATGCCCTCAACGATATGGCGTGTCGTGCTGACCCTGCTGTCGAGTATCGCTTTCTTCTGCTCGTCTGTCCATTTGGTGAATATCGACGCACCCGCGAGATTTATCACCGCGTCATAATTTCGGATAGCTTCCTGCCATGGCCCTCTCTGCGTGGGATCGCCCTGCAGAAAAGAGACGCCTGCAGACGCGCCCTTTGATTCCTCTTCAGACCGAATAAGAATCGTCACGCCATGCCCGGCTTTAATCAGCCGGTCACTAAGATAAGAGCCTACAAATCCGGTTCCACCGGTCATCAAGATTTTCACGAGCCCCTCCCCTTATCCTCCCTTTTCTTGATTGAGCCATGCAGAGACCGATCTTTCTGGTTGTAGCCCTTGATGTTTACAGGGTTGCCTCTGCATTCCTTCCCTTTAATATAAGAAGCAACTCGCGGTTTTTCACGTCTCCTTCCCCGGTAGTATGTGACACGCCGATGCCGTTGATCACATCTCCTTATAAGGACCTCGGCAAATGGGATAAGATGGCGTTTCCCTTTACACTCATTACTGAACTTTTAATAAGAGCTAAAGAGGTCACACTGAGCACATTCCGCTTGCAGCCTCCAGAAAGACCGACTATTCTCCCTATAGACCGGAAATTTAATCTGCCCGAGCAGGCTAAAATTGATATGAGCAAGATCATGTGCCCGCATTGCGGTACCTGGCAGGAGGCTCGTTTTCATGTCATACTCTGTGAACACTGTTACGCAAACATCAAAGACATAATTGACGCACATTTCAGAGAAGCCGGTGAGGAACAACCGGAAACCCCGGACACGCAAAGCAGTTCCTCACGGCAGATAGTGCTTGCACCGAATGAGCCTGCGAGCCGATTTTTCGAGAGGTTATGGGCTGCGGGCAGGCATCGGGCCACAAAGGAGGGGAACGGAATACCAAGGGTCTGCAGCGCCTTAAAGAGAACGCTCACAACGTTCTACAAACGATTTTGGCCTCTCTATCCACTCACGTATATTTCACTATTGTTTCTGATGCTCACCGGCATTTTTGCATCCGGTATCGGTGTGCACAAGTTTTTCTCCGAGGAGTATCCATTCGATTCATCAATAATTGCCGTGGTTGGTCTGGGTATCGCGGCGTGCCTTTTTGTCTCGGTTTACACGCAGGCAGCTCTTGTATCCGCGCTCTCTTTTTCGGAGCTCAATCTCGCAGATAGCTTGACCAGGGCACTAGACCGTTTTGGTTCGTACTTCGGGCTTATCGCACTGATGGCTTTGTGCATCGGTTGGGAATGAGTATGCTCCTTGTCCCCGGTGCCATAGCTGCCATGCTTTTTTCATGTGCGCCGTTTATCCTGGTCAGCGAGAATGCGGGTCTGTACCGACCTATTGAAAAGGTCGTGGGATCTCTATAAAAGGCGTTTCCTGCCCCTGACCATGCTGAACTGCGTCTCCTATCTGCCGCACGCCATGCACATCGCGCTCCTTCTCGCCGCCTGCGTTGCGCTGTCGATCATCTCCGATGCCCTTCGATCTATAGGCGGTACGAGTGAGTACAGCGGTCTGTTCTTTGTCTGGTTGCTGTATGTAGTACCCAAATGGATTGTCGCGCTTCTCGCCGCCGCTGCAGTCATCTGTCTCATCCTCTGGTTTCTCGTTCAAGTCTTCGGCCTTGCGCTGTATCTCCTCCTTGAACTGGCGTACGTGTATGTCCTTGCCGATGATCAAATAGGCCCCTGGGACGCGGTCAAGAAAGCGCGAAAAAGACTGCGCGGATTCTTTTGGGTGGAACTGTACCGTAGCTTCATCGTTTCGAATGCCGGCATGTTCTTGATCCCTGGCGCCGTCTTTTGGGTGTGGTATCAGTTCACCCCTTTTGTCTTTGCCCTTCAGCGGGAGGAGGGAACACCTCTCTCATCTCTGTGGGAAAGCAGGGAATTGGTGAGGGGCTTGTGGGGAAAAGTATTCGGGCAGTTGATCTCTATGCAATTCCTACCCCTTACTATTGTCTTCACACTGCCTTGGTTGATCTTCGCAGGCCTCCCCTTCTACTGGATATTCGGGACATTTCTCTTTTCTTTCACCGGGCATTATCCGTATGGCATGTTCGGCATCTACGGCCCCCATTTTTGGGAGATGCTTTGCTTTTGCTTCCTTGCTGTGTTTCTGGGGTTCTATCTGCCGTTTCAGAAAGTCGTCCTGTACACGCTCTACTGCAAACTCAAGGAGGTGAAGACTTTTCAGGGCACCCAGTCAACGTGACTCGGCTGGAATGGTCGAGGAGAACCTTGATACGACGCCAGGCTTACCTGGTGCTTCGCGGTATGGTGCTTTCGCGCCTTCGTTGGGGACAGTAGCCGGATAAACGCATAGAGAAGGCTACTTCCTGCGGGGTGAAAGGATTTCAAAGCCGAGCCGCTCCTGGATGGTACCCATGATACCTTTGGGCGCGACCAGGATCACCGCAATGGCGATTACGCCGAGAATCAGGAGACTGACACTCGGATATTCTGAGAGCCATTGCTGGAGAATGACATAAATAAGCGAGCCGACGATCGGCCCTTCGATAGTGCCTATCCCGCCGATGATGGTGATAAAAACCAGCCTGACGGTCCAGTCTATCCCGAAAGCACTGAAGGGCTGGATAAAGATGTTGTGAAGATAGAGAACGCCTGACGTCACGCCCGTCACGCCCGCTGCCAGAACAAAGCAGGCAAGTTTGGTCCTAAAAATGTCAACGCCCATCGTTTCCGAAGAGGTCTCGTCATCCCGCATGGCCATGAGTCCCAGGCCCAGCTTGGAACGTAGAATAAAATAGACAACCAGAACAGAGGCAACGCCCATTCCCAGCCCTGCATAGAAGATGGTGTTGAACGAGAGCGTGTACGCAGGTTTTACAAAGAGCCCCATGCCGTAGCCGACATATTTCCAGTTACTGAAGAGAATCCGCAATGTCTCGGCCACGGTCCACGTGCCAATAGCAAAGTAGACGCCTCGCATCCTGAAGATGGGTGCGGAAATGAGAAGAGCAAAGAGAACCGATACCGCGCCTCCGATCAGAACGCTCAGCCAGATGGGGAACCCGTAATACATGGAGAAAACCGCCAGCGTGTAGCCCCCGAGGCCGACAAATGCCTGCTGACCGAGAGAGATAAGCCCTGAGTAACCTGCAAGAAGGTTCCACATCTGCGAAAGGGCGAGGTTCAACGAGAAGAGGAGTACAATCAAGACCCAGTAACGGGATGCCCAGAAAGGGAAACTGGCCAGCGCCAGAGCGACGATCACGATGCCGAAAAGTTTCTGCAGAAACGAAGATGCCATTCAGTCTTACCCTTTAGAAAAAAGTCCCGTGGGTTTTAGGGCCAAAACGATCAAGAGGATAATGTAACCGGAGATGAGCTGAAATCCAGGGCCGAGAAAGTGAGCGCCGACAAGCTGCGCAAGCCCGAGGATCAATCCTCCCAGGAACGTTCCCAGCAGACTACCCAACCCACCCACAATCACCACGCCAAACGCGATAATGAGATAGTCGGGACCCGTATGAGGATAAAACGTAAACGTCATGCCGACGAGTACCCCTGCAATCGCGGCTGTCCCCCCGGCAATGGCCATGGCCCATGCGTAGATCCTCTTCGGGTTGATTCCCATGAGCTCAGCCGCTCCTTCATCATCAGAGGCTGCGCGGATGGCCTTTCCCAGATAGGTCCTGGTAAAAAAACGACTGAGCAGTAAGATGGTCACCAGCGCTACAACAAAGTCGACCAGATACACCACCGGGATACTGAGAAAACCGCCGACGGGAAGGGTAGCTATCGAGAGGTCTGTGAGCAAGGTACGGGCATCAGGTGTAAAGATCAGCAGCAGGAGATTCTGCAAAATGATGGAGAGTCCGAAGGCAACAAGAAGAGGAGGGTTCATATCCTTGCCCAGGACACGATTCACGAGGTAATACTGGATGATGAAGCCGATGAGAAACATGGCAGGGATGACGAGCACCAGCGTTAGGAGGGGACTGACTCCGAAAATAGAAAGCGTCACAAAACTCAAGTAACTCGCCAGGATCACCAGGTCGCCGTGCGCAAGATTGACAACACGCACAATCCCAAAGATCATGGACATGCCGATACCCACGATTCCATACAAGCCCCCCAGAAGAAGGCCATTCATGATTGGATTTTTAAGGCCGGCCAGCACGGAAAGCATTGCTCAGCCTTTCAGCGGGTCCTTCCCGGATGGATCTTTCGCATTGAGACCTCCCAAACCGAAGTAAGCCTCCCGAATCTCTTCCTGGCTAAGGGTTTCAGGCCGCCCCTCCAGGCGGATTCTTCCCGATTGCATGACGTAGACTTTGTGCGCGGCCTTGAGACTTCGCTGTATATCCTGTTCCACGAGCAGCACCGTAATGCCGTCGACATTGATTTGCTTCACCTTCTGATAGATCTGCTTGATGACGACCGGCGCGAGGCCCAGAGAGAGTTCGTCAAAGAGGATGAGCTGTGGCCATGACATCAGCGCACGTCCTATAGCGAGCATCTGTTGTTCGCCACCGCTCAGCGTGCTGGAGAGCTGGTATTTACGCTCGTCGAGGATAGGAAAGAGTTCGTATATCTTGCTAAGGGCTTCCCTCTTCCGCCTTCGTGCTTTAGGCGTATATGACCCGATTTCCAGGTTCTCGAGCACGGTAAGACGGGGAAAGACCCGGCGCCCTTCCGGAACCAGGGATATACCCTCAACTACTGTCTGATAGGGCGCTACTCCGTTGATTGTCTTTCCCTTGAATTGAACCGTTCCGCGGGAAGGTTTTTTCACGCCCGCAATGGTGTTGAGCAACGTCGATTTTCCGGCTCCATTGGCACCAATGATTGAAACAACCTGGGCTTCTTCCACGTCAAGCGAAACATCCCAGAGGGCGCGAAAGTCACCGTAGTGGACGTCGACCTTATCCACCCTGAGGATGCTCTTCCCCATCAGGTTTCCTCCGTCTCCGCCCCCAGGTAAACTTCCTGAACTTCCTTT
>Ga0335071_10008054_pt1 | contig 10826 bp, 9 predicted proteins | sample Lox_Sample_15_FD_206724 | JGI IMG/M metagenome (GOLD analysis project Ga0335071, IMG submission 206724) | Soil microbial communities from Loxahatchee National Wildlife Refuge, Florida, United States - Lox_Sample_1.5 | ecosystem: Environmental > Terrestrial > Soil > Wetlands | place: USA: Florida...
CCACGCGAGGAAGCGGAAGACGCTGCGCCAGAACCACAGCCGCCGGCGCCCGACGATGTCCTCGTCGAGCAGCTCGCGCTCGGCGCCGTAGAGGCTCGCGCGCGGGATGATGCGGTTGGCGATCACGTCGATCAGGCCGCGGAACGCGCCCACCCCTGCGATCGTGGCGAGCAGCGAGACCCACAGCGGCCAGCCGTTCGTGCGGTAGAACGCGAGGAACAGCGCCGGGCTCGTCATGAGCGCCACGACCGTGGCCAGGTTGGCCAGGCGGCGCCACTGGGCGGCGAGCGCCGCGTTCTCCTCCGGGTCGCGCGGCCCGGCGTGCAGCGTTGCGTCGTCCGTCATGGACCCGTCAGAGTACTCCCACGACGGCGCGAATACAGCCGCATGCCCGCGATGAGCGCGGGCTTGCGAGCGGCGCGCCGACCTGCGCCAGCCGGTACGGTCCCCGTCCGTGTCCGGCGCCCCATCCACCGTCTCCTGCGGGCATCGCGCGGCGCGCCCACGGCGCGCGCCCGCGGTCGCGCTGCTCGTCGCGCTCGCCGCGCTCGCGGCGCCCGCCGGCGCCGCGGCGCTGCCGATGCGCACGTGCCGCTCGGACAGCGACTTCGTCTGCGGGGCGCTGACGGTGCCGATCGACCACAGCGGCCGCGTGGGCGGCACGCTGAAGCTGGCGGTCGCCGCCCAGCGGCACTATCGCAAGGGCGCGGGCCTGCTGATCGCGCTGTCGGGCGGGCCGGGGCAGAGCTCGGTCGATGTCGCCGGGAGCTTCGCGCAGAGCCTCGCGCCGATGCTGCGCCGCTACCGGCTGGTCGTCCTCGACCAGCGGGGCACGGGGCTCTCCGGCGCGCTGCGCTGCCCGCAGCTGCAGGCGACCGGCGCGCTCGACCCGTTCACGCCGCAGGCGATCCTGCGCTGCGAGCAGGAGATCGGGCCGCGACGCTCGTTCTACGGCACGCCGGACACGGTCGGCGACCTCAACAGCCTGCGCGTCGCCTTCGGCGCGCACAAGATCGCGCTGATGGGCGTCAGCTACGGGACATGGGTGGCACAGGAGTACGCCCGCACCTTCCCGTCGCGGACCGATCGGCTGATCCTCGACTCGGTCGTCGGACCCGACCGCCCGGACGCGTTCTTCATGGACTCCTACAGCGCCCTGCCGCGGATCCTGCGCGAGCAGTGCGCCGGCAGACGCTGCAAGGGTGTGACGAAGGACCCGGTGCGCGACCTTGCCGCCGTGCTTGCGCGCGTGCGCCGCGGGCCGATCAGCGGCACCGTCTACGACACGCAGGGCCGCAGGCGCACCGCGCGCTACACGACCGAGGAGGAGCTGTCGTTCCTCGTCACCTCGGCCGACCTGAACCCCTTCATGCAGGCGCGGCTCCCCGGCGCGATGGCAGCCGCGCGCGCCGGCGACATGGCTGCGCTGCTGCACCTGCGGCGCATCGGCGAGGGCCCCCCGACGAAGACCACCGACCTGAGCCTCGGCCTGAACGTCACGACGGGCTGCCTGGACACGGCGCTGCCGTGGCCGGCCGACTCGGATCCCGCCGTGCGCCCCGCGCTGGCGCTCGCCGCGCTCGCGGCCATCCCTCCCGCCTCGTACGCGCCATGGTCGGCCGAGACCGTGCGCAGCTCGAGCTACGCCGACGACTGCCTGCTCTTCCCGCGCCAGGCCGCCCCGCTGCCGCCCCTGGGGCGGCTGCCCGACGTCCCGGCGCTGGTGCTCGGCGGGCGCCTGGACATGCGCACCCCGGTCGAGAACGCCGAGGCGACCGCGAAGCTCATGCCGCGCGCGCAGCTGATCGAGATCCCCGGCGATGGTCATGACCAGCTCGACAGCGACGGCACCGGCTGCGCCGAGCGGGCGCTGCGCACCTGGGCCGATGGGGGGAAGGTCAAGCCCTGCCGCACGGGCGAAACGAATGAGCTGCGCGTGCTGCCCATCCCGCCGCATTCGATCGAGGACTTCCGCCGCCCGGCCTCGGTCCCCGGTGACCGGGGACGCACGCTGTTCGCGACGCTCGACTCCGTCGACGACGCGCGTATCAGCGCGCTGGAGGCGCTGTACGCGGGCTTCTCGCCCAAGAGCGGCGGGCTCCACGGCGGCAGCGTCAGCGCGACCGACGCCTTCAACGGCACCATGCACCTGCGCAGCTACACCTACGTGCCGGGTGTCCACCTGACCGGCGCGCTGCGCGTCGACGGCACGCGCGTCACCGGCACCGTGCGCGTCACCGGCGCCGTCGCCGGCACGCTGACGCTCCGCGGGGGCGGGGCCTCCGGCGTGCTCGGCGGCCGCACGGTGCGCTACAGCCCCGGCGGGGCCGCCGCGGCGGCCGGGGCCCAGGGGTCGCGCCGGCGTGACGGCGCGGGAATGCCGCGCATTCCGGCCGCGCTGCTCGAGCGCGGCACGGCCGAGCGCTGGATCAGCGCGTCCGCGTCGCGCTGAAGGCGATCCGGCGCGAGGCGCACGGGTCGCCGATGCCCATCGTGCCCGTGAGACGCAGGCGCCCGCGGACGACCCCGCCACGCCCGATGCGCCCGTCGACGCGCAGCCGCTCGGACGGCGGGCCCGCGCTGAAGCCGAACGTGCCGCGTGAGCCGACCCGCGCGCCGGCGTCGACCTCGACGGCCAGCGGCCCGATGTCGCCCTCCGGGCTGCAGACGTAGCGCCCGATCGTCACGCGCACATGCGTGACGCGCCCGCCCGCAAGCGTCAGCGCGACATCGCGGCGCTCGGCCGTGCTGCCGCGGAACGCCCCGCCCGCGGGCGCGGCGGGCGCCGCCGGCGCGGCGAGCGCGAGCGCCGCCGCAGCAGCGCCCGCCGCGCGCAGAAGGACCGAGCCGAGCATGGATCCAGCGTAGAGGGCGCCTTCGAGTCGCGCGCCGGGTCCGCCGGTCAGCGTGCGCCGGCGATCTCGTCGCGCACGGCGGGGAGGTCCGCCGAGGCGGGCACGCCGCCGCTCGCGCGGGAGACCTTCGCGAGCGACCCGCCCGTCGGCGCGGCAGGTGGCGAGGGCGCGACCGGCGTCGCGACGGGCGCGGGCGTCACCGGGAGCCCCAGCAGCGTCTGCCAGGTGGCGGCGTCCACGACCCCCGTAACGGGGATTCCGGCGGCCGTCTGCAGGCGCCGCACCGCGGCGGCGGTCTGCGCGCCATAGATGCCGTTCGCGCGCACGAGCCGCCCCCCGGCGCGCAGCAGCTGCTGGGCGCGTACGACGAGGTCGCCCTTGGAGCGCCGGCCGAGCACGGGCCAGCCCGGATCGGCCACCTTGGTGGCCGGTGCGGTCAGCGGCTGAGCGAGCACCGACCACAGCCGCCCGGGGGCCTCCTGCCAGTCCCACCAGCTGGTGCCGATCGCGCCGTAGGCGGCGGCCAGCGTGCGGAAGCGCAGCACGTCGGACGCGGTCGGGGCCTGGTAGAGCTGCCCGATCGCGTGGATCGGGCGCGCGTACACGCGGTTGAGCATCCACGTGCGGGTGAGCGCCATGTCGACCGTGTCGCCGATGTCCTTCCAGTAGACCTGCGGCATGTCCACCTGGGCGCCCGCGCCGCCGAGGAAGACGGTGTAGGGGAACGCGGGGTGGTAGTCGACGTAGGGGAAGCTCGTCAGCGCGACGGGGAAGGCGGCGCCGATGCGCGAGCGCAGCGCGCGCACGTAGCGCCGCGCGGCGGTGTAACGCCCCTCGTAGGCGCTCTCGGCGTCGACGATCAGGCAGTCGGCTCCGGAGGCGGCTGCGGCCGCGCCGAGGTTCGCCTCGCCGACCGGCGAGCGCCCGTAGACGAACTGCCACGCGCACACGCGCAGGCCCGCCGCGTGGAATGTCGCAACGAGCAGGGGGGAGAACTGCGGCCAGAACGTCGTCCCATCCCCGGACTTCACGTAGACGGCCGAGAGCCCGTACTGGTGCGTGCGGGCGATGATGCGCGAAAGGTCGCCGCCCTCGGTCTTGGCGAGCTGCCAGATCCACATCGCCTGGCCGGTGAAGGGTGTCGTGCCCTGCTGCCCCGTGGCCGCGGTCGGGGTTGCCGACGGCGCCGCGCCGCCCGTCGAGGCGGCGTGCGCAGGGGTGGCGAGGACGAGCGTGCAGAGCGCGAGCGCGCAGGCGCGCACGCCGCGCCGGAGTCCCTCCCTTGCGGCAGGCATCGCCTGCACCGTAGCCCGGGGCCCGCCCGGCCGCAAACGCCGCATGACCGCCTTCAACGCGCCGGCGCCCCCGGTGTTGCGGTCGGCCCCGTAGGGTCCGCGGTGTGCATCTGGAGCGGCGCTACCGGGTGGCGGGCGGCAAGCTGCGGCTCGCCGACGTCGATCCCGCCGACGACGCCGGCCTGGACCGCGAGCAGGCAGAGCTGCTGCGCGTCGCCGACCTCGAGCGCCTGCGCGAGCTGCAAGGGCGCCTGTACGCCGAGCAGCGCCAGGCGCTGCTCATCGTCCTGCAGGCGATGGACGCCGCCGGCAAGGACGGGACGATCTCACACGTCCTCAGCGGCGTGAACCCGCAGGGCGTGCAGGTCACCTCCTTCAAGGAGCCCTCCTCGCTGGAGCTCGCACACGACTGGCTCTGGCGCTGCTCCGCGGCGCTCCCGCCCCACGGCACGATCGGCATCTTCAACCGCTCGCACTACGAAGAGGTGCTGGCCGTGCGCGTGCACCCCCAGTACCTGGCGGCGCAGGGCGTCGATCCCGCACAGGCCGCGAACCGGGCGTTCTGGGACGCGCGCCTGCGGATGATCGCCTCGTGGGAGCGCCATCTCGGCGCGTGCCGGACGCGCGTCGTGAAGTTCTTCCTGCACGTCTCGCGCGAGGAGCAGCGCCGGCGCTTCCTGGACCGCGCGGCCGAGCAGGAGAAGCACTGGAAGTTCAGCGCCCGCGACGTCGCCGAGCGCGACCACTGGGACGCCTACCAGGACGCCTACGAGCAGGCGCTGCGCGCAACGAGCACCGACGAGGCCCCGTGGTACGTCATCCCCGCCGACCACAAGTGGCTCATGCGCACCGCCGTCGCGAGCATCATCGTCGAGCACCTCGAGCGCATGGATCCCCGCTTCCCGGAGGTCGACGCGGCCGGGCGCGCGGAGATGGAGGCCGCTGTCCGGGCCCTGGAGGCCGAGGGGACCCGGCGCGCCGAGCGCGGCTGATCGGCCAGAATCCAGCCGATGCACGGTCCGGCCGTCCCGTCCAGCCCCCGCACGCTCGTCGCCCTTATGCTCGCGCTGGCCGCCACAGCCTGCGCGACGCCGGCCGCGGCCTCGGCGCGCACGCTGCGCCTGGGCGCCGTGACGCTGCGCCCGTGCGCCGACGGCTCCCCGGGCTGGTGCGGCTCGGTGCGCCGCGCGCTGGACCCGGCGCGGCCGAAGGGCGAGCAGATCGCGATCGGGCTGCGCTGGCTGGCCGCGGCGCACCCACTGCCCGCAAGCCCGCCGCTGGTGGCCGTCGAGGGGGGCCCGGGCTATCCATCGACCGGCAGCCAGGTCGAGTACACCGGCACCTACGGCCCGCTGCTGCGCGGGCGCGACATGCTGCTCGTCGACAATCGCGGGACCGGCACATCGGGCCTCATCGACTGCCGCCGCCTGCAGGCGTACACCGGCGTCACCTCGAGCGCGGCGTTCGAGCGGGTCGTCGCCGGCTGCGCGCAGCAGATCGACCGTGCTCATCCCCGCACGCCGCATGCCGCCGACCTGTTCTCGACGGCGCTCGCCGTCAACGACCTCGCCGCCGTGATCCACGCGCTGGGCGTCGCCAAGGTCGACCTCTACGGCGACTCGTACGGCAGCTGGTTCGCCCAGTCGTTCATGGCGCGCCACCCCGGGCTGCTGCACTCCGTGGTGCTGGACTCGACGTACCCAGCGCGCGGCCTGGACCCCTGGTACGGCTCGTCCGGGGTGACCGCACGCAACGCCCTCGACGCCGTCTGCGCACGTGACGCCGCCTGCGCCGCGGCGGCGCCAGGCAGCGCGAGCGCCCGCCTCGCGCAGCTGCTCGCCGTGCTGCGTCGCCACCCGCTGAGCGGCCCCACGCGCGACGCCGACGGCAGCGCCATGCGGGCACGCGTCGGGGTGCGCGAGCTCGTCGACATGGTCCAGGACGCCGGGTCCGACCCGGTCATCTACCGCGAGCTCGACGCGTCGGCGCGCGCGGCCCTTGCGGGCGACAGCGCGCCGTTGCTGCGCCTGGCCGCGCAGTCGCGCACCTACGACCACGGCACCAGCCCGGCCGGCTACTTCTCCGACGGGCTCTACATGGCGGTCTCCTGCACGGACTACCCGCAGCTCTTCTCGCTGCGCGCCACCCCGGCGCAGCGCCGCGCGCAGTTCGCCGCCCGGCTGGCGTCGGCGCCCGCGGCCGACTTCGCGCCGTTCGGCGTCGGCGAGTGGCTGGGCGTCAGCGGCTACACCCAGCCCTACCGCGTCTGCCTGGACTGGCCGCGGCCGGCCCACCGAATCCCCGAGGTCGTGCCCGCGGGGACGCGGCCGCTCCCCGCGTCGGTCCCGGTGCTCGTCCTCGGCGGCGATCTCGATTCGCTGACCCCGCTGTCCGACGCCAGGCGCTTCGCGCCCGCGCTGGGTGCCGGCGTGCGCGTCGTGACGCTGCCCAACACGGTCCACGTGACCTCCGAGGGCGACACGATGCTCGTCGACGGCGCCGCCTGCGCGCGGCAGATCATCCGCGCCTTCGTGCAGGCGCCGCAGCGCCTCGTGACGCTCGACACCGGCTGTGCGGCGGCGATCCCGCCGATCCACACGCCCGGCGCCTATCCGCTGCGCCTGAGCTCGGAGCCGGCCGCGGCGCTCGCGGCTGGCCCCGACCCCGGGCTTGGCGCACGCCGGGCGGCGGCGGTCGCCGCACAGGCGCTGGCGGACGCCACGGTACGCCGCTTCTACTCCGGCGTCGCGCACGGCCCGGGCCTGCGCGGCGGCACGTTCACCACGACCGGCGACACCGTGGTGCGCTTCGCGCTGCACGGCGTGCGCTTCGTCGGCGACGCCGCGGTCGACGGGACGGGCACGTGGCGCACCGCAGCCGGCACGGTCGACGGCGACCTGACGGTGCGCCCGGCGAGCGGTCCACCGGTCCGCGTGCAGCTGCACTGGACGCAGGCGGGCGCCGCGGCGACGGCGCGCGTCGGCGACGCGACGCTCTCCCTGCCCACGCCATGAGCCGCGGCGCGCGGGGGCGCCGAGGTACGCTCGCCTGGTGACGGTCAACCTCACGCGCATCTACACGCGGCTCGGCGACGCAGGCGAGACGCACCTGGGCGACATGAGCCGCGTGCCCAAGACCCACCCGCGGATCGAGGCCTACGGCGCCGTCGACGAGCTCAACAGCCAGCTCGGGGTGGCACTGACGGTCCCCGACATGCCCGAGCCCTACCGGCCATGGCTGCGGCGCGTGCAGAACGACCTCTTCGACCTCGGCGCCGACCTGTCGGTGCCCGAGCCGCATGATCCGTCCGGGCGCACGCGCCTGCGCGTGCGCCCCGAGCAGGTCACGTGGCTCGAGCAGCGCTGCGACGAGGTCAACGCGACGCTCGAGCCGCTGCGCTCCTTCGTTCTGCCCGGCGGCACGCCCGCCGCCGCCCAGCTGCACGTGTGCCGCACCGTCTGCCGGCGCGCGGAGCGCCGCGCACTCGCCGTCGAGGGCGCGAACCCCGAGGTCGTGCGCTACCTCAACCGCCTGTCGGACCTCTTGTTCATCCTCAGCCGCGGCGCCAACCGCGGCGAGGAGCCGCTCTGGGAGCCCGGCGCCTCACAGGCGCCGTAGCGCGCTACAGCACCTTCGAGAGGAAGGCCCGCGTGCGCTCGTGCTGGGGGTTTGCGAAGACCTCCTTCGGTGGGCCGCTCTCGACGACCACGCCGCCGTCCATGAACACGGCCGTGTCGCCGACCTCGCGCGCGAAGCCGATCTCGTGCGTGACGACGACCATCGTCATGCCGCTCTCGGCGAGCTGGCGCATCACCTCGAGCACCTCGCCCACGAGCTCGGGGTCGAGCGCCGAGGTCGGCTCGTCGAAGAGCATGAGCTTCGGATGCATCGCGAGCGCGCGCGCGATCGCCACGCGCTGCTGCTGGCCGCCGGAGAGCTGCGAGGGGTAGGCGTCGAACTTGTCGGCCAGCCCGACGCGCGTGAGCAGGCGCTCGGCCTCCGTGCGAGCCTCCTTCTTGTTGATCTTCTTCACGCGGACGGGGGCCTCGACGACGTTCCCGGCGGCCGTCATGTGCGGGAAGAGGTTGAAGCGCTGGAAGACCATCCCGATCTCCGCGCGCTTGCGCGCGACCTCGGACTCGCGGAGCTCGTAGATCTTGTCCCCCTGCTGGCGGTAGCCGACGAGCTCGCCGTCGACCGACAGGCGCCCGGCGTCGATGCGCTCGAGGTGGTTGATGCAGCGCAGGAAGGTCGACTTCCCCGACCCCGACGGGCCGAGCAGGCACATGACCTCCTTGGGCTCGACCTTCAGCGTGATGCCCTTCAGCACCTCGTTGTCGGCGAACGACTTGTGAACCCCCTCGGCCTGCACCATCGGCGTGCTCATCGGCGCTCCTGCGAGGACTCGGCGACGTCGGGTCGCCTGTGGGTGGGCAGCACGATGCGGCGCAGCCGCTGGATCGGCGTCTCGGGCAGGTTGCGCGAGCTGCCGCGCCCGAAGCGGCGCTCGAGGTAGTACTGCCCGACCGAGAGCACCGAGGTCATCGCCAGGTACCAGATGCTCGCCACGATCAGCAGCGGGATCGTCTGGTAGGTGCGCGAGTAGATCTGCTGGACCGAGAAGAGCAGCTCGGGCACCGTGATGACGCTGACCAGCGAGCTCGTCTTGAGCATCGAGATCGTCTCGTTGCCGGTCGGCGGCACGATCACCCGCATCGCCTGCGGCAGCACGACGCGGCGCATCGTCATCAGCCGCGACATCCCGAGCGCCTGCGCCGCCTCCGACTGGCCCTCGTCGACCGAGATGATGCCCGCGCGAACGATCTCGGACATGTAGGCGCCCTCGTTGAGCCCGAGCGCCAGCAGGCCCGCCATGAACGGCGTGATCAGGTCGTTCGCGTTCGCGTGCAGGAACGGCGTGCCGAGCGTGATCTTCGGGTAGATGGCGGCGACGTTGTACCAGAACAGGATCTGCACCAGGACGGGCGTTCCGCGGAACAGCCAGATGTAGATCCAGGACGCCCAAGAGACCAGCGGGTTGGCCGACAGGCGCATGAGCGCGAGCAGGATGCCCAGCGCGACGCCGATCACCATCGCCAGGAACGTCAGCTCGAGCGTCTTGACGACGCCCTCCTCGACGGGGGTGGCGAACAGGTTGTCGCCGACCACGCCCCACTGGAAGCGCGGGTTCGTCGCGATCGAGCGGATCAGCGCGACCGCGATCAGCAGGATGATCGCGCCGGCCACCCAGCGCCCGGGATGGCGTACCGGGACGGCCTTGATCTGGTCGGGCCGTCCTTGCGCGGGCGTCTGGGTGGCGTCGGTCGCGGACACTGCTAGCTGGTCGCTCCGTTGATCTGCGGGTTGGTGATCGCGCCGCTCTGGATGCCCCAGGTCTTGAGGATCTTCAGGTACTGGCCGTCGGCGATCAGCTTCTTGACGGCGGCGAGGATCGGCTTGTCGAGCCCGCTGTTCTTCGGGATCGCGATGCCGTACGGCGCGGTGCCGTAGGTCTGGCCGACCAGCTTGAACTGCCCGCCGGACTGCTTGACGGCGTAGTCGGCGACCGGGGAGTCGGCCATCACGAGGTCCGCGCGGCCCGAGGACAGCGCGAGGTTCGCGCCGTTCTGGTCGGGGTAGACGAGCACCGTGACCGCCGGCTTGCCGGCCGCGGTGCACTTCTTGCTCTGCGCGGCGGCGTCGTCGGCCTGCGTCGTGCCCTTCTCGACGGCGACCTTCTTGCCGCACAGGTCGGCGAGGCCGTTGATCGTCGCGCCGCCCGAGGCCTTGGTGTAGAACGACGTGCCGGCCGAGAAGTAGGTGACGAAGTCGACGGTCTTCTCGCGATCCTTCGTGTCCGTGAACGAGGACATGCCGAGGTTGTACTTCCCGGCGGCCAAGCCGGGGATGATGCTGTCGAAGCCGGCGTTGATCATCGACGACTTGACGCCCAGGACGGTCGCGATCGCCTTGGCCAGGTCGGCGTCCATCCCCACGACGGTCTTGCCGTCCTTGGCGACGAATTCATTGGGCGCGTAGGAGGCGTCCGCGGCGACGACCAGGCCCTTGGACTTCACCGCCGGCGGCACGGTCGCGGCGATCGCCGCGTCGGCGCCGCCGCCGGCGGCGGCCGAGGTGCTGGGTGAGCTGCTGGTGCTCGAGGAGCTGCTGCCGCACGCGGCGATCAGCGCGGACGCGGCGAGCGCGGCGGCGACGGCGAGCAGGCGGCGGGGTGTGGCGGTCATGATCCCTCTCGTGATGAAGACTGCTGTTGTGCGCAGCGTACGCCAGGCGGCGGCCGCGTGCTCGCGAATGCGCCGCGAAGCGCGCAACGTCTTGCCGCAAGCGGGGTTTCAGATGGCATGAGGATCTCTCGTCGTCCCTCCCGCGCCGCACTGCTGTCGGCGCTCGCCCTGGCCGCCCCGGCGATCCAGCCCGTCGGCGCCCGTGCGGCCCAGCCCGGCTTCGGCCGGCCGATCGCGGTCCAGGCGCCGTCGCTGCGCTCGTCCGGTGAGCCGGTGGCCTCGGTGTCGGCCGCGGGCGATGTCGTCGTCGCCTGGGACCAGCAGCTGAGCGCGCGCGCGGTCGGCGTGCTGGTGCGCCGCGGCACGACGGCCGGGCGGTTCGCCCGGGCGCAGGCGGTCACCACGGCCGGCTACGAGCCCGCCGTCGCCGC
>Ga0335071_10008055_pt1 | contig 10826 bp, 7 predicted proteins | sample Lox_Sample_15_FD_206724 | JGI IMG/M metagenome (GOLD analysis project Ga0335071, IMG submission 206724) | Soil microbial communities from Loxahatchee National Wildlife Refuge, Florida, United States - Lox_Sample_1.5 | ecosystem: Environmental > Terrestrial > Soil > Wetlands | place: USA: Florida...
AGGCGATGTAGGCCATCTCCTCGGGGAGCCCCAGCGCGGCGAACTCGCGGGCGATGGCCGGCCAGTAGCGGTTGCGCCGCCCGTAGACGAACTTGAGGTTGCTGGCGGCCCTGAGCGCGTCCACCTGCTCCTGCAGCGCCGACTTGAAGACCGGCGGGACGGCGTAGGTCTCGGCGTCGAACTTGGCCAGGATGCGCCGGATGGCGCGGTCGAGGTCGTCACCGGCCTCGGCCAGCTCCCGGCCGGCCTGCTCGTCCTTCCTGGCCACCTCGCCCAGCGTGCTCCGGGCGCTGCCGGTCAGCTCGCCCAGCCGCTGCTCCAGCGCGTCGAGCCGCTCGGCGTCGGACTCCTGCTCCATGGCCGATTGCACCTGGGCGATCTCCTTGTCGAGCCGCTCCTTCTCGGCGAAGAGGCTCCGCAGCTCGCGCCGCTGCACCATCACCACCGCCGAGAGCACACCGGCGGTGACCAGGCCCACCCCCGCCACCACCGCCACCACCGCCCGCCAGCGCCGGAAGGTGCTCTGGTGCGCCTCGGCCACCGCGTCGGCCAGGATGTGCATGGTCTGGCCGGACGAGCCACCGGCCAGGGCGCGCTCGCTCCGGAGCCGCTCGGCGGCCACCGCGGTGAGGCGCGCCGCCGTGGCCCGCCCGCCCCGGAGGCGACCGGCCGTCGGCGACGGGCCCGGCGCCGCGGGGGGGGCGGAGGGCGTGGGCATCGCGCCCTCGCCCCCGCCCTCGATGAGCCGCATCCGCCGCAGGAGGTCTTGGTAGCGCGGGTCGGGGCGCAGCGGCGCCAGGAGCGCGTCGAACTGGACGGACTCCAGCGCCACCGCCTTGCGGGCGAAGGCCCGCTCCAGCCACTCGAAGGCGGTGCCGGCGTTGCCGCGGAAGGCGTGGATCTGGGCCACCGAGTAGGCCACCGCCCTGCCGAAGCGGGCCGCCAGCGCCTCGGCGGTGCGCACCGCCACCTGCTCGTGGCCCAGCGCGTGGTGGGCGAGCGCCGCGCCCCAGAGCCGGGAGGGCTCGTCGGGCAGCTCCTCGGCGGTGGCCAGCGCCGCCGCCCCGTCGCCGGCCAGGATATGGGCCACCAGCGCCTGGGCACGCCCCGCCGGCTGGCCCACCGGCGCGACCTCGCGCGCCAGGTCGATGGCCTCCCGCGCCGCCGGAAGGTCCCCCAGGGCGAGGTGGCGAGAGGCCAGGTTGACCCACCCGGCCGGGTTGAGCGGGTCGAGCGCGCCCGCGCGCCGCTCGCGGTCGATCGACTCCCGGACCCGGCCATGGGCGGCCAGGAGCCACCCCTGGGTGCGAAGCGCCCGCGCGTCGCCGGGGTCGAGCGCCAGGGCCCTCTCCACGTCGAGCTCGGCCCCGCGCCAGTCCCAGGTCATGGCCCGCAGCGTGGCCCGCACGGCGTGCCCGTCGGGGAGGCGCGGGTCGAGGGCCACCGCCCGGTCGGCCGCCTCCAGGGCGCGCCGCCGGAGGTCGGGCACCCCGGCCAGCTCCTCGTCGCCTGCCGCCGACCAGAGCATGGCCAGGGCGATGGCCAGCCCGGACCAGGCCGGCGCGTAGGAGGGGTCGAGCGCCAGGGCCTGCTCATGGGCCGCGGCGGCGCTGCGGAAGCCGTCGGGCGTGCCGCGGTTGTGGAGCTGCCGGCCGCGGAGGTAGTGACCGTACGCCTCGGGGGTGGTGGTGCGCGGCCCGGCCGCCGGCCCCTCGCCCGGGAGGAGCTTCACCTTGAGCGCGGCGGCCACGGAGCGGGCGATCTCGTCCTGGACCGCGAACACGCCGGTGAGCTCCCGATCGTAGGTCTCCGACCAGAGCAAGAGCCCGTCGGCGACCGAGATGAGCTGCGCGCTGATGCGGACTCGGGCGCCGTCGGTCCGCACCGTACCGTCGACCACGGCCCCCACCCCCAGCGCCCGGCCCACGTCGCGCGCGTCTTCCCCCCTCCCCTGGAAGCGGAAGGACGAGGTCCGCGCCGCCACCCGCAACCCCTCCAGGCGGGTCAGGGCGTTCAGGATCTCCTCGGCCACGCCGTCGGAGAAGTGCTCCTGGTCCTTCCCCGGCGAGAGGTCGGCGAAGCGGAGGACGGCGATGGAGGGTCGCGAGGGATCGGCCACCGGACCGGCCCCCGCCCCGCCCTCGGGCGCGGGGGATGCCGCGGCCCGAGCCGCCCGGGCGGCCGATCGGTCGCGGGTGAGGGCCAGCGCGCCCAGGGAGAGCGCGGCCGCCACCGCCAGCCCGGCGGCGACGGGCAGCGCCGCGCCCGGCGTGCGGAGCGCGAACCCGGCCGCCGCCCCCAGCCCGCCGAGGAGGAGCAGCGAGCCACCCGCTGCCAGCGCGCGGGGCGATCCGGCCAGGGCGGCCAGGCGCGAGGGGCGCACCGCCCGGGGAACCGGCTCGAGCGCCGGCGTGCGCTCCAGCTCCTCGTGCACCTTGAGGAGCGAGGCCAGCACCTGGCCCGCGTCTCGCGGCCGCTCCACCGGGTCCTTGGCCAGCATGGCCCCGACCAGCGCGCCCAGGGCTGGCAGGCCCGGGACCTCGAGCCGGGGTGCGGGGCGCCTCCCGCGCACCGTCGCGCCGCCGTCGTCTGGGAAGGGAAGCTCCCGGGCCAGCATCTGGAAGAGCACAACCCCCAGGGCGAAGACGTCCGTCCGCTCGTCCTCGGGCGCGCCGCGCCACTGCTCCGGCGCCATGTAGGAGGGGGTCCCCCCGTGGACGGTCCGGCGCCCGAAGGCCCGGGCCATGCCCAGGTCGAGCAGCTTCACCTGGCCGTCCTCGCAGAGGAAGACGTTGCCGGGCTTCACGTCCCGGTGGGCGATGCCCTGGGCGTGGGCGTGGGCCAGCCCCTTGGCCATCTCCCCGCCCACGCGGAGGGCTTCGCGCGCCGGCAGCGGACCCCTGGCCAGCCGCTCCGCCAGCGTGCCGCCGCGCAGCAGCTCCAGGACCAGGTACGGCCCGTGCTCACTCCTGCCCACGTCGAGGAGCGTCACCACGTTCGGGTGAGAGAGGCGCGCCGCCACCTCGGCCTCGCGCAGCAACCGCTCCTGGCCCTGGCCGGCGCCGTCGAGCACCGCCTTGAAGGCGACCGACCGTCCCGAGGCGCGATCGCGCGCCTCCCACACCACCCCGAAGCCGCCCCGCCCGATCTCCCGGACCAGCTCCAGCCCGCCCACCGCCGCGCCTGGGCGCAGGGCCGCCTCCCATCCGGACGCGTCCGTGCCCGGGAGCGCAGCGCCGACCTGTTCGGGCTCTCGCAAGGCGACTCCTCTGGCTCGGGGCCCGCTCCAGGCGGGCGACCGGCCATCCTACCTCGCCCTGCTAGTGCCGGAAGTGCCGCATTCCGGTGGCAACCATGGCCACCCCGGCCGCGTCGGCGGCGGCCACGCTCTCGGCGTCGCGGACCGAGCCGCCCGGCTGGATGATGGCCGTGGCCCCGGCGGCGATGATGGCGTCGACGCCGTCGCGGAAGGGGAAGAAGGCGTCCGAACCGACCGCCGACCCGCGCACCGGCAGCTGCGCCTTCATCACCGCGGTCTTCACCGACTCCACCCGGCTGGTCTGGCCCCCGCCGATGGCCACGGTCTGGTCGTCGCGGGCGAAGACGATGGCGTTCGACTTGACGTGCTTCACCACCTTCCAGGCGAAGAGCAGGTCCTTCCACTCCTGCTCGGTGGGCGCGCGCCGGGTCATCACCTTGCAGTCCTCGCGCCCCACGCTGCCCAGGTCGCGATCCATGACCAGCAGCCCACCGTTCACCGAGCGGAGCAGGCGCCCCTCCTCCGGGCGGCGGGTCCAGCCCCCGCGCGGGCTGGCCAGGCGGGGCGCCTCCAGGACGCGGAGCCCCTTCTTGGCGGCGAGCGCGGCCCGGGCCGCCTCGTCGTAGCCGGGGGCGATGACGCACTCGAGGAAGAGGTCGGTGAGCTCCCGGGCGGCGGCGGCGTCCACCGGCCGGTTGAGGGCCGCGATGCCGCCGAAGGCCGAGACCGGGTCGCAGGCCCGGGCCCGGGCGAAGGCCTCGGCCGGCGTCGCCCCCCGCGCCACGCCACAGGGCGTGTTGTGCTTGATGACCACGCTGGCGACGTCGTCGAACTCCTTCACCGCCTCCAGCGCCGACTCCAGGTCGAGCAGGTTGTTGTAGCTGAGCTCCTTGCCCTGCAGCACCCTGGCAAAGGCCACGGTGGGCTCGGCCGGCTCGCGCCCGGCGCGGTAGAAGGCGCCGGCCTGGTGGGGGTTCTCGCCGTAGCGGAGGTCCTGCACCTTCTCGTAGACCGCCGCCAGCGTGGCGGGGAAGTGCGCCGGGGCCGCCTCCGGGGAGGCCCGCGCGGTGAGGTACTCGGCGATGGCCGCGTCGTAGGCGGCGGTGTGCGCGAAGGCCTTCCTCATGAGGTGGAAGCGGGTGGCGGCGGAGAGGGAGCCGCTCAGCTCGACCTCGGAAGCCACCCGCTCGTAGTCGGCGGGGTCCACCACCACGCCCACGTGGGCCGAGTTCTTGGCGGCGCTGCGCACCAGGGTGGGCCCGCCGATGTCGATCTCCTCCACGCACTCGTCGAAGGCCTTGCCCGCCTCCACCGCCTGGCGAAAGGGGTAGAGGTTCACCACCACCAGGTCGATGGGGGGGATGTCCCGCGCCTTGACGTCGGCCTCGTCGGCAGCCAGGCCGCGCCGGTAGAGGATCCCGCCATGCACGCGGGGGTGGAGGGTCTTCACCCGCCCGGCCAGGATCTCCGGAGCCCCGGTGTACTCGCCCACGCTCCTCACCGGGATCCCCGCCTCGCCCAAGGCCCGCTGGGTGCCGCCGGTGGAGAGCAGCTCCACCCCGCGGGCGGCGAGGCGCCGGGCGAACGGGATCAGTCCGGTCTTGTCCGAAACCGAGACGATGGCGCGGCGGACCATGCAGGCACCTCCCGGGAGAGGGGTGCCTTGTACCGGAGCCGGCGGGGGGTTGCAACGGACGCGGCGGCACCCCGCCGTCCGCGACCCTCACCGCTCGCGGCCGGGATCCTCCGAGGGGTAGGGCTCGTCCTCGGTCATGGCCCGCAGCTTGAGCAGGCCGCGGGTCTCGACCTGGCGGATCCGCTCCCGGGTGAGGTTCATGATCGACCCCACCTCCTCGAGCGTGATGCCGCCGCGGTCGGCGACGTCCAGGGCGCAGGTCTCGTTCAGTTCCCAGACCTCCTTGTCCGGGAAGTTGAGCTTGATGGACCCGGTGGCCGGGTTCACGTCGAGGTAGAGGTGGTGCTTGCAGGAGATGAACATGCAGGGCCTGGGCCCGCTGGCGCAGTCGGCCCGCGAGCGCGGCCGCGCCGCCTCGATCTCCCGGATCACCTCCTCCAGCTCCGGGTCGACCAGCCCGAAGGCGCGCTGTCGCCGCAGCTCGCGCGCGATCTCCTTGCGGGACATGGTCTTGGACCGGCGCCTGCCCCGCTTGCCGTCCGCGTCCTGGCCCGGGTCCGCCTGCGCCTCCGGTTCGACCGGTGTCCCGGCCGTCTCCTTGAACTCGCTCATCCCTGCCCTCCCGCCCATCCGCCACGCGGCGCCGCCCGGGCGCCGCCCGCCGCCGTCCCAAGGGCGCCGGGCCGGCGCCCCGGTGGCTATCCGATCCCGCTCCCGACCGCCGAGACCGTCGCCACCGCGCCACCCACCCTCTCGATCCGCCGCAGGGCCGAGCGCGCCTCGCGCCCCGCCCTGACCAGCTCCCCCTGGAACTGCCGCCGCCGGGGGTGCTCCTGGGCCTTCCGGGCCAGCTCCTCCAGGAGGTCGCCCAGACCCCGCTCCACGTCCTCCAGCCGGTTCCGCAGCGTGACGAAGCTCCCGCGGATGTCCTCCACGGTGTAGCCCTCGGCCATCATCTGCTTGATGACCGCGATCCGGCGCACCACCGACACCGGGTAGATGCCGGTCGAGCCGGTGTGCTTTCCCTTGCGGCCGACCCTGCGGCTGCGCGGCAAGAGCCCCAGCTGCACGTACTTCCGGAAGGTCGCCGACGACAGGCGCGCCCCGCGCGACTCGAAGAGGCGGACCACCTCGCCGCTGGTGATCCCCCGCGCATGCTCCCGCTCCAGCTGGGCGATCTCGTCGAGGGAGAGGAGGAGTTCCATTCAGTTTCCGCTTTTCGATATTCGATATCGAAAACTTGATTTCGAGACTAATCCATTGAGTGGCGATCGTCAACGCCCATCGGGAGCCGGCCCCCCGGAGGCGGGTTGGGGCCGCGACCCCGCCGTGTGGGCGCCGTTCCAGCCCGCGGCCTGGACGGGCGGAGCTCGGGCCGGCTCGAGGCCGCCCGGCACGGGAAGCCTGACCAAGAGGAGCCGGCGTGGTCCGGCAGGGACCGGGGTGCCTGGCGGGCCGGGCGCCCCACCCGACCGGGACCAGCCCGGCGCCGGCCGGGGAGGTTCACCTTCAGTCGCAGGGTAGACCCGGCCGCCGGGGCGATCCCGGGCAGGGCACGGCCCTCCGGCGGGGCCAGATCCCGACGCCCGCCCGCCCCACTAGCCCGGGCCCATCACCCCCGAGAGCCGCAGCAGCACGGGGGCGACGCCGGTCAGGTCGCGCACCACCTCGACCTCCGCCGCGGCCCGCCCGAACCCGAGCACCGGGACCGGCGCCAGGGTGTGGTTGCGAGACCGGAGATCCTCGACGTTGCCGTGGTCGCTGGTCACCAGCAGCGCGTCGCCGGGGCCCAGCGCCCCCAGCACCGCCCGCAGGAACCTGTCCAGGGTCGAGAGCGCCCGGAGCGCGCCCTCCATCGACCGGGCGTGGCCCGCCTCGTCGGTCTCGAAGAACTCCAGCACCGCCAGGTCGTGGCCCGCGGCGATCCCCAGGAAGACCTCGGCCGCCTGCTCGGGGGTGCGGGGCGGGATGCCGGCGCCGTACTGGTTGGCGCGGTGGCCGGTGAGGTCGTGGGTCAGGCCCCGGCCCCGACGGGCGTCGCCCCAGGTGCGGGCCCGCCCGCCGGCGGAGGTGAAGGCGTGCAGCGCGGCGGCGGCCCGGGCCCGCTTCGGCACCGGGTGCGGCCGCGCCCCTCCGCCCTCCGCCAGGCCCAGCGCGGCCAGGTAGGCCCGGGGATACGCGTTGACCAGGACACCGCTCCTCCCCGCCCGGGCCAGCCGGTGGAAGAGGGAGCGCTCGGCCAGGATGGCGCGGAGGGATGCGTTGGGGAACCCCAGCAGGTGCCGGCCCATGAGCCGGGGCGCGTTCTCCCCGGTGAGGAGCGTGGCCTGGCCGGTGGCGGACTGCGGGCGCCCGGGGACGCCCAGCGTGGCGTCGGCCAGCCCGGCCCGGCCGCCGCGCGGGAGGGGCGCCCCGCCGCCGCCCTCGAAGCGCGAGAGAAGGAACTCCCCCCGCGCCAGCGGGTTCACCTCGGGGTCGGGCGGACCGGCGCCCACGCCGTCGACGAACACGAGCAGGACCACTGCCCGATGATAGACGGCGGGGCCGCGCCCCGACAGCGGTGGTACACTTCGCGCCATGCCACTGGGAAAGAGCGTGGTGTTCCTGGGCACGGGCAACATGGCCGAGGCGCTCCTCAAGGGTCTCCTGCGCGAGGGTACGGCGGACCCGGAGGAGATCGTCTGCGCCGAGCCGCGCGCCGAGCGGCGGGAGGAGATCGCCAACCGGTACGGGGTGGAGGTCACCGGGGACAACCGTGCCGCGGTCGCCGAGGGCGACCTGATCATCCTGTCGGTGAAGCCCCAGCTGGTGGAGTCGGTGCTGGCGGAGATCGCTCCCGCCATCGACTCCGCCAAGCTGGTGGTGTCCATCGCCGCGGGCGTCTCCCTCGCCACCTTGGCCCGGGCCCTCCCGGCCGGCACCCGCATCATCCGGACCATGCCCAACACCCCGGCGCTGGTGGGCGCGGGCGCCACCGCCCTGACCCGCGGCCCGCACGCCTCCGAGGCGGACCTGACCGTGGCCCAGGCGCTCTTCGAGGCGGTGGGCACGGTGGTGGTGGTGGAAGAGCCGCTGCTCGACGGCGTGACCGGGTTGTCGGGCTCGGGGCCGGCCTACGTCTTCCTGGCCATCGAGGCCCTGGCCGACGGCGGGGTGAAGGTCGGCCTCCCCCGGGCGGCGGCGGTGGCCCTGGCCGCGCAGACGGTGATGGGCGCGGCCCGGCTGGTGCTGGAGACCGGGCGCCACCCGGGCGACCTCAAGGACATGGTGACCAGCCCGGGCGGGACCACCATCGCCGGCGTCCACGCGCTCGAGGCGCGGGGCTTCCGCGCGGCGCTCATCGAGGCGGTCGAGGCGGCGGCGCGCCGCTCCCGCGAGCTGGGCGAGAAGGCCGCCCGCAAGGAGTGACGCCGTGCGGCTCCCCTCGCCCGCTCCCCTGGCCCTGGCCGCCGCCGCCGCGCTGGCCTGCGCCTCGGGCGCGCCCCATGGCCTGGTGCGCGTCGACCTCCCCGACCCGGCCGCCGCTGGCCCCGGCTCGCCCGCCGAGCAGCAGCTGGCCGCCGCCGTCCGCGACGCCGCCGGCGCCGAGGGCCTGGCCTGCGAGCCCGGAGCCGGGGCCTCGCTGATGCGCTGCTCGGCGGCGGCGCTCGGGAACCAGGGCCACGCCGTGACCATCGGCCTGGAGCGGTCGGGGACCGGCTACGAGGTGGCCATCGCCCAGGCCTTGCACCTCCCCGGTCGGCCCTCGCCGGTGTGCGCCGTGCAGCGCCGGGTGGCGGATCGGATCGACTCCGCGCTGGGCTTCCCCGTCGCCCACGTCGATCGGCGCAGCGACTGCCAGGGGAGGTAGCGCCTCGCGCCCCGCTACTCGGTCGTCTCGCAGGAGGCCCACCCGCAGCGTGCGCAGGTGCGGCAGCCGCCCGACACCACCAGCGAGGCGTCGCACTGGGGGCACCGCTCCCCGGCCGACGCCGCGCCGCCGGTGAGGACCTGGCCCTGGCGCGAGCCGTCCCGGTAGACGGTGATGCCCTTGCACCCCAGCTCGAAGGCCAGCCGGTAGGCCCCGGCCACGTCCTCGACGGTGGCCTGGCGCGGGAGGTTCACGGTCTTGGAGACGCCGTTGTCGACGTGGCGCTGGAAGGCGGCCTGCATCCGCACGTGGGCGTCCGGCGGGACGTCGAAGGCGGTGGCGAAGACGCGCCCCACGCCCTCGGGAATCCCGGCCACGCCCCGGGCCCTCCCCGTGGCCATGACCGCCGGGAGCGCCGCCGCCGCCCCCGCGGCGCGGAGGGCGTCGCGAAGCAGGGGGTGCTCCTCGCGGAGCTCCGTGTCGCCGAGCGCGCGGCGCAGGTAGGAGAGCGCGAAGAGCGGCTCGATCCCGGAGGAGCACCCGGCGATGAGGGTGCCGGTGGGGGCGACCGTGGTCACCGTCGCGTTCCGGCGGGGCGGAAGGCCAGCCCGGGCCAGGGCGCTGCGGGCGAACCCCGGGAACGGGCCCCGCTCGGCCGCCAGCGCCTCGCTGGCCCGGTGGGCCGTCCTCTGCACGTGGCCCATCACCTCGTCGGCCAGGGCCAGCGCCTCCGGCGCGTCGTAGGGGACGGAGAGCTTCACCAGCAGGTCCGCCCAGCCCATCACCCCCAGGCCGATCTTCCGGTTCCGCCGCGAGACCTCGGCGATCTGCGGCAGCGGCCAGGCGTTCACCTCCAGCACGTCGTCGAGGAAGCGGACCCCGTCCTCCACGCATCGCCCCAACCCGTCCAGGTCCACCCCGCCGGGCCGAGCGAAGCGCGACAGGTCGATCGACCCCAGGGTACAGGCCTCGAAGGGCAACAGCGGCTGCTCGCCGCACGGGTTCACTGCCTCGAACCGGCCCAGGTCCGGGGTGGGGTTGGCGGCCTCGACCCGGTCCAGGAAGACGAGGCCGGGCTCGCCCGAGGCCCATGCGGCCCGGGCGATGCGGTCGAGGAGCTCGGCTGCCTCGAGCTCCCGCACCACCGCGCCCCCGCGCGGGTGGCGCAGCGCCCAGCGCTCGCCCGCCGCCGCGGCCCGGAAGAGTCCATCCGGCACCGCCACCGAGACATTGAAGTTGGAGAGGCCGGGGCGCAGCTTGGCCTCGACGAACTCCACCACGTCCGGGTGTGCGGCCGAGAGCACGGCCATGTTGGCCCCGCGCCGCACCCCACCCTGCTTGATGATCTCGGTGGCGCCGTCGTAGACGCGCATGAAGGAGACCGGCCCGCTGGCCACCCCGTGCGTGGTCTTCACCGCGTCGCCGCGCGGCCGCAGCCGGGAGAAGGAGAAGCCGGTGCCGCCGCCCGACTGGTGGATGAGCGCCGCCCACTTGAGGGCGTCGAAGATGGCGGCCAGGTCGTCGTCCACCGGCAGGACGAAGCAGGCGGCGAGCTGTCCCCCGGGGCGGCCGGCGCTCATCAGGGTGGGCGAGTTGGGCAGGAACTCGAGAGCCGCCATCCGTTCCTCGAAGCGTTCCGCCCAGGCCGCCCGCTCCCCCTCCCGCTCGGCCCGCGCCACCGCCCTCGCCACGCGGCGGAACATGCCCGCCGGGGTCTCGCACGGCTCGCCGCCCTCGTCGCGCAGCAGGTACCGCCGGGCCAGCACCTGGCGGGCGTTGTCGCTCAGCTCGGCCATCCGCAGGAGCTTAGCGGGCGCGGGGGCGGGGCGCCCAGCGGGAAGGCGGGCGCGGCCTGCCGTACCCGCACCGCATGCCTCCATCCCCGTCCTTGTGCACCGGCCCCGGCGGTGCGAGAAGGGGGGCATGCGCCCAGCCCGACTCGCCCTGCTCTCTTTGCTCGCGCTCGCCTGCGCCACCTCCCCCCTTCGCATCTCCGAGGCGGACCAGGCCCGCGTGCGGCGCGATCTCGCCAACCAGCAGCGCTACCTGCGCGTGGCCCTGTACCTCGGCCCGCTGTGGGG
>Ga0335071_10008056_pt1 | contig 10826 bp, 12 predicted proteins | sample Lox_Sample_15_FD_206724 | JGI IMG/M metagenome (GOLD analysis project Ga0335071, IMG submission 206724) | Soil microbial communities from Loxahatchee National Wildlife Refuge, Florida, United States - Lox_Sample_1.5 | ecosystem: Environmental > Terrestrial > Soil > Wetlands | place: USA...
TTCATCAGCGACGCGACGCAGCGGATGGACAAGTCGGTCGAGGCGACGCACGAGCACTTCAACTCGGTGCGGACGGGGCGCGCGGCCCCGGCGCTGCTCGACCGGATCACGATCGACTACTACGGCACGGCGACTCCGCTCAAGAACCTGGCGACGATCAACGCACCGGAGCCGCGGATGCTCACGATCCAGCCCTTCGACCCGTCGTCGATCAAGCAGATCGAGAAGACGATCCAGGAGTCCGATCTCGGCCTGACGCCGTCGAACGACGGCAAGCTGATCCGGCTTCCGATCCCGCAGCTCACCGAGGAGCGGCGCAAGGAGCTCGTGAAGGTGGTGCGCCAGATGGCCGAGGAGGGGCGCGTCGCCGTCCGGAACGTCCGCCGGGACGCGATCAAGCATCTCGAGGAGCTCGTCCGCAACGGCGACGTCGGCGACGACGAGGAGCGGGCGGCGGAGGGGCGCGTGCAGAAGCTGACCGACGATCACACGACGAAGATCGACGATCTGCTGAAGCGCAAAGAGGCCGAGATCATGGAGGTATGAGCCTCTTCACGCGTTTCCGGACGCTCGCGCGCGCCCGGCCGATGCGCGAGCCCGACCTGCCCGAGATCGCAGGCTCGGTGGCGATCATCCTGGACGGCAACGGGCGCTGGGCGAAGCGGCGCAAGCTGCCCGTCGCCGCGGGCCACCGCGCCGGCGCACGGAACGTGCGCAAGGCGGTCGAGGCGTCGATCGACCTCGGGATCCACGACCTGTCGATCTTCGCGTTCTCGACGGAGAACTGGTCGCGGCCGAAGGACGAGGTCGACGCACTGATGGAGATCTTCGCGGAGACGATCGAGCGGGAGCTGCCGGATCTCGTCGACGAAGGCGTGCGCGTCCGTTTCATCGGGCGCCGCGACCGCGCACCGGAGGAGCTGCAGCGCCGGATGGGGGCCATGGAGGACCGCACGGCGCTCAACACGCGCATCAACCTGTGGGTGGCGATCGACTACGGCGGGCGGGCCGAGCTCGTCGAGGCGGCGCGCCGGATCGTCGAGAGCGGCGTCGACCCCGCCGAGATCGACGAGAACGTGTTCGCAGCGAACCTCTACGCGCCGGAGCTCCCGGATCCCGACCTGCTGATCCGGACGAGCGGCGAGCTCCGCATCTCGAACTTCCTGCTCTGGCAGCTCGCGTACACGGAGCTCGTCTTCGTCGACAAGCTCTGGCCCGACTTCGATGCCCGCGACCTGCGCGCGGCGCTGGCGGAATACGCCAGCCGGCGTCGAAGATTCGGCGGCCGATGAGCAACTGGCTCTCTCGAATCGTCGTCGCAGTCGTCCTGCTGCCGGTCGTGCTCGGCGCGGTGTACCTCGGCGGCTGGTGGCTCTTTGCGCTGGTCGCGCTCGCGGCGCTGATCGCGCTGCACGAGTACTGGCTGATGGCGCGCTCGCTCGCCCCGCTCGCGCTCGCCGGCTACATCGGCGCGGGGCTCGCGCTCGTCGGCGCGCAGCTCTCCGGGATCGGCTGGATGGTCGGCGGGCTGCTGGCGACGCTCCCGCTCGCGTTCCTGCTGAAGGCGATCTCGGAGGCCCGGCCCGCCGCGACCGCCGCCGTGAGCAGCACCGTCCTCGGCGCCGTGTGGGTCGGCGGCGGGCTCGCGTTCGTGCTGCTGATTCGCGGTCTTGCCGACCACGGGCGGCTGGCGCTCTTCACGGTGATGATCGCCGTCTGGGCGGGCGACACGTTCGCCTACCTCGGCGGGCGGATGCTCGGGCGGCACAAGATGGCGCCGTCCACCTCGCCCGGGAAGACGTGGGAGGGGTTCCTGTTCGGGACGGCCGCGACGGTGTTCGTCGCCTTCGTGGCGCTGTACAAGCAGCACCTGCTGACGATTCCGCAGTCGATCGTGCTCGGCGCCGTGCTGGCGGTCGCGGCGCCGCTCGGCGACCTGTTCGAGTCGCTCCTGAAACGGGACGCGGGCGTGAAGGACAGCGGTTCGCTCCTGGGCGGCCACGGCGGCATGCTCGACCGCCTGGACGCGTTCTTCTTCGCCGCCCCGGCCGCGTATTTCGTGATCTTGGCTTTCACCTAGGCGCCGCGGGCACACTGTTCGCATGACGCGCGTGGCGCTCCTCGGCGCGACGGGGTCGATCGGCCGGCAGGCGATCGAGGTGATCGAGGCGCGCCCGGAGCTCGAGCTGGTCGCCGCCACCTCGGGCTCGACGCCGATCGACGGCCTCGCGCCGCTGACGCAGGTCGGGGGCGACCCGACCGACCTGCTCGAGCGCGCCGAGCCGGACGTCGTCCTCAACGCCACCGTCGGCTTCGCCGGCCTGCCCGCGACGATGTGGGCGCTCGAGCGCGGCGTCACGCTCGCCCTTGCCAACAAGGAGAGCCTCGTCGCCGCCGGCGAGCTCGCGCTCGCAGCGAAGGAGCGTGGGGGCGGCGCGCTGCTGCCGGTCGACAGCGAGCACTCGGCGCTCTTCCAGTGCTCCCTCGCCGGCGAGCCCGAGGCCGTCGTCCTCACCGCGAGCGGCGGCCCCTTCCGCGGGCGCACGGCCGACGAGCTCGCGGACGTCACCGCCGCCGACGCGCTCGCGCACCCGACCTGGAACATGGGCGCGAAGATCACGATCGACTCGGCGACGCTCGCCAACAAGGGCCTCGAGGTGATCGAGGCGCACTTCCTCTTCGGCCTGCCGTACGACCGGATCGAGGTGGTCGTGCACCCGACGTCGATCGTCCATGGGATCGTCCGCTTCCGCGACGGCGCCGCGCTCGCGCATCTCGGCTACCCCGACATGCGCGTCCCGATCTCGTACGCGCTCACCTACCCCGACCGTGCAGCCACGCCGATCCCGCCGCTCGACCTGACCGCCGGCCCGCTGGAGTTCTTCGAGCCGGACACCGGCACCTTCCGGATGCTCGCGCTCGCGCGCGAAGCCGGCGTGCGCGGCGGCACGTTCCCCTGCGCGTTCAACGCCGCGAACGAGGTCGCCGTGGCCGCGTTCCTCGAGGGCCGCATCGGCTTCCTCGACATCGCCGCCCTCGTCGAGGACGCCCTCGCGCACACAGACGGCGCGCGCGCACGCGACGTGCACGAGCTGCGGGAGGCAGACCGCAGGGCCCGGGAGGCCGCATGGGTGTCGTAGCGGCGATCGTCGGCCTGACGCTGCTCGTGCTGATCCACGAGGCCGGGCACTTCTTCGCCGCGCGCGCGGTCGGGATGACGCCGCGGAAGTTCTACCTCGGCTTCGGGCCGCCGATCGTGAAGCGCGTCCGGGGCGGCGTCGAGTACGGGATCGGCGCCCTGCCGCTCGGCGGCTACGTGAAGATCCCCGGGATGAACCGCCCGTCGCCGGGCGACCTGGCGGCGACGCTGCAGCCGGCGGTGGTGGCGCAGCATCGCGAGGACCTCGACCGGCTCGACGACGCGCTGCGCCGGGACGACGAGGCCGGCGCGCGCGCGGTGCTCGAGGAGCTGAAGCCCGCGATCGGACGCTCCCGCTTCGTGCAGGAGCTCGAGTGGTCGCTTGCCCCCGACGCCTACTGGCGGCAGGCGACGTGGCGCCGTCTGGTCGCGATCGGCGCCGGCCCGGGCGTGAACCTCGTCTTCGCCTTCATCATCTTCGCCGCGCTCTTCCTCGTCGCAACGACGCGCGAGACGAGCGAGATCGGGCGGGTCCTCGCGGGGACGCCGGCGAAGGCGGCCGGGATCCACGCAGGCGACCGTGTCGTGTCCGTCGCGGGACGGCCGGTGACGCCGAAGCAGATCGCCCCCGCGATCCGCGCCACCGACGGGCGGCCGTTCCGCATCGTCGTCGAGCGCGGCGGGACGCGGACGACGCTCGGGCCGCTGCGGGCGCAGCTGACCGACGGCGCCTACCGGATCGGGATCGCAATCGACGAGGCGACCGGCCCCGGCGAGTCGCTCGCGGCCGCAGCCAGGGACTCGCTGTCGCTCACCTGGCAGGTCACGTCGAGCACCGTCGCCGGGCTCGGCCACCTCGCGCGCGGGCAGGACACGAACCAGGTGTCGAGCTCGGTCGGCATCGTCCGCACCTCCGCGCAGGCGTGGCGCGCCGGAGCGCGCGACTTCCTCTTCGTGCTCGGCCTGATCAGCCTGGCGCTCGCGCTCCTCAACCTGATTCCGGTGCTGCCGCTCGACGGCGGCCACATCGTGATCGCGCTGGTCGAGAAAGTGCGGGGCCGCACGTTCCCGCAGGCGGTGTACGTCCGCTACAGCGTCGTGGGCCTGTCGCTCTTCGCCGTCCTGATGTACCTCGGGCTCCGGAACGACCTGTTCGGCGGCTCCGGCTAACCTGCGAGGGGTGGGCAGCGAGCGCTCGGTAACAGTCGGGAACGTGAAGATCGGCGGTGGGGCGCCGGTCGTCGTGCAGTCGATGACGACGACGAAGACCCATGACGTCCCGGCGACGACCGCGCAGATCGCGGCCCTTGCGAGCGCGGGCTGCGAGATCGTCCGCGTCGCGGTCCCGAAGAGCGAGGACGCCGACGCGCTCGGCGCGCTCGTCCGCTTCTCGCCGGTCCCGATCATCGCCGACATCCACTTCAACGCGAGCCTCGCGCTGAGGGCGATCGAGCAGGGCGTTGCAGCCGTCCGCATCAACCCCGGCAACATCGGCGGGCCCGACAAGGTCGAGCAGGTCGTCCGTGCGGCGAAGGCGAAGGGGATCCCGATGCGGATCGGCGCGAACTCGGGCTCGCTGCCGAAGCACCTGGAAGGCCTCGCGCAGCAGGATCAGGCGGAGGCGCTCGTCGAGGCCGCGCTCGAGGAGGTGCGGCTGCTCGAGGCGCTCGACTACCGCGACTTCAAGATCTCGGTCAAGTCGAGCCACGTGCCGACGATGATCCGCGCGTACCGGCTGCTGTCGGAGAGGGTTCCCTATCCGCTGCATCTCGGCGTCACCGAGGCGGGCACGGTGTTCAGCGGCTCGATCAAGAGCGCGGTCGGCATCGGCACGCTGCTCGCAGAGGGGATCGGCGACACGATTCGCGTCTCACTGTCGGCCGATCCGGTCGAGGAGCCGAAGACCGCGTTCGAGATCCTGAAGGCGCTCGGGCTGCGCGAACGCGGGCCGATCATGATCGCCTGTCCGTCGTGCGGGCGCGACAACGTCGGCGTCCATACGCTGGCCGAGGAGGTCGAGACGCGCCTTGCGGAGTATCCGCAGGCGTTCGAGGTCGCGGTGCTCGGCTGTGCGGTGAACGGACCGGGGGAGAGCGGCGACGCCGACTTCGGCATCGCCGGCGGCCGCGACGTCGGCTTCATCTACGCGCACGGCCGCGTGCTCAGGAAGGTGTCGAGCGACATCCTCGTCGACGAGCTCTTCCACGAGATCGACCGGTGGATCGCCGACGGGATGTTCCGTCCGAAGCGCCTGAAGATGGCGAAGCCGGCGGCGCTCGCGATGGCCGAAGCGTCTGCGATCCCGCTCGAGTAGCCTGGGAGGACAACGATGATCGCCCGGGCTTCTCAGCTCTTTCTTCCCACGCTGCGCGACGCGCCCGCCGACGCGGAGGCCGTCAGCCACAAGCTGCTCGTGCGCGCCGGCTACATCCGGCAGGTCGGCGCAGGGCTCTGGTCGTACCTGCCGCTCGGGTGGCGGGTCCATCGCAAGGTCGAGCAGATCATCCGCGAGGAGATGGACGCGATCGGCGCCCAGGAGTTCCTCGTCCCGGTGCTGACGCCGATCGAGCTGTGGGAGGCGACCGGCCGCGAGAAGATCGCCGAGATCTTCCACGTCACCGACCGCGCGGGGCGGCGGTTCGTGCTGCCGCTCACGCACGAGGAGACGTTCACCTTCCATGCGCGCGAGATCCAGTCGTACAAGGAGCTCCCGCAGCTCTGGTACCACTTTCAGACGAAGGACCGCGACGAGCCGCGCCCGCGCGGCGGGCTGCTGCGCGTGCGCGAGTTCATCATGAAGGACGCGTACTCGTTCGACCGCGACGAAGAGAGCGCGTACGTTTCGTTCGAGAGGAATCGGGTCGCGTACCACCGCATCTTCGAGCGCTGCGGCGTGGACGCGCAGGAGGTGAAGGCCGAGAGCGGGATCATGGGCGGCGAGCTCACCTACGACTTTCTGGCGCCGTCGGGATCGGGCGAGAACACGCTCGTCCGCTGCGAGGGCGGCGACTACGCCGCGGACGCGGAGGTCGCGCGCGGCATCCCGCGGCCGGCCGTGCTCCCGCCGGCGCTCGCCGCGCCCGAGCTGGTCGAGACGCCCGGCGTCACGACGATCGAAGGGCTCGCAGCGTTCCTGGGCATCGACTCGACCGCCACGTCGAAGGCGATGCCGGTGACGACCGAGGATGGACGGCTCGTGCTGGCTCTCATCCGCGGCGACGACCGGCTGTCCGAGTCGAAGCTGCTGTCGGCGCTCCGGACCGGCTCCCGCCCTGCGACCGACGAGGAGATCCGCGCCGCGTTCGGCGCCTCCGGCGGGTCGCTCGGCCCCGTCGGCTTCGACGGCGAGGTGCTGGCCGACCTGACCCTCGCCGAGGGCCAGTACGTCGCCGGTGCGAACAGGGACGGCTTCCACCTGCGCGGTGTCGAGGCCGGGCGCGACTACGACGCGCGGTTCGTCGACCTCCGCGAGCCGGTCGAGGGCGACCGCTGCCCCGACTGCGGCGGTCTGCTGACGTTCCAGACCGCGATCGAGGTGGGGCATATCTTCTACTTCGCGGACAAGTACAGCGAGGGCCTGGAGGCGACGTTCGTCGACGAGGACGGCACCGAGAAGCGCCTGCTCGGCGGCAGCTACGGCATCGGCCCGGGCCGCGTGCTCGCGGCGGTGGTCGAGCAGAGCCACGACGAGGACGGAATCGTCTGGCCGCGCGCCATCGCCCCGTACGACGTCCACGTCGTCGTGCTGAAGGGCGCCGAGGAGATCGGCGAGCAGGCGGCGCAGGCGCTCCACGAGGCCGGCCTCGAGGTGCTGCTCGACGACCGCGACCAGCGGCCCGGCGAGAAGTTCGCCGACGCCGACCTCATCGGCATCCCGATCCGGATCACGGCCGGGAAGAAGAGTCTCGAAGACGGGGCCGTCGACGTGCGGGATCGCCGCACCGGGGCCGAACGACGTGTGAATGTTGCCGACCTGGGCAAGGAGGTCTCGTAGTGGCGAAACGGCGGCGGTACGCGGCGGAGCCGTTCGGCCCGGCGGTCGAGCGGCTGATGAACGAGACGGGGGTGACCTACCGGTCCCTCGCGTCGAAGTCCGGGCTGTCCGCCGGCTACCTGAACCACCTCGTCCACGGGAACCGGCCGGTCCCCTCGAACGACGTGGTCGAGACGCTCGCGCGCTCCCTCGACGTCGAGCCCGAGTACTTCCGCGAGTACCGGCTCCGGGTGATCACCGAGAAGCTCGAGGGGATGCCCGACCTCGTCGACCGGCTTTACAAACGCTTGAACGGCTGACGCTAACCCGCAGGTGGCGGTACCGTCTTATCCGTTGGGTCGGTGGGGTCCCGGCAAGCGACCACTGGGGGGTTAGGGGCCCCACCGCTCCACCTTCGAAACGGGCTACTGCGGCGGAGTCAGGTTCTGCTGCCAGCTGACCGAGAAGGTGCGGCCGTCGGCGCTGACGTCTCCCGGCACGGCCCCGATCCCGGACTCGGCGTCGGTGTTCCCGCCGAAGAAGCTCGAGTGGCCGCCGCCTGCGATCAGCTCGATCGGCGTCGACGTCCACGCCGGGTCGGTGATCGTCCCGGGGTGGCCGTTGCCGGTCGCAGCGATCTTCGTGAAGGTGACCGTTCCGAAGTTGGTGAGCGGCACGACGCGGCAGCGGCCGAAGGAGCTGCAGTCGGACGGCGCCTCGGCGACCCACTCGGCCGAGCTCGTGTCGAGCTGCTGCGAGGTGGTGACCGTCTTCGAGAAGCGCCACCTGCGAGTGACGTCCTTCAGGTACAGCGTGACCTGCTGCCCGTTCACGACCACGGCGGCGGTGAGCGTGTCGCCCGCCTTCACGGGGAACGGGATCTGCACCGAGGCGGCGGGGACGATCTCCCACCAGGCGTAGTAGGTCGGCTTCGTCGTGTTGCCGTTGCAGTCCGAACCGGTGCCGAGCTGCTCGAGCGCGTTCGAGTTGAGGTCGTAGCCGCCGATCCCGACCCAGAAGGCCGACGAGGACTGGCGCCCGACGGTGCACGTCGACTTCGGCTGGACCCACGTCCCGGTCACGTCGCTGAAGTTCGCGGGCGTCGTCTCGTCGCTCGAGAAGATCGCGTAGCCCGACCAGTTCGAGCTGACCTGCGGGGTGATGGTCGAGTTCGCGCCATAGGTGAGCGTGCGTGCGGAGGCGGCGCCGGAGGTCCCGGCGGCGACGGCGGCTGCGAGGGCGACGATCGCCAGAGCGACAACGGACGAGCGCACGTGCGCACGGTAGCGCCGGAGGCTCAAGACCGCCTAAGAGGGATGTGAAGAGACCGTGAGCACGCCCCTCGTAGAATCACCGGTCATGAGCGACGACGTCCGCGTGATCGACAACGCCGCCGAGCTCCAGTACGAACTGACGGTCAACGGAAACCGGGTCGGGGAGCTGCGCTATCGGACCGAGCCCGGCGAGCTCGTGCTCGTGCATACCGAGGTGGATCCCGCCTTCGAGGGCCGCGGGCTCGGCACGCGCCTGATCCAGGGTGCGCTCGACGACATCCGTGCACGCAACCTTCGGATGACGCCGCAGTGCCCGTTCGTCCGGGTGTTCGTCGAGCGGCATCCGGCGTACGCCGACCTCGTCGCCGAAGGCTAGGCCGCGCGCTCGCTGGGGTAGCGCTGCCGCGCCTGCGAGACGGCTTCGCTGTTGGCCTCGCCCCATTCGGCGAGCGCCATGATCGCCTCGGTCATCGACCAGCCGAGCGGCGTCAGCGTGTACTCGACGCGCGCGGGCACCTCGGCGAAGATCCGCCGTTCGACCAGGCCGTCGCGCTCGAGGTTCCGGAGGCATTCGGTCATGACCTTCTTCGAGACGCCCGGCAGGCAGTCGAGGAGCCGGCTGTGCCTGCGCACGCCGCGCGCGAGAATCACGATCAGGTGCAGGGTCCACTTGCCGCGCAGCGAGTCGAGCCCGGCGCCGGCGCGCTCGATCAGCTCGCGATCGGCCGCCGGGAGCCGCCGGATGTCGGTGGGGGCGAGGACGCTCATCGCGCGTCGAGCTGCGCGAGCCCGCGCCGCCAGTTCGTGTCGAGCACGGATGCCGCCTCGGCCGCGTCGCCGCGCCGGAGCGCCTCGATGATCCGCTCGTGGTCGGCAAAGGAGTCGCCGCGCCCGGAGGACTGCAGCGACTGGATGCGGATGACGCGGATGCGCGCCTTGGCGTCGCGGGCCGCGCGCTCGAGCGGGGCGCTGCCGGCGAGCCGTATCAGGGCGTCGTGGAAGGACACGTCCGCGTCGACGATCGCCCGCACCTCGCCCCGGTCGAGCGCTTCGCCGAAGCGCTCGTTGATGCGCTCGAGCTCTGCGAGCTGGCCGGCTGCAAGCGGTCCGGCCGACGTCAGGGCGTACTGCTCGAGCAGCGACAGCACCGGGACGAGCTGCGCGAACTCGTTCAGGTCGACCTGAACGACCCGCGTCCAGCGGCGCGCCGAGGTCTCGACGAGGCCGTCCTGCTCGAGCCGCCGGAGCGCGTCCCGCACGGGCATCGCGCTGACGCCGAACCGGTCGGCGAGGGCGGTCACCGACAGGCGCTCCCCGGGTGCGAGGACGCCGCCGAGGACGTCGGAGCGCAGCCGGTCGTAGACCCGGTCGCCGAGGCCGGGGGCCGGGACGAGCTTTTCGTCGTCATTGCCCATATCTGACATCTTAGATCTCGGATCTGGCATCAGTCAACAACGTGGTTACTGCGGGGATACCAGGTGGCGTCCGCGTGCTCGCGGGCGCCCCAGCCGTGCAGCATGCTCCCGGGGAAGCCCCGTTCATCGAGCTCCAGGAGGACGAGCGATGCCCGAGCAGCAGACCATCACCGAGCACGAGGCGCAGGCGATCGCACGCGCCAACGACTCCGGCCGGACGCCCGTGGTCTTCGTCCACGGCCTCTGGCTGCTTCCGTCCAGCTGGGACCGCTGGGCGACCCGGTTCGAGGAGTCCGGCTACGTCGCCGTGCAGCCGGGCTGGCCCGACGACCCGGAGACCGTCGCGGAGGCACGGGCCAACCCGGAGGTCTTCGCCGGCAAGGGGATCGGCGATGTCGCCGCCCACCTGCAGGCGGTGATCGAAGGTCTCGACCGCAAGCCGGCGATCGTCGGCCACTCGTTCGGCGGCCTCCTGACGCAGATCCTCGCCGGCCGCGGGCTCGCGTCCGTGTCGGTCGCGATCAGCCCGGCGCCGTTCCGCGGCGTGCTGCCGCTGCCGGTGTCGGCGCTGCGGTCGTCGTCGGCCGTGCTCCGCAACCCGGCCAACCGCAACCGGGCGATCCCGCTCACCTACGACCAGTTCCGCTACGCGTTCGGGAACGCGCTCGACGAGGACGAGGCGAAGACGCTGTACGAGGAGTTCTCGGTGCCCGGCCCGGGCGAGCCGATCTTCCAGGCGGCCGCCGCGAACTTCAACCCGTGGTCGGAGGACAAGGTCGACACCGAGAATCCCGAGCGCGGGCCGCTCCTGATCGTGTCGTCGGACCGGGACCACACCGTCCCGTGGGCGATCGCGCACGCGTCGTACGAGAAGCAGAAGAGAAACAGCGAGAGCACGACCGAGATCGTGAAGCTCGAAGGCCGCGGCCATTCGCTGACGATCGACCACGGCTGGCAGGAGGTCGCGGACACGGCGCTCTCCTTCGTCCAGCGGTTCGCGCTCGTCGAGGCCGGCTAGCCGGAGG
>Ga0335071_10008057_pt1 | contig 10825 bp, 4 predicted proteins | sample Lox_Sample_15_FD_206724 | JGI IMG/M metagenome (GOLD analysis project Ga0335071, IMG submission 206724) | Soil microbial communities from Loxahatchee National Wildlife Refuge, Florida, United States - Lox_Sample_1.5 | ecosystem: Environmental > Terrestrial > Soil > Wetlands | place: USA: Florida...
ACCGCCGTCAACGAAGCACGCCTGAGCTACACCCGCATGGCTTACAGATCATCTCCCCAGGGAGGCAGCTTCCCGAGCTTGTCCAGCCTCGGGTTCGCGAGCGGTCCACTCGGGATCAACAATGCGGGCCCGACGGGCTACAGCAGCGTGCCCAACATCAACCTGAACAACTTCTCATTCGGCGACCCGGGCCAGTACGTCGCGATTCAGAATACCTATCAGATCGGCGACAGCTTCTCGAAAGTAATCGGGCGGCACACCATTAAGTTCGGCGGTGAGTATCGCTATTACCAGATGAATAACCGTTCCGGCGCTGGTTACCTTGGGCAGTTCACATTTGACGGAGCGGAGACCGGTCTCGACATCGCCGACTTTCTTCTGGGCGCACCGAACAACTTCACGCAGGTAAGTCCGCAGGTGCTGGACGGACGCGCCCGCTACGGCGGCGCCTTCGCGCAAGATTCGTTCCGGGTAAGTTCCACGTTCACCGTGAATTTCGGATTGCGCTGGGAATTCGATACACCCTGGTGGGATGAATACAACCGGCTGGGAGCTATCATTCCGGGAGAAAAGTCCACCCAATATCCGGGCGCGCCGACAGGCATGGTTTACCCGGGCGATCCCGGTGTACCGAAAACGCTCGGACCCACTCGCTATGGCAACTTTGCGCCGCGGTTGGGGTTTGCCTGGGCGCCGGCCGTCTCTGGCGGCCTTCTCGGAAAGCTCGTTGGCGGACCCGGAAAAACCAGCATTCGCTCGGGCTTGGGCATGTTCTACAACGCGATTCAGGACAATACGTCTTACTGGAACATTGGGGATATACCCTTCGGCGAATACTGGCAAGACCTAGCGCCGACGGAGCTCTATCAACCCTATCTGACCAGATCCACCGGACAGGCTCAGTCCAATCCGTTCCCGTTCGTGATTCCCGCGCCGGGCAGCCAGGCGGCGAAGAACTTCAACTTCACTCCCGACCTGCCGCTCGCCGCGGTCACCGCCTACAAGACCGACAACAAAATGCCCTACGGGTTGGACTACAACTTCACCATCCAGCGTGAGCTGCCAGCATCATTGCTGCTCAGTGTCGGATACGTCGGCACGCTTGGCCGTCACCTCCTCACCATGGTCGAAGCCAACCCCGGAAATCCCCAGGAGTGTCTTTCGCTGATGGGCTCAGGCGTCATGGCGGGTACTCTGCAATGTGGCAAATACCTCGAGAATTCGACTTTTGAGTTGCCCAATGGCACGTTAGTCAATGGCACCCGCAGTCCGCTGGGTAATGACTTCACCACAACTTTTTATGAGGCCAATATTGCCAATTCGGACTACAACTCATTGCCGATCAGCCTCGAACGCCGTATCGGCAGTGCGTCATTCCTATTTGCCTACACGTGGAGCAAGTCGCTGGATGACGGATCGTTCTTTAACGACCGCATGAATTACTCCAACCACGCGCTCGGCCGCGGTTTGTCGGCCTTCGATTCCACACATAACTTCGTGGGCAGCTACACTTACCAAATCCCGTTCGAGCGCGCCTTCCACGCGCTGCCCAGCCGTCTGGTAAAAGGTTGGGAATTCAGCGGCATTACTCGTTTCGCCACAGGACTGCCGGTTGGAGTGAGCGGTTCTTACGAGAATTGCTTGTGCGGCACCTCCGGGCTCGATCGACCCGACTTCAGCGGCCCGCTCGTATACGCCGGAAATCCCCGCACTGATGGCCATCTCTGGATGACTTCCTCCGGGTTCAGCATCGAGCCGCTCGGTACCTTCGGCGACGTGCCCAAGCGCTTCTTCCACGGACCGGGGCTGAACAATTGGAACATCGGCATTCACAAGAACACACAGCTCCGCGAGAACGTGATGCTGCAGATTCGTGGTGAATTCTTCAACGCCTTCAATCACGCGCAGTTCAGTGCGCCGAACGGACTGCTCTCCGGCGGCCAGTTCGGTGTGATCACTTCCACACAGGTGGCAGGCCGCATTGGGCAGATAGCCGCCAAGATCGTCTTTTGATCTGACTCGCCCAACCACCTCGACAGCGTGGGCGGTTAGTACAGTTTATCCGCCAAGCGGTTACAACAGTCCGGGGTGGACTCGGGCTTTGTGTGGGGCCCGGGCTGGGGCCTTCAGGAGCACGCGCTCCATCAGTACTGCTTTCACAAGCACATGCCGGAACGTTCGAAACCGACCCGCTGCTGGGGATGGCACGCTAAAACACAAAGCGGAACCCGATCTGGCCATGCCTCGGGTTGTTGTATTGGCTGCTGATCACGCCGAACGTATCACTGCCGAACGTCGTGTTGGGCATGCCGAATCGAGGATGATTGAGTGAGTTGAAAAACTCCCCCCGGATCTCGACGAACTTGCTTTCCGTAAACTGCACTCTCTTGGAGAGGCCCAGGTCTAAGTTCGCAATGCCCTGATCGCGACAATCGCTAATGTAGCGGCCCATATTGCCGGGTGTCTGGTCGGCCGGTTGGGAGAAGTTGGCGACGTTGAAGTAATTCGCCGAGCCGTCAACGACGGACATGATGCCTGCGCCGGAGCAGGCCTTGCCGCTAATGTTGGGCCGCTGGTTCGGGCTGTCGGCCAGCGTCTGATTGCTGGCCGAGAACACCAGGGGGTTTCCGGTCTGGAACGTCGTGAAGGTGTTCACCTGCCATCCACCGATGACCCCGTTCATAATGCGATTCATGTTATTGCCAACCAGCCGGCCTCGGCCCACCGGCAGCTCATAGATTGCGGCAAAGGCCAAGCGCTGGGGCACATCGTTGGAGCTAACGCTCTTTTCCGCCCGCAGATTCGTCAGGTCCTGCGGCGCTCCGATGAACCCCAGGTTCCCGATCCAGGCGTTGCCGCCCGCGTCGGAATAGTCCATGAACTTCGAGAATGTGTAGTTACCCTCAACGCTCAACCCGTACGCCAGCCGCTTTTCGAAACGAACCTGGAGCGATTGGTAATCCGAGTTGGCCACAAACTCCGGAAAACCGGTGAAGGAGCCCGGGAATTGCGGATACGGCCGAAGCAGGTCGATTTGCGGAACGGTCGAGAAGTTATAGATGGAATTTGGGTCGTTGATCAAGGGAGCGGGTTTCCCGGGAACCTGCGTGAACAAGTATTGGAACGGATTAGGAACATTGTTGTACAGCCCGGCTGTCCCGTACGCCAGGCGATTCGCGGCCGAGATGTAATTGCGATTTTCCGTGGAGTAGTTCCACGGCAGGTGCACGGAGTGGCTGGCGGAGTAATTCACATCAAGCAGCCACAATCCCGGCAACTCCCGCTGAAATCCGTAGTTCCATTGGTAAATCTGGCCGTTCGTGAACGTGTTGCTGGTGTGGTTTCCGTTTCCTTCCCCCCAAAGAGTCAGCGGGCCATATTTCCCCTCTTCCGGCAGAACGAAGCCGCCCGGGAACGGGTTCTCGAGTGTGGCGTACCGGGTCACATAGTTATCCAGAGTGGGGATGAAGTTCAGTTGATATTGCCAGGCAGTCCCTCCGTACTGCCAGTTGGTGGCGAAGTCCATTCCGTAGTAGATTCCCGCGCCGGCGCGCATGACGGTTTTGCTGTCCAACCGGTAGGCGAAGCCGAGCCGAGGCCCTATGTTATGGTAAGCGGGATCGGCATGGCGCTGGTTGTTCGTAGCTAATATCGTAGTTCCAAGAATCTCCCCACCGGGAAAATTCGAGGCCGGCAGGGCCGGAATGTTGATCCCACTATCGCAAATGAAGCAACTGAATTGCTCGCGATTGTAACGCTCTTCGTATGGCGTGCTGAACTCGTAACGCAGGCCCATGTTTATCGTCAGCCGGCTGTTGAGTCTCCAGGTGTCCTGAATGAAAAAGGAAGTCTCCGCCGACTTGTTTGCTACCGAGGGCAGTTCTCCCAAACCGCTATTGCCGTCGAAGATTCCAAGCAACATGCTGGCCATCCCGTTCCCCTGGAGCGCATTGGGCGCAACGTTGCTCTGCATGGTCTGGTTCGGGCTGAACTCGAAGGAGCCGCTGGTGTCGCTCGGCTGAAAATAGGCGTTCAGGAAGATGCGTCGTTCGCCGCCGAATCTCAAATCATGCGAACCGACAGTTTTGTCCACGACCGAGCTAAACGACCACTGTGTGTCTGTTTCCAGCGATGTTGTGCAACAGGCATCGGTGACCAGGCCCTGGTAGCCCGGCACCGAAATGTCCGGTAGGGTTTGCGGCCGCTCGTACCAGGGATTGTCAATCAGCGCTTTCGGGAAACCCACGCTCAACGGGTCGACCGTGGGCGTCACCCCGAAGACATTGTAATAACGGTGAAGGTTCAATCGGTTAGTCCACAGCGTTTTTGGGCTAATCGTCCAAGTGTCCACCACAGCCCCTTCATTCACATGCGTGTAGGAAACTTGAGGCGCTAGAAAATCGTCGGGCGTGTAAGCGGTATTAATTCCGCGGCTGTAGCGGGCGCTTATTCGGTTACTGTCTGAGAAGTTGTGGTCGATCTTGATGTCGTACTGGTAGCCGGGATTCGGGTAGATCAGCCTGGCCGTGAAGTTATTCAGACCGGTGACAGGATCGCCCGCCGTGTTTGAGGCCGGGTAGAGATTGATCAGGTTCTTCCCGATGGAGTCCATCATGCTGGCGGGGATAATATTGCCGGCGAACGGTTGCCGCGTACAGACTTGACCCGGAGTACACGACTGAGCGAACGGATTGAAAATGGTTTCCAGGCTGCCGTCGGGGTTGAAAGTCTGGGAGAAATTCCCCTGCTTCTGCAAAGCGGTCGGCACGCTTGTGGTGGTTGTGCCAGGGGCGGTGTTGCGGTCCTTTTCGTAATCGAAGAAGAAGAATGTTTTGTTTTTCTTAATCGGCCCGCTAACCGTGCCTCCCCACTGATCGATGTCGTAGGCTCCAATGGGCTGGCCGGCCGCGTTCGAAAAGAAATTGTTGGCGTCCAACTGGGGCCGCCGGAAAAACCAGTAGGCGCTGCCATGGAACTGGTTCGTTCCGGATTTCATGATCATGCTCACCACCGTGCCGCCGTTACTTCCGTACTCCGCTGAGAAGCTGTTGTTCTGCAGCTTGAACTCCTGGATAGACTCCACCGTGGGCTTGTACTGGAGATTAGTGGTGCCGCCTTCTCCGCCCTCGGGATTGGTCTGCAGACCGCCGTCTAACCGAAACTCTGTAGTTGCATAGCGTTGGCCGTTGGAAGAGAAAGCCGTGCCGCCCAGTTGGACCCCTGTGCCCGAACCGGCTACTTCGGTGGTACCCGGGGCCAAGAAGACCAGCCCGGAGTAGTCGCGGCCTTCCAGCGGCAGGTTAATCATGTACTGGCCAGTGACCTCGGTGCCGAGCGCTCCACTCACCGTATTCAATAGCGGCGATTCAGCGCTGACCTCCACTTTCTGGCTGATCTCTCCTACTTCCAGTGTGAGATCGAGGTCGATCTGCTGGCCGACGCGGAGAATGATATTCTCCTGAACCAGCGTCTTGAAGCCTGTGGCTGCAACCGTTGCCGTGTAAGTTGCGGGCTTCAGATCCGCGAAAAGGTACCGGCCGCTCGGGTCCGTAGGCCGCTTTTCCGAAACGCCTGTGGCCACATTGGTCATTGTGACCGTTACGCCCGGAATCACCGCACCACTCGAATCCTTGACTAGACCGCGAACCAAAGCGGTGTCCACACCTTGTCCAAATAGCTGGACCGCAAAAGCTAGCACCGTGAAACCCGCTATCGCTTTGCCGATTAATGTCCTGCGCTGACGTTGACGCATGACTTCCTCCCCACCACGCCGGATGCCCCAATGGGTACTAGTAGATTTGCAGTATTAGATATGAGTTACGCAGATGTTGTCAAGAAGAAACGTGGACAGAGACCCGGTTATTTGGAATTCTGTGGCGTCACCACTTGGGTACCGCCAGCAGGGTCAGGGGGAGAGGGGGATTCTTTCTCTTTTTGGGCTTGGAAAACCCGGACCTCGTGCTCCGCGTCCGCCATGCGGCCCAGTTTTCGGTAAACCAGCGCTAAACCATAGTGGTTCTTGCTTCCGTTCGGATCGAGCTTGACCGCTAATTCCAGTTCGCGCGATGCTTCCCGAAGGTTGCCCTCGCGCAATGCCAGTTTGCCCAGTTGATAGTGGGGTTCCGAAAGGGCGGGATCTAACGTTTCCGCTTGCCGCAATAGCTGGAAGGCGCGGCCCTCGATTTCAGTGTTTTCTCTGCCTTCCCCCCAGAGAAGCATGGTTCCGTAGGCTTGATAAACGACAGCCGCGCGCGGGAATCGCTGAATGGCGTTCTTCAGTGTCTGTTCCGCCTCAGCCGCTTTCCCAATGTCGAGCTGTGCCGTAGCCAGCCCTGTAATGGCGTCAACATCGGAGGGATTCAGCTCCACGGCCCGGGCGTAAAGTTTCTCTGCATCGTTGACACGCCCTCGCTGAAATTCAATTTGCGCCTTTAGTCGCCGGCCGCCCGAGGAACCGGGTGCAACCTGGATGGCTTTTTCCGCCGCCGCCATCGCTCCGTCCAGGCGGTGGCTTTTGAGCAACATGATTCCCACGTCCAGGTAGTTCGATTCGTCAGTGGGATCCAGTGCGATGGCCCTATCCAGAGCTGCGACCGCGCCTTTTGCGTCATCCTTCTTGTAGAGGCACCAGCCGAGCAAGTTGTCGATCTCGCTGGATTCATGCCCCGTCTCGATTGTGCGCCGGAGGGTCGCCACGCTCTCCGAGAGCTTACCAGCGCGGTATTCGACGCGCGCCAGCGCATAGCCCAATTTCCCCGAATCGGGATAAACCCCCCAAAGTGCCCGAAACAAGGTCTCGGCAATCTCGAAATCGTGTAATTCGGCCGCGACCAGCGCAGCAGTGAAACCACTCTCGGGACTAGCGGGATGCAAGGGAAGCTCTTTGAGGATCTCGTGGGATTGATGCTCCTGGCGAGTGTAGTAATAGGCGCGTGCCAGGGCGGCGAGGGACTCAGGGCGCTGGCGCACTTGCTCCGGAACCGACGCCAGCAGGTTCACCGCGACCGTGTAATGCTGCAATTCCTCCTCGACCATTCCCAGCACCAGGATGGCCGCGGAATCGAGGGGCCTTTCTTTGAGAACCCGGGTCAGGTTGGCCTTCGCCTCCGCGAGTTGGCCGAGCTCAAACTGGTTCCATGCGAGGTTGCGTCGCGTTGCCGAATCGGTTGGATCGTGGCGCAAGGCCTTCTCGAGATAGACATCCGCCTCCGGCAGTTTCTGCTGCATGCCGAGCGCCACGCCTAGCAGGCCCAGAACTTCGGGGTCCTCGGGTGATAAGTCGACTCCCTTGCGGAACTCCCGTTCCGCCCCTGGCAGATCTCCGCGTTCGAGAAGTTGTCTCCCCTGCTGCGCGTGTTCTTCAGACGCCGGTGCCGACGCTTGTCCGCCGAGAAGGTGGACGGCTGCGGCGATCAGGACAAGTCCTAATAGCGCTCGCGCACGAGCCGTGGCACAGGGAATCGGCGCCGGATTCACAAGGTTTCAGCTTAGCTCTTCCGCAAAGCGGCTTCACGCCATGATTCGAAATCCCGCCGGCGTCACTCCTTTTAGCGGCGCCTGAACGCGCTAGTGGTATGCTTAAAATCGTCTGCCAGATGCCTAATTTTAGGCGTTTCTTTCTGCTCTTCGCGCCGGGCGTGTTGGCCGCCTCAGGCCAAGCGCCGGTTTCTTTCGTCGAGAAGCTCTATCCTGTATTTCAGCAAGCCGGTTGCCGCATGTGCCACAATCCCGAAGGCGTGGCTTCGCCAACCCGCTTGCGCTTTCCGGAAGCAAGCGCTTCGAACGAAAAGGTTGAAGCTTTCGGGAGATCCCTCGTTGAACTGGTTGACCGTGACAACCCGGATAACTCCATCCTTCTGAAGAAGCCCACGAATCGACTCAAGCACAGCGGCGGAGAGCGAATCAAACCTGGCAGCCCGGAAGAGACACTTCTCAAGCAATGGATCAGCTACCTGGCTACGCTGTCTGGTCCCGAGCTCGCGCAGGCGCTCCAATATAAGATGCGGGACGCGGCCGGCTCCGGCCAGGTGCCCGAGGTAGTTTTGCGCCGGCTGACAAATCAGCAATACAACAACACCGTCCGCGACCTACTCAAGGATCCCACTGATCCGGCGAATCAGTTTCCGCCGGAGGATTACGTCAACGGCTTCAAGAATCAGTACCAGTCGCAATCGCTATCGCCGATTCAGATACAGGCTTACAGTGTGGCGGCTGAGCGCCTGGCAAGGAATGCCTTCCGCCGCGGCGATTCCCGCCACTTGATCCCCTGTGCACCCACTGGACCCGAGGATGCCGGCTGCCGAGTTCAGTTCATCGAGGCGTTCGGGCGCCGGGCCTTCCGCCGCCCGCTCGAGCCGCCGGAAGTAGCGCTGTTAGACCGCCTGTTCAAAGCCGAGGGGGATTTCCAAAAAGGCGCGGAAACGGTGATCGAGACGGCGCTGCAGTCCCCGTCATTTCTGTTCTGGATGGAACAAACGCCCAATCCAAAGTGGAAGCCGTACACGGTGGCTAGCCGCCTGGCCTATTTTATATGGAACACGATGCCGGACGACGCGCTGCTCGACAGTGCGGCGCGAGGCGAGTTGAACGATCCGGAAGTTATCGAGCGCACCGCCCGCCGCATGCTTGACGACCCGAGGGCAAAGCAAGGCCTTTACGACTTCGTTTCCCAGTGGCTTCGGTTTGACCGCGTGCTGACGGCTGCCCGCGACCGGCGCTTCTTCCCGTTGTTCAGCCGTGATTTGGCCCTCGCCATGACCGAAGAGACCAAACACTTCATCGACGACCTGGTGTGGAACGACAAGGACTTTATGGTTTTGTGAACTCGGATCTGGCGGCCATATACAAGGTGCCGACGCCGGCTCGTGAGTATGCTCGCGTGGAGTTCCCGGAGGAACAACAGCGCGCCGGCCTGCTTGGCGAAGCGCTTTTTCTGACCCTTACGAGCAAGCTTGAAGAAACGGCGCCTACCGGGCGTGGGCTGTTCGTGCGAGAGCAGTTCCTCTGTCAGCACGTGCCCCCTCCACCTCCGGGAGTCGACACCAACCTCCCGTCTGTCGAAGAGGCAAGGCCGCTGACCAATCGCGAACGCCTGGCGGCACACACCGGCGACAAGGTCTGCGCCGGCTGTCATCATTTGATCGATCCCATCGGATTCGGGTTAGAGAAATTCGACGCGATCGGCATGTATCGCGAAAAGCAGAGGATGCTTTTCGATCCTGAATATCACGGCGCGGATGTGAACCGCCCGAAACCGAAAGAAGTGTTCCTCACGTTAGACACCACTGGCCAGGTGGCGGGTCTTCCTGAGCCTCAGTTCACGAGCGCGCGTCAGTTGGGCGAACTGCTTGCTCGAACGCCGCAGTGCCAGGAGTGCATTGTGAAGCAGCTTTTTCGGTATATGTCCGGCCGAACGGATACGCCCGCAGATATCCCTTTAATTCGTAACGCTTTAGAGGATTTTCGGAAATCCGGCTTTCGTTATAAAGAGCTGGTTGTATCATTAGCAAAGCAGTGGGATTCGCCGCCGGCGGAAAGGAACGTCAATGTCGCAAGTAATCACCAAGCGCATTAGATTGTCACGCAGAACCCTGCTGAAGGGGTTGGCGATTACTCACGCGCCGGTTATCGTCGGGCTACCGCCGCTGGTGTCGATGTTCAACTCGGCCGGCACGGCTTACGCCGCTGACCTCGATTCGGCAAAACAGGCCGCGCCTGTTGCCAAGCGCTTCGTGCTTTGGTTCAACGGCAACGGCATTCCGGAACGATATTGGATTCCGGACGGCACGGGCCCCGATTACGAAATGACGCCCTGCCTGGCGCCGCTCGCCCGGCTGCGCGACGAAGTTCATGTGCTGAGCGGGCTGGACAACGCAGCTATCGGTAATGCCGCGGGCGACGGCCACTCGACCGCCATGAGCGCGCTCATGACCTGTACGCATTACACGGGGCGTAGTCCGGGCGGCCCGTCGGTGGATCAGATCATCGCTCGGAAGCTCGCCGCTGAGACCCGATTCCGGTCGCTGCAGATTGGCGTTTCGCAGGAATCGTTCGGCAGCTCCATCCACAAGAACATGAGCTGGTCGGGTCCGGATCGCCCGCTGGCGCCGGAAGAGATTCCGCATCTCCTGTTCGACCAGCTTTTCGGAGCAAAAGACCAAGGCTGGATTGACCGCAAACGCAGCATCCTCGATGCGGTAAACGAGGAAGCGAACCTCCTGCGCAAAGATCTTCCCCGGGAAGATGCGCTGCGTCTGGATGAGCATCTAGCTTCGGTTCGCGATCTGGAGCGCGCGATCACTTCGCTGCCGCCGCAATACCGGCAGGTGGCCAAGCCCGAAGAGGACTTCGACATGAAGGACTGGCCGCGCATCGCCAAGATCCAGAGCGATCTGCTGGCTTATGCGCTAGTCACGCGTCAAACGCGCGTGGCCAGCTACATGCTGACCAAGTGCCAGGGCCTGGCGCGATTCCCGTGGCTGGGGCACGATGAGGCGCGCCACCACGACTACACCCACACCGACGGTAAAGCGCCCGGTGCGGACAAAGCCACCGGGCAGCGCATTCTGCGCGACATCTGCCGTTGGCACGTGGAAGAGTTCGCTTATCTGGTGGCCAAGTTGCGATCGATACCGGAAGGAGACGGGACGGTCCTGGATAACACCTGCCTGGTTTTCGTCCACGAGCATGCCGAAGCCAATATCCACAAGGCGAGCGGGATGATCGCGATCGTTGCCGGATCGAAGAATCAACTGGTGCATGGACGCCACACCCGCGTCGATGGAACCTTCGGCGACCTTTACCGCACGCTTGCCAATGGACCGTT
>Ga0335071_10008060_pt1 | contig 10824 bp, 10 predicted proteins | sample Lox_Sample_15_FD_206724 | JGI IMG/M metagenome (GOLD analysis project Ga0335071, IMG submission 206724) | Soil microbial communities from Loxahatchee National Wildlife Refuge, Florida, United States - Lox_Sample_1.5 | ecosystem: Environmental > Terrestrial > Soil > Wetlands | place: USA...
CGCCTGGGAGCGCGCCGCCAGCGTCGAGCGGCCGGAGGGCGCGGGCGGCCCCTGGGCGGCCTGGCGCGCGGCCGCGCTCAGGAACGGGAAGGCGTTCTCCCAGCCCACCGACGTGACGCGCGCCGCGACGACGAGGAGATACGGCAGGCAGAGGAACCCCATGTGCCTCAGCGGGGCCCAGCCCCGCCGGCGGCCCTCCCAGGCCACCTGCGCGAGGAGGGCCGCGGCGACGACCCCTGCCACGAGTTCCCCCTCCCGCTTCACCATCGCCGCCGCGAGGAGGAGGAGGATGGATCGCAGCGCGTCCTTCTCCTCGCCCGAGAGACCGTACTCGACGAAGAAGAGGAAGGCCGCCCCCACGTAGATGGCGAGCGTCGCGTCGGCGTAGGTGGTGGTGCAGTGGTAGACGAAGAGCGGCAGCGAGGACACGGCGAACGCCGACGCCCAGCCGCGCTCCGGGCGGCCCCGCGAACTTGGCAGCGCCACGGCCAGGCCGAGGAGGGCCAGGAACCCGGTGACGACGGCCGCGTTCACGTGGAAGTGGTCGACGGCGCCGGCGAGGCGCCACCCGAGCGAGGGAACGTACGTCGGCAGCGCCCCGCTCATCGCCAGGACGGCGCGGGCGGCCGCGTTCCACTCGTCCCGGAAGGCGAGGACGGGGGCGAAGGCGCGCACGCGCAGGCCGTCGTCGGTCTGGGTCGGCGTCCCGAGGCCATAGAGGACGACGACCGCGGCGACCGCGATCACGTACGCCGCGAGGGGGGCGAACAGCCACGGGGGCCGGGGCAGCCAGCGCCTCCCGGGGGCGGGCGCGCCGGGGGCCGGGACCTCACCGCGCCGCATCCAGGCCCGCGCGGCGAGACCGGCGGCCGGGAGAACGAGCACCAGGACGGCGGAGGGGCGCGTGTAGGCGACCCCGGCGAGGAACCGGAGGACGAAGGTCGCGAGCGCGAACCAGCCGGTGCCCGCGAACCACGACAGCGGCGCGTCGGCTGCCCAGCACCCCGTGTCGAGGCGCAGCAGGCGCAGGAGGGCGTACCCGGATGCGCAGAGGGCGGCGGCGGCGAGGAGGAAGCTCATCGTCGGCGGGCCACGTAGGCGTTGGGGCTGACCTCGGCGACCCGGTCGAAGCCCGGTGGCGGCGGTTCGTCGGAATCGATGGAGACCACCGCGTCGACCTCCTCGGGGCGGAGCCGGTCCACCTGCGAGGGCCCGACATACTCGCTCGCCCCGGGCGACAGGGTCGCGCAGCGGCGCGGCGCGAGGTTGAAGCAGAGGACCTCGGGGGCGAACCAGTCCTGGGCAAGCCCGCGCACCGCCACCCGGTCCTCCGGCGGGAGCGTGCGGCGCGCGAGCGCCGCGAGCGCCCCGAGCTTCGGCGCGTAGTGGTAGTTGTCGCGGATGCGCGCCTCCGGGTCGAGCGGGAGCGAGAGCTGCACCGCCGGGAGCAGCTTCGACAGGAAGACCGCGTCCGAGGCGGCCGTGGCGAGGAGCGCCGCCGCCGCGAGCGTCCAGGCCAGCGGGAGGGCGCGGCGCGCGGACAGCGCGAGCAGCACCGCCAGCGCCGCGAGCGCGACGAAGGCCCAGCCCATCCGGTCGTAGAGGAAGGTTCCCTCCGACTCGCTCCACCACGGGATGTAGAGGAGGTTCACGGTGGTGTAGCCGATGGCCAGCGGGGCGAGGAGGGCCGCGCGGTCGAGCGCGGCCCGCGCCGCCGCGTCGTCGGCGGGCCTCGGCCGGTAGCGAAGGCCGGTGAGGGTGAAGCGGCCGGAGCCCTCGAGAAGCAGGTAGGGGTACCTGCGGGCGCTCCAGCCCGCCGTCTCTCGAAGGTCGAGAGCGAGCCGACCGCTGCCGGGCGCGACGCGACGGTAGCGGTACGGGGGGCCGCGGTGGTCGGGGAGCTTCCCGGTCGCGGGGTCGACGGTGATGTAGGTGAGCAGGAGGATGCCCGAGGCCTCGTAGCCCACCTCCAGCTCCTGCGCGCCCTGCAAGGCGAAGACGAGCGCAACCGGGTGCTCCACGTCGACGGCGAGCCCGCGCTCGGTGACGGCCATCCTCACGTTGCTCTGGACCGCCCTGGCGAGGGCGGAGACGGGCACGTCCGTCATGCCCGGCTCGCCCGCGCGCGCCCGCGCGAGGACGAGCAGGAGGGCCGCTCCGGCGCCGGTGCGCGCCCAGCGCGCCGCGCTGCCCCTCCGTCCCCCTGCTCGCCTGGCCATCGCGGCGGCCTCCCTCCCGGCCGCAGGGGTACCGGACGTGCGGGCGCTTGGCAAGGAGCTCCGGGGCCGCCCCCCTCGGCGGCGTTGCCACCGCCGCGCCCTCCTGCTAGAGGTCGCCGCCTCGAGGAGGCCGGGATGCCGAGGGAGTGGCCCGCATATCAGGTCGTCGGGGCGTTCTTCGCCCTCATCGCCTCGGCCGTCGTGGCCCTTTGGGTCCTCGTCGCCCGCGCCAAGAGGAAGCTCGTCCTCCGCCACGTCGTCGTCGAGGGATGGATCCCGGTCGTGCACGAGCTCGTGCGGCGCGGCGTCACGGCGCCGGAGGTCCTCGCGGCCACGCTCGCGGGGTACGAGCTGCGCCTCGAGAGGCCGGAACCGGTCGCGGCGCGCCTCCCGGCGGCCGTGGCGAGCGTCTCCGACGCGCTCCAGCTGCAGCTCCACGAGATCACCCGTCCGCTCGTCGCGCGCGCCTCGGGGGAGGCGGGGGCGGCAGCGCTCCTCGAGGAGCTCCGTGCGCTGCGGCCGCGCCTCGAGGGGCTGCCCGGCGTCGCCGGCGTCGGCCTCTTGTGGCCCGACGACGCCGCCACGCTGGCCCGGCTCGTCGTCCGGTACGCGGCGATGGTGGCGGTCCCGCTGCCGCGGCCGGCGAGACGCTAGGCGGCCCGGCGGCCGGGGCGCCTGGGCTCGCCTGTCACCTCCAGCCCGCCTGCCGGAAGACCGCGTGGCATTCCTCGCTGCCGAGGAATGCGATGAAGGCGACCGCGAGCTCCCGGCGAGGGGTCCGCGTCGTCGCGGCGACCGGCGTTCCCCGGTAGAGGCGCTGTCCCTCCGGAAGCTCCACGGCGTCTGCCTCGTCGGCGAGCCGGTCGCGCCAGCTGAGGAAGGTGATCCAGGCGTCGAGCTCGGGCTGGTTCCGCCACGCCACGATCGCCTCCGAGGTGTTCGCGACGACCGCCGCGACGTTCCTCTGGAGGGCCGGGATGAGCCCGAGGCGGCCGGCCAGGTCCTCCCACAGGCCGACCTGGGCGGCCCCGTTCAGGTCGAGGATCTTCACGCCGGGCCGGGCGAGGTCCTCGAGCCGGCGGATCCCCTTGGGGTTCCCTCGGCGGACGAGGATGCCCGCGGGGCGGACCCACAGGCTGACCCTCGTCGCCCGGTCGAGGAACCCGGGGTGTCGGCGGTCGAAGTCGGTGAGCATGTACTCCGACGCCTCGAAGACGACGTCGGCGTCCGTCTCGGCCCGGGGCCACCAGCGCTCCTCCGGCCCCCCGTCGACGACCACCTTCACGCCCCTCGCCCGCGCAAACCGCTCCGCGCAGCCCCTCACCGGCGTGAGCGGGCCGCCTGGCCCGTAGACGCGCAGTTCCTCCGGGCGGGAGCCTCCGTCGGGGGCTCCCGCGCCGGCGGCTCCGGCGGAGAGGAGGAGTGCGAGGGCGACGGTCGCGTGGTCCATGGCGGATTCCGGGGCGCTGGCGGCGGGGGCTTGCATTGTATCCGCGGGTGCCCAACGGGGGCGCGCCCTCTGCTATGGTCCCCGCCCGAGGAGGTGCGCCGTGCAGACCGTCTCCGCCGAAGAGGCCGTCGCCGCCGTCCAGTCCGGCAACCGCGTCTTCATCCACAGCGTGGCGGCGGCGCCGCGTCGCCTCGTGGACGCGCTCACCGCGCGCAGCCGCTCGCTGCGGGTCGTGGAGATCGTGCAGCTGCACACCGAGGGGGAGGCGCCCTACGCCCTGCCCGAGATGGCCCACAGCTTCCGCGTGAACACGGTCTTCGTGGGCCCGAACGTGCGGCGCGCGGTACAGGACGGGCGGGCCGACTACCTGCCGGTCTTCCTCTCGGAGGTCCCGAAGCTCTTCCGGTCGGGCCTGCTGCCGCTCGACGTCGCCCTCGTGCAGGTCTCGCCTCCGGACCGCCACGGGTTCTGCTCGCTCGGGGTCTCCGTCGACGCGTCGCGGGCGGCCGTCCAGACCGCAAGGGTGGTGGTCGCGCAGGTGAACCGGTTCATGCCCCGCACCCACGGCGACGGGCTCATCCACGTCGACGACATCGACTTCGCGGTGGAGGCGGACGAGCCGCTCCCCGAGCTCCACCACCACCCCCTCGGCGACGTCGACCTCGCCATCGGGCGCCACTGCGCCGAGCTCGTGGACGACGGCGCCACCCTGCAGCTCGGCATCGGAACGGTCCCGGACGCGACGCTGCAGGCTCTCAGCGACCACCAGCGGCTCGGGATCCACACCGAGATGCTGTCCGAGGGCATCGTGGACCTGGTCGAGCGGGGCGTGGTGACCGGCGAGATGAAGCGGGTGCACCCGGGAAAGGTCGTCGCGGGTTTCGCGCTCGGGACGCGGCGGCTCTACGACTTCCTCGACGACAACCCCCTCGTGCAGATGCTCGACATCGCCTACGTCAACGACCCGGAGGTGATCCGGCGCAACCCCCGGGTGACGGCCATCAACGGGGCTCTGGAGGTCGACCTGACCGGCCAGGTGTGCGCGGACTCGATCGGCGAGGCGCTCTACTCGGGCGTGGGCGGCCAGATGGACTTCATCCGCGCCGCGGCGCTCTCGGAGGGCGGCAAGCCCATCATCGCGCTGCACTCGACGACGTCGAGCGGGGATTCGCGGGTCGTCTCGCACCTGAAGCCGGGCGCCGGCGTGGTGACCACGCGGGCGCACGTGCACTTCGTCGTCACCGAGCACGGGATCGCGGACCTGTTCGGGAAGAACCTTCGCCAGCGCGCCGAGGCACTCATCGCGGTCGCGCACCCGCGTCACCGCGACGCGCTGTCCGCGGAGGCGCGGAGGCGCTTCGGCACCTGGTGACCTAGGCCCTCACGGGCCTAGCGCCTCGAGGGCTGCGAGCACCTGCGCGCGCCCCTGGTGGAGCTCGCGCCCGTCCCAGAGGGCCGGGAGGACGCGCCCGCCGCCGCGCGCGAGGAGCGCGTCGCGGTGGCTCGGGAAGTGGACGTTTCTCAGCTCGATCCGGTCGAGGAGGCCGAGATCGCCGGCTCGCCGCCGCGCCGCGGCGGAGTCCGGGTCGTCGATCGCGTGGAAGAGCTCGAGGGCCAGCCTCGCCCCGGGGCCCGCGCGCTACCGCGCCTCGGCGACGCCGAGCACCGGCAGGCGCAGCCGCAGCGGCTCGAGCTCCTTCTCCGCGCTCACGCGCACCACCCTGTGGCAGAGCGGGTCGCCGAGGATCTTCTTCACGAGGGCCTGGTTCAGCCCGTGACCGCTCTTGTAGGCGACGAAGCGGCCGATGATCGGCATGCCGGCGAGCGACAGGTCGCCGATGGCGTCGAGCACCTTGTGGCGCGCGAACTCGTCGGGGAACCGCAACCCTTCCGGGTTCAGGATGGAGAACTCGTCCACCACGATGGCGTTCTCGAGGCTCCCGCCCTTCGCGAGCCCCATGGCCTTCATCTGCTCGATGTCCCGCAGGAAGCAGAAGGTGCGCGCGCGCGCCACCTCGCGCTCGAAGGCCCGGTCGGAGAACGCGAAGCGGAACGCCTGGTCGGTGACCAGCGGGTGCTTGAAATCGACCGTGAACTCGATGGACAGGGACTCGGCCGGCTCGAAGCGGGCGAACTTGTCGCCGTCCCGGACCTCGACGGGCCGCTCGACGACGAGGAACCGCTTCCCGCGCCGCTGCTCGGCGATACCAGCCTCGCGGATCATGGCCACGAACGCGGCGGCCGAGCCGTCGAGGATGGGGATCTCGGGCCCGTCGACCTCGACGCGGCAGTTGTCGATCCCCATCCCGGTGAGGGCGGAGAGCACGTGCTCCACCGTGTGGACGCGGGCCGCGCCCGCGCCCAGGTTTGTCGAGAGGGTGGTGTCGGTCACCCGCGACGAGTGCGCGGGGATCTCGACGCCGAGGTCCATCCGGACGAAGGAGACGCCAGAGTCCGCGACCGCGGGGGCGAGCGTCAGGGTGGCCGGCGCACCGGAGTGGAGCCCCACCCCGGTGCAGCTCACCCGCTTCGCCACCGTTCGCTGGTGCCAGTACGCCATCGAAGGTCCTCCGCTGTCCCTCATCGCACAACGCGATGCCGCACCGCGGCACACGCGGAGCTCCGCAAACTCAAGCAATAAGGATGCCCTAGGGTTGCCGGCCCGGCGCCCAATGCGAGTAAGTCACCGGAAATACTGCTATTTACCCGACAAGCCCTGCCCGCCCGCCTCGCCGCCGCCCGGTGTGCCCGTCCCCGAAACCGCGACAGCGATGTCAGGGCCGTGCGAGACATGCCGACCACTTGGCGCCGCGGTTTATAGCAAATCCGCAGGCGGGCGCCAGGGCCGAACGGCAGGACCCCGAGTGGGGGCGGGTCGGCTAGAAGAGGCTGTCCTGCTTGCCGTGGGGGCGGTCCCGGCCCAAGTGGGCGTACGCCGCGGGCAGCGCGACACGCCCGCGGGGAGACCGGGCGAGATACCCCTCGCGCACGAGGAACGGCTCGTAGACGTCCTCGAGCGTGTCCCCCTCCTCGCCGACCGCCGCCGCGACGGCGTCGATTCCCACCGGCCCCCCCCCGAAGACGTCGATGACGGTCGTGAGGATGCGCCGGTCCATCGCGTCGAGCCCCCGCGCGTCCACCTCGAGGCGCTCGAGCGTCCGGTCGACGATGGCGCGCGTGACGGTCCCGTCCCCCTCGACCTCCGCGAAGTCGCGTGCGCGCAGGAGCAGGCGGATGGCGATTCGGGGCGTCCCCCGCGCCCGGCGTGCGAGCTCCTCCGCGCCGTCCGGGTCGACGGGCAGCGAGAGCTTCCGCGCCGCGCGCGCCGCGATCTCCTTCAGCTCGGCGACGCCGTAGTAGTCGAGCCGCTCCTGGATCGGGAACCGGTCCCGCAGCGGACTGGCGAGGAGCCCCGTGCGCGTCGTCGCGCCGACGAGCGTGAAGCGCTCGAGCTTCATCTCCATCGTCTGCGCGCCCAGCCCGGCACCGAGCACCACGTCGAAGCGGAAGTCCTCCATCGCCGGGTAGAGCGCCTCCTCGACCGCCGGGGAGAGGCGATGGATCTCGTCGATGAAGAGGATGTCGCGCGGAGCGAGCGCCGTGAGCAGGCCCGCGAGGTCGCCCTTCTTCACCAGCGCGGGGCCGCTCGTCACGTGGAAGGCGACGCCGAGCTCAGTGGCGAGGATGTGTGCGAGCGAGGTCTTGCCGAGCCCCGGAGGACCCGACAGCAGCACGTGGTCAAGCGCGTCCCCGCGCTGCCGCGCCGCCTGCGCGTAGACGCGGACGTTCTCGACGAGCTTCCGCTGGCCGACGTACTCGTCGAACGTGGCGGGGCGCAGGGACTGCTCGAGCCGCTCCTCGCCCGGCTGGGCCTTTCCGGAAAGCTCCCGCGCCGAGCGCACCGACATGGGGGTAACCTATCACCCGTGTCCGACCGCCGCGACCGGCCCGCCCGAGCCCTGACCCTGCTCGCGCTCGCGGCGGCGGCCGCCTGCCATCCCCTGAACCAGGCGGTGCCGCCCCCGTCCGGGGACGGCGGCACGCCCTGCACGGCGAGCACCGCGGTGCGCGGGGACGTGGTGGCGGTGACGCACGGCATCTGCAACCCCTGGTGCATTGCCGTGCCCGCGGGGACGGCCGTGACCTTCCTGAACCAGGACCCGATCCTGTACCAGCTCGTCTCGGCGGGCGCGCCGGGCTTCGAGGTCGTGCTCGCGCCGCTCGGCGCCGCCGAGACCCCGCCGCTCACCGCCGGCGTCGTCGTGGTGACCGCGGTCGAGAACGCCGCCGCGACCGTCACCATCCTCGTCGAGTGACGCGCCCTACCCGCGCAGGAGCTTCAGCGCCTCGCGCAAGAGCTCGTCGAGGGGGCGCCCGGCGCTGCGCTCGGCGACGGCCTCGACGGCCTGCGACGCCTGCTGCGGGCGGTACCCGAGCCCGAGCAGCGCCTGCTCGAGCTGCTCGAGCAGCGGGCCCCGCGCGGCGCCCGCGTGCGGGGAGCCGGACTTGGCGAGGGCCACGAGCCTCTCCTTGAGCTCCACCACCAGCCGCTCGGCGGTCTTCTTGCCGATCCCGGGGACCTTCGTGAGCCGGGCGACGTCCCCGCTCGCCACCGCGACCGCCAGCTCCCGGGCCTCGATGCCGGAGAGGATGTTCTGCGCGGCGCGCGGCCCGACGGCCTTCACGCCGATGAGCTCCCGGAACACCGCCTCCTCCTCCTCGGAGAGGAAGCCGAACAGGTCGAGCGCGTCCTCCCGCACGTGCGTGTAGGTGAGAAGGTGGACCTTCTCCCCGCGCGCGGGCATGGCGGCGAGGCAGCTCTGCGAGACGTGGACCCGGTAGCCGACTCCGTTCACGTCGACGACGACCTCTCCGTCGCGCTTGTCGGCCACCGTGCCGGCGAGGTGCGCGATCACGCGCTCTTCCTCGCCCGGCGCGGACCGGGCGGCGCGGCCGCCCGGCGGGGCGCGTGCGCGATGTGGCAGACGGCGAGCGCGATGGCGTCGGCCTCGTCGGGCAGGGACGCCTCCACCCCGAAGAGCGCGCGGGCCATCCGCACCACCTGGGCCTTGTCCGCGAGGCCGTTGCCCGTCAGCGCGAGCTTCGCCTGCGACGGGGCGTACTCGAAGACCGGCAGACCGGCGCGGGCGGCGGCGGCGAGCACGACGCCCCTCGCCTGGCCCAGCACGAGCGCGGAGCGCGGCGACACCCCCGAGAAGACGGACTCCACTGCGACCGCGTCGGCGCGCGCCCGCTCGAGCACGGCCTGGAGCCCGTCGAGGATGAGGCAGAGGCGGCGCGGCAGCGGGTGGGAGCCCGGCGCGAGCACTCCCGACTCCACCACGCTGAGCCGGGACCCCGCCCTCGCCACCACCCCGTACCCGCATCGCTGCGTTCCCGGGTCGATTCCGACCACCACCACGGCGCGCATCGTGCCACGCCTCTGAATGCCCGTCCAGTGAGCCCCGGGCACCGCTACTCCAGCCCCGGCGCCCCCGCTGTCGGGGCGGCGGGGCTCGCCCGCATGCGGGGGAGAACGGCGAGGAAGGCGGCGCTCGCGGCGAGGACGGCCGTCGACCCCGCGAGGAGCGTGCGCTCGACCCCGAAGCGCGCCGCCGCGAGCCCCCCGGCGAGCGCCCCGAAGGGCGTCAGCCCCACGAAGACCGTCGAGAACAGGCCCATCATCCGCCCGCGCATGGAAGGCGGGGCGAGCGCCTGCAGCACCGTCATGGTCCCCGCGGTCTGCGTCACGTACCCGAAACCGGCCAGGACGAGGGCCGCCCCGGTCAGGGCTGGGCTGCGGGAGAGCGCGACCACGAGGAGCCCGCCGCCGAGCGCCATGGCGCCGAGCGCGGCGCGCCGCTCGAGCCCGGCGAGCCCCCGCCGCATCATGAGGGCGACCCCGCCCCCGAGCGCACCGGCCCCCGCGCAGGACTGCAGCAGGCCGAACAGCTCGGGTCCGCCCCGGAGCACCCGGGCGGCGAGCACCGGCAGGAGCGCGACGTACGACATGCCGAAGATGCTTCCGGCCGCGAGCAGGGCGAGGAGCGAGCGGACGGGCGGCGTGCCCCACGCCCATGCGAGCCCCTCCGCGAGGTGGGTCCCCTCCGGACGCGGCGCCGGCCGGTGGGGCGGGAGCCGCATCACGAGGAGCGCGCGGACGGTGCCGAGGAAGGAGACGGCGTTCAGGGCGAAGGCCCATCCCTCGCCGACGGCGGCCACGAGCACCCCCGCGAGCGCGGGCCCGGCGACGCGCGCGGCGTTCACGATGCTCGAGTTGAGCGCGAGGGCGTTCGGCATCTCCGCGCCGGCGATCTCGCCGAGCAGTGCCTGCCGTGCCGGGATCTCGAACGCGTAGCTCATACCCAGCATGAAGGCGAGGGGGAACAGCATCCAGGGCCGCACCCACCCGCCCAGCGTGAGCACGGCGAGGCACGTGGCCTGGAGCACCGCGTTCGCCTGCGTGGCGAGCACGATCGACCGGCGCGGGAACCGGTCGGCGAGGGAGCCCGCCCAGGCGCCGAAGAGGAAGACCGGGACCTGCGCGAGGAAGGCGATCGTCCCGAGCATCCGCGTGGACTGGGTGAGCCGCCACACGAGCCAGCCCTGGGCCACGGACTGCATCCAGGTGCCGACGAGGGACACCGCCTGCCCGCCGAAGAAGAGCCGGAGGTTCCGGTCCTCGAGACATCGGAGCGGTCGCGGCCAGCGCACGGGGGCGGCACTGTACCGCCGATCCCGGATCCTTTCCCGCCCGCCGTGGCGCGGTTATGTTCCGGCGCTCCATGCCCGCCCCGTCCGGCACCATCCGAGCGGAGCTCGGCGCCCTCGGGCGGCTGGCCCTCCCCCTGGGGCTCGCGGCCGCCGCCCAGGCCCTGATGGGCGTCGTGGACACGGCGGTCGTCGGGCGCGCCGGCGCGGCCGCCCTCGCCGGCACCGGACTCGGGAACGTGCTCTTCTTCGCCGTGACGGTCCTGGGGATGGGGCTCATGATGGGTCTCGACCCGCTCGTGTCGCAGGCGCTCGGCGCCCGCGACGCGGCCCGGGCGCGCCACCTCCTCTGGCAGGGCGTCTGGCTCTCGGGCGCGGCCGGCGTCGCGCTCGCGGTCCCGCTCGCGTTCGCTCCCCAGCTCCTCGTCCCCGGCGGTATCGAGC
>Ga0335071_10008061_pt1 | contig 10823 bp, 7 predicted proteins | sample Lox_Sample_15_FD_206724 | JGI IMG/M metagenome (GOLD analysis project Ga0335071, IMG submission 206724) | Soil microbial communities from Loxahatchee National Wildlife Refuge, Florida, United States - Lox_Sample_1.5 | ecosystem: Environmental > Terrestrial > Soil > Wetlands | place: USA: Florida...
CGGCGCGCGGCGGAGATGCTCGGAGGGGCAGATCAGATCGAGGAGATCGCTCTGCGAGCGGCTCCCGGCAGCGTGCCCCGCCTGCTGCGGCGCCTGCTCCCGCACCTCGGCAGCGCGCGGCCGTTCTACCTGGTCGGCACGCGCTGGTGGGGACCGTGGGTCTTTCGCGGCACTCGCGCCACGTGCGAGGAGCTGGCCGACGGACGGCTGCGCGAGGTGATCGAGATCCTGCCGGGCTACGCCGAGTGCCCGCAGTTCTTCCAGGGGATCCGCGGCGTGCTGCGCGCGATGCCGCTCCTCTTCGGCCAACCCGAAGCGCTGGTGGACCTCCGGCACGACGGACGCCGCGGCGAGTTCCTGATCACGCCGCCGCCGGCCAGGCGTCGTCTCAGGAACCTCTTCCGCCGCCGCGCCAGCGTCTCCGCGCTGCCCGGCGACCTCGAGGAGCTCGGCTTCCAACAGGAGCAGCTTCGCGAGAGCATGCGCCGTACGCGCGTCGCGGGCGTGCTGCTGGCCGAGAAATCGCGCCGCCTCGAGACGCTGCATCGCCTCGGCCGCGAGCTCTCGCACTGGCAGGACGAGGGCGAGCTCGCCCGTGCGGTGATCCGCCTGCTCGAGCAGCAGTTCCGGCTGCGCGGGGCCCGAATCTCGGGACGGACGCGCGAAGGCGACAGCCTCGCGACGCTCGCGGCGTGCGGCGATCGCTCGGGTACGCCGTCGGCGACACACGCTCTCGCGGCCGGCAGCGGCACCGTAGGACGCCTCGAGCTCTGGGGATTCGGCGGAAGCAACGGCGCCGGGCACGACGAGGTATTGCTCCGCGAGCTCCTGCCGTGGATCGGTGTCGCCCTCGAGAGCGCGCAGTCGGAGGCTGCGATCCGCGGTCTCACGCAGTGGCTCCAGGCCGACCTCGCCGATTGGGCCCGCCTCGAGCGCAGGCTCGAGGGAGCTCTCGAGGGTCGGACGGCGCTGGAGGGCGAGGCGCTGCGAGGCCACGAGGACGAGTCGGAGACGATCCTCCTGGTGGAGGGCGACCGCGGGCTGCGGCGCGTGGCGCGCGAGCTCCTCGAGATCGAGGGCTACACGGTCATCGAGGCCGCAACCCGCGCCGACGCGCTCGCCATCTGCTCGTCACAGTCGACGCCGATCCACCTGCTCGTCACCGACGTGCTCGCTCCCTCGGTCGGCCGCGAGGTGGCGGGCCAGGTGATGCGGCTCCATCCGGAGCTGCGCGGCCTGATGATGCTGCGGCTCCGGTCCTCACGGGCCACCGCTAGGGTCCTTTTCCCTACAGAAAACTAGCCGCTCCGCCGATCCCAAGAGGCGGATGGGTGCCTTCCGCGAGCTGCTCGAGGCCTGCGACCTCGCCGGCCACCTCGCCACCGAGCTCGGAATCGGGCTCCAGATCGCCGGGGACGAGGCCCTCGACGGGCGCACGGTCGTGCTCGGCGACCGCCGGGTCGTCAACTTCACGTCGTGCAGCTACCTCGGCCTCGAGCTGGACCGGCGGCTCGTGGAGGGTGCCGTCGACGCAGCCCGTCGCTTCGGCACGCAGCTCTCTGTCTCCCGCGCCTTCCTCTCGGCGCCGCCCTACGCGCCGCTCGAGGCGCTGCTCGGCGAGATCACGGGCGGCCACGCGCTGGTGACGCCCAACACGACGCTCGCCTCGGCGTCGGCGCTGCCCTCCCTGGTCGGCGAGCGCGACGCGGTGCTGCTCGACCATCAGGTCCACATGACGGTGCAGACGGTCGTTCCGCTCCTCCAGCGCGCTGGAGTCGCCGTCGAGTACGTCCGTCACGGACGCCTCGATCGGCTCGAAGAGCGGATCGCGGCGCTATCGCAGAGCCATCCCCGGGTCTGGTTCCTCCTCGACGGCGTCTACAGCATGCACGGCGATCTGGCTCCGATCGACGCGCTGGCCTGGCTGCTCACGCGTCACGAGCAGCTCCATCTCTACGTCGACGACGCGCACGGCACGAGCTGGACCGGCCGCCACGGGCGGGGCCACGCGCTCGAGCACCTGCCCGAGCGCGAGCGCGCCATCGTCGCCCTCTCGCTCAACAAGTCGTTTGCCGCGGCGGGCGGTGCGTTGGTGCTCCCCGACGAGGCGACGCGGCGCTGGGTGCGGCACACCGCGGCGCCGCTCGCCTTCACCGGACCGGTCCAGCCGCCGATGCTCGGCGCCGCGCTCGCTTCCGCCCGCATCCACCTCTCTGGTGAAATCGAGGCGCTGCAGGCGGAGCTCCGCGAGCGGATCCGACATGCGAATCGCCGCGCGGAGGAGCTCGAGCTCCCGCTGCTCCACCGTCGCACGGTCGTGCCGATCCGCTTCATCGGCCTCGGCCCGCGCGCGGCCTCGACCGCGATGGCCGTGCACCTGCTGGAGCGCGGGCTCCTCGCGAGCTGCGCGATCTTCCCGGCGGTGCCCGCGCACCAGACCGGGATCCGCTTCACGCTGACGCGCCACCACCAGCTCGAGGACATCGACCGGCTGCTCGAGGAGATGGCGCGCTTCCTCCCCGAAGCCCTGCGCCGCGGCGGCGTCGCGCGCACGGAGGTGGATCGCGCGTTCGGCGCCGAGCCGCAGCCCGCCGCACGGAGCGCCCGCAGCGCGCCGGCGAGCGCGCTGCGCCTCGAACGCGCGGGCTCGATCGCGGAGCTCGACGCGCGCGAGTGGGACCGCCTGCTCGGCGCGCGCGGCAGCTTCGACGCAGGCGGACTGCGCTACCTCGAATCGACCTTCGGGCCGCACCAGAAGCCCGAGCAGCACTGGCGCTTCCAGTACTACGTCGTGCGCGACGCGGCCGGCGCGCCGGTGCTCGCCACCTTCTTCACCGAGGCGTGGATGAAGGACGATATGTTCGCCGACGCAGCGCTCTCGCGGGAGGTCGAGCGCCGGCGGCGGAGCGATCCCGCCTTCCTCACCTCGCGCGTGCTGGCGATGGGCTCGCCGCTCACGGAGGGCGACCACCTCTACCTCGACCGCGCCGGCGCCTGGCGCGATGCGCTCGCGCTCCTCGCCGCGGACGTCTCCGAGCGCGCCGAGACGGCGGGTGCGCGGCTCGTGGCGCTGCGCGATCTCCCCTTCGACGCGGAGCTCGCGCCCGTCCTGCAGGAGCTCGGCTTCACGTCGGTCCCGGCGCCGACCTCGATGGTGGTCGAGGTCGATTGGACCTCGCGCGATGCGTATCACGCCCGGTTGTCGAAGCGGGCGCGGCGCTTCCAGCGCGAGCAGGTCGAGCCCCACGCCGATTCCTTCGAGGTCGCGATCCTGCGCGCCGGCGACCCCGCCCCGTCCGCCGAGGCATGGGCACACCTCCACCGCCTCTACCGGAACGTCTGGGAGCGCAGCTTCCATCTCAACACGTTCGCGCTGCCCGAGGACTTCCTGCCGCGCATGCTCGAGCATCCCGGCTTCGAGATCGTGACGCTGGCGCTGCGCGCCGAGAGCCGCCGCGGCGGCGCGGCGCCTCCGCGCGCCTTCTTCGCCGCGCGAGCCGGCCCCGAGCAGTACGTGCCCATCGTGGTCGGGCTCGACTATCGCCACGTGCAGGAGCACGGCGCCTATCGCCAGAGCCTGGCGTGGATGCTGCGGCGGGCCGAGCAGCTCGGCCGCAGTCGCCTCCTCCTCGGGATGGGCGCGGAGCTCGAGAAGCGGCGCTTCGGCGCGCGCCCGGTGGCGCGCCGGGTCTGGATCCAGCTCCTGGACCAGCTCCACGCCCAGGTGCTCGCGCTCCTCGCCGGCGACGTCCACGCGCGAGGGCGCCGGAGCTAGCCGCTATGCGCCGAGCGCCTTGCGCAGCACCTCGCCCGCGAGCGCGATCGACTCGAGCTCGTGCCCGTTGGCGGGAAGGTTCACGACGAGCCCGTCGAGGCCCGCCTCGACGACCTTGCGCTGCACCATCTCGCCGACCGCGTCGCGGTCGCCGATCACCAGGATCTTGCCGATCTGCTCGCGCATGGCCGCCGGCAGCGTGTTCCAGTCGAGCCCGCGACGCGCGAGCAGCGCGTCGCGCGCCGCCTCCGCCTTCGCGGTGGTCTGCCCGACCACCAGCGAGAACAGCACCGAAACGCCGATCCCCGCGCGATCGCGCCCGATCTCGGCGCAGTGCCGCTCGAGCACGTCCAGCTTGCGGGGCACCTCGTCGAGCGGGCACGGCAGGTTGCTCTCGTCCGCGTGCTCGGCGACGAGGCGAAGCGTCCTCTTCTCGCCGGCACCGCCGATCATGAGCGGGATGCCGCCCGCCTGCAGCGGCGCGGGCCGGTTGATCGCGTCCTTCGCGCTGTAGTGTCGGCCCGCGAAGGTCGCGCGCTCGCCGCGCAGCATCGGGCGCAGGATCGCGAGCGCCTCCTCGAGCCGCTCGAAGCGCTCTCGCAGCGTTCCGAAGCGGAAGCCGAGCCCGACGTGCTCGTCCTCGAACCAGCCGGTGCCGATCCCGAGCAGCGCGCGCCCGCGCGAGATCACGTCGAGCGTGGTCACGATCTTCCCGAGGAGCGCGGGGTTGCGATAGGTGTTCCCGCTGACCAGCGTGGCGAGACGCGCGCGCCGCGTCCGCGCCGCCAGCGCGCCGAGCAGCGTGTAGGCCTCCAGCATGTTCCAGTCGGGCGGCCCGAGCATGGGAAGCTGGTAGAAGTGATCCATCACGAAGACGGTGTCGAAGCCGGCGTCCTCCGCCGCTCCCGCCATCGCCGCGACGCGCTCGAACAGCGCGTCGTCCGGTACGCCGGGGAAGGTGAAGTTCGGGATCTGGAAGCCGAGGCGGGTGTGGCTGCGGGGCATAGGGTGCTCCTGCGTGGGCGCGCGGAGTCGGCCGAATGGAAGCACAGTCGCCGGGCCGGGACATCGGGCGGTGCGCTCGCCGCGGCGGCCGACCCGGCGTTAGTCTCGAGGGGAGCTCGCCGGCCGCGCGGATCGCGGCGCCGGCCCGAACCCGGAGTCGAGGTCGCCATGCGCTGCGCCTGGATCCTTCCCGCGCTCTTGGCAAGCTCGGCGGCCGCCTGGGCGCCGACCGCGCGGGGCGACGCCGCGACCCTCTCGCTGCGCTCCTCCGCCTTCGAGCCGCACGCGGGGATCCCGACTCGGTACACCTGCGACGGGGAGGACGTCTCGCCGCCGCTCGCGTGGACCGACCCGCCGGCGGGAACGCGGAGCTTCGCTTTGATCGTCGACGATCCGGACGCGCCCGATCCGCAGGCACCGAAGACGATCTGGGTGCACTGGGTCGTCTACGACATCCCGGCGGCGCAGCGCGAGCTGCCGCAGGGCGCGGGCGGTGCCGGCGCATCGGGCGGCGCGCGAGATGGGATCAACGACTGGAAGCGCACCGGCTGGCGCGGGCCGTGTCCTCCGATCGGACGCCACCGCTACGTCTTCGAGCTCTTCGCGCTCGACGCTCCCCTCGGCGACCTCGGCGCTCCGAGCAAGGCGGCTCTCGAGCACGCGATGCAGGGCCACGTCCTCGGACGCGCGGAGCTGATCGCCACGTTCGCGCGCGCGCGGTGATCGGGGTTGGACCGCAGAGCCTGGGTCGATATCTTCCCGCCATGGCGCCCGATCCGGCGGCGGACTCCTTCGCCCCCGACCAGCCCGCGTTCTGGCTGGGCGATCCCCACGCGGCGCTCCGCCGCCTGCGCCGCGAAGATCCCCTCCCCTGGTACGCGGGGACCGGCGGAGCCTGGTGCGTGCTCAAGCACGCCGACATCCTCTCGGTGTCGCGCGACCCGCAGCGGTTCACCTCGACGCGCGGCATCCAGATCGGCCTCCGCGAGGCGAACGCGCGGCCCCCGGGCATCCCTCCGACGATCCTCGAGATGGATCCGCCGCAGCACAACCGCTACCGCAAGCTGGTGATCCGGGCCTTCACGCCGCACTCCGCGGCGCGGCTCGAGACCATGGTGCGGCAAATCGCGCGCGAGTGCGTGGAGGCGATCGAGCCGGGGGCGCCCATGGATCTCGTCGAGGCGCTCGCCGTGCCCGTGCCGATGTACGTGATCGCCGAGATGCTCGGCGTTCCGCGCAGCGACCGGCCGAGCTTCAAGCGCTGGTCGGACTCGATGATCGAGGCCGGCGGTGGCGCCGGTCGCACGGCGCGGACCGACGCGCTGCTGGGCGAGATGCTCGGCTACTTCCACGCCGTGCTGGGCGAGCGCCGCCGCGCTCCGAAGGACGACCTCATCTCCACGCTCGCGCGCGCCGAGATCGAGGGCGCCGTCCTCACCGACCCCGAGATCCTGATGTTCTGCATCACGCTGCTCGCAGCCGGCAACGAGACGACGCGCAACCTGATCTCGGGCGGCTCCCTGCTGCTCATGCGCAATCCCGACGAGCGGCGCCGCCTGCTTCGCGAGCCGGGCCTCATGCCGAACGCCGTGGAGGAGATGCTGCGCTGGTGGACACCGGTCCAGAGCTTCATCCGCACGGCCACCCGCGACACCGAGCTGCGGGGTCGGCGCATCGCCGAGGGCCAGGTGATGCTGCTGCTCTACGCCTCGGCGAATCGGGACGAGGACGTCTGGGGTGACGACGCCGATCGCTTCGACGTCGGCCGCGATCACACCCACCAGCGCCACGTCGCATTCGGCTTCGGCGAGCACCTCTGCCTGGGCGCGCCGCTGGCACGCCTCGAGGCGCGGGTGGCGTTCGAGGAGCTCCTGGCGCGCTACCCGAGCTTCGAGCTGGCGGGCGAGCCCGAGCGACTCAACTCGCGGCTGATGCACGGGGTCGAGCACCTCCCGGTCGTGTTCGAGGCGCGGCGCTGATCGCCCCGCGCGTCCGAATGCCCGCACATCCCGCTACTCGTCGGCGTTCTCGCAGTCCGTGCCGCTGAAGCCGGCCGGGCAGTCGCAGCTGTACCCGCCCGCCTCGTTGCTGCAGACGCCGCCGTTCACGCAGGGGCCCGACGCGCAGTAGTCGACCGCCGTCTCGCAGTCGACGCCCGTGAAGCCTGCCGGGCACGTGCACGTGTAGCTGCCGACGCCGTTGCTGCACGTCCCGCCGTTCACGCAGGGACTCGAGGCGCAGTTGTCGACCAGCGTCTCGCAGCTCACGCCCGTGTAGCCGGTCGGGCAGGCGCAGCTGTAGCCGCCGGTCTCGTTGCTGCAAACGCCGCCGTTCATGCACGGCGTCGACGCGCAGTAGTCGACGCTTGTCTCGCAGTCGACCCCCGTGTAGCCGGTCGGGCAGGAGCAGGTGTAGCCACCTGCATCGTTGCTGCAGGTACCTCCGTTCACGCAGGGGCTGGATGCGCAGTAGTCGACGGCGGTCTCGCAGTCCGCGCCCGTGTAGCCGGTCGGGCAGGAGCAGGTGTAGCCACCCGCGTCGTTGCTGCAGGTACCTCCGTTCACGCACGGGCTGGATGCGCAGTAGTCGACGGTCGTCTCGCAGTCGACGCCCGTGAAGCCCATCGGGCACGTGCACGTGTAGCTGCCGGCGCCGCTGCTGCACGTTCCGCCGTTCACGCACGGGCTCGACGCGCAGTAGTCGACGGTGGTCTCGCAGTCGACGCCCGTGAAGCCCGAAGGACACGTGCACGTGTAGCTCGCCGCCCCGTCGCTGCACGCGCCGCCGTTCATGCACGGACTCGACGCACAGGCGTCGACGACCGTCGTGCAGCCCGTGCCTGTGAAGCCGGTCGGGCATCCGGCCAGGATGGCCTGCGCGATCGCCGATGCCGCCATCGCGCTCCCGAGCGGGTTCCAGTGCACGGTGTCCTGGTAGTAGATCGAGGGGTCGGGCATCGCGTCCGACGCGCTGAACGCGGCGAAGAGATCGACGAACCCCACTCCGTGCGCCCCGAGTCGCGATTGCATCGGACCGCGCATCCGATCCAGGCGAGTGTTGGCGACGCTCGCGCTCTGATCGCTCGGCAGGCGCGGAGGGGGCCAGGCGACGACGACGCGGATGCCCGCGCCCTGCAGCGTCGTCGCGGCGCGGTCGATCGAGTCCATCAGGCTCTCGTCCGTGAGCACGTCGGCGGGAGGCCAGCCGTCGGGGAGGAGCGGCCCGAGGCCGTCCGAGTAGGCGGGGTACACCACGTCGTTGGTGCCCCACATCATCACCACCACGTGCCAGCCGCTCGTGAGCGCCGCGAAGTCCGGCGGGCTGATGGGGCGATCGGCGCCGGTGTTCTCGATGTTGCCATCGTTGTTCCGCTTCGGAACGCCCATCTCGCCGTCGATCCCGGCGTTGAAGACGGTCCATCCTGTCGGGAGGTCGGCCGGCCAGCCCCCCGGCGACGTGCCCCAGCCCGCGGTCAGCGAGTCGCCGTATGCGGCGACGCTGAACCGGCTCGGATCGACGGGCGCAGGATGCGTGGGAGGGGAGCAGCCGATCGCGAGCAACGACACGAGCAACGCGACCAGAGAGAGAAGCGCACTCCCGGCTCGCACCGCGACCTGCCTCGACGACCCACGTCCTGCTTGGCTCATCTTGCTTTCTCCGCCGACCCGTTCTTCGTCGCGGGTCTGCGGCGCCCTGGTGCAACGCACATGCCGCGGGCGGCGAGGGCTCGCGAAGACGCGTCGAGCGCGCTCGACGCAGGAACCACGTGCATGAGGCGAATCGCCGTCCAATGGATTGGACGGTGCGGTGGTCCCGAGTCCGGCCGATTGGACTCCGATGCTTCGCCGTTCGCGCGCGCGATGCATCGCGCGCGACGCACGCACCGTGCGCAGGGCACACGGATTCCTACTGGCTCCCGCCGCTCGTCCGGCTGGCCGAGCGGCTGGCGGACAAGACGCAGCGCCCGCTCCGGTCACCGCCGTCTACAGCCGCCGCGACGGCGTGGTCTCCTGGCGCGCGTGCATCGACTCGCTGAATCCCGGCGTCGAGCACGTCGAGGTCTCGAGCACGCACGCCGGGCTCGGCTTCCAGCCCGAGGTGCTCGCGATCGTGGCGCGGCGGCTCGCCGGGTAGGGCGGCGGCCGGCGCGGAGCGTCAGTCGCCGGGCTTCGTCGCGGGCGCCTCGACCCGAGCGATCCAGGTGAAGCGCCAGGTGCACTGCGGGTCGCCGCGCACCGCGCACGAGAGCTTCTCGGCCGTGATGCCGGCGCGCCCCGCGAGCCGGAGCGTCTCGCCGACGTACGCCTCGACGATGCGGCACATCTCGCGCGACGGGTGCGCGTAGCCGACGAGCTCGAGGCGGCTGGTGGTCGCACTCTCGCGTTCGACGGTGAGCGTCCCGGTGTCGTGCTGCGACGACCAGAGCGCGCCAGTCGCAGCGCCCCGACCTCCGCCTTCGAGGAGATGGGCGTAGACACCCTCGGCGTGGCCCTGCACCGTCATGCGGCCCATCGCCTCCAGCACCTCGTCCTCGGGGCCCTCGTGGAGGCGCAGCCGTGCGCGGATCAGGCGCAGCAGGTCCTCCTCGGGATACCAGGCCGAGAGGAAGATCTTCTCCGACAGGTAGTGATGGAGGTCGGGCGGGAGCAGGCGGAGCGCCGGCTCGCGGTGCTTCCGGAGGTACTTCACGATCCCTACGAGGATCGTACCCTTCGCCTTCGCCATCGGGCCACTCCCAGGCCGATGGATCGATCGGTGCGCCCGGGGTCGCGCTTGAGGGGCTACGAGCGCGCGGCGACCAGGATGTGGCGGATCCCCGCCCAGCGCCAGCGATCGAGCCCCCCCGATGGAACGGATGCGCGGGCGGCCAGGGTGGTGGCGTCCGTGTCGGAGATCACGGCGAAGCCGCGCGTCGCCAAGAGCGCCGCGAACCCTTCGGGCGAGATGGAGGAGCGGATCGGCTCTCCGATTGCCCTGAGCACGAGGTTGCTGAGCCAGCGCGCACCGCCGGCCCGGGTGGTGTAGTTGGCGACGAGGCGACTCCCGGGTGCGGAGCGCGACGCGATCGCGTCGAGGGTCGCCTCGATCGCCTCGGGCGAGAGGTATCGGATCACGCCCTCCCAGAGCCAGAGCGTCGGCCGCGTCGCGTCCTGACCGGCGCGCTCGAGCGCCGCCTCGAGCGAGTCGCGCTGGAAGTCGACGGGAACGAAGCGGACCTCTCGCGCCAGGGGGCGCAGCGCCGCCGTGCGCTCGCGCTTCGCCGCCTGCGTCGCGGGGTGATCGACCTCGAACACGACGGTCTCGCGCAGCTCGTCCATGCGCCACGCGCGCGCGTCGAGCCCGGCGCCGAGGATCACGAGCTGGCCCCGCTCGGGCGCGGAGCGGATCGCGTCGTCGATGGCAAGCGTCCGCAGCGTCATCATGCGCGACACGCGGCGCGCGATCCGCAGCGTCCAGCGATCGCGAAGCCGCGGCGGCCGCTGCCCCGACGCGTGGAGGTCCACCAATCGTCGCGCGTCGTCGGGCAGGAGCTCTCGCGCGATCGGATCCGAGAAGCCGCTCGCCCGCGCATCGGCGTGGGCGATGGCGCGCCCCATCGCGACGTAGAGCGCCGTGGTGCTGGGCCGACCCTCTCTCATCGCGCGGCGCGGGGCTCGTGTCGCGTCCGGCGGCGCGGAGCTGCACGCCGGACGGTGAGCAGCGCAGCCAGAGCGGCCGCCTCGCCGAGGATGCGAGCGGGCTCGGGCGCGAGCGCGTAGTACTCGTCGCTCCCCACCAGCTCCGCGATCACCTGCTCGTCGCTGGCAGCGCCGCCGTTCAGCTGCGCGGCGGAGTCCTGGAGCTCGGGAGAGCTCGGCGCGCGGCGCAGGAAGCGCTGGAAGAAGGAGGTGACCAGGTCGTCGTCGTACTCGAGCGAGCCGAGCAGGCTCGCCGCGACGTCCTGCCGCGTCGTTCCGGAGCCCAGGGCGCTGAGCCAGAAGGCGTCCTCGCCCAAGGTGGGGGATCGGGAGAGCACGTCGCCATAGGCCGCGACGAGGAACCC
>Ga0335071_10008062_pt1 | contig 10823 bp, 7 predicted proteins | sample Lox_Sample_15_FD_206724 | JGI IMG/M metagenome (GOLD analysis project Ga0335071, IMG submission 206724) | Soil microbial communities from Loxahatchee National Wildlife Refuge, Florida, United States - Lox_Sample_1.5 | ecosystem: Environmental > Terrestrial > Soil > Wetlands | place: USA: Florida...
GACTTGCATGCCTAATCCACGCCGCCAGCGTTCGTTCTGAGCCAGGATCAAACTCTCCGTGGTGAAAATAACGGAGATCATGCGACGAGCCGAAACCCACCGCATGGATCATTAGCAAGGAAATGAAACCGACGCCCACGCCGGACTGCGCGTGAGGTCGGGACCTCGCACGGGCCTTCAGTAAGTTCGCGCGCTATTCAATTTTCAAAGAGCGAAGTCGTCTCAGCGCCTCTTCTTGGGGAAAAGGCGGACGGGGAATCTAGCCTTCGGATGGATCGGAAGTCAAGTGCAATCAGATTCCGGAGGGCTTGTTCCCTGCAGCCCGGGCAATCTACTCGACCGGCCCGGGCTTGTCAACCCCGGGCAAGGCAACAGCCAAGGCAGTGCTGGTCAAGGCGTTACCAGCCACCGGGGGCCGATTCGAGGTGACTCCGCGGTTATTTCGAGGGGTTGAAGCGCTTCATCTGGCGCCCGGCGCGGACCACGAAGCTCCTCGCCGGATCGATCGCCTGGTCCAGCGTCACCTTCCGCCCGTCCACGCTGACCGCGTTCTGCTCCACCAGGCGGCGCGCGGCGCTCTTGGAGGCCGCGATCCCGCCGGCGACGAGCACCTCGACGATCCCCGCGATGGACGCGTGTCCGAGCGCGTTCGCGAGCTCGCGCGGCCCGAACTCCTCGAGGTGCTCCGGCGTCTCACGCCGGCTGAACTGCGTCTCGAAATCGCCCTGCGCGCCGTCCGCGGCCGCGTCGCCGTGGTACATCCGCACGATGCGGTGCGCGAGCCGCTTCTTGACCGTCATCGGGTTCACGGATAGATCCCCGAGCTCGCGCGCCACGGCCGCCAGCTCCGTTCCGTCCGCGTCGGTGACCAGTTCCCAGTACACGGGCATCACCGCATCCGGCAGGCTCATCACCTTGCCGAACATGTCGGCGGGCCCGTCCGCGACCCCCACGTAGTTGCCGAGGCTCTTGCTCATGCGCTGCACGCCGTCGAGGCCGGGCAGCACCGGCAGCGTCAGCGCGATCTGCGGCGCCTGGCCGTGCGTCTCCTGCAGCACCCGGCCGACGAGGAGGTTGAATTTCTGCTCCGTCGCACCGAGCTCCACGTCGGCCCGGATCATCACCGAGTCGTAGCCCTGCATGATCGGGTAGAAGAGCTCGTGCAGGCTGATGGGCTGCTGTTCGCGCATGCGCTTGGCGAAGTCGTCGCGCTCCAGGATGCGTGCCACGGTGTATTGCGACGCCAGCCGCATGACGCCCATGAAGTCCATCACCGAGAACCACTCGCCATTGCGGTGGACCTCCACCGGCAGGCGCGGCGCCGCCGGCTGCGGATCGAGCACGCGGAAGAACTGCTCGAGATAGGTGCGCGCGTTGGCCTCGACCTCCGGGGGCGTGAGCTGCGGCCGCACCTTGCTGCGTCCACTCGGGTCGCCCACCATCCCGGTGTAGTCCCCGACGATCAGCACGACCTGGTGGCCGAGGTCCTGGAACTGGCGAAGCTTCCGCAGCCCGACCGTGTGGCCCAGGTGGATGTCCGGGGCGGTCGGGTCGAACCCCTGCTTGACCCGCAGCGGGCGGCCTTCGTGCGCCGCCAGGCGCAACCGATCGAGCAGCGTGCCCGGGTCGGGCAGGATCTCCACCGTGCCGCGGGCCAGCAGGGCCACCTGGTCTTCAGCGCTCATCGGTCGGGACGGCATGCGCTCTCCTCGGGGTTCGTCGGGGTCAAGATGCCGGATTCTAGAGTGCCCCTCCCACGGCGGCAACCTCTGGGGCGGCCGGCGCAGGTGCCGTCCTCGAACCCTCTTCGGGCTCGGGATACCGCGCCGGCCATCCCCGTCGGGGAAGAGCGGTCAGACCCCTGCTCGAACGCGGCCGCATCATCGCGCCCTTCCACCGGCGCCTCCGCCGCGTTGCAGGGCGGCGCGAGCCGTTCTAGGCTCCGGCCGGATGACGACCTCGACCCGACTCGCCTCCATGGAGCACGCGGCCGTGCGCGCAGCCTCCCGCTTCCCCTGGAGGCTGTTCTTCTCCATCGTGGTCGTCGCGGTCTTCGGCGCCGCGGGGGCCACCTTCGGCGTGGTCCAGTGGCTGCGGCGCGACCTGCCCTCGCCGGAGCAGGTGACGGCGGTCCAGACCCCGGTCAAGACCACCGTCTACGACGCCCGCGGGCGCGTGCTCCACGAGTTCTACAAGGAGAACCGCTCGCCGGTGCCGCTGCGCCGGATCCCGCACCACCTCATCAACGCCACGCTCGCGACCGAGGACCGCAGCTTCTACCACCACTGGGGCGTGGACCTCTGGGGCATCGCGCGCGCCGCGATCAACAACGCGATGCATCTCCACTCCATGCAGGGCGGCAGCACCATCACGCAGCAGCTCGCGCGCAACCTGTTCCTGACCCACGAGCGCACGGTGACGCGCAAGCTCAAGGAGGCCGCGCTCGCGATCGAGCTGGAGCGTGACTACTCGAAGGACCAGATCCTGGAGATGTACTTCAACCAGATCTACTTCGGGGAGGGCGCCTACGGGGTGGATGCGGCGGCGCACACCTACTTCGACAAGCCGGTCCAGCAGCTCACGCTGCCCGAGTGCGCCCTGCTCGCCGGGATCCCGGCGAACCCGAGCCTCTACTCGCCCCGGCGCCGGCCCCGCGCCGCGCTCGCACGGCGCGCCAAGGTGCTGCGCAACATGCTCGAGACCCGCGCCATCACCCAGGTGGAGTTCGACCGCGCCTCGGACGAGCCGCTGGGGGTCACGCCGGCCCGCTGGAGCAACGATCGCGCGCCCTACCTGGTCGAGATGATCCGGCTCCACCTGGACGAGCGCTACGGCTCGAACGCGGTCTACGAGGGCGGGCTCAAGGTCTGGACCACGCTCGACATGGACCTGCAGCAGATCGCCGAGCGCGCGCTGGACCGCCAGCTCACCGCACTCGAGGCCCAGCTCAAGCCCCGCTACACCCGCGCCGGCTTCGATCCCCGGCAGGCCCCCGCGGCCGGCGCGCAGCAGGCCACGCCCTACCTGCAGGGCGCGTTCGTGGCCATCGACCCCCACACCGGCTACCTGAGGGCGCTGATCGGCGGGCGGGACTGGAACCAGAGCAACTTCAACCGCGCGGTGCAGGCGCAGCGGCAGCCCGGCTCGGCGTTCAAGCCGTTCGTCTACACCGCGGCGATGGACAACGGCTTCAAGCCCACCGACATCGTGCTGGACGCCCCGGTCTCGTTCCCGGGCGGCGAGGACGGCAAGCCCTACGAGCCCCGGAACTACGACCGCCTGTTCCGCGGCCCGGTGACGCTGCGCTACGCCCTGCAACAGTCCATCAACGTCCCCACCATCAAGCTGCTGCGCCAGGTGGGCGTGGCGCAGGTGGCGAGCTACGCGCGACGCATGGGCATCACGAGCCCGCTCGGCCAGAACCTCTCCCTCGCGCTGGGCAGCAGCGAGGTGAACCTGCTCGAGCTGGTCTCCGCCTACGCGGTCTTCGCCAACCGCGGGATCCGCAACGAGCCGATCTGGGTCCTCAAGGTCGAGGACCGGGCGGGGAACGTGCTCGAGAAGAACACGCCGCGCCCCGTCGAGGTGCTCTCCGAGGAGACCGCGGCCGTCATGACCTCGATGCTGCGCAGCGTCGTGGACCACGGCACGGGCTACCCGGCGCGCGCGCGCGGCTTCACGCTGCCGGCCGCCGGCAAGACCGGGACCATGGACGAGTACAAGGACGCGTGGTTCGTGGGGTTCGTCCCGAGCCTGGTCGCGGGCGTCTGGGTGGGTTACGACGAGAAGCGCGTCATCGGGCCGGGGATGACCGGCGCCCGCGCCGCGCTCCCGATCTGGACCGATTTCATGATGGAGGCCACGCGTGGCCGGCCGGTCGAGGACTTCCCCGAGCCCGCCGGGATGGTCACGCGCCTGGTCTGCACCGAGAGCGGGATGCTGGCCACCGAGGCCTGCCCGCGGGTGACGAACGAGAACTACAACGCCGGGGCCGAGCCCACCGACTACTGCACGCTGCACCCCGGGGCGCCGCTCGAGCCCACCTCTCCCGAGATCGTCCCGCCACCCGACGAGGTGCCCCCCGGGGCGCCCCCGGCGCCGGCGCCCCCGCCCCACTGACCGGAGGGGATGGCCGCCGGGCCCGGTCCCGGCGCTTCCGGCCCGGACCCGCATTCGCTAGAGTGGCGCCCGGAGTCGAGTCACGGCCGCTTGGTCCGCACACGAGGGGAGTCCCATGCCCGACGACAAGCGCCTCGGAGACCTCCGTGACCGCAAGCGCCGCCTCCTCGAGGGAGGCGGGCGCGAGAAGGTCGAGAAGATCCACGCGCAGGGTCGGCTCACCGCGCGCGAGCGCGTGACCGCGCTCTGCGATCCCGGGAGCTTCACCGAGTTGGGCGTCTTCGTCACCCACCGCTGCACCGACTTCGGGATGGCGGACCGCAGGGTCCCGGGCGACGGCGTGGTGTGCGGCGCAGGACGCGTGGACGGCCGCGCGGTCTACGTCTTCGCGCAGGACTTCACGGTCTTCGGTGGCACGCTGTCCGAGTCGAACGCCCGCAAGATCTGCGACGTGATGGACCTCGCGCTGCGCACCGGCGCCCCGCTCATCGGCCTCAACGACTCGGGCGGCGCGCGCATCCAGGAGGGCGTCGCGAGCCTCGGTGGCTACGCCGAGATCTTCTACCGCAACACGCTCGCCTCCGGCGTCGTCCCGCAGATCTCCGCGATCTTCGGCCCCTGCGCCGGAGGCGCGGTCTACTCCCCCGCGATCACCGACTTCATCCTGATGGTGAAGGGGACCAGCCACATGTTCGTCACCGGCCCGAACGTCATCAAGGCGGTGACCAACGAGGAGGTCTCGTTCGAGGAGTTGGGCGGGGCGATGACGCACAACACGCGCTCCGGCGTCGCCCATTTCGCCACCGAGGACGACCTCGACTGCATCGCCACGCTGCGGCGGCTCCTCTCCTACCTGCCCCAGAACAACGCCGAGGACCCGCCGGCGGTGAGCCCCACGGACGACCCGGAGCGCCGCGACCCGGAGCTCGCCACCCTGGTCCCGGCCGAGCCGAACCAGCCCTACGACATCAAGGGGGTCATCACCCGGGTGATGGACCAGGGGTCCTTCCTCGAGGTGCACGCGCACTTCGCGAGGAACCTCGTGGTCGGCTTCGCGCGGCTCGACGGCCGCAGCGTGGGGGTGGTCGCGAACCAGCCCAACGCGCTGGCGGGCGTGCTCGACATCAACTCGTCCGCCAAGGGGGCCCGCTTCGTCCGCTTCTGCGACGCCTTCAACCTGCCGCTCGTGACCTTCGAGGACGTGCCCGGCTTCCTGCCGGGGACGGCCCAGGAATGGGGCGGGATCATCCGCAACGGCGCGAAGCTGCTCTACGCCTACTGCGAGGCCACCGTGCCCAAGCTCACGGTGGTCACGCGCAAGGCCTACGGCGGCGCCTACGACGTGATGAGCTCCAAGCACATCCGCGGCGACTACAACGTGGCCTGGCCCTCGGCCGAGCTGGCCGTGATGGGGGCCGACGGCGCGGTGCAGATCATCTTCCGCCGGCAGATCGAGGAGGCCGCCGATCCCGCGGCCGAGCAGAAGCGCCGCGTCGGCGAGTACAACGAGACCTTCGCCAACCCCTACGTGGCCGCGTCCCTCGGCTACCTGGACGACGTGATCGAGCCGGCCGAGACGCGGCCCCGGCTGATCGCCGCGCTCCGCATGCTCGAGAACAAGCGGCAGACCCGGCCGCCGAAGAAGCATGGCAACATCCCGCTCTAGCGGCGCCGCGCACCGTCCGCCCGGGCCGCTCGCGGGGCGCCGCGTGCTGGTCGCGAACCGGGGCGAGATCGCCTGCCGCATCCTGCGCGCGGTCCGCGAGGAGGGCGCGCTCGGCATCGCCGTCTACTCCGACGCCGACCGCGGCGCCCCGCACGTCGGGCTGGCCGACGAGGCCCACCGCCTCGGCCCGGCGCCGGTGGTGGCGAGCTACCTGGACCCGGACGCCGTGCTGGAAGCGTGCCGGCGCTCGCGCGCCGAGCTGCTCCACCCGGGCTACGGCTTCTTCGCCGAGAACGCCGGCTTCGCCGGGGCGGTCGGGCGCGCCGGCATCGTCTGGATCGGCCCGCCGCCCGCGGTGATCCGCACCATGGGCGACAAGATCGCCGCCCGCCACGCGATCGAGGGGACCGGCGTGCCGGTCGTCCCCGGAACCGGCGCGCTCCCGGCGGACCCCGAGGTCGCCCACGCGCACGCGCTGGAGCTGGGCTACCCGGTGCTGGTCAAGGCCGCGTTCGGCGGGGGCGGCAAGGGCATGCGCCGCTGCGCCGACCGCGCCGAGCTGGTCGCGGCGCTCGACCTGGCGCGCCGCGAGGCCGCGAGCGCGTTCGGCGACGCGACGGTCTACCTCGAGAAGTGCATCCCGCGTCCCCGGCACATCGAGATCCAAGTCCTGGCCGACACCCATGGCAGCGTGATCCACCTCGGCGAGCGCGAGTGCTCGATCCAGCGGCGGCACCAGAAGCTGCTCGAGGAGAGTCCGACCCCCGCGACCTTCCCGGGCCTGCGCGAGCGCATGGGCGAGGCGGCGGTCGCGATCGCGCGCCGCGTCGGCTACGTCAACGCCGGCACGATCGAGTTCCTGGTGGACCCGGACGGGCGCTTCTACTTCCTCGAGATGAACACACGCCTGCAGGTCGAGCACCCGGTGACCGAGCGGGTGGTCTCGTTCGACATGGTCCACCGCCAGCTGCGGATCGCGGCGGGCGAGCCGCTCGACCGCCGGCAAGAGGACATCCGCTGGCGGGGCCACGCGATCGAGTGCCGCATCAACGCCGAGGATCCCGAGCGCGGCTTCGTCCCGGCGACCGGGCGGATCGCGGCCGTCCACCTGCCCGAGGGCCCCGGGGTGCGCAACGACGTCGGGTTCGCGGCCGGCACCGAGGTCACGTCGCACTACGACCCACTCCTCGGCAAGCTGATCGTGTGGGCCGAGAACCGCGAGGAGGCGATCGCCCGCGCCCTGCGCGCCCTGCACGAGTACCGCATCGCCGGCGTGCGGACCAACATCCCCTTCCACCGCTGGCTGCTCACCCACCCGCGCTTCGCCCGGGGCGAGATCGACACCGGGTTCCTCGAGGAGGAGTACCGGCCCGACGAGCTGGGGCGCGACCGGGAGGACGTGACCGCGATCGTGGCGGCCGCCTGGACCGCCTACCACGCCGCGCCCGGGCGGTCCGGGACCCGGCCGCCGGAGGGCCAATCGGCGTGGCGGCGCTCGCTGCGCCCGGGCGCCTCGGCAGGGCGGACCGGATGGCGCTGAGCGGCGGCTGGCGCGAGTACCTCGCGGTGGTGGGCGGCCGGCAGCGCCTGGTCCGGATCGAGCCCGAGGGCGACGACCTGCGGCTGCGAATCGACGGCGAGGAGTTCGTCGTCGGCTGCGAGGACTCCGCGGGCGGCGAGCTGTGCCTGCTCCTGAACGGGCGGCCGCAGGTGCTGCACGTGCGCAGCGACGCACCGGGCCACTACCGGGTCGCGCTGGGCGGGGGCGAGACGCGGGTCGAGCTGCGCGACCCGCTGGCCGCGCGGCTCGCGTCCGCGGCCCCGGGCGCCACGATCCGCCAGGCGCGCACCATCGAGGTCCACGCCCCGATGCCGGGCGTGGTGATCGCCGTGCACGCACGCGAGGGCGAGGAGGTCGCCGCGGAGGCGCCGCTGGTGGTGCTCGAGGCGATGAAGATGCACAACGCCCTGGCGAGCCCCGCCGCGGGCGTCGTCCGCTCGGTGCTGGTCCAGCCCGGGCAGACCGTGGAGGGCGAGGCACTGCTGGTCGTGCTCGAGCGCCTCGATGCGCCGGGCGCCGGGAGCGCGAGCGCAGCGCGCGAGGGAGGGACCGGATGAGCGACGATCGTGACCGCTGGCTCCGCGCCTACGAGGGCCAGCCGAAGCGCCGCGGGAACTTCGCGTCGTCGTCGTTCCCGCTCGAGCCGCTCTACACGCCCGCGGACCTGCCGGACGGCTTCGACCCCGCGGCCGATCTCGGCTACCCGGGCGCCTTCCCGTTCACCCGCGGGATCCAGCCCACGGGCTATCGCGGGCGGCTCTGGACGATGCGCCAGTACGCGGGCTTCGGCTCGGCGGAGGAGACCAACGCCCGCTTCCGCTGGCTGCTCGAGCAGGGCCAGAGCGGGCTGTCCGTCGCCTTCGACCTCCCCACCCAGATGGGCTACGACTCGACCGACCCGATGGCCGAGGGCGAGGTCGGCAGGGCCGGGGTCGCGATCGATTCGCTCGAGGACATGGAGCGCCTGCTCGACGGGATCCCGCTCGAGCGCGTGACGACCTCGATGACCATCAACGCGACCGCGGCGATCCTGCTGCTGATGGTCGAGGCGGTCGCCGAGAGCCGCGGGGTGCCGCCGGCGGACCTCGGCGGGACGACCCAGAACGACATCCTCAAGGAGTACGTGGCGCGCGGGACGTTCATCTTCCCGCCCGGACCGTCGCTGCGGCTGGCCACCGACCTGATCGAGTACTGTACGCGGCGCCTGCCGCGCTGGAACCCGATCTCGGTGAGCGGCTACCACATCCGCGAGGCGGGGGCGACGGCGGTCCAGGAGCTGGCCTTCACCTTCGCGAACGGCCGCGCCTACGTGCGCGCCGCGGTCGAGCGCGGGCTCGCGGTGGACGCGTTCGCGCCGCGGATCTCGTTCTTCTTCAACGCCCACAACCAGCTGTTCGAGGAGATCGCCAAGTTCCGGGCGGCGCGGCGGATCTGGGCGCGCACCATGCGCGACGAGTTCGGCGCGACCGACCCGCGCAGCTGGATGCTGCGCTTCCACACCCAGACCGCGGGCAGCACGCTCACCGCGCGGCAGACCGACGTCAACGTGGTGCGGACCGCGGTCCAGGCCATCGCGGCCGTGCTGGGCGGCACGCAGTCGCTCCACACCAACGCGCGGGACGAGGCGCTCTCGCTGCCGAGCGAGGAGGCGGCGCTGCTCGCGCTGCGCACCCAGCAGGTCCTGGCCGAGGAGTCCGGGATCGCCGACGTCATCGACCCGCTGGGCGGGTCGTGGTACGTGGAGGCGCTGACCGCCCGGCTCGAGCGGGAAGCGCGCGCGCTGATCGCGCGCATCGACGACATGGGCGGGGTGCTGAAGGCGATCGAGTCGGGCTTCATCCAGGACCAGATCCACCAGTCCGCCTACGCCCGGCAGATGGCGGTCGAGCGCGGCGAGGCCGGCGTCGTCGGGGTCAACCGCCACGTCATGCCCGAGCGGCGCGAGCCGGCGCCGTTCCGGGTCGACCCGGACGTCGCGCGGCGCCAGGCCGGGCGCCTCGAGGAGCTGCGGCGGCGGCGGGAGTCCGCGCGCGCCGCGACCGCGCTCGAGGCGCTGGAGCAGGCCGCCCGGGGCGCGGGGAGCCTGATCGAGCCGTTGCGTGCGTGCGTGCGAGCCCACGTCACGGTCGGCGAGATGTGCGGGCGGCTGCGCGAGGTGTTCGGCGACTACCGCGAACCCGGGGCGCGCTGAGCGGGGACCCGGCCGGCGTGCCGCGGAGGCGTCGGCAGGTCCGGGGCGGGCCACCGGGAGGGACCGGGAGAGGGCCATGAAGATCGATCACATCGGAATCGCCGTCGCCGACATCGAAACCGCCATCGCGACCTGGGCGAACGCGTGCGGGCTCCGGCCCGAACGGGTCGAGGAGGTCGCGGGGCAGGGCATCCGGGCGCACCACCTGCCGGTCGGAGAGACGCGGATCGAGTTGCTCGAGCCCCTGGACGCGGGCTCGCCCGTCGCCCGCTTCCTCGCCCGCCACGGCCCGGGCATCCATCACATCGCCTTCGCGGTGGACGATCTCGACGCCGAGCGGACGCGCATGGTCGCGGCCGGGCTCGAGCCGATCGGGGAGCCGTCCGCGGGGGCCGACGGGAAGCGGATCCAGTTCTTCCACCCGCGCTCCACCGGCGGCGTGCTGATCGAGATCTGCTCGGGCGGGCCCCTTTGACCGTCGCGCGCGCGACCAACGGGGCGCCGGCGGAGCGCGGTATCGTGCGGCCCTCACCCGGGCGGGGCTCGGCCGCAATTGAGGACGCATGACGACCTTCGGGCGATTCGCGGTCAGCATCCACGATCACGGCTTCTATCGCCTCGACGGGGGGGCGATGTTCGGCTCCGTCCCCAAGGCGATCTGGTCGGGCCTGATCCCGGCCGACGGCGACAACCGCATCCGCCTCGCCACGAACTCGCTGGTGATCGAGAGCGGCGACCGCCGCTTCCTGGTGGACGTGGGCTGCGGGGACAAGTGGTCCGAGAAGCAGCGGCGCATCTACGGCATCGAGCCCGCCGGCCCGCTCCCGGGCGGTCCCGCCGCGGTCACCGACGTGATCCTGACCCACCTGCACTTCGACCACGCCGGCGGCCTCTCGCGGCGCGTCCCGGGCGCGGACGGCGGGGTCGAGCCCTGCTATCCGCGGGCGCGCGCGCACCTGCAGGAAGCCAACCTCGACCTCGCCCGGGCCCCCGGGCCGCGGGAGCGCGCGAGCTACCTGCCCGAGAACCTCGCCGTGCTGGAACGGATCCCGCTCGAGTTGGCCCGCGGCAGCGCCGAACTCGTGCCCGGGCTGTGGGTGCACCGCAGCGACGGGCACACGCGCGGGCTCCAGTGGGTCGAGGTGCGGGGCGACGGGGCGACCGTGGCCTTCCCCAGCGACCTGGTCCCGACCTCGCGCCACCTGCCGCTCCCCTACGCGATGGGCTACGACATGAACGTCGAGCGGCTGCTGGAGGAGAAGGCGGAGTTCCTGCGCCGCGCGGTC
>Ga0335071_10008064_pt1 | contig 10822 bp, 9 predicted proteins | sample Lox_Sample_15_FD_206724 | JGI IMG/M metagenome (GOLD analysis project Ga0335071, IMG submission 206724) | Soil microbial communities from Loxahatchee National Wildlife Refuge, Florida, United States - Lox_Sample_1.5 | ecosystem: Environmental > Terrestrial > Soil > Wetlands | place: USA: Florida...
TAGCAGGCTTCTTAGGTTTGTTTCTGATGGCCATCCTGTTTTCGTCGCACGGGGTTTCTCCGAATCCCGAGCGGTTTGTCGCATCGCGTGAGGCAACGATCCTGATTGCCGCCACGCTTGGCCTGGCTGCATTGGGGTTGGAAGAACTGGTCGGGAGTCCTCACCCCTGGTTGGCAAGTATGCTGGTCGTGCTCGGTTTGACGTGGTCCGTCGTAGACGTGCACCGTTTCCTCCGGCGAGACACTGGCGATCCCCATCTACAGTTGAGCTACCAACTGGCGCAGTATCTGGATCGCTCAGCCGGAAAGGAGGAAAAGATACTCATTCTAGTTAAGCCTTTGCCGGAGGATATGATCCAGGAATATCTCGACAGGGTGCGCCTCCGGCAGGGTGAGGCAGGAGTGGCGCGGGCAAAGCAGATCATGGCCGGCATGGATATCTCACCTCCTGATTGCCAGCGCACAATCATTCACTCCCGGATCGGTAAGCCCCGCATGTCCTGTTCTGGCGATCCAGCCGATAAAGAGTGGATTGCCGTGTGGAGCGATTCCGGGTCAATAATCTCGACCGAGCCTCGGGTTCTTCGCACCACTTTGCGATCGGGTCCGCTCTCCGTACAGGTCTATCGGTGAGGATCGTGGAAAAGCGATGCTTTGGGAACTTCCTAAAATGGATCCTTACCTTGCTCATGACTAGAAAGCAACTCATGGTCCATGATGAACGAATCCCCAAATGGAGTTCAGCTCCCGCAACAATGGCGGGCAGCCCGGGAGCGTGACCGGTCAGGATCTACGGAAATGACCCGACACAGGAGCGGCGTGCCGGCAGAATGCTAGCTGCCGCGTTGGGGTATGAATCGCATTCGTTCCATGAGGTCGGGAGACTTAGGGTAGAATATCTTCAATTTAGGAACTCAAGACTTAAGCCTTGGCACCGGCATCGATCTTGACTCAAACAGCAAAAGAGTATTGGGATGCTGCGGCTGAAACCTATGAGCAGGACTTTGCGGGAACGCTCATCGGCCAGACACGACGAAAAGCCGTATGGGACGAACTTGATTGTGTCTTCCGACCAGGCCAACGAATTCTTGAACTGAACTGTGGCACCGGGCTTGATGCCGTCCACCTGGGCGAGGGAGGAATAAGGGTCTTAGCCTGCGACATCTCCCCGCGCATGATCGAGCTGGCCCGCCAGCGAACAAACAAAGCAAAGCTCGATGGCTTGATTGAATTCCGACCACTGGCTACCGAGGAAATCAATGTGCTTCTCGGAGAAGGTCCTTTCGACGGGGCTTTCTCCAACTTCTCCGGCCTGAATTGCGTGGAAGACGTTTCTGCGGTTGCGCAGGATCTGGGGCGGCTCTTGAAGCCGGGTGCCCCTTTTTTGCTCGGCATCATCGGACGGTTCGTCCCCTGGGAAATCGTGTGGTTTCTAGCGCGCGGAGATCCACGGAAGGCCGTTCGAAGATTCCGTGGCCATATGGTCCGCCCTCTCGAAGCAGGCACACTTGTCGTTCAGTACTTTTCTGTGAAAGAGATGGCCAATCTACTCGCCCCGCAGTTCAAGCTACGGAAGTGGAAGGGGATTGGGATTTGTGTACCTCCTTCCTATTTGGAGCCCTGGGCACGCCGTTTTCCGAGACTTACCAAGGCGCTGGCCGAATTCGACGGTTGGTTCGGAAGCGTTCCTATCCTGCGAAGTATGGCAGATTATGCACTGCTTGAGTTTGAGCGCAACATGATAGTGAGTAACCGGGATGGAGCCGCCTAGCCTCGCTCGTAAGGTCCTGAAGCGAATCCTATTGGGTCCGTCCGAATTCCCTCAACAATGCGCCCTTGGACTGCGTGATCCTCAATCTGAGGTAAGTGTCTGGCTACACGGTTTGGGTTCACCTCGAGACGTGACTCACAGCCATATGATGGCTTGTGCCGCACCCCTGACAATCGGCATCGGGTTTCATGGCCCAGGGGAACCAGCGCTCGGGGAAGGTGCGCGACTCTCGCTGAGTTTTCGCGAACAGGATGAGCGGGCACAATGTCTAGTGAAGATTTACCTTCAGCATTCGAAAACCCTTCCCGTGGGCAATCATGAGCTATATTTGTTCAAGGTCCTAAGTTGCCGGAACCATTGCCTGCCTAAAATAAGGCTTTGGACTCGCTATCTGTACTACGCGCATCGGCGCTGGCGTCAGACTCCAGAGGTTCAAATGACAGCCCGCGAAGTGCACTCCATGATTGCTTTTTTTGTCTGTCCTCGGCCCGTCGTTCTGGTTAGCGTGACCGATGGGAGAGTCAGCAATATTTTTCCTATGAACCTGATGGGCCCAATTGGGGGGAACTACTTTTCATTTGCATTGAACAGCACGAGGCCGGTCACATCGCTGGTTGAACGTGCGGGCAGAGTGGCGCTGAGCAGCCTCCCCATGGAGTACACTTCACTAGCATACGAACTGGCCAAGAATCACAAACGAGAGCATGCCGACTGGAATCTGCTCCCTTTTTCTACGAGACTGTCAACCAGACTCGGCCTCCCCGTGCCTGAGTTCTCACTGCGCGTAAGAGAATTGCAGATTGAGGCGACTCGGAAAATGGGAAGCCACACTCTGTTCGTAGCTCGTATCATCCAGGACGAGAGCTGGGCAGATGGGTTACAGTTTTTCACAGTGCACGGATTTTATCAGGCTTGGAGACAAAGAACGAAACGTTCGCGGTGACCTTTTCACTCCCAGATTATATGACCAGGCAGGTGAAACTTCTTTTCATGCAGTCATTGTGTCTTGACGCATGGTAACTTCTGAAGCAGGCTGCACCGTCCATGCTTGCATTCTGCCACCGATGGCGAATTTTCGTAGGCACCCTGAATGATTTAATCTAAACTCTAAACGTTGCACCGAGACAGGAATATAAAGAGGTTTCGAGGGCCATTCGTTCGCGACCCGACTTTCTTAATTGTGAGTGAGGAAGCTTATGGATTTCGAAGATCTTTACAAATCATTGCGACTCCCAAATCCGCCAGACACCAAATTGGTCTTGCTGGTCCTGGATGGAGTGGGCGATATTGCAACCGCTGAGACCCAATTTAAGACTCCTCTCGAAGCCGCCAAAACCCCTAATCTCGATCAGGTGGCCAGGGGTTCGGCAATGGGTCGAATGATACCTGTGTACCCAGGCGTTACTCCCGGGAGTGGGCCGGGGCACCTGGGGCTTTTCGGATATGATCCGTTAGATTATGAAGTGGGTCGCGGTGTCATTGAGGCGCTGGGTGTCGGCATCGAATTGCAAGGGGGTGATGTTGCGGCACGTGCCAATTACTGCACCCTGGACCAGCAGGGTATTGTCAGGGACCGAAGGGCCGGGCGAATTCCCACTGAGGTCAATGAGAAGCTTTGTGAAAAGCTGCGCAAAATCAAAAGAATCGAGGATACGGATGTCATTATCAAAGCCGGCAAGTCTCACCGCTTTGTAGTGGTCTTCCGGGGGAAAGATATCGAGGGACCCTTGACGGATTCGGACCCCCATCGGGAAGGACTCCCTATCAAAAAGGTGGAACCTGTTGTCAAGTCGGCCAAAGCGGAGAAGGCCGCCAGGTTGGTGAGCCTGTTTTATGGGCAAGCCCTGCCTCTCCTTGCTGAGGAGAAGCCAGCCAACGGCTTTCTCCTTCGAGGCATCGCGCATATGCCCCATATCCCGACTTTTCAGGAGCGCTTTGCTTTGCGTGCTGCAGCCATCGCTGTCTACCCCATGTACAAGGGTTTGGCTCAACTGATCGGCATGAGGAAGCTCGAAGGTACCAATACCACTGCTGAAGAGTTTCAAAAATACCTGGATGAATATGACAACTTTGACTACTTCTTCATTCATGTCAAGGCCACCGACATGTACGGTGAGGACGGCAATTTCGAACAGAAGACGGCTGTCATTGAGGAGGTCGACAAAGTCCTTCCCATCTTGCTAAAGAAGAAACCCACTGTGCTAGCGATTACGGGGGACCATTCCACACCCGTCCCGATGAAAGGCCATAGCTGGCACCCTCAACCGGTTCTATTACACAGTGCTGTCTCCGGCTCCGATAACCTGGAGCGATTCACAGAGACCCATACGAACCGTGGGTCTCTGGGATTGTTTTACAGCAAGGATTTGATCCGGTTGATGATGGCCAATGCTCGCCTCTTCGATAAATTCGGCGCCTGAGTTATATTTGAAGAAATGAAGACGTTTCACATTATCAATTTCGGGTGTCGGGCGACGCAGTCCGATGGCGCTGCCATCGAACACGCGTTCCTGCAAAATCAGCTGGGGAAATCTCAGGATTGGCAGAATTCAGATCTGGTGGTGGTGAACACCTGTACAGTGACTGAGTCGGCCGATGCCCAGGCCCGTCAGATGATTCGCCGGGTTCATCGCGAGAACCCATCCGCACGTATTGTCGTGACTGGTTGTTATGCCCAGCGAGCAGCAGAAGAATTAGCGCGAGTTGCCGGGGTAACCTGTGTAATCGGCAACTCGCATAAAGAGCAACTGGTCCCGTTGGTTTTGGACCATCATCTGAAATGTCCGTCGGGTGACCAGTTGCAGAGAAATACAAGTAGCAATATCGCACAGCATGTGCGGGAGAAGCTGGCGGATAGCAAGCCCTCCGCGGCCGTGTATTGCAGCAGTATTTTTGAGACCACGGAACTGAGGTCCATCTCGGATTCGGCTGGCGGAGGGAGGACACGCCCGGTTCTGAAAATTCAAGATGGATGTAGTTACCGTTGTTCCTATTGTGTGATTCCCTACGTCCGCGGGGATTCCAGGAGCCTATCGGAAATGGAGGTCCTTAGGCAGGCAACAAATTTGCTTGACCAGGGCTACAAGGAAATCGTGCTGACGGGAATCCACCTGGGCGCTTACGGCCGGGACCTTAAGAATAAGGGCAGCTTGTTCTCCTTGCTTGAGAAGCTCCTGAGGCTTGCGAGGCTCGAGCGGCTGCGGCTCAGTTCGGTAGAACCCCTGGAGATGACGGCTGAGGTGGTAGAGTTAATTGCTGAATCTCCCCAAATGGCTAAGCATTTCCACCTTCCCCTGCAAAGCGGTTCCGACCGGGTTCTTCGGTTGATGCGGAGACCTTATTCGGCCAAAGATTATGCCCGGCTGGTGGAGAGAGTGAGGCGATCGGCCCCCGATGCCGCGATCGGCGCTGATGTGATGGTGGGTTTCCCCACGGAAACCAAGGCAGACCATGAATTGACAAAGGAACTTGTGGCAGCTCTTCCGATGACGTACTTGCACGTGTTCCCATATTCGGAACGCCCGGGAACTGCCTCTGCCAACTTGAGGCCAGTGGTTCCCAGTCCGGTTGCCCAACAGCGCAGTTTGGAACTGAGGCAATTGGCGACCGAGAAGAATCTGCGTTTCCGACGTTCCTTTCTGGGCAAAACCCTTTCAGTCATTACTCTTGCCAAAGAGGACCACGGGGGGGGAGTGGAAGCTATTAGTTCCAATTACTTGAAGGTGGAAATCCCTGGATCTGGAGTCTCATTCAATCAACTTTTGAGCGTGGAGATCTCTGAGCTCACTGAAACCGGATTAAAAGGGAAAGTGACTGGCAGGGAAGGCTATTAATGATCCTAGGCGCTCGATCCTGAAACCTGGATCGAATTTTGAAGCTGTTTGCTGTTTCCATTCGTTCCTTGTCTTGCGCCCGTGGCAGGGTTCAACCTTCGAGGACCACCTGTGCGACTGCGTACTGGTCCGTGTGACTCAGGCTGACCCACCAGATTCTGGCACCGAGCCGATTGGCAATTTCCAGGGTCTTTCCTCTCAGTAAAAGACCAGGTTTGCCGTTGAGCTGGTTTACAACTTCCACATCTTGCCAACCCACTCCTTCGCGCCAGCCTGTACCAATGGCTTTGAAGGCTGCTTCTTTGGCCGCGAATCGAGCTGAATAATGCTGAAATTTGGTGACACGAGCTTCACAGTATTCGATTTCTCCGGGCGTAAAGGCCCGGTTGCGCAGACGGTCCCCTCTCCGGACCATCGCCAGACGAAGCTTTTCGATTTCGACGATATCTATACCAATACCGACAATCAATTGCGCCACCCCCGACTTGATGGCTACTCATTTCCAAATCTCACCTGATGGCGCATTTTTATACCATCATTCGCTTTCCGCCTACAAGGAAATCATACACGGCTTTGCCCTAAGAAAGAATCCGGCAACCGGCCTGGAGGTGAGTTATGGGCTGAATGGATACCAGCCCCACTCACAGGTCCTGGAAAACCGTCACAACCTGATGGCGACTTTTTTCAGCCTGAATGCAACGGACAAAGGTAAGGAGACCTGTCTGGTTACACTAAACCAGATCCACTCCGATGAGATCGTCGTCGCTGAGGATCTCGCCTCTCCCGAGCAGCCCGTTGTTGGAGATGGTTTGCTCACCAGGCGACCCGGATTGCTCCTAGCCATCCAGACGGCAGATTGCATGCCGATTCTAATCCTCGATCCAAAGGGTGGTACTGTAGCGGCGGTTCACGCCGGTTGGCGCGGGACTCTGAAGCGGATTGTGGAGAAGGCGATACGTAGAATGCAGAACCGATTTGGAAGTGATCCTGAACAATGCATCGCCGTGGTAGGGCCGTCAATCCGAAACTGCTGTTATTCGGTTGGCGCCGAGGTATTCTCGGCATACGAAGGCGAGTTCTCTCATGCTTCCAGTTTGTTTACACCTTTTTCGGAAGCGGTATCGAACCTCCAGAAACCCATCGCTCAGAAGAAGTGGTTCTTAGACCTCCCTTCGGCCTGTAAGCAGCAATTACTGGAGTGCGGACTTGAAGGAGCAAAGATCTTCGCCGATCCACCTTGCACGGCTTGCGACACTCAACGTTTTTTTTCTCACCGAGCCGACGCCGGGCAGTGTGGAAGAATGATGGCTGTGATTGGCGTATTGCCAGCCTCTTCCTGAAAGAAGAAAACTCTGAAAAAATTCCTTCAACCCTATTCTTCCAGCTTGATCGTTGTGGTCAAATAATCGAGGGTAACCTTGTAACGGCTGAAGAAATCGCCTCCCAGGATACCGGAGACCTCAGTATCCAGTTCCTTGGAAATCTCAGCAAGATCGACTGCCAGAATCTGCTTTAACCTCAAAACTTGTCCAAAAGAGCTGAGACTCACCCCACTTACAGAAAGTACCGATTTGGTGATCCCGCAGGCACCGGCAAATTGAATATCCACCTGAGAATCGGGAGTGTCCTCATTCACTCCGAACAAACTGGCTTGCCGCTTGGACAGAGTGCTAGTGACAGCACCGGAATCAAAAAGGAAATTCTTGGGAGCTTGACCATTTACCGAAACGGGTAACAGAAGGAGATTGCCAAAGACTCGGAACTCACTTTGTAGAGGAGTTGACGATATGGAAGATTTCTGAGTAGAAGACGAGGAAGTTGACCTGGGAGTAAGGAGAATCTTTCGGTCCCCATAATCCAGGGTTATTATGAAATCAGACAAGGTCGAAGTACTCAGGACCCCGTCGATCAATTCGGCAAAGATAGCGTTGTCAAAGGATGAAACTGGCAAATTCCGTATCTTAAGACTGGAGAGCTTGCACAGTTGACTGCCGATCCTGCCCTCGCCCCCGACACATCGCGTCACTGAAGTCGCAATTGGCGTGATCTTCAATTTGCTCAGCAGGATGTTGGAGATTACTGTGGAAGTCGCCCCGGTATCGACAAGGAAGCGGAAGGGGCCTTCTCCGTTAATACGGACTTCAATGAGCAGCAATCCATAAAAAGGCTGGACATCGAACGCGTAAGGGCGGGTTTTGTCGCTGAATTCACTAACCGGCTCCTTCTCCAGGGTCTGAAAAAACTGCAGTAGAGCCTTGGCGTTCTGCAGACGCTCCGGACGCCTTTGTGACCCAAGAGATACATATTTCTCGAGGGATCCGACTTGCCTACTCAAGTCCCGATCATTCCCGTAAGCTTCGCTGGCATAAAAATAGGCCTCTTCCATGTCGGGAGCGAGACGGATGGCTTCCTGCAGTGACAGGAGAGCTTCAGCAGATTTTAGTCGGCTCAAGTAGATCCTGCCCAATCCCAAATGGGCACTTGCCTGAGTCGGATCTATCTTCAGGCTCTTGCGGAATTGCGTTTCTGCCTGGGATAGGTTTCCTTCACGAAAAAGACAATGTCCGTAAGTAGCGACAGTCTGCGCATTGAGTGGATTGGATTTCAACCCTCCCCGTATGGTCTGGAGGGCTTTTTCATAATGATCATCAGAGAGGTAGGCCTGAGCCAGTAGATTCGTTGCTTGAGATGATCCCGGTTGACTTTTGAGGAATGTCTCCAGCTTGGCCTGCGCTTCGGTCACCTTCCCTTGATTCAATAACTGCCGTGCTTCTTGGACTGGCACCGGATCTGGCTTTTGAGCGCGAGCGGGAACGCTAGTTAGGAAGAACGTCAGGGTCAATGTTGGGGCCACCCTCAATGAGCACAGCGCCAGAAACCGGGCGGAGGCTACCAGGATTGTTGTCTTTCTTTTCCTAATCCGCTCCGTGGATGACAAGTAATCGGGATGATTGTCGAACGCCCGCGTTCGAGTAACGGGATCGGGAAAATCTTTTGCAATCAAACTATCTCCTCTGAAAGTTTCGTTATTGATTTTCATACGCGTTGGATTAGAATGGAAACCCTGATGACTGGAGAGGGTCCTGAATAAGAAGAATTGCGAGACCCTGCTCAGCCTTCCAATCGACCTATGGATCCCAAACATATTCTTGTCGTCGATGATGACCCCAACATTTTGACCCTGATCCGCACTATCCTGAGTCAAAAGGATTATCGCGTGACGACCGCATTGAGCGGAGAACAAGCGATGAATTCTCTGACCCAAGAAAAGTTTGACGCCATCATTACAGATGCTCTGATGCCTCATATGGATGGCACCACACTCGCAAAGACAGTAAAAAATGATCCCCATCTGCGAGATTTGCCTATCATTATGGTAACGGCAAGCAAAGAAGTCGATATTGTCAAGAAGAGTTTTGCTTCCGGTTGTGTCTTGTTCCTTCCCAAGCCTTTTACGGCCTCCAGCCTGCTCTCTCTAATCCAACTAGTTCTAAAGTAACTTCAGTGGGAATGCGATCTTGATGTCCAAGCTTGCTTCCGGAAGGTGATCTTTCTGATAGAACCAATCATCGCCGGAATCTGGCAATGGTGGTCGGTTCTCCGTCCATATGTAACGAAGGGCGTTTGCGTCGGGACCCGTGAGCGGAGGCAAGGCCATATGACTCTTTTGTGTAAACGGCTTAAAGGGCCGGGAATTGGTCTTAAGAGAATATGCTTGTGCTCGCAGGGAAGCGAAATCGCGCGAAAATTCACTTAATGTCGAGCCGCTTTATCTTGTTGAGGAGTGTCTTGTAACTGATGTTCAACATGATAGCGGCTTGTTTGCGATTCCACTGGGTTTGCTGTAAGGCTCGAAGAATGACTTCTCGTTCTGCCGTCGAGGTGAGGGTCTTGCTCATGTCCTTTAAGCTGACCCCTGCAGAATCATCACGGGAGATTTCAGTGACGTGAGTCTGTTGAGCAACCTTCTGTGTCAGTCTCTGCGAATCAATCTTGCTCTTTAACTCCTCGATGATCTGGTCTTCATTGCTCAGAATCACCAGCCGCTTCATGACGTTTTCGAGTTCGCGAATATTTCCCGGCCAGTCATAGTCCAGGAAATAAGGCATGACCTTCTGGCTCATAGTAGTGGTCGTACTGCTATACTTGCGATTGTACTTGCGCAGGAAATGATCACAGAGGAGCGGAATCTCTTCCTTACGTTCCCGCAAAGGAGGGATATTGACATTGACCACGTTTAGGCGGTAGTACAAATCCTCTCTGAACCTCCCTTCTCTCATCGCTTCTTCCAAGTTTTGGTTGGTCGCGGCGATGATCCGTACGTCTACCACAATGTTCTTCTTCCCGCCCAATCTCGAGTATTCATTATCCTGCAGAACATGGAGCAGCTTGGCTTGAAGGGTAGGCGCCATATCTCCGATTTCATCCAGAAAAAGGGTGCCGTAATTGGCCAGTTCGAACTTCCCTTGTTTCAACCGGAAGGCCCCGGTAAAAGCCCCTCGCTCGTAACCGAACAATTCGCTTTCCAGCAACTCTGAAGGAAGGGCGGCACAGTTGACCTTAACAAACGGTTTTTCTCGACGTGGCGATCCTTGGTGAATCTCGCGAGCTACAATCTCCTTTCCAACACCACTCTCCCCTTCAATAAAAACCGTGACATCGGTGTTAGCGATTTGCACAATCAGTTCCTTGATGCGAATCATTTTCGGATTCGAGGCAATGAACCGGTAACCCTCAGAAAGCTCCTGGTTCTGAGCTCGAAGGAGCTTGTTCTCTTCCACGAGTCTTTTTCGATCCAGCGCTTTTAAAATGGCGACTTCAAGCTCGGCTTCTTCGAATGGCTTATTCAAATAGTCGGTGGCTCCAGACCTCATTGCTTCTACTATTGTTCGAGTCTCTCCGATGCACGAAAGCATGATGACGGGAATTTCCCGCTCCACCTTGCGGAGGCGTTTCAAGGTCTCCAGTCCGTCCGTCTCGGGCATCAAAATATCCAGCAAAATCAAGGATGGCGGAGGTTTGGCACTAAAATACTCCAGGGCATCGATTCCGCTGGCAACGGCTTGGACCTCATATCCTTTGAGCTTGAGAAGGGTTTTCAGGTAATTCCTGATTCCCTCTTCATCATCAACGATCAGGATGGAGGTCGATTCTTTTGTGCTTAATTCCTTCATAGTTGACTCTAGTATCGACCCGACGCGTTGGAATTATAATCAGAA
>Ga0335071_10008067_pt1 | contig 10821 bp, 6 predicted proteins | sample Lox_Sample_15_FD_206724 | JGI IMG/M metagenome (GOLD analysis project Ga0335071, IMG submission 206724) | Soil microbial communities from Loxahatchee National Wildlife Refuge, Florida, United States - Lox_Sample_1.5 | ecosystem: Environmental > Terrestrial > Soil > Wetlands | place: USA: Florida...
CATATGGCAACTTGCGAGCCGACCCTGCTCCATGGAAGTGCTCGCCAATGCCGGAAAGCCGATCACATCCCCTGCCGCGTAGATGTGCGGAACCGTTGTCTGAAAATTTTCGTTCACCACCAGCTTGCCCCGTCCATCGGAGGTGAGCCCGGCCGCCGGCAAATTCAGCGCAGTGCTATTTGCCTCCCTTCCCACCGTGTAGAGCAGCGCCTGGCCGTGAACTTTCTTTCCGCTCTCCAGCTTGGCAAATACCCGGTCGCGCTCCTGCTCGAACCCGACGGAGACGACTTTCTCGCCCAGGCGGAACACCGTCCCCAGTTGACGAAGCTGGAAACACAGACTCTCGATGATCTCGCGATCGACGAAGTCGAGCAGGATCGGCCGCTGATCGAGGAGCGTAACCTTCACTCCGAGAGCGGCGAACATCGAGGCATATTCGAGCCCTATAATTCCGGCGCCCACCACAATCAGCTCACGCGGCACTTCCTGCAGATCATGAACCTGGTCGGAATCGAAGATCCGCTTGCCGTCGATGGGAATGTCGTTGTCGTGAGCGGGGCTCGTGCCGCAGGCTATCAATACTTTTTCGCCGCGAACAAGCTGCAGCCCATCATCGCTGGCGATCTCGAGGGTATGGGGATCGTGGAAACGGGCTTCCCCTTCCAGGGTCGTCACGTAGTTGCGCCGTAGCTGCGCTTTGATGACTTCGACCTCGCGCGCCATCACCGCGTCCGACCGAAACACCAGGTCCGCCATCGCGATGTGGTCCTTTACGGCATAACTGCGTCCGTAAAAGGACCTCTGGCGCAGTCCGCTGAGGTACAGCACCGCCTCGCGGAAGGTTTTGCTGGGAATGGTGCCGGTGTGCACGCACACGCCGCCGATCGTGCGCTTGCGATCGATGATCGCCACCTTCTTGCGCATTTTGGCGGCGCAGATCGCGCTCTTCTGTCCGGCCGGACCGCTTCCTATGACGGCATGCCTGATTCTGAACCTGTCGGCTGATGCCCGAGAAAGCTAACACTAATTCGGCGGTAACGGAAGGGTGGGGGCAGGCAGGATTCACCAACTGTTAATGTTGCGAGGATCACTTCTATTCTCTAACACCGCTCGCGTGCGGCGTATCGGGATGGCCCTTTGTTCTCAGGCCGGCCCCTGGCCTTGCCGTCGGATGACAGGCATGCCTGCTGCGCCCTGCAGAAATTCCGGCCCTGAGGTAAGCTGGCGTGCGTGAAAAACCTTGCTACCCGCGCCTGTTCCTGGTCAAAGTTGAACACCGTGAATTTCATCGTCCGTCTGGCTGCAACCGTTCTTCTGCTGACGCTTTTTTGCGCCGCGCAAGAGAAGAAGATCGTCTACACCGCAGACGAGCAGCCCATCGCGGAACAAATTCACAGCCTGCGCTCATTGCCGGACGATGTTCGCGCGAAGACGACGAAAGACCTGGCGCTCAGGATCCGCGCGCTTCCATCGAGTTCAAACAAGCTCCGCCTGGCGGAGGGTCTGGCGGGACTCTCAACCGAAGGCGACTTCGGCCATGACACCTTGCAAGAGGTGGCTACCACTCTGGCCGAGGCTTTGAAGGAGCATCCCGTTCCTTGGGAGAAGCCTGAACAGGCTGCTGCTGCGGACGGCGCTGTCAAGGGACAACATCCTTCCTATCAGTACAAGGAACTCGCCGCCTTGGTCCGCTATGAGCATGTACAAGCTTCGGTAGACGATCCTCAGTTCGCGGCCGCGATGAAGCAACTGGAAGCGGAGGACGCCAGGCGCGAGCATCCCGATTTCACGCTCACGGATCTCAACGGCAAAGTGTGGAAGTTCCGTGATCTCCAGGGAAAGGTTGTGCTGGTCAATTTCTGGGCGACCTGGTGTCCGCCCTGCCGCAAAGAGATGCCAGATCTGCAGACGCTTTATGAACGGTTCCGCGGCCAGGGCTTCGTCGTGCTGGCAATTTCCGACGAAAAGTCCGCCAAGGTAGCGCCCTTCATTCAGGAGCGAAAGGTTACGTTCCCGGTTTTGCTCGACCCGGACAGGAAGGTGAACGGTGCGTTTTCCGTCGAAGGTATCCCTAAGAGTTTCGTCTACGACCGAGAGGGAAAACTCGTCGCGCAGTCCATCGACATGCGCACCCAGAAACAATTTGTCGAGATGATCGCGAAAGCCGGGATTCAGTAGTCGCGCGCATCTGGCAATCGTCGACCGGCGGCCAGAAGTGGTTCTCGCCGCAAATCGTGAACCCCATACCCTATGCGCTGGCAGCTTCCTGCGAGCCCAGTGGCAGGAAGTATTGCGTGCCCTTGATGGGGGCGGAGACTTTTTTCAGCAGCTCCTGCAGATCTTCATTGCGGTCAACGAAATCGATCTCCGAGGTGTTCACGATCAGCAAATCCGACTGCGTGTAGTGAAAGAAAAAGTGCTCGTAGGCCTTCACCACTTCCATTAAATAGTCTTCGCTGATCGCCTTCTCGCCCGGGGCGTTTTTCTTTTTCAGTCGCTTCTTCAGAACTTCAGGCGTGGCCTGCAGATAAATCACCAGGTCGGGCGTCGGAAGCTGCTCGCGAAAATAATTGAAGTAGCGGTTATAGGTCTCGAGTTCTTGATCATTGAGATTAAGGCAGGCGAAAAGTTTGTCTTTTTCGAAGATGTAATCCGCGACCACCGTCTTGTTCGAGTGTGGGCTAAGATCGAGCGCCCGTAGTTGCTCGAAGCGGCGGATGAGAAATGCGAATTGCGCCTGGAAGGCCGCGCCCGCCTCGCCCTCGTAAAAGGGCCTCAGAAATGGGTTCTCCTCGGGCTCGATCACTCGCTGGGCGGCCAGACGCTCTCCGAGAACCCGTGCCAACGTGCTCTTTCCGACTCGTATCGGGCCTTCGACCGCTATGTATCGGGGAAGCTCGAAAAGCTTGGCCATGGCAGGACGTGAGCAGAATATATTGCTTCGCGCGTCCGCGCAATTGTGGAAAGGTTGACCGCTATTGGACGCTCGTCAACGACTAAGAACCGGCGAGCGGATAGAATTCTGCCATGCTTCCAGTTCTCCTCGGGCTGGCAACAGCTGGCGCCGTCGTTGCTGCCGGGTATCAATCGATGGCCCCGACTGCGCAGTGGTACGGACGCACGTTCAGCGGACTCAGAACGCTCAGCAAACAAATCGCTCTCACCTATGACGATGGTCCGAACGATCCGCATACCCCGAAGCTCCTCGAAGTCCTCGCGCAACACAAGGTTCACGCGACCTTCTTCATGATCGGACAGTATGCGCGGCAGCGGCCCGAGATCGCGCGCGAGGTTGCGCAAGCCGGACACCTGATCGGCAATCACACCTTCACACATCCCTTGTTGATCTTTGAGTCGGCCGCCGCAACCCGCCAGCAGTTGGTCGATTGCCGTGATGCCTTGACCGATGCCGTCGGGCCTCACTCCAACCTGTTCCGGCCGCCATTTGGAGGTCGACGCCCGGCCACCATGCGCATCGCCCGCGAGCTTGGGCTCGAACCGGTGATGTGGAACGTGACCGGCTACGACTGGAACGCTCCGCCTGCGGCCGAAATCGAGAAGAAAGTGACGAACAGGATTCGCGGCGGGGACGTCGTTCTCCTCCACGACGGCGGCCACAAACATATGGGGGCTGATCGCAGCCAGACCGTGATCGCTACCGACAATCTAATTCGGCGGTACAAAGATGAGGGATACGAGTTCGTAACGATCAGCCAGATGAGAGAAAGTTTTCGGCTCTCCGCTGTCAGCCCTCAGTAAAATCCCGGAGACTCCCCTCTGGATGAGGACCAGGCATCAACCCACGTCTGGATTGACCTGCCGCAGAGACCGCTGATCGCTATGACGCGTGTGCCATCGCAAATGACTGCCTCGCCGCCGCGATGGTTTGATGTACATCGTGATCGGTGTGCGCCGCGCTCACGAACGCTGCCTCGAATTGCGAGGCCGGAAGGTAAATGCCGCTTTCCAGCATTGCCCGGAAAAAGCGCCCAAAGGCGTCGGCGTCGGATCTCGCAGCCGAGTTCCAGTCGGTGACCGGGCCCGGCGCGAAGAACCAGGTGAACATCGATCCCACGCGGTTGTGGCAAATCTGGACGCCCGCCTCCTTGGCGGCGGCGGCAACACCGGCGACGATTTCCGCCGCCATCTTGTCGAGCTTTCCGTAAATGTCCTTGTGCTCGCGCAAGTAACGCAGAGTCGCATAGCCCGCCGCCATCGCCAAAGGATTGCCCGACAGCGTGCCTGCCTGATACACCGGGCCAAGGGGCGCCACGAGGTCCATGATCTCGCTCGGCCCACCATAGGCTCCCACGGGAAGCCCGCCGCCGATGATCTTTCCCATCGTCGTCAGGTCCGGCTGTATCGCGAACATTTCCTGGGCGCCGCCGAAAGCAAGCCGGAAGCCGGTCATGACCTCGTCAAAGATGAGCAGCGCCTTGTCGCGACTGGTCACCGCCCGCAATGCTTCCAGATAACCGCGAGCCGGAGGAACACAGCCCATATTGCCGACCACCGGCTCGACAATCACGCAGGCGATCTGATGGCGGAATTTCTTGAAGGCCTGCTCGAGCGCATCTACGTCGTTGTAAGGCAACGCGAGGGTGAACTGCGTGAACTCTTCCGGAACGCCGGCCGATCCCGGAATACCCAGAGTCGCGACGCCCGAACCAGCCTTAACCAGCAGGGCATCCGCGTGTCCGTGATAGCAGCCTTCAAACTTCACGATGTGCTTGCGCTTGGTATAGGCGCGCGCCAGCCGGATCGCCGACATGGTCGCTTCGGTTCCGGAACTCACGAAACGAACCTTCTGCATGTGCGGGAAAGCTGAAATCACCAACTCCGCCAGGTCCGCTTCCGTCGGCGTGGAAGCGCCGAAGCTGGTGCCGTTGCGGGCAGCGGAGATGACCGCCTCCACCACCGTCGGCGGCACATGTCCGAGAATGAGCGGACCCCAGGATCCGATGTAGTCGATGTATTCGTTGCCGTCCGCATCCCAGATATGGGAGCCTTGGCCGCGCACGATGTAGAGAGGGTCGCCGCCCACGGCCCGGAAAGCGCGCACCGGCGAATTCACGCCTCCGGGGAGCAGTTGCTCCGCGCGCTTTTGCAGTTTTCGTGATTGTTCCGTTTTGCGGGCCATAACGCCTCCATGGCGCAACGCGTATCCTGGGACTTCACTTCAATATAGCAGCGGCTCGGGGGGCGACCGCTGCGCGGTTAATCACAGTGTTTTGTGACATTTGGCACACCCCTCCCGGCCGACCGCTCCGCCCGATTTCATCGGATTTTCATGAGATCGAAACATTTCTGCAATGAACCCGGTTTAGATTATCCGCAGATCGCCCTTCTAACCGGGAGGGTTTATCGGGACGGCCTTGGGGGGCTCCAGGCTGTCCTTTTATTTTTTTGCCCTTTCCTTGCCCCCTCCTTGGCGGGAAAAGGCGATCCCGCACTTCGGCCCCATCGATGCATTACACACTGCATAATTTTTCAAATTTAAGCATATTAACTATAGTTAATAGCATATGGTATGCTTACATTAATTCTAGTCATGTGCGAGGTCATTGCGCCGGCTGTCGCGGCTGGACGTGGCCCGTCTCGTGGGGACGAAGCTCGCGCGCAAGAATGAAATCCTCCATGTTCATAAGAGGGCCACATCCCGGATCGCGCGCCGTTGCTACGTTTTTCGTGCTCACTGCGTTCCTGCTTGCTGCACCTCCCGTGCTGCGTGCGCAGGTTGACTCAGCGAACAGTGAGATTCCGGACGACAACAGCAGACCAGCGGCGGACGATCCCGTTGCCACGATGTTTCCCCATTCCCAGACCGCGCGATGGTGGGTCTCGGGTCAGGACAACATCATCACGCAATGGCATCCATCCTTCGACGCGAAGTACAGCGGCCCGAACAGCTTTCGATCGCATGCGGAAGTTGCCACCTCGAATATCGCTACGCTGTTCACCGGCTTTGAGCTGACTCGCACGACAGAAATCCTCATGCATTTTGAGGCCGCGGCCGGAGGCGGTCTTAGCGACGCTCTGGGCCTGGCGGGTTTCACGAATCTTGACGTTGTGCGCAATCCAACCCTGGGCAAAGTTCCGTACATTGCGCGTGCAATGATCCGCCAGATCATTCCCTTGAGCAAGGAAACGGCCGAGGAAGAGCGGAACCCCTGGAATTTGGCCACCGCCGTCCCGGTTCGCCGGCTCGAGCTGCGCTTCGGGAAGATGGGAGTGAACGACTTCTTCGACGTCAACGACATCGGCAGCGACAGTCACCTTCAATTCATGAATTGGACCGCCGACAACAACGGCGCCTACGACTACGCGGCCGATACCCGCGGATATACCGTGGGAGTGTTGGTCGAATACCACGACCGCAACTGGGCACTTCGATTCGAAGAGGCTCTGATGCCGAAAGTCGCGAATGGCATTGACTACCAGTGGAATCTCCGGAAAGCTCGCGCCGAGAATTTCGAACTGGAATTACATCCCGCCATTTACGGCAAACGCGCGACCGCGATCCGGTTGCTGTCTTTTGTGAATCACGCCAATATGGGCGTCTACCGTGACGCGAACGAGAATTTTTTGGCTGGGAAAACGCCGCAGCCGATCATCACCGGCCATCCGGAACGGACAGCGATCAAGTACGGATTCGCCCTCAATCTCGAGCAGCAGGTCAGCGCGAATTTTCGAATGTTCTCGCGTTTTGGATGGAACGAAGGCCAACACGAATCATTCGCCTACACCGAGGTCGATCAAACAGTCCAAATCGGCGGCGATTACGCCGGCAATCCCTGGCGGCGCAAGCTGGATAAAGTCGGCGCCGTCGTAGTCAGCAACGCGATCAAGAAGGATCACCAGGACTATTTGCGGCTCGGCGGACGCGGTTTCCTTTTAGGCGACGGCAATCTCAACTACGGCCGCGAAAACATCGTCGAAACGTACTACAACCTTCACGTTTGGCGCGGGCTTTTTACCGCATTCGATCTTCAGCACATCAACGATCCGGGATATAACCGCGATCGCGGACCCGTGCTCGCGCCCGGCTGGCGCGTTCACCTGGAATTCTAGGAAGCGCTCGGCGGCCCGGCCGCGCGGGACGCTCAGCGGGGCGCATCCCTCTCAGAACGCCAGGCGCAACATGAACTGGAATTGACGCGGTGTCCCGGTACCCACTGGGCCCGTGTTTACCGTCGACAGAATCTGTCCAAAAGCGGTCGATGAAATGTCGGCCAGTGGCGCTCCATAGGCCGGATGATTGAAAATGTTGAAGCTCTCAGCCCGGAATTGCAGGCGCAACCGCTCACTCAGAACAACCGACTTCGCGATCCCGAGATCGACCTGCCAGAGCGACGGCCCGCGAGCCACATCGCGCGGCGCATCCCCAAATGTTCCGGGAGCGGGCGTAGCAAAGGCGGCCGGATTCAGCCACAGGAAAGGCGTCGACCCGCCCGGCGGCGTAATCGGCACTCCGGGCACCACGTTCGGGCGCTGGTTGTTCGTGTTGCCGTCGGGCACGTCCGTCGACCTCCGGTCCACCGTCACATTGATTGGGAACCCGGTGTGGGCCGCCACGATCGTATTGAGCTCCATTCCGCCAAGAATGGCGCGCCACACTCCCGGTTCGTTCACGAACGGCTTCCCCGCGCCAAATGGGAGTTGATACACGGCATTGGCATTCACAACATGGCGCGCATCCCAGACGCCGCTCGCGCGCTCGCACGGACGGCACGCGACGTTCTGCGGTGTGAGTGAATCACCGTCGCCGCTGCCCATCGAACCATCGTCGATTTCGTGCGACCACGTGTAATTCACGGAAAGCAGCAGGCCACGCGAGAACGATCGTTGCACGCTGGTCACAAGTCCCTGGTACGAGCTGTTGTTGTTGTTGCCTCGGAAATCAACCTGCCCAAATGCAGGATAGGGACGAAGTCCGGTCGCCGGATTGATGACATTCACCTCCGACAATGTCAGTAGGTGCGTGCCTTTGCTCCCTACGTACGAAATGGTGCCTACAAAATCGTGGGGTAGCGATCTTTGCATCGATAATCCCCACTGCGCGACGTACATATCGCGCCGGCGGCGATCCATATCGCGCGGCGAAATGATGCCGGTCGCGTTCTCGAGGAACGGATCGATCGGATAACTCAGTCCGGGAGTCGTCCTTTGCGAAAGCGAGAACCGCTGCACCTCGTTGGATTCCGGAAGATTCTGGTCTTCCAGTTGCCCGTCCTGGTGGTAGGTCCCAAAGCCCGCGCGGATTACCGTATTGCCTCCCAATTGGCTGGGGGACCATGCCACCGCGATGCGCGGGTCGATATCGAGATAATTCGGACGCCCGAAACTCGCGCCAACCCCGCAGAACCCCTGTGAACCGCATGTCGCGAAATCGAACGGGTTCGCCCGTCCCAGCACTTCGTGAAAGATGTTGAAAAAGCTGTAGCGCGCTCCCAGGTTCAGCGTGAGATTCGGTCTCCACTTGAATTCGTCCTGCAAATAGCCGTAGTAGGTCGTTTTCCGGAGCCCGTTGATCGGCAATGTGTCGGTCAGGCTGGCAGTATTGACGATGTTCGCGGCAAAGTTGTCCGGCGAAGAAAACGAAATGGTCCCGTTGGCGCTAGTCCCCTGGTTAAGCTGTAGCCGCCGAACCTCGGCCCCGGCTTTGATGACGTGACGTCCCTTCACCCAGGTCAGGTTGTCGAGCCACGAGAACGAATTCCCCACGCCGCTGCTGACGCGGTTGTTGTTCAACGTCGTGAATCCTGAGACGGCGATGGCATAGAGCAATCCGGTGCTGTTGATGTTCGTGTTGATGGACGTGCTCCGGTTGAACCCGAACTTCACCTCGTTCACCAGTGTCGGCGAGAAGATGTGTAACAACTCGAGCGCGACATTTGCCGGACCCGAATTGCTGTTGGTTCGCCCGGTCAGAAACTGCCCCGAGCTGGCCAGTGGGACGTTGCTGACCGCCTGATCGATGCTGACCCGGACGAATGCGCTGGTCTTCTCGGTGAAATGATGGTCCAGGCGGAACATTCCGGAGTCCTCGTTCACGCGCTGTCTGCCTTCGCCGACAAATTCATCGGTGACGTCGTCCACGGGAATCTGCCCCTGGGGATACGCATTCACGATCGATGCCAGCGCGGGTGATTCGCCCGCGACCGTCTGCCGAAACGCTTGGTTGGGAACAAATCCGGGCAGCGTTTGGCCAAGGTTCTGGCGATAACCTTCATAGGCGGCGAAGAAGAATGTCTTGTTGCGGAAAATCGGTCCGCCCACGCTCGCCCCAAACTGGTTCAGGTGGAATGCCGGCTGGTGAGGGTTCAGCGCATCGATCGGTTCCCGGGCATCGAAGACGTTGTTTCGGAAGAATTCGAAAACATCGCCGTGAAACTGATTCGTGCCGGATGCCGATGTCACCGCCATCTGTCCCCCTGCCGTGGCGCCTGCCTCAGCCGTGAACAACATCGATTCGACGCGGAACTCCTGGATGGTATCCGTCGGAATCGAAAGACGCACATAGGCCTGTTGACCCTGGTTGATGATGTTGGTCTCGTCGATCCCGTCGTAGGTGAAGTTGTTATCGTCCCGCCCCCGGCCCGCAAACCGGATCGAACGCTGGTTGCTGCCGCCATTGTCGACGGCCATCGGAGAAAGTGCCGTCAACGTCGCCCAGTTCCGCCCATTCAGTGGAAGTTCGCGAATCTGGGCGCGTTCGACGCGCGTCCCCACCGTCGCCGAAGTTTCGTCGAGAAATAGCGTGTTGGCGGAAACATTTACCTGCTCGCTCTTCCCCGAGACTTGCAGCACCGCGTCCAGAGTGCGCGTTTGACCGATTCCCTGTACCACGTCTTCAAAGACCCTTGCCTGAAAGCCCTCGTGCATGAACGTGACCGTATATACGCCCACGGGCAGTTCCACCAAGCCATACGCGCCATGGGCCGACGTGATCGCTTCGCGCTGCAAACCAGTCGATTTCTGAACTGCCATCACGCGTGCTCCCTCCAGCAGGCGTCCGGCTGGGTCTTTGACAGTTCCATTCAATCCTGACCGGTCGACTTGTGCATAAGCCGCCCCCCCTGCCAGAAGCAGGACCGCCAGAGCGAGCGAGCGAAGTGAGGCCGTCCGTCCGGAGAAATGTCGCGGGAAAACTGCGGAGGAAACGGGGGAAGAGAGAATCATGATCAGTCACTTTCGGCGCGCAAAGCGCGGTTTTGGAAGTTGGATGTCCCGTCCGGGCGCCGGCGGCCCGGCGTGCAAAGGTGAAGTGATCTTATATGCGACCGCTGTGAATCTCGCGTTAAAAACTATCGCTGATCGCAAAGGAAATGTGAAACCCATGTGAAATTCAAAGAAGCTCCAGGGTGAAAGCCATCACAAGTTAACGACCTCCATTGCGACTACGGTTCTTTCGCAATCCTAAGCTTCGCAAGTCGACATTCTTTCTTCGCGCAGAAGTCCCTGCTTATACGTGTTAGTTGTGAATCATAGATAAAAAATGTTCGCTGGCGAAACAAGACGCAGGTGAACGGGAGTTGTCGGCAGGCGATCAACTAGCGCGACTCGTAGGTACACGTCAAAGTGATCTGATGTTCAATGGTTCTCGTGGCGTCGTACTTTCGAGCGGCCCTTCCGTTTTTGAAAGTGCAGTTATCAGCGGTTCCGGTCGATGCCCGCTTCCTGTGACTCGAGGCTGCGAAACGCCCAAGCCATGCGCGGCGTGTTATGCGCGATTCCGAAGTGCCCCTCGGAGTCGAGCAGAATCATGCCGCCGTGTCCATTCACGCGCTGCTTCAGATAGTTCATCGCCTCTTTCGCAAC
>Ga0335071_10008070_pt1 | contig 10819 bp, 8 predicted proteins | sample Lox_Sample_15_FD_206724 | JGI IMG/M metagenome (GOLD analysis project Ga0335071, IMG submission 206724) | Soil microbial communities from Loxahatchee National Wildlife Refuge, Florida, United States - Lox_Sample_1.5 | ecosystem: Environmental > Terrestrial > Soil > Wetlands | place: USA: Florida...
GCTGAGGTCGCTGACCTGCCGCTCCTCGCCCAGCGTGGTGCCGATGACCACCCCCGCCCCCTCGAGCTCTGGCGCTCCCGCGCGGACCCCGGCGTCCGTGAGCGCGCGGCGGGCCGCGGCCAGGGTCAGCTGGGCGCAGCGGCCCCGCGTCGCGTCCTCCTCGCCCGCGTCCAGCGGCGGGAGGTCGACCTCGCTGCCGGTGAGCGGCTCCATCCCGGGGCAGGAGAAGTGCCTGAGGGGGCCGATGAAGCAGGTCCCGGCCATGAGCGCGTTCCAGAACGGATCGAGCTCCGTCCCCGCGGCCGTCACGACGCCGCAGCCGGTGATCACGACGCGCCTTTGCATGCCGCCCCTCGCCTCTCCGCACGCCCGGGTCGGCCCTGGAGTTCCCGGGGCCGCGGCCGGACGCCGCCTAGCTCTTGAGGCTCGACACGAGCTTCACGATGTCGTTGAACGCGCGCACCTCCGCGTATCGGTTCTCGGGAACGCTGACCCCGAGCACCTTCTCGATCTCGAAGACGATCTCGAGGTTGCGCACCGAGTCGACGCCCAGGTCCTTCAGGTTGGCGTTGGCGTCGAAGTCAGGCGAGATCTCCGCGATCTTGGCGACGATTCCCCTCAGCGTCTGTTCCATGCTCCCTCCGTTTGACGATGACCGATGCTTCGTGGTGTCCGCAGGCTTATCTCGCGGCCTCGGCCGCCCCGTTCTTCGCGAGCTTCTCCATCACCAGGCGGCTGATGGTGGCCACGCTGCGGAAGGTCTGCGCGTTGATGTCCGCTGGCTCGAGCTGGATGGAGAAGGTGCTGTCGAGGAAGGCGATCAGGGCGAGCGTGGAGAACGAGTCCAGGATTCCTCCTTCCTGGAGGTCGGTGTCCTCGCTGAACCCCCGCTCGTCCCCGCTGAGCCAGGTGCTGACGATGTGCTGGCGGATCTCCGACTTGACGCGCGCTTCCATCACGACTCCTTCCGTGCCTCGGCGCGCTGCGCCGGCTTGAGCAATGACCAGTCCGCGGCGATGAAGGCTGCTCGAGTGCGGACGCGGTCGATCTTCCCGCTCGACGTGCGCGGAAGCGACTCGACGAGCCGCACCTCGGAGGGGACCATGTAGCGCGGCAGGCGCGTGGCGCAGTACCGCTTGACGTCGAGCACCGAGACCGCCGGGTCTGCCGGGACCGCCACGGCGACGAGCTGCTGGTCCACGGCCATGGCGATGGCTTCCTGGATCCCGGAATGGGCGTTCAGGGCCGCCTCGACCTCGCCGAGCTCGACGCGGTAACCGTGGATCTTGACGAGGTGGTCGCGGCGGCCGTGATACATGAGCTCGCCGTCCGGGCGCCGCGAGACGAGGTCTCCCGTCGGATACGGGTGCTTGGCGGGAGTGCGCCTCCCGGCGTCCCAGTACCCGAGCATCACCGTGGGACCCTCCACGAGCAGCTCGCCCACCTCTCCCTCCGGGACCGGGCGCCCCTCCGGGTCGACGATGGCGACGGTGTCGCCGCAGCTCGCCTGCCCGATGGGGATCGAGGTCGCCTCCGGGAGCGGCATCCCCTTCACCTCGTAGGCCACGCAGACGTTGGTCTCCGTGGGGCCGAAGAGGTTGAAGAACCGCGCCTGCGGGATCGCGGCCATGGCCCGGCGCAGGTGCTTCATGGGGAACACCTCGCCGGCGAAGAACACCGTGCGCAGCGAGGGCGCTCCGCGCTCCGCCAGGCCGCCGTCGTCGAGCATGAGGACGATGGCGGACGGCACCGAGTACCAGACAGTGATGGCCTTCGCGTGGATGCGGTCGAGCATCCGGCGCCCGGAGATGACGGTGGCCTCGTCGACGATCACGACCGTCGACCCGCGCGAGAGCGACGACCAGAGGTCGAACACCGAGAGGTCGAAGTGGAACGGCGCCACGCTGGCGACGCGGTCGCCCTCGTGGAGGCCGACCTGGTCGGCGGCCCAGTCCACGAACGCCAGCGCGTTGCGGTGGGATATCATCACGCCCTTGGGAACCCCGGTGGATCCCGAGGTGTAGAGCATGTAGGCGAGGTCGTCGGGGGAGGTGCCGGCGGGCTCCGGCGCCGCGCCGCTCGTTGCCTTCAGCTCTGACCACGGGTGGACCGCCGCGGGCGCGGCGCCCTCGGGCACCGGGCCGTCCGCGCCCAGGAAGAAGTGCTCGACCGGCTCCCGGACGCCCGCCGCGATCCAGTTGGCGAGCAGGGCGGGGGCGATGACCACGTGGCGCAGGCCGCAGTCCTGCGCGATGAGCTTCATCCTCGGCGGCGGGGAGCTCGGGTCGAGCGGCACGTACACGGCGCCGGCCCGCAGGGCCCCGAGCATGGCCGCCACCGTCCGGCCGGAGCGGGGCAGGTGCACGCCGACGCGGTCCCCCGGCGCGATCCCGGCCGCCCGGAAGGCGTTGGCGAATTGGTTGGCGAGGGCGTCGAGCGCCGCGTACGACAGGGCCTCGTCGGCGCCGTCGATGGCGACGCGGTCGGGGGCGCGCTCGGCCCACGGGGTCACGAGTCGGTCGATTCGCATCACGGAAGTCCCAGCATCCGGGCGATGATGGCCCGCTGCATCTCCGAGGTCCCAGAGAAGACCCGCGAGGGGATGGCGTCGCGGGCAAGAGCGTCGATTCCCGTGTCGGTCGCCATCCCTGCGCCCCCGAAGAGCTGGACGGCGTCCAGGCCGGACGCGAGCGCCGCCTCCGAGATCCAGAGCTTGGAGAGCGCCACCGCCTCGTCGCAGCGCTTGCCGGCCCTGTGGAGCTCCCCGGCGCGGTACAGCAGGAGACGGCTCGTCTCGAGGCGCAGCTTCATGTCGACGATGCGGTTGGAGACCGACTGGAACTCCCCCAGGCGGTGCCCGAACTGCGACCGGGAGCGCACGTGCTCCACGCATCGCTCCAGCGAGCGCTCCATGGCCCCGACGTAGTAGGCGAAGAGACAGCCCCGCTCCCAGACCATCGACTCGCTGAACAGCATCGCCCCGGAGCCCTCGGGCCCCACCCGCGCGCTCGCCGGGACGCGGCACCCGTCGAGGTATACGGTTCCCCACGGCGAGGTCTTGAGGCCCGTCTTGGCGTGCTCGGGCGCGACCCGCAGTCCCGGGTTGTCGCGCGGGACGATGAAGGCCGACACCCCGAAGAACCCGCGGCCGGGCTCGGTGGCGGCGTAGACGAGGAAGATGTCCGCCACGGGCGCGTTGGTGATGAAGACCTTGACCCCGTCGAGGACGTAATCCCCTCCGTCTCGACGCGCGGTCGCCTTCATGGCGTAGACGTCCGAGCCAGCGTCGGGCTCGGTGGTGGCGTTCGCGCAGATGAGCTTGCCGGCGCTCATGTCCGGCAGATATCGCTCGCAGTGCTCGCGCGACCGGGACCGCCAGATCGGGACGGCCGACGCGAACATGTGGGCGCAGAGGGAGAACACCAGGCCTCCGTCCTCGCAGCCCTTCCCGAGCGCCTCGACGACCAGCATGGTGTCCACCGCGTCGAGCCCGCTTCCGCCCCACTCCTCCGGAATGGGGAGGCCGACCAACCCAAAAGCGGCAGCCTCGTCCCAGAGTTTTCGGTCGAAGAGGCCCGCCGCCTCGCGCTCGCGCGCACCGGGGGAGAGCCGCGACTTGGCGAACTGCAGCACGGCACTCGTGCGTTCACGCTGCGCGGAAGTGAGTTCCATTTGCGCGCCTAGATCAACCTACGCCCCTTTGGGTGTCAATGCCCCAAGGTTAGGGACGCACACCGGCGCCATTTCGCCCAAGCGGGCGGCAGAGTGCCCGAATCGCGGGCGCATCCGTCGCGCCGCACGCGGCCAGCGCGTCGCGCGAACGGCCCGTGCGGGACCTCTCGCGCACGAGGAACGCGGCAATCGGTCCCGGGATCACGGGACGCCCATCCGGGATCCGCGGATGAGATGCTCGGCGAGGCGTCGCGGCTCCCGCGGCCGCCCGGGGGCTGCGCCGTGATCGAGCTTCGAAAAGTGGGCGTTGACTCCTTCGACGAGATCTACCCGCTCCTTGCCGCCTTTGGTGGAGACGTGGCCAAGGACGACTGGCAGCGGATGCTGTTCACGTACCCCTGGGCGGACGGCCCGAACCGCGGGTACGCCATCTACGCCGACGGGCGGGCCGTCGGCTTCCTCGGGACGATCTTCTCGAGGCGCAAGGTGGCCGGCCAGATGGAGCGGCTCTGCAACTTCTCCTCCTGGATCGTGGAGAAGGAGTACCGCGGCGCGAGCGTCATGCTGATGCGGCCGCTCGTCGCCGAGCTCCCCGACTGCACCATCGTCGGCCACACACCGGTGCCGGTGACGGTCGCCGTCTTCACGCGCCTCGGGTTCCAGCCCCTGGAGAGCGAGGAGCTCATCCTCCCGCCCCTGCCGGGCGCGGCCGAGGCCGTCCGCGCGCTCGGCGGCTCGTTCACGACGTCGCCGGAGAGGATCCGGGACGAGCTCGAAGGGGACGAGCGCGTCATCCACGCCGACCTCGCGGAGACGAAGGTCCGCCGCGTGCTGCTCCGCCGCGGAAGGCGCCGATGCTACCTCGTGGCCCGGCTCGGCCGCCGCAAGCGCCTGCGGGTTGCCGAGATGCTCTACATCGGCGACCTCGAGTTCTTCTGGGAGAACAGGATCCTCGCCCAGGCCGCCCTGTTCGCGGCGATGGGGGCGGTGGCCATCTCGGTGGACAAGCGCTTCGCCGACGGTTTCCGCGTCCCGCGAGCCTTCCACCGGCCGCGGCCGCGCATCTTCCGACCCTCGCGGCCGGACATCCGTCCGGTCTCGATCGACGGCCTGTACTCCGAGCTGTTGATGCTCTGATGTGCCTCGGGCGCCCGCCCTTCCCCTGGCCTCGGGTGGTTCGCTCCGATCGACATCGAGCGGGACGGGGACGATCCTCGGCGCTCAAGCGCAGGGCCCCATGCGGGTCCCCTTCCGGACGGTACCCTCGGCTATTCTCCGACCCTCCAAACGACCCCGAGGAACCACCATGCCTCGATTCGACCTCCCTTCGAGCCGCGTCCAGGGTGCGGCCCTGGCGGGGTTGCTCCTCTTCGGCTTCAGCGCGTGCTCCTCCAAGGAGCAGAAGGAGCAGGCCGCACCGGTGCCCGAGGTCCCGGTCGTGGACGTGGTCCAAAAGGACACGCCGCTGGCGTTCGACCTCGTCGCCCAGCTGCGGGGGTACGAGGACGTCGAGATCCGCGCCCGGGTGGAGGGCTACCTCCAGTCCGTCGACTACGCCGAGGGCTCCGAGGTGAGGAAGGGCCAGCTGCTCTTCACCATCGACAATCAGCCCTACCGCGCCGCCCTGGCGCAGGCCCAGGCCATCCTGGCGCACAGCCAGTCGGACCTCGCCAAGGCCGAGCTCGACGTGAAGCGCTTCACGCCGCTGGCGGCGGAACGCGCCGTGAGCCAAGCCGAGCTCGACAACGCGGTCGCGGCAGAGCGCTCGGCCAAGGCTCAGATCGCCGCGAGGGAGGCAAACGTCGAGCAGGCGCGCCTCAACCTGTCGTACACCCGCATCGCGGCACCCATCGCCGGGGTGGCGGGCAAGGCCGAGCACAAGGTCGGCGACCTCGTGGGCAAGGGCGAGCCGACGCTGCTCACCACCATCTCCTCCATCGACCCCATCCGCGTGAGCGTGGCCATCCCGGAGGCCGACTACCTGCGCTTCTCGCGGGCCTCCACCCTCGCCGGCAAGAACGGCAACGGGCCGGAATCCGCGGCCAGGCGCCCCGCCCAGCTCGTCCTCTCCGACGGGACCGTCCACCCCTACCCGGGCAAGGTCATCTTCACCGACCGTGCGGTCGATGCCGCGACCGGAACGCTGCGGGTGGACCTCGCCTTCCCGAACCCTCAGCGGACGCTGCGCCCGGGCCTCTACGGCAAGGTCCACGCCGATTCGGAGGTCGTGAAGGGGGCGCTCCTCGTGCCGCAGCGGGCGGTGCAGGAGCTGCAGGGGACCTACACGGTGGTGGTGGTGGGCGAGGGAAACAAGGTCGAGACGCGCAAGGTGAAGCCGGGCCCGAAGGTCGGAAGCCAGTGGATCCTGCTCGAGGGCGTCAAGCCTGGGGAGAAGGTGGTGCTGGAGGGCTTCCAGCGGCTGCGCGACGGCATGGAGGTGAAGCCCGTCGCGCCACCGGCGGCTCCCGCCGCGCCAGCCGCCGGGGAGAAGTAGCCGTGGGCCAGTTCTTCATCCGCCGCCCCATCGTGGCGATGGTCATCTCCATCGTCACGCTCATCATGGGCGCCGTCGCGCTCACGCGGCTTCCGGTGGCGCAGTACCCGGAGATCACGCCGCCGCTCATCCAGGTCACGACCACCTACACCGGTGCGAGCGCGCTCGACGTCGAGTCATCGGTGGCCGCTCCCATCGAGCAGCAGGTCAACGGCGTCGACAACATGATCTACATGAAGTCGACGAACGCCAACGACGGCACCTACAACCTGCAGGTTTCGTTCGAGGTCGGGTCGAACCTCGACATGTCGAACGTGCTCGTCCAGAACCGCGTCTCGCAGGCGACGGCCTCGCTCCCGCAGGCGGTCAAGACCTACGGCGTCACCGTCAAGAAGTCGCTGAACTTCCCGCTTCTCCTCGTGACGCTCACCTCTCCCTCGGGCGCGTTCGACAACATCTTCTTGTCGAACTACGCGGGCATCAACGTCAACGACCAGCTGAAGCGCATCAGCGGAGTGGGCGACGTCGTCCTCTTCGGTGGTTCGGACTACGCCATGCGCATCTGGGTCCGGCCCGACCGCCTGAAGACGCTCGGCCTCACCGTCGCCGACCTCACCGACGCGGTCAACCAGCAGAACGTGCTGCTCCCCGCCGGCCAGATCGGCGGCCCCCCCGCGCCCAAGGGGACCGAGTTCACCTACCAGGTCCGCACCCGCGGCCGGCTCCTCGACGCCGAGGAGTTCGGCGCCATCGTCGTGCGCTCCAACCCCGACGGGTCCCAGGTGCGGCTCAAGGACGTGGCCCGCATCGAGCTCGGTTCGCTGCTCTACAACTCCTCGGGACGCCTCAACGGCAAGCCGGCCGCGGTCATCGCGGTCTACCAGTCGCCGGGCTCCAACGCGCTGGCGATCGCGAAGGAGATCAAGAGGACCATGGGAGAGCTCGCCGAGCGGTTCCCGCCCGGCCTGACACACGAGGTCACGCTCGACACCACGCTCGCCATCAGCGCCGGGGTGGAGGAGATCATCCACACCCTCTTCGAGGCGGTGCTGCTCGTCATCCTGGTCGTCTTCATCTTCCTCCAGAACTGGCGCGCGACGCTCATCCCGCTGCTGACTGTCCCGGTGTCGCTCGTCGGCACATTCATCGTCTTCCCCCTGCTCGGCTTCTCGGTGAACACGCTCTCGCTTCTCGGGCTCGTGCTCGCCATCGGCATCGTGGTCGACGACGCCATCGTGGTGGTCGAGGCGGTGATGCACCACATCGAGCAGGGGAAGTCGCCCAAGGAGGCGACCGCCCAGGCCATGAAGGAGGTCTCCGGGCCCGTCATCGCCATCGCGCTCGTCCTGTCGGCGGTCTTCGTCCCGGTGGCCTTCATCGCGGGCATCAGCGGCCAGCTCTACCAGCAGTTCGCGATCACCATCGCCGTGTCGGTGATGTTCTCGGCCCTGAACGCGCTCACGCTCTCGCCGGCGCTCGCGTCCCTGCTTCTCAAGCCCAAGGGCGGGAAGCGCTCCTTCCTGCAGCCGTTCTACGACGGCTTCAACAGGGTCTTCGACCGCTTCACCGGCGGCTACATGTCGGTGACCTCGATCCTCGTCCGCAAGCTCTTCCGGAGCGCGCTCGTCGTGGGGATCACGATCGCGCTGACCGTGGTTCTGGCCGGGCGCATCCCAGGCGGTTTCGTTCCCGACGAGGACAACGGCTACTTCATGGCCGCGGTCCAGCTGCCGGACGGCTCCTCGCTCGAGCGAACCGACGCGGTCACGCGGAAGGTCGAGGCCATCCTCATGCGCCAGCCGACGGTGGCCTTCACGACCACGATCAACGGCTACAGCCTGCTCTCGGGCGCGTACGCCTCCAACACCGCCTTCTTCTTCGTCTCCATGAAGCCCTGGGAGGAGCGCAAGGGCAGGGGCGAGCGGGTCTTCGAGGTGATGCGGTCGCTCAACGGGCTGTTCGCGAGGGAAGTGCCGGAGGCCACCGTGTTCGCCTTCGGGCCGCCGCCGATTCCGGGCCTGGGCACGGGATCGGGCTTCTCCCTCATGCTGCAGGACCGCAGCGGCGGGACCCCCGAGTACCTCGCCGAGAACCTCGGGAGGTTCGTCGCCGCCGCGCGCAAGCGGCCGGAGATCGGCTTCGCGAACAGCATCTACCGCGCCGCCGTCCCGCAGGTGTTCGCCGACGTCGACCGGGACAAGGTGCTCAAGCTGGGGGTGCCGCTCACCGACGTGCTCTCCACCATGGGGACGTACCTGGGCGGAAACTACGTCAACGACTTCAACCGCTTCGGGCGCGTCTACAAGGTCTTCCTCCAGGCGGAGCCCGAGTACCGGACGTCCGTGAAGGACCTGGGCCAGTTCTACGTTCGCGGGCCCAAGGGGGACATGATCCCGCTCGACACCCTCGTCACCACCAAGCCGTCCTCCGGACCCGAGTTCACGAACCGCTTCAACCTCTACCGGGCGGCCGAGGTCACCGGGGTCCCCGCTCCCGGCCACAGCTCGGCGGAGGCGATGCGGGCGCTCGAGGAGGTGGCGGCGGAGGTGCTGCCGAAGGACATGGGCTACCAGTGGTCGAACGTCTCCTTCCAGGAGAAGAAGGCCGCCGGCACCGCCGGGATCGTCTTCGTGTTCGCCATGGTGATGGTCTTCCTCATCCTCTCGGCGCAGTACGAGAGCTGGTCTCTGCCCATGAGCGTGCTCCTCGGCACCCCCTTCGCCGCCATGGGCGCGTTCCTGGGGCTGTGGCTCGCGCGCTTCACGAGCGAGAGCTACGTGAACAATATCTTCGCCCAGATCGGCCTCATCATGCTGGTCGGGCTCGCCGCGAAGAACGCCATCCTCATCGTCGAGTTCGCGAAGATGAACGTCGAGAAGGGGATGGAGCCGGTGGAAGCCGCTCTCAACGCGGCCAAGCTGCGGCTCCGCCCGATCCTGATGACGGCTTTCGCCTTCATCCTCGGGGTCCTCCCGCTCGTCCGGGCCTCGGGTGCCGGCGCGGAGTCGCGGAAGGTGATGGGCATGGCCGTCTTCGCGGGAATGCTCGTCGCCACGTTCCTCGCCGTCCTCCTGGTCCCGGCGCTGTTCGTGATCGTCGAGACGACCCAGCGCAGGTTCTCCAAGGCGCGGCCGCCGGCGCCTTCGCCTCCCCAGGCCCCCGCTACCTCTTCCCACTAGGAGCGACGCCGTGACGAGATCCATCGCCGTCGTCTCGCTTCTGGCACTCTCCGCGTGCGCGGTGGGCCCGAAGTACAAGCGCCCCGACGTCCCAGTGCCCGACACCTACTGGCGCGTCCCCGCCGGGCCCGACGCGGCCTCGATCGCGGATGTGCCCTGGTGGGAGATGTTCCGCGACCCAGCGCTGCAGGGCCTCATCCAGGAGGCCATCGCCAACAACCAGGACCTCCGCCTCGCCGCTGCCCGCGTCGAGGAGAGCCGGGCGCTGCTCGGCGTCGCCCGCGCCGACTTCTACCCCCAGGTGAACCTGCAGGCCGGGGGGACCTACGGGCAGCAGACGGCGAAGAGCTTCCCGGGCTACTCCGGGGTCGGGCCGTCGGGCAACTGGACCGCCAGCGTCGGCCTCTCCTGGGAGATCGACCTGTGGGGCAAGATCCGAAACGCCAGCGACGCCGCCAAGGCGAGCCTCCTCGCCACCGAGGAGGGGCGTCGCGGGACGCTCATCACGCTGGTGGCCGACGTGGCCCAGGCATACTTCGAGCTTCGCGAGCTCGACGTCGAGCTCGAGATCGCACGGCGCAACACGGTGACCCGGCAGGGCACGCTCGAGCTCTTCGAGAAGCGCTCTCGCGGCGGGATTGGCAACGACCTCGAGGTGAACCAGGCGCGGGCCGACCTGGCCGTCACCGCCGCCGCCATCCCCAACACCGAGAGGTTCATCGCGCTCAAGGAGAACCAGCTGTCCGTTCTGCTCGGCCGGGCACCGGGCCCCATCCCCCGGGGCGAGACCGGCAACATGCCGTCCGCGCCTGCCCTCCCTGTCGGCGTCCCGGCCTCGCTGCTCGAGCGCCGGCCGGACGTCCTCGCCGCGGAGGACCTCGCCATGTCGGCCACGAGCTCGGTCGGCGTCGCCGTCGCGAACCGGCTGCCGTCGCTCTCCCTCCAGGGGCTCATCGGCCTCGCCGGCCCGCAGCTGCCGAGCATGTTCTCGGCCAGCGGGCTCGTCTGGGGCGTCGGCGGCGGGCTCCTCGCCCCCATCTTCCAGGGCGGCCGACTCTCCTCCGAGGAGGAGGCGGCCCGGGCTCGCCTCGAGCAGGCCGTGGCCGTCTACGTCCAGACGGTCCTGAACGCCTACAGCGAGGTCTCGGGCGCGGCGGTGAGCGTCGTGAAGCTGAAGCAGGTGCGGATCGAGAATGAGAAACAGGTGACCGCGGCCCTCGCCGCCGAGCGGCTCTCAAGGATGCGCTACCAGGGCGGGGTCTCCGCCTACCTCGACGTCCTCGACGCCCAGAGGTCCTCGTTCAACGCCGAGCTCCAGCTCGCCCAGACCTCGCGCGACGAGACGGTCGCCGCCGTCCAGCTCTACCGTTCGCTCGGCGGTGGCTGGCAGGAGAGCCGTCCGGCCCCGCCCGGGAGCTAGAGGCGCTCCGGGTTGGCCCCTCGATGAAGGCTTCGCTCGAGAGCGGCAGCGCGA
>Ga0335071_10008071_pt1 | contig 10819 bp, 10 predicted proteins | sample Lox_Sample_15_FD_206724 | JGI IMG/M metagenome (GOLD analysis project Ga0335071, IMG submission 206724) | Soil microbial communities from Loxahatchee National Wildlife Refuge, Florida, United States - Lox_Sample_1.5 | ecosystem: Environmental > Terrestrial > Soil > Wetlands | place: USA...
TGTCGATGCGCAAGGAAGATGAGTACGTCGACCGCCAGTCCTACGCGCTGGTCAAGGAAGATCACTGCAAGGGCCACGAAGTCGCCCGCACGCTGACCATCGACGCATACCGCAAGGAGCAGGGCGTCGAGGAGTACGACGATCTGGCGCGCGGCTGGCGCCAGCTGGTGCTGAAGAAGAAGTCCGCCGGCCCGGCCATCGGTGCCCCGTCGCTGAAGAGTCGCCAGCTCTTCTTCATGTCCTGTTACGACATCGACACCTTCCGCGATTTCGTCGGCAGCGAGGCCTTCGGCAAGCTGTTCAAGCTCGGCGCCGAGGAAAAGGCCCTCATCCTCGCCGACGACGTCGAGTTGATGCAATTCGCCTTCCGCTTGCTCAAGCAGGTGCTGTTCGGCGAGCAGAGCATCGGCCTCGACGAGGAAGAGGCCAGGAAGCGCCTGGAGAAGTGGCGTGAACGGCAAATGGAACTGGAGCGCGAAGCCGCCCGGAAGCTCGCCGAAGCGGAAGAGGGCGACTACCCGATCGACGACTGATCGGGGCGGACAACTTCGTGCGACTACAGGAGCACGAGGTTGCTTCTGTGAATGAGTTCCTCGTCGTCCAGATAGCCGAGCAGCGCTTCGATGTCGGCGCTGCCGTGGCCGGCGATGCGCCGCGCCTCGGAACTCGAGTAGTTCACCAGGCCGCGGGCAATCTCTGTGCCGTCAAGGGTCCGGCAGGCGATTGCCGCCCCACGCTCGAATTCGCCGTCGACCGACTTCACGCCCACTGCCAGCAGGCTGCGACCCGAACGTAGTGCCCTGGCCGCGCCCTCGTCGAGGATCAGGCTGCCGGCCAGCTGCAGGTGATCGGCCAACCACTGCTTGCGTGCCGTGAGTGGCGATTCCGTGGCGTAGAGCAGGGTGCCGATGACCTCGCCACTGGCGGCGCGCATCAAGGCATTCTCTTCACGGCCACTGACGATCAGCGTATGCGCACCACTGCGGGCTGCCCGCTGGGCCGCACGCACCTTGGTGATCATGCCGCCCTTGCTGATGCCGCTGCCGGCGCCGCCCGCCATGGCGTCGTAGCTGCGGTCGTCGGCACGCCCTTCGGAAATCAGTGTCGCCGAGGCATCCTGGCGCGGATCAGCCGTGTAGAGGCCTTTCTGGTCCGTGAGGATGATCAGCGCATCGGCCTCGACGAGGTTCGCCACCAGAGCGCCGAGCGTGTCGTTGTCGCCGAACTTGATCTCGTCGGTGACGACGGTGTCGTTCTCGTTGATGATCGGTACCACCGCGTAGCCGAGCAGCGTATGCAGCGTCGAGCGGGCATTCAGGTAGCGGTTGCGATCGGCCAGGTCCTCGTGGGTGAGCAGGATCTGCGCAGCCTTGAGGTTATGTTCGGCAAAGGTGGTTTCGTAGGCCTGGGCGAGGCCCATCTGGCCCACCGCCGCTGCCGCCTGGAGGTCGTGCATGGCGGACGGCCGCGTCGTCCAGCCCAGCCGCTGCATGCCAGCGGCGATGGCACCGGAGGATACCAGCAGCACTTCGCGACCACCCTCGTGCAAGCTTGCGATCTGGCGTGCGCAATCGGCGATGAAGTCGAGCGCGAGACCGGCACCGTTGTTGGTGACCAGCGCGCTGCCGACCTTGACGACGAGGCGTCTACTCTTCGCGATCCGGGTTCTCACGGGGCCTCATCTCCTCGAGATGTTCCATGATAGCGAAAGTGAGTTCGCGGCAACCGGTGCCGTCGATGGCCGAGATGACAAAGTGCTTTGCTACCTTGCCGTACCCGTTGATCAACTCGCCAATGCGCTCCTGGCGCTCGTCCTCCGGCACCAGGTCGATCTTGTTGATGACCAGCCAGCGCGGCTTGGCGTGGAGCGCCGGGTCATACTTCTTGAGTTCCTTGAGGATCGCCTTGGCTTCCTTGACGGGATCCACCGCCGGATCGAAGGGGGCGATGTCGACCAGATGCAACAGCAGGCGTGTGCGCTGCAGATGGCGCAGGAACTGGTGGCCGAGGCCGGCACCTTCCGCGGCGCCTTCGATGAGACCGGGGATGTCGGCAATGACAAAGCTGCGATTGTGGTCGACGCGCACCACGCCCAGATTCGGATGCAGGGTGGTGAAGGGGTAGTCGGCCACCTTCGGCCGCGCGGCCGACACCGCCCGGATGAATGTCGACTTGCCGGCGTTGGGCATGCCGAGCAGACCGACATCGGCCAGCACCTTGAGCTCGAGGCGCAATTCGCGCCGCTGGCCCTCGCCGCCGGGGGTGGATTGCCGCGGTGCGCGATTGGTGCTCGACTTGAAATGCAGATTGCCGAGTCCCCCCTGGCCGCCCTGCGCGAGCAGGGCGCGCTTGCCGTCGGCGTCGAGGTCGGCCAGGACCTCGCCCGAACCGATATCGGTGAACACGGTGCCGACGGGCACCCGCAATTCCATGTCCTCGCCGGCCTTGCCGTAGCAATCGGCGCCGCGGCCGTTCTCGCCGCGCTCGGCGCGGAACATGCGCGTGTAGCGATAGTCGATCAGCGTGTTGAGATTGCGGTCGGCGACCGCCCAGATGCTGCCGCCGCGGCCGCCATCGCCGCCGTCGGGGCCGCCGCGCGGCACGTACTTCTCGCGCCGGAACGACACGGCACCGTTGCCGCCGTCGCCGGCCACAACCTCTATCCTGGCTTCGTCGAAGAATTTCATCGTCGGGCTGGAAACAAAAAAGGCCCTATCGGGTCGATAGGGCCTCTGGCGTCAAGCGCGCTGGCCTGTCAGGCAGCGGCCGGTACGACGACGACGGTCTTGCGTCGGCTGGCGCCCTTGATGACGAATTGCACCGTGCCGGTGATCTTGGCGAACAGCGTGTGGTCCTTGCCGATGCCGACGTTGTCGCCGGGATGGAACTGGGTGCCGCGCTGGCGGACGATGATGCTGCCTGCGGGGATAAGTTCGCCGCCGTAGCGCTTGACGCCCAGGCGCTTGGATTCGGAATCGCGGCCGTTACGGGAACTGCCGCCTGCCTTTTTGTGTGCCATGAGAAGTGACTCCTGTGCTTAGGCCGTGATGCCGGCAATCTCGATTTCGGTGTAATTCTGCCGATGGCCCTGGTGCTTCTGGTAGTGCTTGCGCCGGCGCATCTTGAAGATGTTCACCTTGTCATGACGACCGTGCGCGACGACCTTCGCCGTGACCTTGGCGCCGGCGACGGTGGGCGTGCCGATTTTCACCGACTCGCCTTCGCCGACCATGAGTACCTGGTCAAGGGTGATTTCCGCGCCCACGTCCGCCGGTATCTGTTCTACCTTGATCTTCTCGCCGGCGGCAACGCGATACTGCTTGCCCCCGGTTTTTATGACCGCGTACATGATGGACTCCATTATTGAGCTACGTTGAAGAACCGCGCATTATACGGGGCCAAGTCATTCTCGTCAAAGCCTTATTTGCCCATAGGTTTCTCTGCGTTGACGGCAACGGGGGGCGGGCCTACCATGCCGCCTTTTCCCGAGTTGCCGCGTGGATCTTTCCGCCCTCTATTCCCTGATTGCCGACGACATGCGGGCGGTCGACGCCGTCATCCGGCAGCGCCTCCATTCCGACGTGGTCCTCGTTCGCCAGGTTGCCGAGTACATCGTCGGCGCCGGTGGCAAGCGCATGCGGCCCGCCCTGGTGCTGATGACGGCAGGGGCGCTCGGCTACTCCGGCAAGCAGCATCACGAACTGGCGGCAGTGATCGAGTTCATTCATACGGCAACCCTGCTGCACGACGATGTCGTCGACGAATCGGACCTGCGGCGCGGTCGCGATACCGCCAACGCGCTGTTCGGCAATGCCGCCAGCGTGCTGGTGGGAGACTTCCTCTACTCGCGTGCCTTTCAGATGATGGTCGGCGTCGGCAGCATGCGCGTCCAGCAGGTATTGGCCGATGCCACCAACACCATCGCCGAGGGCGAGGTGCTGCAACTGATGAACTGCCATAACGCCGACATCGAGGTCGCCGAGTACCTGCAGGTGATCCGTTTCAAGACGGCCAAGCTGTTCGAGGCGGCGGCGCGCCTGGGCGCCATCCTCGGCGGTGCCGATGCCGAACTGGAAGAGGGCTTCGCCCGCTACGGCATGCACCTGGGCACCGCTTTCCAGTTGATCGATGATGTACTCGACTACTCGGGCGAGGAAGCCGAAACCGGCAAGCACCTGGGTGATGACCTGGCCGAAGGCAAACCGACCTTGCCGCTGATCCATGCCATGAAGCACGGCACGCCCGAGCAGTCGGCCTGCGTACGCGATGCCATCGTCGGCGGCGGCCGCGATGCTTTTCCACAGGTGCTGGCGGCGGTCAAGGCCACGGGCGCCCTGGAGGCGGCGCAGGCGCAGGCGCGCGCGGAGGCGAACGCGGCGATTGCTGCAATCGACGGTTTGCCGGCTTCTGTTTACCGGAATGCTCTGATAGAATTGCCGGCCTTTTCCGTCTCCCGGCATTACTAGCCGGGGACATCGGGGTGTAGCTCAGCCTGGTAGAGTACTGCGTTCGGGACGCAGGAGTCGGAGGTTCGAATCCTCTCACCCCGACCAATCGATTGTTTGGTCACGACAAAGCCGGCCTTTGGCCGGTTTTGTCGTTTACGCGAAGTCTTCCGCGAACAGCGGCGCCGGGGCGGCGGAGCCGGTGAAGAATCGCTCGCCATGAACCAAGCCGCTGGCGGCGACCACGCAGTTGCGGCCGGTTCGCTTGGCTTCGTAGAGCGCGTCGTCGGTGCGCGCCAACAGGTCGTCGCCCGTCTCGCCGGGCAGGTACTCGGCGACACCGATGCTGACGGTCACGTGCCCGGGTCCGGTGAATACGGTGTTGGCGACGGCCTGGCGGACATGTTCGGCGAGCGCGAAGGCGGCTTCGAGATGGGCGCCATCGGCGAGTACGACGAACTCCTCGCCGCCCCAGCGGGCGTCCACGTCGTTCTGGCGCAGGCGTTCGTGCAGCACATCGGCGAAGCGCTTGAGCACTTCGTCACCGACGACGTGGCCGAACCGGTCGTTGATGTCCTTGAAATGGTCCAGGTCGAGCAACAGCAGCGAAAAGACGCCATCGTGGCGACCCAGGTGGGCGACCGCCTGCTGCAACCGCTGATCGAAGGTGCGCCGGTTCCACAGGCCGGTGAGCTGGTCCCGGGCGGCGACGATCTCGCTGGCCGCCAGGGCCGCGCGCAAGGCGTTGTTGCTGTCGACCAGATGGCCGCGAACGGTTTCCAGTTGCCGGGTAAGCAACGCGCGCCGGCGAATGCCGATGGTGAGTACCGTGCTTACCACCAGTGCCAGCAGGCCGACCACGATGACGGCAGCCATTTCGTATCGCCAGTTGGCGAGCAGATCCTCGACGTCCTTGCCGTAGGTTATATATAACGGATAGTGTGGCAGCTTGCGGTAGGCGATCAGGCGGCTGATACCGTCCACCGACGAGCGTCGGTAATCGATGCCGCCGAGATCGCCGCCGGCGATCGCTTCGCCGATGGTGGCCGCACCCGAGCCGGCCAGCGGGTCGTGGTCGGTGGGGTAGCCGGCGAGCAAACCGTCGTCCGGATCGCGCAAGGCGATGAGGTCGTTGTTGTCGAACGCGAGCGACTGGCAGAAACGCACGAGGCTCTGCTCGAGTTCGAGGCGGGCCAACGCGAACCCGAGCAGCCGGCCGCCGGAATCCTCGATTCGACGCGCCATATTGACGCCGCGGATGCCGGCCACGGGTTCGGCGCGGGCGATCGCCGGCGCATTGCGCGACGTCCCCGTCAGCGCCTGGATGACGGGCGGCCAGTCCGGCCGCAGGTCGCTGCGGACATCGCCGGTCGCGGCCAGTACCACGCCATCCGCATTCAGCAGCCGCAGCGAGACGACACCGGCAACCGTGGACTGCTTGCGGGCGAGCAGGGTCTGCAGGGCCGAGCGATGGACCGCATTGCTGGCCGGATCCAAGTCTGCTGGCGTCAGTTCGGCCACCAGCGAACGCAGCAACTGGTCGCCGGCGTCGAAAGTGAGCGAAGTACGATCGGCGGCAAGTTGGGTGACCGTGGCGATCTGTTCGCGCACCCGCTGCTCGAGTTCCTGTTTCGAATACACGAGCCCGCCGACCAGGAACGCGATGAAGGCGATGGTGGTCAGCCAGATGACCGGAACCGAAGACAGACGCCGACCCGGGCCCGCCGCATTGGCGGGGGCGAGGCGCGCTGGGCCCAGCGAGGAGGCCGACATTTGCGGGAGGATGAAGGTCGTCGGGACAAAAAGTCGGCGAATACTGCGCCTGCCGTCTGCCAAATGCAACTATACGAAAGTAATATGCCTGGTGCTTTTTGGGGAAAATCAGGTGCTTAGGTTTGTTTGTCGCGTTGCGGAAGATCTGCGGCAGCCGTCGCCGAGGTGCCGGATCGTCCGGAAATGACCATGGAATGGCCGCAGCCGGTGCCGTTCAGAGTTCCTTGGCGGCCCATTGCTGCCAGCGCCAGGCGTCGGTGCACATGGCCTCTATGCCGCGTTCGGCCCGCCAACCCAGCGTCTGCCAAGCCAGCGACGGATCCGCGTAGCACTGGGCGATGTCGCCCGGCCGCCGGGGCGCGATGCGATGGGGCACCGGCCGGCCGCTGGCCCGTTCGAAGGCCCGCACCATCTCCAGTACCGAGTAGCCCCGGCCCGTTCCCAGATTGACCGTCAGCAGACCTGGCTGCCGGCCGAGCGCCTGCAGGGCTGCGAGATGTCCGAGCGCCAGGTCGACGACATGGATGTAATCCCGGATGCCGGTACCGTCCGGTGTCGGATAGTCGTTCCCGAATACCGAGAGTTCCTTGAGTCTTCCGACCGCGACCTGGGCGACATAAGGCATCAGGTTGTTCGGGATGTCGTTGGGGTCCTCGCCGATCGTTCCCGAAACGTGGGCACCGACCGGGTTGAAGTAGCGCAGCAGGGCGATGCGCCACTCCGGCCGGGCCTTGGCCAGATCCCGCAGGATGTCTTCGATCATCAGCTTGGAACGGCCGTACGGATTGGTCGCCGACAGCGGGAAATCCTCGCGGATCGGTACCGTATGGGGGTCGCCATAGACCGTCGCGGACGAGGAGAACACCAGCGTGCCGACCCCGGTTTCGACCATGGCCTCGAACAGGCTGACGCTGCCCGAGACGTTGTTGTCGTAGTAGGCCAGGGGCCTGGCGACGGATTCACCGACGGCTTTCAGGCCGGCGAAGTGGATGACCGCGGCGCAGCCGAAGAGGGCTTCGGTCATGGCGCGACGATCGCGGATGTCAGCTTCGATGAATTCCGGCCGCCGGCCGACGATGCGCTCGATGCGCTCGATGACCGATGGCTTGCTGTTGCAGAGATTGTCGACGATCACCACCTCGTGGCCAGCCCCGAGCAGTTCGACGACGGTGTGGGAGCCGATATAGCCGGCGCCCCCGGTGACCAGCACTTTCACGGGAACACCTCGGCATCGGCGAAGGCGACGCCGCGGGCGTCCTTGGCCGAAACCTGCGGAACGACCCCCGCGTGCGGCCAGTCGATGGCAAGGCCGGGATCGTTCCAGGCGATGCAGCGTTCGTGCTCGGGCGCCCAGTAGTCGGTGGTCTTGTAGAGGAAATCGGCAGATTCCGAAAGCACCAGGAAGCCGTGCCCGAAGCCGGCCGGAATCCAGAGCTGCAACTTGTTGTCGGCCGATAGCCGGTGGCCGTACCACTTACCGAAGGTGGGCGACGACCGGCGCAGATCGACCGCCACGTCGAACACTTCGCCGGCGACGACACGTACCAGCTTGCCCTGCGGCTGGCGAATCTGATAGTGCAAGCCGCGCAGCACACCCTTGGCCGAACGCGAATGGTTGTCCTGGACGAAGCCCATGCGGGTGCCGGTCAGTTCCTCGAACTGGCGCGCGTTGAAGCTTTCGAAGAAGAAGCCGCGGCTGTCGCCGAAGACCTGCGGATCGAGGATGAGGACGCCGTCAAGCGGCGTGGCGATGGTCTGCATCAGAGCACCTCATCGCGCAGCAGATCGAGCAGATACTGGCCGTAGCCGCTCTTGGCCAGGGCGGCGGCCAGCTTCTCGAGCGCTGCATGGTCGATCCAGCCCTGGCGCCACGCGATCTCTTCGGGACAGGAGACCTTCAGGCCCTGCCGCTTCTCGATGGTCGAGATGAACAGCGAGGCTTCAATCAACGACTCGTGGGTACCGGTGTCCAGCCAGGCGTGGCCGCGGCCCATGACGACAACATTGAGCGCATCGAGGGCCAAGTAGGCCCGGTTGACGTCGGTGATCTCGAGCTCACCGCGCGGCGAGGGCCGGAGGCCGGCCGCGATGTCGAGCACCCGGTTGTCGTAGAAGTAGAGCCCGGTAACGGCATAGCGCGACTTCGGCTTGCCGGGCTTCTCCTCCAGACTGATGGCGCGGCCCTCGGCATCGAATTCGACGACGCCGTAGCGCTCTGGATCGTGCACCGGGTAGGCGAATACGGTGGCCCCGGCCCGCTGGGCATGAGCCGACTGCAGGTGCTGGCCGAACTCCGGGCCATAGAAAATGTTGTCGCCGAGCACCAGCGCGGCATCGTCACCGCCGATGAAGTCACGGCCGATGATGAAGGCCTGTGCCAGGCCGTCCGGCGAGGGCTGCACGGCATAGGACAGGTTGATGCCCCAGGCATGCCCGTCGCCCAGCAGCTGCTCGAAGCGCGGCGTGTCCTGCGGCGTCGAGATGATCAGGATGTCGCGGATGCCGGCCAGCATCAGCGTCGACAGCGGATAGTAGATCATCGGCTTGTCGTGGATCGGCAGCAGTTGCTTGGAGACCGCGATGGTGACGGGATAGAGACGGGTGCCGGAGCCGCCGGCCAGGATGATGCCTTTGCGTGCCTTCATGATGTCGCGATGATCTGGTCGAGGACGTGGTCGAGGCCGCTTTGCCAATGCGGCAGGTTGAGTCCGAAGGTGTCGCGGAAACGGTGCGTGGCCAGGCGCGAATTGGCTGGGCGCCTGGCCGGCAACGGATATTCGCTGGTAGCGATCGCCCGCACCGCGTCGTCGGCCATGCGGAGCCGGGCCCCGCGCACCGTGGCGCCGCGCAGGATGGCCCGGGCGAATCCATGCCAGGAGGTCTCGCCGTCGGCGACGACATGATAGATGCCCGAGGGAATCGCCTCGGCCGGCCGGAACAGGGTCTGGCCGAGCACCAGTGCGGTGGTATCGGCGAGCAACGCGGCCGACGTCGGCGCGCCGATCTGGTCGGCGACGACGTTCAGCCGGTCGCGTTCGGCCGCCAGGCGCAGCATGGTCTTGACGAAATTGGCGCCGTGGGCGCCGAACACCCAACTGGTGCGGAAGATGAAGTGGGCGGCACCGCTGGCGGCCAGTGCCAGATCGCCGTCGCGCTTGGTGGTGCCGTAAACGCAGAGCGGGTTGGTGGCGTCGTCCTCGCCGTAGGGCCCGGACTTGCTGCCGTCGTAAACGTAGTCGGTAGAGTAATGGACGACCCGGGCGCCGACGCGGGCGGCTTCTTCGCCGATGATTCCTGGCGCCATGGCATTGATCGCCTTTGCCATGTCCGCCTCCGATTCGGCCTTGTCGACGGCGGTGTAGGCTGCGGCATTGACGATCGCCTGTGGTGCGCAGGCGCGTATGGTGCTCCGGATCGAGTCCGCGTCGCGCAGGTTGCAATCCGGGAAGTCGACGGCGACGACTTCGCCGAGCGGTGCCAGCGCCCGCCGCGCCTCGAAGCCGACCTGGCCGTTCTTGCCGATCAACAGGATCTTCACTGCCGCTCCCCGTAATTCTTGTCGACCCATTCGAGGTAGGCGCCGCTTTGCACGTGGGCCACCCAGTCCTGGTTGGCCAGGTACCACTCGACCGTCTTGCGGATGCCGGTGGTGAAGGTTTCGGCGGGCCGCCAGCCGAGTTCGCGCTCGACCTTGCGGGCGTCGATCGCGTAGCGACGGTCGTGGCCGGGGCGATCCTTGACGAAGTCGATCAGCCGCTCGTGGGCTCCGGCCGGGTCGGGCCGCAGTTCGTCGAGCAGTGCGCAGATCGTCCTGACGATCACCAGGTTGGGCATCTCGTTGCAGCCGCCAATGTTGTAGGTCTCGCCGCAGCGGCCGCCTGCCAGTACCACGCGGATCGCCGCGCAGTGGTCGCCGACGTAAAGCCAGTCGCGCACGTTCATGCCATCGCCATAGATCGGCAGCGACTTGCCGGCCAGCGCGTTGGCGATCACCAGCGGAATCAGCTTCTCGGGAAACTGGTAGGGCCCGTAGTTGTTCGAGCAGTTGGTGGTCAGCGTCGGCAGCCCGTAGGTGTGGTGATAGGCGCGCACCAGATGGTCGGACGCCGCCTTGGACGCCGAATAGGGACTGTTCGGCAGGTAGGCGTTGGTTTCCGCGAACGGCGGATCGTCGGGCGCCAGCGAGCCGTAGACCTCGTCGGTGGATACGTGCAGGAAGCGGAAGCCTTCCCGGGCATCGCCGGCCAGCGTGCTCCAGTAGGCCCGCGCCGCTTCGAGCAGGGTGAAGGTGCCGTCGATGTTGGTCCGGATGAACTCGCCGGGGCCGAAGATCGAGCGATCGACATGCGACTCGGCCGCGAAATGCACGATGGCGCGCGGCTTCTGCTCGGCCAGCAGGTGGTCCAGCAGGGCACGGTCGCAGATGTCGCCGCGTACGAACCTGTGTCGGCCGTCGCGTTCGAGTGAAGCCAGGTTCTCGAGGTTGCCGGCATAAGTCAGCTTGTCGAGATTGACCACCGGCTCGCCGGCCCCGGCCAGCCAGTCGAGTACGAAATTGGAGCCGATAAAGCCGGCCCCGCCGGTTACCAGAATCATTGTCA
>Ga0335071_10008072_pt1 | contig 10817 bp, 9 predicted proteins | sample Lox_Sample_15_FD_206724 | JGI IMG/M metagenome (GOLD analysis project Ga0335071, IMG submission 206724) | Soil microbial communities from Loxahatchee National Wildlife Refuge, Florida, United States - Lox_Sample_1.5 | ecosystem: Environmental > Terrestrial > Soil > Wetlands | place: USA: Florida...
GTTGCTCGCCTCCGTCGCCGACGCCGAGCTCGCGGTCCAGGCGGCGGTGGCGGTTGCCGGGTCCGCCGGCCAGGCCCGCCGCCGCCCGCCGCTCTCGCTCTGCGCCGCCGCCGGGGCCCTGGATGCTGCGCTCGTCTTCGCCCGCGCCGGGCTGCCGGTCGGCCTGGTGCTCGCGCCGGCCGATGCGGCAGCCGGCGCGGCCGCACCGCCGTCGACCCCGGCGGCGACGGCCGGTGCGGCTCCGCCCGCACCCGCCGATCTCGGCCCGGCGCTCGTCCGCCACCATGCCGGCGTGCTCGCCGCCTGCGCGGCCGTCCAGGCGGCGGCTCCCGGCGCGCCGTTCTTCTACGTCGCCGACCCCGCGGCCGCCGGCCTGCCGCCGGCCGGCCCCCAAGCCTCGCTCTTCCAGCTCGCCGCCGCGCAGCTCGCGGCCCATGTGGGCCTGCCGCTCGTCGCCGGCGGCCTGCGTACGACGAGTCACGAGCCTGACTGGCAGGCCTGCCAGCAGGATGCGTTCGTCTCCCTGACGACCACCGCGTCGGGCGCCGATGTGACCGGCGGAGCCGGTCTGCTCGGCGCCGCCGCCGCGTTCAGCCCGCAGCAGCTCGTCATGGACACCGAGATCTTCAGCTGGAACGCCTTCATCGTCGCCGGCATCCAGGTCGACGACGAGACCATCGCGCTGGACGCCGTCAAGCAAGTCGGGATCGGCGGCAACTACCTCGGCCAGCGCCACACCCGCCGGCACATGAAGGAGGTGTGGCGCCCCCGCCTGCTCGACCGAACCATGTGGGACGCGTGGGTCGCCTCCGGCCGCGAGGGCGCCTACGAGAAGGCGACGGCGCTCGCGGAGCGGCTGCTCGCCGAGCACAACGCCGTCCCGCTCGGCACCGAGGCCCGCGGGGTCATCGAGCGCATCATCGCGGGCCCCGGCCTGTAGGGGCCCGAGGCGCGGCCACCACACGCCCGCCGCGCCCTCCCCGGAGCCATGCGGCGCCGCCCGCGTCGCTGTAAACTCCGTATGCAGCAGTGCATCACGACTCGCCGCGTGGAGGCGGGCGTCACCGGATTCTCAGGAGCCGCGCGGGCAGGGGGCCCCCGCGGAGAGGAGAGCTCAGAATGATCAGAGATCGAAAAGACATCCCGCGGTTCAAAGACGTCAGCGACGCCGACTGGAGCGACTACAGGTGGCAGCTGCGCAACCGTCTCACGACGACCGAGGACTTCGAGAGCGTCCTCAACCTCACCGACGCGCAGCGCAAGGACCTCGACGCGTGCATGGGCAAGTTCCGCGTCAGCGTCACGCCGTACTACGCATCGCTCATGGACCCCGACGACCCCACGGACCCCGTGCGCATGCAGGGCGTGCCGACGCCGGCCGAGCTCGTCATCCACTCGGAGGACATCGAGGACGCCGTCTCGGAGGACTTCGACTCGCCGACGCCGCGCATCACGCACCGTTACCCGGACCGCGTGCTCTTCGTCGTCACCGAGATGTGCAGCATGTACTGCCGGCACTGCACGCGCCGTCGCCTTGTCGGCGGCAGCGAGGACATCGTCGCCCAGACCGAGATCGACAACGCCATCCAGTACATCGAGCGCGCCACCGAGGTCCGCGACGTGCTCATCAGCGGCGGCGACCCGCTGGTGCTGAGCGACGCGCAGCTCGAGGACATCATCCGCCGCGTGCGCGCCATCGACCACGTGGAGATCATCCGTATTGGCTCGCGCATGCCGGTCGTGTGCCCCCAGCGCGTCACCCCCGAGCTGGTCGCGATGCTCAGGAAGTACCACCCGCTGTACCTGAACACCCACTTCAACCATCCGCAGGAGTTCACGCCCGAGAGCAAGCTCGCCTGCGACCGCCTCGCCGACGCCGGCATCAACCTGGGCAACCAGACCGTGCTCATGCGGGGCATCAACGACGACGCACGCGTGATGAAGAAGCTCTCGCACAAGCTGCTGCAGTACCGCGTCAAGCCCTACTACTACTACCAGTGCGACCTGGCGCAGGGCACGACTCACTTCCGCACCAGCGTGGCCAAGGGCATCGAGATCTACGAGAGCCTGCGCGGCCACACCACCGGCTTCGGCGTGCCGACCTACATCATCGACGCCATCGGTGGCGGCGGGAAGACGCCGGTGTTCCCCAGCTACGTCATCAGCCACGCCCCGGGCCAGGTCATCCTGCGCAACTACGAGGGTGTGATCAGCAAGTACACCGAGCCCAAGGACTACGTTCCCGGCCAGTGTCACTGCGAGGGCTGCGACCCCGAGAAGGACCGCATCGGCGTGGCCGGCATGTTCGACCCGGAGCACGGCCCGACGCTGAGCGAGGTCTGGGACGCTCGCATGCAGAAGGTCGTCGACCGCAAGAACCGCATGGCCGACGTCTTCGGCGAGACGACCCGGGTCTGAGAGGGTCCGAGGTCTGAGCGCGGAGCCCGTGGGGTAGGACCGGGGGGACCTCCAGCGGACGCAGAGTCCGCCGGTGTGGGCGGGCGGCCGGCCGGGAGAGCTGCCCGCCCGACCTTCCCGGAAGCGCAAGGAGAGCGAACGTGCCGAAAGTCTTCGTCGAGCCGATCGGGCTCACCCTGACCATCGACGAGCAGGACAACCTGCTCGAGGGGCTCATGCGCGCCCAGATCGACATCCCCACCGACTGCGCCGGGCGCGGCACCTGCGGCAAGTGCCTGGTGCGCCTCGGATCGGGCGAGCTCACGGCGCCGACGGAGCGCGAGCTCAAGCGCATCCCGCAGAAGCTGCGCGACGAGGGCTGGCGCATGGCGTGCCAGGCGTACCCTCGCTCGGCGCGCGTGAGCATCGAGGTGCGCGGCACCGCCGGGCAGCGGCGCATCCTCACCACCTCGCAGCTCACGCACGGCGCCGCGCACCCGGCCGTGAGCACCAGGCACGTGCAGCTCGAGCCGCCGACACTGGCCGACAAGCGTTCCGACCTGGAGCGGCTCGACGCCGGCCTCGGCGGGGTCGAGGTACCCCTGCACGTGCTGGAAGAGCTGCCGGCCACGCTGCGTCACGGCAAGTGGAAGGTCACGGCCACGCTGTACGGCAAGCGCGTGATCGACGTGCACCCCGGCGAGAAAGACCGAGAGTGCTACGGGGCGGCTGTGGACATCGGGACGTCCAAGGTCATCGTCTACCTGTTCGACCTGCGCCGCGGCGCGCTCATCGACCAGGAGGCGGTGGAGAACCCGCAGATGCGCTACGGCGAGGACGTCATCAGTCGCATCGCGCACGCCGCGCAGAACCACGAGACGGCGCTGCTTGCGGCCGCCGTCCGCGAGGGCATCAACGCGAACCTCAGGGCGCTGTACGAGCGGCAGGACGTGCACCCCAACCACGTCTGCGACATGACGGTGGTCGGGAACACGGCGATGCACCATCTTGCGCTCGGCCTCTCTCCCGTCGGCCTCGGCCAGGCGCCGTTCGCGCCGGCCGCCGCCGAGCCCCTCACGCTCAGGGCGAGCGAGCTGGGCATCGACATGAACCCGGACGGCGGCGTGCACTTCCCGCCGCCGATCGCCGGGTTCGTCGGCTCCGACGCGCTCGCCGTGGTCGCGGCCACGCATCTCGTCGACGTCAAGAAGCCCAGCATGGCCATCGACATCGGCACGAACACGGAGATCGCGCTGGCGCGTGACGGCCGCGTCACCGTCACGAGCTGCGCGTCCGGTCCCGCCTTCGAGGGGTACCAGATCCGCAACGGGATGAAGGCCGTCGCCGGCGCGATCGAGCGCGTCAGGATCGACGACGAGGGCGTGCCGGTCGAGCTGGCGACCATCACCGGCGCCGACCCCATCGGCATCTGTGGCTCGGGCGTGGTGGACCTGCTCGCCGGGCTGGTGCGCGCACGCGTGGTCGACAAGAGCGGGCGGATGAACGCCGAGCACCCGCGCGTGCGCAAGGGCGAGGAGGGCTACGAGTATCTCGTCACCACGGGACCGCACGGCGAGATCGTCTTCACCCAGCACGACGTGCGCAGCCTTCAGCTCGCCAAGGGCGCCATCCACGCCGGCTGGGAGCTGCTCATGGACAGCCTCGAGGTGCCGCTCGAGGAGCTCGACACCGTCTTCATCGCCGGCGCCTTCGGCAACTATCTCGACCTGGCCGCGGCGCAGTACCTCGGCCTGTTCCCGCCCGTCGAGACCGACCGTGTCGCGTTCGTCGGCAACGCCGCCGGCGTCGGCGCGCAGATGGCGCTCATCGACGTGCGGGCCCGGACCAGGATGGCCAAGGTGCGGGACCGTATCGAGTTCCTCGACCTGGCCACCGACAAACGCTTTCTCGAGGTGTTCTCGGGGCGACTGGGGTTCGAGGGCGATTGACGGGTGACGGCGTGTCAACGAGGGTCGCGGCGGGGGACGCGGCCCTCACCGGAGCCGATCACCGCCTCCGCGGGTACGCGGAGATCGCTGCATCGTCGCTGATCCTCGGGACCTCGGCGACACTCATCCAGGTCTCGACCATGCCGGCCAGCCTGCTCCTCGTGCTGAGGATGGGGCTGGCCGGCATCGCGCTCGCGGTGGTCTTCTTCCTGACCGGCGGCGTCGAGGAGGTCCGCCGGTCGGGCCGCATACGCCGTATGGTCGTGCTCGGCTTCGTGGTCGCGCTCGAGATGATCTTCTACTTCGCCTCTATCCGGACCTCGGACGTCACCATCGGCGTGTCGCTCGAATACATGGCGCCGGTGTGGGTCGCGCTGCTGGCGCCGTGGGCCCTGCACCGGCGCCGCCGGCGTGTCGACATGGTCGCCGTCGTCGTGGCCGTCGCCGGCATGGCCCTGCTGGTGCTGCCGGCCGCGACCGCCGGGGACGGCGCCGTCACCGTCCCCGGCGTCGTCTTCGGCCTCCTCGCCGGCCTCATGTTCGCCACGGCGATGATGCTGGTCAGCAGCATGAGCGACGCCGGCGTGCGCGGGTCCAGCTTCGCGCTGTTCTACTGCGCTGGTTCCGTCATCCTCTTCAGCCCGCTGGCGGTCTGGCAGGCCGTCACCAGCGGGTACTCGCTCACCTGGACAGATGCCTGGATCGTCATCGTCAGCGGCCTCGTCTTCACGGCACTCTGCTTCAGCCTCTTCACCGACGGACTGCGCTACGTGCGCGTGGAGCACGCCGGCATCCTCGGGTATCTCGAGCCTGTGACATCGCCGCTCTGGGCGTTCCTGCTGATCGGCGAGGCCCCGCCGTGGACGACGTACGCCGGCGGCGCCCTCATCGTGGCCGCCGGCATCCTCGTCATCGTGTTCGGCAAGGGTGAGGCCGAGGCGCTCGTGGAGCCTCTCACGTGAGCCACCCCGCCATCGCCGACAAGGTCGGCCAGGCGCCGGAGCGCACGCGCGGCTACCTCGAAGTCGGCCTGGCGAGCCTGGCCAACGGCTCGATCGGCGTCATGGTCACCTACGCCGACATGCCGGCGACCATGCTTCTCTGCCTGCGCATGGTGTTCGCGGCGGTCTCGCTGGGCGTCGTCGTGGCCGCCACCGGGAGCTGGCGCGACCTGCGCACGCCGCGAGCTCCGCTCCGCGTGCTCGGCATCAGCGTCGCCCTGGCGCTCAACCTGATCCTCTACTTCCTCGCCATCCGGACCACGGGCGTCGCCGTCGCCATCTTCCTGAGCTACCTGGCGCCGGTGTACCTCGCGTTCGTCGCGCCGCGCATCCTCAGGGAGAGGACGGAGCCGGTGGTGTATCTGGCCCTTGCGCTCGGTCTGACCGGCATGGCGTTGATCCTGGTGCCGGGCCTGCTGCTGGAGGGCGTCAAGCTCTCCGCCCCCGGCCTGTTCTGCGGCTGGGCCGCGGGAGTCATGTACATGGTCTACCTGTTGTTCGCCAAGAGCCTGCGTGCCCTGCATGTGCGCAGCACGCCCGTCGTGTTCGCGCAGAGCGCCTTCACGGCCGCCGTGATGGTCATCCCCGGCGTGGTCGCGGTCGGCGCCGCGCACTACCGCTTCACCGGCGTCGACCTCCTGATGGCGGCGCTGCTCGGGCTCGTCACCACCGCCTTCAGCTTCAGCCTCTTCATGGACGGACTGCACTACATCCGCGTCCAGCACGCCGGCATCATCGGCTACGTGGAGCCCGTGAGCGCGCCGCTCTATGCGCTCATCTTCCTCGGCCAGGTGCCCAGCGGCTGGACGGTCGCCGGCGGCGCGCTCATCGTGGCCGCCGGCATCCTCGTGGTGCTGTACGCTCGGGGGGAGCCGGAGTTGGAGCCGTTGGGGTAGCTGGTCGGGGGAGTGGCTTGAGCGCAGCAGCACGCCGCCCTGTGGAGGGGTGCGGTCCGGAGCCGTCGCGGTGAGCGCCGGGAGAGCGCGCGCGGGCTCCTCGTCCGGCCGCGACCTGACCGGCTACGGCCTGGTCGCGGGCTGTTTCGTCCTCGTCGGCTTCAGCGGCGCGCTGGTCAGCTGGGCCGACGCGCCGTCCAGCGTGCTGCTCGTCCTGCGCATGTCCATCGCCGCCGCCGCTCTCCTCGTCGTGTTCTGGCGCCGCCGGCCGTTCGAGGTGCTCCGGCGGCGCGACCTCTGGCTCAGGCTCCTGCTGATGGGACCGCTCGACGGCGGCGCTCTGCTCGCCTACTTCTTCGCCATCCGCCTGACCGGGGTGGCTGTGGCGACGTTCCTCCTGTTCATGCAGCCGGTGTGGGTGGCGTTCCTCGCGCCACGCCTCCTCGGGTCCCGGACGGAGAAGCTCGTGTATCTCTCCCTCACGGTCGCGGTCTGCGGCCTCGGCGTCATCATCCTGCCGTCGCTGCTGGGCTCCGGCGCGTCGCTCTCGGCCGCCGGCATCGCCTTCGGGTTGGCCAGCGGGTGGCTGTATGCGTTCTTCCAGCTGCTGGTGAAGAACCTGACGGAGGAGCTGGAGAGCACGACGATCGTCACCGTGGAGGTCACCATGGACGCCGTCGTCATCCTCCCGCTGGCGCTCTGGCAGGTCGCGGCGACGGGCATGGCGCTCAGCGGGCGAGACCTCGTCGCGGCCGTCGTCCTCGGCCTGGTCTGTACCGCGATCGCCTGCACGATCTGGGTCGAAGGCGTGGGAAGGATCCCGGTGCAGCACAGCGCGATCCTCGGATTCTTGACCCCCGTCGTCGCCCCGCTCCTCGCCTGGGTCCTCCTCGGACAGGGGATGACGCCGGCGACCGCCGCCGGCGGCGCTCTCGTCCTGGCCGCCGGCGTCCTCGTGGTCCTGTTCGGCAGATCGGAGAAGGAGCTGGAGCCGCTGTGACGTCTGTCCGCCGCCGCGACCCGCTCGGGTACGGCATCGTCGTCCTCTCGTACCTCGGTATGGCCGGCAGCGCGCCGCTGGTGGCGTGGGCCGGCGCGCCCGAGGCCATCATCCTGTGCCTCCGGATGGCGTTCGCCGCGCTGGCGCTCGGCGCGGTCTTCCTGCGGCGCCCGATGCTCGCCGACTGGCGCCGGCCGGGCGCCGCCTGGCGGCTGCTCCTGATGGCGGCGATGTCTTCTCTCACGCTCCTGCTCTTCTTCTACGCGGTGCGCACCACCAGCGTGGCCGTCGCCATGTTCATGCTGTTCCTGATGCCGGTGTGGGTGGCCCTCTTCGCCCCGCGGATCTTCAAGACGCCGCGTGAGCCGATGGTGTGGCCGGCGCTCGGCCTCGCCCTCGCCGGCCTCGCTGTGATCCTGGTGCCGGACCTCGCCGGCGACGGTGTCAGGCTCTCGACCTTCGGCCTGCTCGCGGCTCTGTTCACCGGGTTCGGCTACGCGACCTACACCATCTCGGTGAAGGGGCTGACCAGGATCGTCAACTCGTCGACGATCTCGATGGCGGAGGCGTTCTTCGACACGGTGTTCGTCCTGCCGCTCGCTCTCTGGCAGCTCCACAGCAGCGGCTTCGAACCGGACGGCAGGACCTGGATCGCGGCGGTGGTGATGGGCGTGTTCTGCACCGCCATCCCGTACACGCTCTGGATCGTGGGCACCAAGCGCGTGCGCGTGGAACACGTGACGATCCTCGGGTACATCGAGCCGGTGGCCGGGCCGCTGTACGCGGTGTTCCTGGTCGGGCAGCTGCCGACGCTGTGGACGGTGGCCGGCGGAGCGTTGATCCTCATCGCCGGCCTGCTGATCGTCGTCTTCGGCCGCGTCGAGGGCGAGGAGTCCGTCGCCGCTGCCGCGGAACCGGAGCCTCTGTGATGGCGCCCGGTGCCGTCCGGTGTCGGCCGGTCGTCGAGGCAGGCGCCCGCCGCCTGGTCACCCTGACCGGCGGAGCCGCGCGATGAGCCGCTCCGCGCGCGGCTACCTGCTTGTCGCCGGCTCCTTCCTCATCATGGGCCTCATCGGCGCGCTCGTGGAATGGGCGACCGCCCCGGAGAGCGCGCTCCTGGTGCTCCGCTTCGCCACGGCCGGCATCGTGCTCGGCGTCGTCTTCGCCCGCCGCCGGCCGCTCGCCGGCGCGGCCGCGCGTTCCGTCTGGCCGCGCCTGCTCCTGATGGCGGCCGTCGACGCCTTCACGCTCCTGCTGTTCTTCGTCGCCATGCGCGGGACGAGCGTGGCCATCGGCATGTTCCTGCAGTTCCTGGCGCCGGTCTGGGTGGCGCTCATCGCGCCGCGCGTGTTTCGCGCCAGGACAGAGTGGATCGTGTATCCCGCCCTCGCCCTCGCACTCGCGGGGCTGGCCGTGATCCTGACGCCGTCGGTGCTCGGCGAGGGCATCCGGCTGTCGCCGTGGGGCGTGACGGCGGGACTGCTGGCCGGCGTCGGCTACGCCGTGTTCCAGCTCGTGGTCAAGGACCTCACCAACCGGCGCGTCCCGGCCGTGACCATCGTGTTCACCGAGGCGTGGCTCGACGCGCTCATCCTGCTGCCGCTCGCGTTGTGGCAGACCGTCGGCGCCGGCTACCAGCTGACGACGCGCGACCTCGTCGCCGGCCTGATCCTCGGGGTCGTCTGCACGGCGTTGGCCTACCTGATGTGGACACAGGGCATGGGCATGATCAAGGTCCAGCACAGCTCGATCCTCGGCTACCTGGAGCCGGTCTCCGCACCGGTCTACGCGCTGCTGCTGCTGGGCCAGGCGATCTCGGTGTGGACCATCGCCGGCGGCGCGCTCATCGTCGTCGCCGGCCTGCTGGTGGTGCTGCTCGGCGAGCACGAGGAGGAGGGCGCCGAGTCCCTGGAGCCGGCGCCGTGAGCGGGCAGGGCCCGCGTTCGCCGTTGCTGGACATCCTGGCGCCCGCCGGTCGCGCGGCTCTCCCTCGCGCGCACGCGCGCGGGATGCCAAAGCGCGGCGCATCCGATACGCTCGCGGGGCAGGCCGGAGGCGGTCCCGCCGCCGGCCGCCGGCTCGGGAGGGAGCCCCGCGTGACCATCCTTCTCATGTACGAGCGCCTCTGGCCGGATCCCGGGTGAGACCCGGCCCTCTCCGCCCGTCCTGAGCCGACCCTCCGCTTACTCCGAAGCCCCGGTGGGCGGACGGCACACAGCCCCGGCACTCCGCCGCCGGCGCCGTCCGCCCCGGAGCTCCGGTCCGAAAGGAGCCCGCATGACGAAGCCCGTCGAAAGTGCCCCCAAGCTGCACCTCACCAAGTCCATGGCCATGCTGGACGACGCCCAGCGCCTCACGCCGGGCGGCGTCGGCGGCATCCGCCGGGCCTACAACTTCGTCGTCGGCGAGTACCCGGTCTTCCTCACGCACGGCAAGGGCGGCCACATCTTCGACGTCGACGGCAACGAGTACATCGACATGCTCTGCGCCTACGGGCCGATCATCCTCGGCTACGTCGAGGACGAGATCAACGACGCCGCCAAGGCGCAGATGGACAAGGGCTTCTGCTTCAGCCTGTGTCAGCCGATCCAGAACGAGCTGGAGGAACGCCTCGCCGACATCATGCCGTGCGGCGAGCAGACCATCCTCGTCAAGACCGGCTCCGACGCCACCAACGCGGCCGTCCGCGCGATGCGTGCCTCCACCGGCCGCGACGTGATCGCCCGCTGTGGCTATCACGGCTGGGGTGACTGGTGCGTCGAGAACCACGGCGGCGTGCCCAGGGCCGTCACCGAGCTCACCCACGAGTTCGAGTACGGCGACCTTGCCGACCTCGAGCGCGTCTTCGACGAGAATCCCGGCCAGGTCGCGGGCGTCATCATCACGCCCGTCGGGCACCCCATGGCCAAGCCGATCATCGCACCGCCCGACGGCTACCTGCAGGCCGTGGTCGATCTGGCCCACAAGCACGGCGCCGTGGTCACCTTCGACGAGATCCGCACCGGCTTCCGCGTCAGCATGGGCGGCGCCAGCGAGCGCTACGGCGTGACGCCGGACCTCACCACCGTAGGCAAGGCGATGGCCAACGGCTACTCGATCGCCGCCCTGGTCGGCAAGCGCGAGGTCATGGAGGTCTACCTCAAGGCCGCTTTCCTCAGTTCGACCTACTTCCCCAACAGCCTCGAGATGGCGGCGAGCATGAAGTGCCTCGACATCCTCGAGCGCGAGAAGGTGCAGGACGCCATCTGGGAGCGCGGCACGCGGTTCCTGCAGCGGCTGGGCGAGATCGTCGACGCGTCGGGCGTGCCCGTGACGAAGAGCGGCATCCCACCGATGCCGTTCCTCACGTTCGACCACGTCGACGGCCACTACAAGGAGCGGCGGACCGAGTTCTACACGCAGTGCATCCGGCGCGGGCTGTTCGTGCAGCCGTATCATCACTGGTACATCTGCTATCGGCACACTGAGGCCGACCTCGCCCGGGCGCTCGAGGTGATCGAGGAATCGCTGGCGTACGTGGCCCAGAGCCACCCCTGGGAGAAGTAGCCATGGACAAGCTCATCATCACCGTCGC
>Ga0335071_10008073_pt1 | contig 10817 bp, 13 predicted proteins | sample Lox_Sample_15_FD_206724 | JGI IMG/M metagenome (GOLD analysis project Ga0335071, IMG submission 206724) | Soil microbial communities from Loxahatchee National Wildlife Refuge, Florida, United States - Lox_Sample_1.5 | ecosystem: Environmental > Terrestrial > Soil > Wetlands | place: USA...
GCTCGTCCCGGCGATGCGCGCCTCCCTCGCACGACCGCTAGAGGCGCTGCGCCATGAGTAACATCCGCACCCAGCCACCGCGCCCGGCCGGGCAGGAACAGCCACCCGGCGAACAAGGCCGGCCGCCAGCCGTCGAGATGAACGACGTCACCAAGTACTACGACGGCGGGCTGATCAAGGCGCTGAACGGGCTGAGCCTGCGAGTCGAGCGCGGCGAGTCGATCGCCGTCACCGGCCCGTCCGGCTGCGGCAAGTCCACCATGCTCCACCTAATCGCTGCTCTCGATCGCCCCACCTCCGGGATCATCCGGGTCGGTGGCGCGGACCTGGCTCAGGAGGAAGACCTGCCCGGCTACCGCCGCCGGCACATCGGCCTGGTCTTCCAGCTGCACAACCTGCTGCCCCAGCTCAGCGCGGTCCAGAACGTGGAGGTGGCCATGTTCAGCACCGGCCTGAGCCTCCGCCAACGGCGCGACCGCGCCCGGATGCTGCTGGCCGACGTGGACCTGGCCGACCTGGAGGCGAGGCCGCCGACCAAACTGTCCGGAGGCGAGCGGCAGCGGGTGGCAATCGCCCGCGCCCTGGCCAACGAGCCCGAATTGCTGCTGGCCGACGAGCCGACGGGGAGCCTCGACGAGCGGTCGGTCGACCTGGTCCTTGACCTATTCGCCCGGCTGCGAGCGGAACGGCCCGGCATGACCATGATCATCGTCACCCACGACGTCCGGGTGGCAGGCACCGCCGACCGGATCATCTGGCTGCGCGACGGCCGGGTCGACTATGCCCACCGTGCCGCCGGGTCCGCGTGAACTAGCTCAACGGCTCAGCCCGGAGGCGAAATCTCCTGACCTGGTAGGTGCGGCGCTGTCAATCGCTGGCCTGGGCCTGCTGATCTGGTCGCTGATCGAGGCTCCGGCCCGGGGCTGGACATCGGCGCGGGTGCTCGCCGCCGGGATCGGCGGGCTGGCCGTGCTGGCGGTGTTCGTCTGGTGGGAGCGGCGATCCGCGGACCCAAGCTGAATATGGACCTATTCAAGAAGCGGGAGCTGTCCGGTGCCGTCACGTCGCAAGCGCTGGCCGTGTTCGGCTTCTACGGGGCGCTTTTCCTGCTGACCCAGTTCTTCCAGTTCAGCGTGGGCTATTCAGCGCTGCGGGCGGGCGTGTGCATACTTCCCGCGGCGGGCGCGCTCGAGCTGGTCGCGCCATTGTCCGGCGGATCGCTGCATCGGTCTGGGCCTGGCTTGACGAGAGGCGAGTGCAGGACTGAAGCGTTCGGCCAGCTTCCAGATATGCGGCGACGGGGCCAGTACCATCACGCCGGAGGCATTCCCTGGCCAGCCACCGTGCGCGCTTGCGTTCGGCATGCGTTCGGGAACGGAGGTCGTCAGCGATGACCCTGAGCTCGGCTGCCGTCGCCCGTGCCTCTGCGCTGCGCCCGGCCAACTCCCAAGCCAATGTGATCGCCTGGCGGGCGCGCTCCGTTATCGCCTTGCACTCAGCCGGTGTCATGCGGTTCGCTTTCGCTGACGTCGGATGGGCTAGCAAGCTGAATCCGCGTGTTCGCGCTCCCCAACCGAAAGACAATGTCACGCACCTCACGCACCGTCTCGTCAAGCTGGCCGAGTGCGAGATCGACGCCGACCGCTGCCTGGGGACCAACACTCACGTGCACGTTCTCCAACGCGAGGCCCGCCAGGAACGACCGCGCTACCACGCTGTCCAGCACTTCAAGGCACTGAGCAACGTCGATACCGTCGCCAGGGCCGCTCTGGGGCCCGCACCGGCTGGCAGGCAGGCGCCGAGCCGGGTGGTCTTCAGGTGGCGACATTCGCGAGCTCACGGCCCCAGCGCTTCTGCCCTCTAGCCACAGCACCCGGCGAATCCGCTACGTGAGCGGGGTGACCCGTGCCCCTTTACCGGGTCACCCGTCCGAGCCCAAAAGGCGGGAGGAGGAGGCATAGCGCAACGCTATGTAAACAGCTTGTCGGGCGGACACCCTCAAACGGTCCGATCAGACGCCCCGCAAATAGGGTGCGGGGAGTCTGCGCCGCGCCGGAGGTCAGAGACAGCGGACGCAGCAGGGGCCTCTAGCTGGCCTTCGGGTCAGCCGGCAGCCTCGGCAGGTATCCCGCGCGGGTGGCGATGACGACGGCCTCGAGCTGGCTATGCGCCCCGAGCTTCATCAAGATGTTCTTGACGTGCCCGCGGGCGGTGTGACGGCTCACCACAAGCCGCCGGGCAATCGCCTGCGGATCTAGTCCTTCCCCCATCAGGGCGAGGACCTGCCTCTCGCGGACGGTTAGCTTAGCCTGGCCCGGCATGGGGTTGCCCGGCGACGCGCTGACGCGATCCAGGCTCTCGATGAGCGCCGCCATTGTGTTCTGTTCAACCAAGATCTTCCCGTCTACGGGGGTCCGGATTGCGGCCAGGATGGCAGGGAAAGGGCTGTCCTTCGCCAGGAACCCTGAGGCACCGGCAGCTGCTGCCGCGGCAAGCCGGGCGGGCGTGGCGTCCGCGGTAAGGATCAGGACGCGGACTTGCGGGCAGGCCGCCTTGACCTGCCGCGTGGCTTCGATGCCGTCGGCGCCGGGCAGGCAGATGTCCATCAGCACGACGTCGGGGCTGCTGGCAGCCGTCAGCGCGACGGCTTCCTCGGCTGTTCCTACGGCACCTACGCAGCACATGTCGGGCTGGGCGCCGAACGCGACCTGCAGGGCGCCGGCGAGCGTCTGTTGATCCTCGACCACCAGCACCCGGATCACCGTGTGCCTCGGCTTTCCAGTAGTCCGGTCACAGGCTGATATACCGTCTCATAATCGCGGGCACTGTCTTCCATTCTTGTGCTCGCGCGGCTGCCCTTGCATTCGGCGCTTCCTTCCTGATCCTCAACAGTACCGCCTGTCCTTTTGAGGAGTACATTCGAACAGACTGAGTTGCGCGCAGACAGGCGGTAGCGGCGAGGGACGATGCGAGGGCAATGGGGCATGCTGGCACGCGGCAGCGCCGAGGGCTGTCCGTGACTGGCTCACGACATCGCGTCATGCCGTGATGGTGTATTCGTTCCGTCTTTATGTGGCCGGGCAGATCGAGAGGTCCCGGGCCGCGGAGGCGAATCTGCGCGCATTGTGCGACTTCCACCTGGCAGGCGGCTACGAGCTTGAGGTCATCGACGCCACCGAGCAGCCTGGCCTAGCCGAGGAACAGCGGATTCTGGCCACCCCCACCGTGGTCAGGCTCGCCCCGCTGCCGCAGCGGCGGGTGATCGGGGACCTGTCCGACCATCAGCGGGCGGCTTACGCCCTCGGCCTGCCCGAGCGACCAGGCCCGACCCGGCAAGGGGATGAGGAATGAACGGCAGCGGCAGGCTCGAGCGGCTCGCCACCGGCATCAACGGCTTCGACCAGGTCGCCCTCGGCGGGCTTACTAAAGGGCGGACGACGCTCGTCACCGGCAGCACGGGCAGTGGCAAGACCCTGTTTGCGGTCGAGTTCCTCGGCCGGGCCATCCTTCGCTCCGGCGAGCCGGGCGTGTTCGTCACCTTCGAGGAGACGCCAGCTGACCTGCGCCGCAACTGGGCCTCGCTGGGCTTTCCGATCCGGCAGTGGGAAAGCGAAGGAAAGTGGGCGTTCGTCGACGCCTCCGCCGACTTCGAGGAGGCGCCCGTCATCGGCGCCTACGACTTCGGCGCGCTGGCGGCGCGGATCGGGCACGCAGCGCATCAAATCGGCGCCGCCCGCGTTTCGGTCGATTCACTGGACGTGGTCTTCACCCGCTTCGCCGACCCCGGAGTCGTCCGCCACGAGCTGGCGCGGGTTACCGCTGCCCTGGAGACGGCCGGGGTCACCGCGGTCATTACCGCGGAGCGCGCGAACGAGTACGACCACGTATCCCGCTACGGCGTCGAGGAGTTCGTGCTCGACAACGTGATCATCTTGCGCAACGCACTGGTTCACGAACGCCGACGCCGGACGATCGAGATCGTCAAGATGCGCGGCGCGGCGCACCGCACCGGGGAATGGCTGTTCACCATCGACCCGCGCGACGGGCTCGTCGTCATCCCCCTCGCCTTCCTCGTCCCGCCCTTCGCGCCTGCCTCCCTGGTCCGCGTCTCCTCAGGCAACACCGAACTGGATCAGATGTGCGGCGGCGGGTTCTTCAAGGACGCGATCATCTTGCTGACCGGGCCCAGCGGTGCCGGGAAGACGCTCACATCGCTGAAGTTCATCGCAGCCGGGCTCTACGGCGGCGAGCGCTGCCTCGCCTTCACCTTCGACGAAAGCCGCGAGCAGGTGCGGCGCAATTCCCTCGGCTGGGGGATTGATCTCGACTCACCGGAGGAATCTGGCCTGCTCCGCATCGTGTGCGACTATCCGGAGGCGGCGTCGCTGGAGGACCACTTCATCCGGATCAGGCGGGCCATCGAGGAGCACAAACCCGACCGGCTCGTCATCGACACCCTGTCCGCGCTGGAGCGCATCGTCTCGCCGCGGGCGCTGCTCGACTTTGTCATCGCGCTCGGAGCGCTTGTCCGCCAGCACGGCATAACCACCCTGCTCACATCCGCGCCCGCCGGACGGTTCACCCCGCAGCTCACGCCGTCCATCGCCGGGGAGATCGCCAGCCTCACCGACGCTACGATCACACTGCGTTATTTCGAGCACGTCGGCGAGATCTGGCGCGCCATCGCGGTCATGCAGACCCGCGGCTCCGCACATGATCCGAGCATCCGCCAGGTCGCGATCGATAGTGGCGGCATGCACATCGGCGAACCGATCACGCGCACCGCCGGGATCCTCTCCGGCACTGCCTCCCTTCCCGCGCCGGGCTGGCAAGCTGACCCGTCGGGAACAGAGAGCTCACTGCCTGATGGGTGACGCGCCGCGCAAAGAGGAAAGGGACAGCGAACAACCAGAATTCACCACTGTCGGCGCTGAGGGCGACATCAGCGGGCTGATCGTCGCCGCGTCGGCGGACGGGATCGTGGCTGTGGACGACCAAGGGAACATCCGGGTCTGCAATCAGGCGGCCGAAGAACTACTCGCCCGTCCGGCAGGTGAACTGATCGGCGCCCCGTTCGGCTTTCCCGTCGTGGCCGGCCGGGCGGCAGAGGTCGACCTTATGCTGCCCGGCGGCGGCGAGCGCGTGGTGGAGATGCGGGCCACCACCACCACGCTGGAGGGCCAGCGTCTCCACATCGCGGCGCTACGCGACGTCACGCACCGCAAGAAAGCCGAACGAGAACTTCAGGCAGCCCTGGAACATCAGAACGTCGTCGTGGCCATCGCCGCCCACGAGCTGCACAACCCGCTCGCCGCGATCAGCGTTCTCGCGCACCTGCTGCAGGACCAGCACGACGCGATGACGCCGGCACAGCGAGCCCACATCATCGATCAGATCGCCGAGCGCACTGCTCGTCTTCAGCTGCTCGTGCGCAAGCTTCTCACCGCATCCAGCATCGACGCGGCCGGCACCCGGCCAGTCCCCGGCCCGGTGCCGGTGCTCGAAATCATCGTCGAGCAACTCGCCGATATCAACGTCAAGCCGGGAGAAATCCAGGTGTCATGCCCCTCTGGCCTGACTGTCATCGCCGACCGGGCCGAAATCTCCATGATGCTCGCCAACTACCTCGACAATGCCCTGACCTACGCCGGCCCACCCGTTGAGATACAGGCCGCCGAGCGGGCAGGCTGCGCCGAGATCCGGGTGACGGACCACGGACCCGGCGTGCCCGCCTCCTTTATCCCGCATCTGTTCGAGCGTTTCGCCCGGGCGCCTGAGACGGAGCACAAGGCGGAAGGAACGGGGCTAGGGCTGTGGATCGTCCGCGTCTTCGCCCACGCGAACAGCGGTGACGCCTGGTACGAGCCTAGCGGGACCGGGGGATCCTGCTTCTGCCTTCGCCTGCAGCTGGCGCAGGCACCCCGGGATGCCTCAGCCCGCTGACGGGCCATACGGGTCTTCAATGCGTTGGCGGCCAGGCGGTCGGTCATGGCCTGGCGATGCGGCGCTGGGAATCTGCGGGTTGGCGTGGGACCAAAGCCCATTGTGCTGTCGCTGGCCGGCCAGGGATGGTAGCAGCGGCAAGAGCAGTGTACGGCAGACGGAGGTGTGCGGATGAGCATCGCGCGCCGGATCGCGGAACTGTACAACGTCAAGTTGAATGCGGCGCTAGACCGCGCTGCGGATCCGCGTGAGCTGGTGGACTATACCTACGTTCAGCTGCAGGAACTGCTGGCCGAGGTGCGCCTGGGCGCGGCTGAGATCGCGGCGGCCCGCAGCCGGGCGGAGTTGCGGGTGAGCGGCCTGCGGCGGGCTGCGGACCGGCTGGGTGAGCAGGCGGAACAGGCGGTGCGGGCAGGGCGGGAGGATCTGGCCCGGCAGGCGCTGGCTCGCCGTGCCGCGCTGCTGGCTCAGGTGTCCGGGCTGGGTGAGCAGCAGGACGCGCTGCGCGCCGAGGAGCAGAAGATGGCCGATGCCGGACGGCGGCTGCAGGAGAAGATCGACGCGTTCGGCATGCGCAAGGAAGCGATCAAGGCTGCCTACACCGCGGCGCGTACCCAGGCCAGCATCGCCGAGGCCTTCGCCGGGATCTCCAGTGAGGTGGCGGACGCCGGCACGGCCGCCCGCCGTGCGGAGGCTGAGGAGGCTGACCTGCAGGCGCGGGCGGCCGCGCTGGATAACCTGCTGACGGCCGGTGCCCGGGGCGGCAGCGCGGCGGCGCTGAGCGACGAGCAGCTCCAGGCCCAGCTGGATCAGATCAGCGTGCGCGCGGAGGTGGATCAGGAGCTGGCCCGGCTCTCCGAGCGGCTCGCCTCCGGCGCCCGGCAGGGGCACCGGTCCGTTCCGCATACCGCTGACCTGCGCGTGGAGGCATGGGCGCCGACACGGGAGGAGTGCCTGGCCGAGGCAGTGCGAGGACTGGTGGACAGTTTCGCGGTCCCCGCCGCCGCCCGGCCCCGGCGTACGGCCGAGCGGCGCTTCATCGCGGGCTCAGATGCGGACCTGCTGGTGGCGGTCATTGACGAAGTGATCTACCGGCTAGACGCCGATGCCGAGATCCCGGTCACCGTCGAGGTCCGGTCGGCCCCGGACGGCGGGGTCGTGCTGTCCATGCAGCTGGCCGGCGCGGACGAGGCGGAGATCACCGGGGTAGTGCCGAAGGCGGCGTCACTGCACGACCTGCGCTGCGCGCCCGGCCCGGCGGGCGGCTGGTCATCCGGGATCACCATCGACGTCTAGCACGGGGACCAGGCCTGCCCCGCGGGGCCCGCCCGTACTGTTCATCTCGCCTTTCGCCGGAGCGATCGCCGCCTAGAGACCAACAACCCAAAAGAAGGCCTGTGGTTACCGTGGCGATGCCGCCGACCGCCAGCCGCCCGCACCCTGCCGACCTGCTGCTGTGCGGTCATCGTTTCAGGGTCATCCAGGCCAGCCTGCAGGCAGCTGGCGCCAACGTGTACGACAAGGCTGGCCTGCTGATCATGGCCGGAACCAGGACGGCGGGTACGTCACGGCCGAGGGCGCGCAGGCACGTGTCGCTCCGGGCATGGCCCGCATACCCGGTTACATCAGGACCAGCGGCCGGTTGTGCGCTCAGCTTCCCGGGCGGTGCCTGCCGTTTCGCTGACTTCGCCGGGCAACTGCTGGTGTCCGTCGGAGCCGCCGGGACGGCGGGATTCCAGGTCCCGGTGAATCCAGGCAATTTCCTCTGCTATCACCGCGAGGGCCCCCGCGGCGGCAACAATCGCCCTGCGCAGCTCGTTCGCGCGTTCGACCTTGTGCTGCACGGTCTCCGCGCCCTGGGCACACCCGCTGGTCTTTGCCCATTCCCCGTGTTCGAGCTCGGCCACGAGGCGATCGGCGTGATCTGCGCTGGCCGACAGCAGATCCGTCGAATGCTGCAGGGTACGGGACAGGTGTCCTTGGTGGCCTTGCCTGGGCGTGCGGAGTTCTCGTGCGTCCTGCCGCATCTCGCGCTGGCGGGCGCCGCGTCCGGACTCGTCCCGAGTCGGTTCCTGCGTTGACGCGCGCCCGCCGCGGGCCTGCCGGACAGCGTCCAGGTGATCTTTGACCTGGCCCAGCATCGGGCTCAGGTAGCGTGTCTCGGTACTGCGCCACCCGCACGAGCAGGCGGCAAAATAGTCCTCATCGCCGGTCAGGCGACGCCAGCCATCCCAGCGATGCCCCGCCACCTGGCTCTGCAGCAAGGCGAGCTCGTCTTGTGTCGGTTCGTACGGTTCCCTCAGCGGGTCAGGCCAGTCCTCGCACCGGTGCCCGTAAGCAAGCTCCCATTGGCGCCTGGTCCTGGCGGCCTGCCCCTGTAGGTCCCTGGCCTTGTCGTTGTTCACGGGACTCATCCCCTAGCCAGCGCGGTCGGAAGCTGCGGCCCTCAGGACAGTGGGTCTTCCGATCGGCCGTGTTTACTTACGTCGCTGTACGCAGCTTGCGACGCTACGCGGGGTGCGCAGCGGCGGTAAGGGTCTTTGGTCACATCCGCTGGAGGCGATCGCGACTCGGCCCGATCGCGGCGGCTGACCGGTATTAGCGGCCGGGTTCTGGTGGCCGCTAACGCCTTGCCGTGGCTGGAGTAGATATCTCGCTCTGGATCCTTGCTCACCAGCGCCATGGTCTTGATCGCAGGGCTGCGCCCGCCTGAGCGTGCCAATCCCGCATCGCACCCCCGGCCGGGCGGCGCTCGACCGGTTGGCCTGGCCTCGCCGGATCCGCGGAAACCGGGTCTCAGTCGTGGTGCGGCGGCCGGACGATGACGACCGGGCACGGGGCGTGCTGGGCCACCTGGCCGGCGACCGACCCCATCGATAGCCGGGAGAAGCCGCCCGCGCCGCGTGAGCCCAGCACGATCATGTCAGCGCCCTCGCCCGCCTTGATGAGTTCCCCGGCCGGGATGCCGTTGATCCCGCTGATCGTGACCGACTCCGGCCGGGAGCTGCCCAGAGCGGCCAGCACCTTCTCGGTTTCCGCCTTGGCTGCTGCCTCGGCCTCCGCGGTCAGGTCCAGGTCGCCGGGGTAGCTGGAGACAAAGCCGAGGTTGTCCCGGACGGCCTGGTGCACGGTGAGCACGGTGACCGGTACGTGACGGAGCGCCGCCTCCTTAAAGGCCCATTCCAGGGCCCGCTGAGAATGACCGGAACCGTCAATTCCCACGATTATTCCAGACATTGCGATCCTCCTTCTGCCGATGACCGCTCCGGCCGCCAGTGGCGTTCACAGGCGATCCGCGGCGGCTGGCCACCGGTAACTGCTATCTCGGCGAGCCGGCTGACCGGCCCATGTCGCCGCCAGCAGCAGCGAGCCCGGCCGCTGTCTCGCCACGATTCACGCTAGCGGCACAGGTCGCTCACGGGCAGAGGCGAAGGACCCAATGGCGCCGGTCGCAGGTCCCCGCAATCCCTCCGGGGACAAGCCCGGACCTGTCGGCCCTGGGCCTGATGACAAAAGACCCTGCCCGGCCCCGACGCAGGCCGGCATGCTGCATGCATGAATGTATCAGCGGACCCATCGTCAGCCGCCAACGGCACCACGAAGCTTACCGAGCGTGTTCGCCGACTTGAGGACCAGCTGACGGCACTCACCGAGGCAGTCGAGGTGCTCACACGGGGCCTTGAGAGCAGCCCCATGGCCGAGCCTCCGAACCATCACATCGAGGAGGCAGCCCGGCGAGCGCATGAGCTGCTGCTTCTCGCGAAAGCGACGCCTCCGGACACTGGACCTGGCGTGATCGATAGGAGCGTCTGATCAGCCCCGGGCAGCGCTGGCGCTGCTGTCGGCCGGGGGCCCCGCCTTGGCCTTCCCAGGCCATGGTCCCGGGGCGCCGGTGACCTCCGACCCTGGTCATCTCCGGGCACTGGCCGCACGGTGGCGTGACGTCGCAGTCGACAACCCGACGGCAACAGCAACCAAGGAGGTGATTCTCATGATCGAGGTCACCGCTGCGGCGCTGGCCGCTCATCCGTTCCTGCGCGGCATGTCCGATGACCACCTGACCGTGCTCGCCGACGCTGCCTCGGACGTCTCCTTCCCGGCTAGGCACCGGCTCTTTGAGGATGACCACAGCGCTATCGGTTCTGGCTGATCCAGTCCGGCCACGTGATCCTGGACCTGCATGTTCCCGGGCGGGGCCGGGTGAACATCGAAACTATCGGGATGGGAGAGCTGCTCGGCTGGTCGTGGCTGTTCCCGCCGTACAAGTGGGCATTCGGCGCCGTGGCCGCCAGCCCTATCGAGGCCTTCGAATTCGACGCGCGCGCGGTACGGTCACGCTGCGCCGCCGACCCCGTGCTCGGGTACGAGGTCACGCGGCGGGTCGCGCGCGTCCTCTCCAAGCGGCTGCAATCCACAAGGGGGCAGGCTGATCACCGCCTCCATCCAGCCTGCGGGCATGCGCTGAGCCTCCCCGCGGCCAGAGCGGTACTGCCGCTGCACATCGAGGCCGAGCGCCGCGAGGAGGAAAAGCGGGAGGAGATGGGTTACCTGCGCCGGGAGGTGCGTTACGGGTCGTTCTCCCGGTCGCTGCCGCTGCCGGAGGGCGTGACGGAGGCCGACATCACCGCGTCCTGCAAGGACGGGGTCCTGGAGATCCGCATCCCGGAGCCGAAACACGAAGAGGCCAACAAGATCGCCATCAGCGAATCCTGACTGAGCGGCCGCGCTGGCCTGCGCTGTTCCGCAACGATGCGGCGAGGCGCCGGCCAGCGCGGCGGCAGGACGGATCAGTGCTCGTGCTCGTGCTCGTACTTGAACGAGAGCTGCAGCTTGGTCCGGAAGGTGATTCCTCCGCCCTCGTCCAGGTGGATGTC
>Ga0335071_10008074_pt1 | contig 10816 bp, 7 predicted proteins | sample Lox_Sample_15_FD_206724 | JGI IMG/M metagenome (GOLD analysis project Ga0335071, IMG submission 206724) | Soil microbial communities from Loxahatchee National Wildlife Refuge, Florida, United States - Lox_Sample_1.5 | ecosystem: Environmental > Terrestrial > Soil > Wetlands | place: USA: Florida...
GCGGAATCGCTGCGCTTCAGGGCGGCGTCACTCAGCGTGGTGACGTTCGTCAGCCCTTGCAAGGCGCTGCCGGCCATCTGGCCGGTGACAGATTCAGCCGTATCGCCCGGCTGCAGGGCAGACACGAACAGCTCGGATTGGACGCTCTGGTCAGGGCTGAGAAAGACGACCAGCGCCTGATCGCCCTGGCTGGGGGGCCGGGTGGTCCAGCCGGCGGGGTAATGGACGGTGATGCCGTTTTCCGGGCTGACATAGCTGGAGGCTTGCCCGGCGGAAAGGAAAGGATTGGCAAGCCCCGAAACCTGGCAGGCCAGCAGGGGCAGCGCCATGACCAGCAAGAGGCAGAGGAATTTCCGCGTCGGTCTCATTTTCGGCTCCTGTTTTGGGCGCGCACAATAAGGAAGATGATCAGGCCGACCAGCAGCACGGCAACCACCAGGCAGGCCAGGGCCGCGGCCAACACCCTGGTGATAATGCCTGTGCTAAGCCCGGGCAGCCCGGCTGACGGCGTGGGACCGGCGGTGGGAAGCGGCGAGGGCGTCGCGCCGGCCGGGGCGGTCTCGGCCTGGGCCTGGGTGACAGGCGGGCTGGGCATGGCGGCCGTGGCCGCCAGCGGAGCGGCGCTGATCGGCACATAGGTTGGGATGACGGTCGGCGTGGGGACGGGGGTCGGCTGGGATGGCCCGGACAGTATTTTGGCGCCGATGGAGTTGCGCCAGGCGTTTTCCAGCCCTTCCGTATTCAGCCCATACACCGCCAGCAGGGCCTGGTCGATGGTCTGGCCATTTTTCAAGTCCAGTAACAAGGCAGTCATTTTATCCCGGCCATAGGTGGTCCGCATGAAATCGACCACGCTGTAGGCCACGGTGTAGGAGAGCTGGGCGCGCGTGCCTTCCGCCGAAAACTGCCCGGTCAGCGAGCGCAGGGATGGCAACTGGTTGGCCGCCTTGGCCTGGTCGAACTGGGCTTGCTCGGCCGGCTCGACGCCACCCTGCCCGTACATTGCCAGCCCCTCGTTCAGCCAGGTGGGGATGAAGCCGAGACAGGAGAAAGTCAGGTGGCCTACCAGGACATGGGTCAATTCGTGGGCTTCGGTGCTCTTGCCCCAATCCAACTGGTCGGTCGGGATGCCGATGATGACGATGTTGTTCTCGGGGAAGGCCTGCCCGCCCACCCAGGTCGGTGAAAAAAGGATGGCATTCTGCAGGTCGGTGGAATCGGCATAAATATAGATATCCACCGGGCTGTCCGTGCTGACGCCGACATCCTGCGAAAGCCGTACCAGCGCCTGTGTGGCGGCGTCATGCAACTGCTGGCCGAAGGATGAATCTCGATCGTAGTAATGCAGGTTGATGTTCCCGCCGTTGATGGCCTGCCAGGCGTGCGTATTATCGATCCAAAGCACGGTCTTGGTTGGGCTGGTGAACTGGGTCCCATCGGATGCGGTCACCAGCCAGTGCCACCAGACGGTGGAGCCCGGCGGCAGTGTGCCGGATTCGAGCATCTGCCAGGTCCAATTTACTTTTACGTCCGTGCCGGCGGTAACCTGCGGGAAGGCCCTGGCGTCCACCGTGCCGCAGGTCAACTGCTTCACGCCGTATTCGAGCACCACGGCAGTGATATTGGTTGTACCCTGGAACTCGGCGCTGAAGAGCAGGCTGTCCGGGAAAGACGGGCTGGCCGCGTCGCTGACGATCTGGATGCTGGCGGCGGCGGCAGCCGGTGTGACCAGGCTGGCCGTTAGCAGGAGCAGGAGAATGAAGATGAAAATGCGGGATCTTGGCATGGTGACCCATCCTATGGAATGCGAGTGGGAGGAAGTATACTATTTTTGTCTGGATTGGGGGCGGGGTTCTAATGTGGGATTCATGTTTGGGGAGGAAAGCAGAGAGAAGAGAGCAGGGCCGGTGGAGTTGTTCATGACTGAATGGTGGACGCTAATGGCTGAGCGCGAATTTAGGTCACTTTTTCCGCATTTTCCGCGGAACGAATGGGGGGATTGGCGATTGAGGATTGGTGATTGAGGATTGTAGATTGAGGATTGGGAAGGAGGCCGCGGGGGAATTTTGTGCACTTTTTTCTGAGAGGTTGAAAAACGAATGGTGTGGGCGGGGAGGAGGAAGGAGGAGCAGGGATTGAGAAAGGGCGGAGGTTTGCATGAGGAAGATCCTTTTCAGGAGCGATTCATAACCAGGTATTGCGTCTTACAACGTTTAACACGAAGGCCACAACGGTTCACGAAGGAAAGATACACAAAGAACTTTTTATCATAGCTTTGGGGCCCTTCGTAACCGGTGTGTTTATTTTTTGCCTCGACCGTTTTTTAACGGGATTCTTTTCACCACGACGGACACAAAGAGCACAAAGGCTTTAAACGGCGTTCATCAACGTGCTTTTCCTGCATGTCCGTGGTGTCCTTGTGGTTAGATCGTATTTTTCCCGTTGATTACGGGAGAGTTTTTTTCTGCTCCGGCTCAAATGGAGCATTGCCGAGGTAAATATGTAACTAAAAAAGAACTTATGTTCTATTTTGTCTAGTATATCCCTTTGGCCAGGAGGCGTCAAGGAAAAAACCGACAGGCAATGACGAGGAATAGCAATATTTATCACCCCACCAGTACGCGCCAGATCATGCCCGATCTTTCCACTACCAAGTGGTACTTCTTTGGGAAGTCGACATGACCTTTGGAGATGATTTCGACAATATTGAAGTCTCGCAGGCCAGATAATAATGTTGTCAATCAAATCCGGAAAGGCGGCTTCATGAACACTCTGTTCAATCAACGATACTCTGTTAAGAATCACTTGAGATGGATAACTCGATGTAAAGATCGGTTTGGGTCACTGATCGATTAAAGGTCTGCCATTCCGCATCCGTCAAAGTGCCTGCATCCTGGCGATTGGGAACACCATTATCAATCCGTATCACTCGACCTTTGGTCTTTTCCTCGAGACGAGTATACAGACCAGGGAAGGGCATGTTCCAGCCTTTCTTAACCGCCATATTATGGTCTACCGGGATCATCGCCACCAAGTCATCCCGCACCATCAATTCCAGACCCTGGGCGCGCATGGTGGCATTGTGACTCCCATGATGGCCCACCTTATAGAACGCAGTACGCGCAAGCAGATCGGGGGCAGTGACCTTCAGAGCAGGCTTGCCTGGATCGTTCAGGGTCCAGGTAAGGTTGTCCCAGGATAGCCAGTTGCCTACCTGAGCGTCGGCAGCGAAAAGCAACACTTTTCCGCTACCGGCATCGCCCAGTTCGATTGCCAACACCAGGCTGGTGTTGTTGGTGTCACTATCCAAGTTAAGTGCTAGCTGACCGGTCACATTAAGCCAGTCGTTATCGATACGCCGCCAGTCTTCGTCATCCCTTCCAAAACCGTAATGCTGGCGGAAAAAATCATCGTGCTGCGAATCTCGAGCCTCCACAGGCGTAATCCGATATAAGCTATCGAAGGGAAAGACGAGTTCTTTGATCTGTGCATATCTTGAATCTTCCCCCGGTGGGATAACGGCGGCGAATAAAGCGTCTTCGGCTCCTGTGGGGGCCACCCCGTAGGTCTCTTTACCTTGCTGGGTTGGATTGATGAGCTTCATCATTTTCATATCTTCTGGCGGACCGAAAACGTAAACCCGTACGCCATCCACGCCATCCAAAGAGTGTGGCTCGTCTTTGCTAGGATAGCAATAGTGTACCTTGGCATCATGACGGGAGGCCAGATAGTGCATGGCGTCTTGCGTGGTGGTAGCACCAGGGGTTGCTGTTAGCCCCATGTTTGTACTCAAGGCTGCTGGATTCTCACCAAAGAAGCCCAGTACGTTCTGTATGCTTTCCTTATCCTCCCTGGCGAGGCTGGGACCGTTCATCTGGGCGACGGCAGCGCGCAGCGCGGTCAGCTTTGCAGACCGGTCGTTACTAAGGTTCCGGGCAGTTGCGTTGTCAGGATCTTCGGTCCAGGCCAGACATTGTCAACGGTGAATTTGTTGTCAAAAACATCCCTGGCCTGGTTGAAGCCCGACAAATGATCCCAGTGCTCATGCGTACCTATCAGCAGGTCGAGATGGCCATTCGTAACGGTACAAATATCATTAACAGCATCGATCAACTTGGTGGGGTCTGAGCCGGTGATCACACCACAGTCGATTAACATGTGGAAATCCGGTGAGGATTGGTTATTCGAGCGGGGAAAGCTTAGCAAGAAGCAGTCGCCTAACCCCTGGCGGTACATACGGATGCGGACGGATGGCGAAGACATATGGATCTCCTTCAGACAAGCAGATTAATCAAGACTCGCGATGCAGAAGAGCAAATGGTTCCTGGATGGGACGGCCGCGGGTTAAGGGGGAGAAATACGTGTCGCGCAGTGAGCCACTGTTGCTCTCATTGATAAACTCTCTTTGCTTTAACATGCGTTCGTCGCCTTCGGAATAAATCGGCTTGACGATCAGATAGCGCAGGTCCTGGCTGTCCAGGTCCAGGATAAGCGTGCAGCCACCGCGGAAGGGGAAAGTCTGCCCTTCGGGAAGAGCCGGATCAATTGGGATGAAGCGCTGCTGGGTAATTGAAATGATCAACTGGTTCAGCAGGTCACCATCCGGGCCGACTCGTTGAGCAGCATGCAGAGAGTGAACTTCGAAGAGGGGATTCCCCGCTTTGTCCATCTTAAAGCCCTGGATCTTTGGATCAGCTCGAAGCACAAGGCCAGTGAGTTGTTCAAAAGTGGATTTGTCTTTGAGCTGGAAGTTGATAAAGTTGTGCATTTCCGCCCGCCATTTTCCCATTACTTCAAAATACTGCTGGCGGGATGAAAGGTAACGTGAGCGGTCGAGTACATTGCTTATACTGGATACGATTTGCTTGAAACTCCGGTTTTCATCTTCACGAATAGCGGGCCAACACAGGCTCTCGACGGACAGATTGCGTACATCTGTGGGGTAGATGCCGCGTCTACGGAAGGCCTCGATCATGGCCACCCGGTAACCGCGATCATCATTGGGGACCATGTCTGTGTCGCCGGTGATAAGAGCACGCAGGTAATCACCGTAAGTCATATCGACTGGAGGACAATAATCAAGTGCACGGATGAGCATGAGCAGCACATGTTGGGCGGCTTTGGCGGCTTCATCCGCCAGGCGGTTAACCAAGTCGGGGTGCAGAGCGCCGGATGGCAGGACACCTGTTCCGCTGCTCGCGATGCGTAATAGATCGGCTACGCGGATATTGTAAATTGAAATAAAGGCTTCAAAAACGGCAGCGACAAGAATGGAGCCTCGAGCGTGTGGTTCGGTGATGGTCTGGTAATCGCGTGGATCCGGCACCTGAGGTTCCCATTTACCCGTCTCTGGATTTACCTGGCCGATGGCATCGCGTAAGGCGCCATAGTTACCGATTGCTACGCCAAACTCCTGGGCAAGCTGACTCAACAAGTTCTGGCTGGTCAGGTCACCGCGGGTTTGGGCGATCTGATTCCGCAGAACGTCGGAGAAGCTGAAATGCTGTAGCAGTGCTACCAGGTCTGCAAAAGCCTCGTGAAAAGCCAATGTATCCGGGTTGGTGAGCTCGATGAAACGACGGTGTATTCCATCCAAAAGTGCATGGGTCGTTTCGTGTGCGACGATGTCATGCGAGAGACAGGCAAAAACCATGCCACCAGCCATATGCGTTCCAGGCTGCTGAGGCGTGGATGGGAAATAACCAAACAGCAAGGCTTTTTTAGTGGGACTATAATAGGCGTTTGCTTCACGCATGGCATGCGGGTAGATTCGTAAACGTGGTACAAAGCATTCTTTTTCCTGTGGCGTGTTTTTCCCAATAGTATGCGACCGCCACACGGCTTTCCTGCCAAGAGCTTTCTCGAAGTTACGAATCGTAGTCATGGCGACTGCATAGACCATCTGCTGGTGAAACTTGGGGTTAGCTTCCGAAGGGGCTAAACCATCCTGGGCAATTAAATTAGGGGCATTCAGGTCGACAGGCTCATAAAAGCAGCGGCTGGCGGGGTCAAAGTCGACCACCTCCAGATATTCACCAACCGGACCTTTTTGCAATTCAGCTTCCCATGGAACCCGGTAGACAATTTCGCTAATTCCCAACGTATCCAGGCGAATGGAAAGGCTTGGATCAAAGGAATACCCGCGCAATCGGCGAACCAGAGGGGCCGGGATGGGTGTAGTGTATGGGTGAGATGCGGGCGTTTTATTTTGTAAATCGGGTTGTTCAAGTTGAGCGGTCATTCTCCATCCTTTTCCTACAAAAGAACGAGTTTTTTTCTTTCCTGGTGCGGCCAGGAGGATATGAATACCATTTTGTGTCCCCGTGACTTGGCGGGTAGTAACCTCTGCTTTTCACACCAAAAACAGGAGAACCTTTTTTTATCATGAATTTCCCTTTGCCGGATTGGCAGGTTAGTCTTACCTGGGAGGCAAACGGTCAACCAAGAGGAAATAGAAAAGCATGTGAAATAAAGACAAACTTGATTTCCATGACAACGATGTTTCCCCCATTATCTTCAAAGTGTAAATAGACGCATTCACTTCCGACCAGATTCTAATGTCCGCCTTCTTTCAGATCCTTTCCAACCCGGTCAGGTTGATGAATAAGGTATGGGTGAAGATGCTTGCTCATGTCCATTCATTCGTTTTTACGGAACAGCAGGATTGATCAACCCTTCTAAAGCGCAATTCCAATCCTCGATGATGGAAATGCGCTGTCTTGTATGAACATTGATTAATTTATTCCGAGGGAGGCTGCAAACCCGGCTTCAAAAAAACCAATCAGATTAACAAATATCGATTTTCATAAGGTATTTGTAAGATAAACTCCAACTAAAACGGGGTAGGAATTGCCTCTAATTCAATCAGTTAATGGTTTGGAACTCTGTATACTACTATTTTAGTTCTCGGTGTTAGGTCCGTACAACAAATGGTGTACAACTACTGCGCTCAGAAGTCCGCTGCTAGGCTTGAATTGTAGAAATCTTTCCCAAGCCCGTTTGAAATGGATGTGGCGTAAGCCCCAGCATGCTGACATATGAAATAAAAATATGAATTAAACATTGACAATGTCAGGTATCTGCGATATATTATTGGTATCGATTTAGCGATTATGTTGGAGTAAGTTACTATGCCTGATGCAGACAAATTTGGGAAACTATCACGTCGGTGGTCAAGAATGGCCAAAAAGGTTTACGAAGGCCATTTTGACAGCGCCTCTTTGGCAGATGATGCCATGAATCCCCTGCGGAAAGATATAGAGAACTACGGACCCGCTGTGTTATCTTTTCTAAAAGAGGCTTCTTTCCAACTGAAAGATCTTCAAAGAAATCCTTTGTTTCTCCGCAATCATGATTGGAATGAAGAGGATCGTTTTATTCACAATTTGGCTTCTTCTTATAACTGGAGGTATCGGCCAAACATACAAGGAATGAACATAGCCATTTCGGCCTATAAAAGCCTAGTGTGCAGCTTCAGAAATGGAGAATTCATAGTAAAGGATTTACATGAAGCATTACTACATTACTTTGTTCGGGAGATATACGACAGTAATTTTGCTGCCAAAGTAATTCTATTTGCGGAAAATAATCCGGATATGGATTTGAATGCAATTAACCAGAAACTCAATGAAATGAGCATTTTTATTGACGATAATATCAATGCTATTGTGTCTCAGATAGTGCGTAAAGGGAGAATGGGACGTGCACGACGTATCCATTCTGTTCCTCCAAAGGCAATCTCAATTAATGATGATGTGCTTAGTCTTGGAAGCAATAAATGAAAGCCCATGAGTTTGATTACACTTTTTCGTTTGAGCCAATCCAAAACCAGAGCACTCAGGTAACCCTGTTTACCCATCTGAAAGATAAACGCGATCTATTCACTGTCTCGATCAATGACAGAGCTTTATCAATTAACGGGCTTTCTACTGTCCCATCTCTTAGCGCCGACTTACTTGACCTCTCCATAGCAATCCATGCTGTCGACAGGCTAATCAAGAGACGAACTGAAACGCCTCTCGGTTTTCGAATTGAGCTTCCAGTTAGAAATTATGAGGTTTTCACCAGAAGTGATGTTTATGATCTGCTGACCGAGATTCTTGAATGGTATACCGGTGACTGTTGGCATTTTGAATTTTCAAAACGAGAAGCATTAAGACGTGAAATAGAAATTCAATCCCAGTTGCCCTGGATTAATCTTCCAAAGGAGATTGAGGTTGCACTTTGGAGTGGTGGTCTAGATTCTTTATCAGGCTTATACACTCAATTGCTTAATAATCCAGAAAATCATCATTTTCTTATTGGCACTGGCAGCAATTCCAGTGTTCATAAAAAGCAAAAGAAAATTGCGGATTTAATAGAACAGACCTTTCCAAATCGAACCTTCTTAATACAGGTTCCCTACCATTGGCAGAACACTCCTTCGCGTCAAAAGAACTTTAACCAACGGTCAAGAGGACTTGTTTTTATATTGATTGGCGCTGCCAGTGCATACCATTTAGGCTGTCATTCGCTATTCATTTATGAGAATGGGATAGGAGCAATCAATCTACCATACACAAAAGCTCAGGTTGGATTGGACCAGGCAAAATCAGTTCATCCTCTTTCTTTATTACATGTCAGCGAGTTTCTTTCCAGAGTCCTCAACAGTCATTTTCAAGTTAATAACCCTTTTTGGCTCTGGACCAAAGCGCAAATGGTAGAAAGCATGGTCAAGACCAACGGATACGACTTAATTTCCCTGTCTTCTTCGTGCGACAGAGTTCATAGATTGGATAAAGGTATTACCCAATGTGGAGTCTGCACTTCCTGCTTACTTCGACGACAATCATTAAGTGCCTTGGGAGTCAATGATCTAACGGATTACGACGATAAGCGTATCGATAAAAACAATCCGCCCATACGCGCTATGCAATATCAAGTAAACAGAATTCGGAATTTGTTACTACAACCGGATCCATGGGTGAGTCTGTCGAGAGATTATCATGAACTAGATGAAATTGTGGATCAGATTTCACTACAAACTAAACAAGAAGCTGCTCAATTGAGAATTCGGATTATTAAGCTATATTCGAACTATGTGGATGAATGGCAATTATTTGAAGAGAATATTGAAAGAATGCAACAAGCATCGTAGACACAAATGCACCATCATGGATACTTTATATTTTAAAATTAGGAAGGACGGTTCAGGATGGATGAAAACATTCTTGAAAAACTTGATTTGCATCAATTAGGGAGAGAATTACAGCAAGCCCGAACGAAAAGAGGCTTAACTCAAGCCGACGCTGCTCAAATCCTTAACATCGCTCGTACTACGATAACTGCTATCGAAAAAGGGGAGCGGCGAATCAAACCTGATGAATTAATTAAATTGGCTCGAGCTTATGGACGACCAGTAAATGATTTTACTAGGCCACGCCCATCCATTGAACCATTTCAAGTTCAATTTCGTGGACCCTATCTACGAATTATGGATGATAACGAAGAAATTAAGAAATATATTGACGAATTGGAAGACCTATCCAGAGATTATTTGGAACTTGAACAAATAACGAACTCTCCATTAGTAAAGAAATATCCAAATGAATATACGATCAAAGGGCTTCGGGTTGATCAGGCAGCTGAGGATGTGGCCAACCAGGAGAGAAAACGTCTCGGTTTGGGTGATGGCCCCATTCCACTCCTTAGAGACATATTGGAACAGGATGTCGGTCTCCGCATTTTTTATTTGCCTATCCAACCATCAAAATATTCTGCAATGTATTTATATGACCACGATTTGGGAGGTTGTATTGGGGTAAATCGCCTGCATCCAGAGGAGCGACGAAGATGGTCTCTTGCTCACGATTATGGACATTTCCTAGCACATAGATATAATCCAACGATGTTTATTATCAACAATTATCAACGGATACCTCAGAATGAGCAGTTCGCTGATTGTTTTGCTGCTTGTTTCCTGATGCCAGCCAGTGGATTGACGATGCGTTTCAACGATATTCGCAAGACCAAAGAAAAGATTGTCGTGGCAGATTTATGCATGCTGGCGCATTTCTATGGTGTGTCCGTGGAGGCTTTGACGGTTCGGTTAGAGGACTTGAAACTGATTCCCACTGGTATCTGGGAAAGACTGCAGCAAGGGAACTTCAAAGTTCGTGAAGCGCAAGCTCAACTGGGTCTGGGTGAAATACAATGTGAAGACAGTAAATTGCCAATTCGATATCTAAATCTAGCAGTAATTGCATTTGGTCAAGGCCTGATCACTGAAGGTCAACTCTCTCATTACTTGCGAGTAGACAGACTTGAAGCACGTAACATAGTAGAGAGCCTTCGGAGGCATATTAGTCAAGAATCTGGATCAAGCACAGAAATTGAATTTAATCTGACGGAATCAATTAATGGTTAGGATTGAATTATGCAAATCACTGAAGCCTTTTCGCATGATTGCATAATTCTGGATGCGTGTTGCATTATCAATCTCTTTGCCTCACAGCAGATGAGAGCTATTTTGGAATCAATTCCAAGGAGTTTCTCTGTGGCTGCATATGTGAAAGATCACGAAGCGCTTAAGATATATACTGGACCCATCGACAATGTACAAGCAACAACGGAATTGATCGACCTACAACCTTTTATCGAAAAAAATCTCTTAGTTTTAGCCGATATCGAAACCGAGGAAGAAACTACCACATACATCAATTTTTCGGAAAGGCTAGATGATGGAGAAGCTATTACAGGAGCTATTGCAGTAAATCGAAATTGGGCGATTGCAACAGACGATATTGCATCGCTGAAATTATTTCAAAGCTACATCCCC
>Ga0335071_10008075_pt1 | contig 10815 bp, 12 predicted proteins | sample Lox_Sample_15_FD_206724 | JGI IMG/M metagenome (GOLD analysis project Ga0335071, IMG submission 206724) | Soil microbial communities from Loxahatchee National Wildlife Refuge, Florida, United States - Lox_Sample_1.5 | ecosystem: Environmental > Terrestrial > Soil > Wetlands | place: USA...
GTACCTGAAGATGAGCTGCCTCACGACCCCGTTTCCCTCCCAGCCGCCCAGGGAGAGGAAGGTGGTCGTGGTCACGACGTCGGCCATGGAGATGATGAAAAAGAGTACGAAGAGGAACACCATGTGCTGGTTCGCCGCGCCCGTTTGGTCCGGCTTGATGAACTCACGGAGGATCGCCACCCCGGGCATCGACTTCCTGCTTCGGGCCTCTTCCATGTCCTTCCCCGGACCTCCCGGGTGACGGGTGGACCTGAAATAGGATTCGGGCGTTTTCAGCTTTTGTCACAATTTTTGAGGGCCGGGCGCGGGTTCAAATAGGAGCATCGGGAGTCAGGCATGGGACTTTCCATGAAAAAGGTGCCGGCCCTGATCATCGCCCTCATCATCTACCTCGTGATCCTCCTCCTCCTCATCATCCCCCAGCAGGGCGGCCTCGTCTCCTCGACCGAGGGGCACGTGTCGGCCGTCGCGAACGCGTCGTACCAGGAGACCCTGCCCATCCAGCTCGTTGACCTCGGCTCCCAGGGGAGGTCGATCTTCATCGCCTTCGTGATGATCCTGCACATCCTCCTTGCAAACCTTTACCTGGGGGGTTCCTGGGTGGCGGTGGCGACGGAGAGCATCCATCTCAGGAACCGGAAGCCGAGGCTGCGCCGGCTGGCCCGCTCGGTCACCCTCTTCAACGTCATCCTCTTCTCGGTGGGCGCGACCTTCGCGGTCGCCGGGATGCTCTTCTTCATCTCCCTGTACCCGGTATTTGCATCCGAGGCCTTCCACATCTACTGGTGGCCCCTCTTTCTCGAGGCACTCGCCTTCGGCGCCGAGGTATTCTTCCTGTACGGCTACTGGTTCTCGTGGGATAAGATCGGCAACCGGTGGCACCAGTTCCTCGGGTACGGGTTCGCGGTCTCGGTCTTCATCCAGACCTTCCTGATCAATACCCTCGCCGCGGGCATGCTCTCGCCCGGGTCGGACCAGATCAGCTGGGGGAGCACCGGGCTCCTCACCATGGCACCTGCGACCATCCTCGCCTGGTGGTTCAACGCGACCCTCTGGGTGCTCACGTTCCACCGGCTGGCCGCCTCCGTGTCCTTCTTCGGGTTCCTCCTCGCCATGCTTGGCATGTTCCACTACCTGGACCGGAAGGACGATGCCTCCCGGACGTACTGGGACCTGGTCGGCTCGTACGGGCTCAGCTGGGGGCTCCTCGGGCTCATCGCCCAGCCCCTCATCGGGATTATCTACATGTACACCATCTTCAGGAACCAGGTCGCGAGCTTCGCCTCCATCATGCTCGGCGGGCGGGCGTGGGAGATGCTCCTCATGGTAGCCCTCCTCTCGGCCCTCTTCCTCTCGGTCCTCATCTACCTCTATGACCGGAAGGAGAAGGTCATCAGGCTCCCGGGGAACGAGCGGCTCCACACCCTCTTCCTGGTCTTTCTCGGGGTCGCCTCTGCCTGCGGGTTCATCCTCGTCCAGCCCGCCATCACCGCCCTCGGCGTGAACCCCCTCGGGTACATGAGCTACAAGCTCGTCGCCCTCTTCATCCTCATCGTCATCGGGGCCATCGTGCTCGGCATCGACATCCTCATGCTCCGGGTGCCGGAGATGGTGGAGTGGGGAAAACTCTCGCCAACCTCCCGCCAGGCGGGCATCCTCGCGGGCCTCATCGGGATCTCCATCGTGGCCGTGATGGGCTTCGTCCGGGAGTCGGCCCGTTCCCCCTGGCTGATCAACGGGATCATCCCCGTGCCCGGCATGCAGGACTATCCCACGCCCATCGGTGCCTACCAGATCTTCGTTGTCTGGGGCATCCTCATCACCCTCGTGGTCGTGATCTTCTGGTTCACCTCGAAGGTCACCGCCGAGCATCCCGAGCAGGCGGAGGCGGTGTGACATGGACATGACCGGGCCTGCCACGGAGGGCGGCGGGGGATCCATCATCCGGGAGATGCTCCTCTGGGAGAAGGCCGTCTGGATCGCCATTGCCATCTTCCTGCTCATCGTCCTCGCGGTCTTCTGGCTCCTCGGCTGGAGCCAGCTTCCCTTCCCGGTGTAGGTGGCCATGTTTAGGCGTTAGCGGTCGCGGTGGACAACTCGGCGGATGCCTGCCATGCAGAGGCAGGGGCAGTCGCCCTGGCCCGGGCCACCCAAGGCGCGGAGATAACCGGCTACCATGTCTGCTCGGGGGTTTTCCACGGGCTCCGGTTCCAGGCCCTCGAAGGCCACCTCCCGGCGGAGTACCGGACCCCGGAGACCCTGGAGTACCAGCGACGGATCCACTCGGTCCTCATCGGCCGGGGCCTCAGGGCCCTCCTCGGCCAGCCGGGAGATCCCGTTCTCCTCGGCCTCCCGCTCGTCACCCTGTCGGCCCTCTACGGGCTCCTCGTCGCTGTCGCACGACGATACTGAAAAGACCGTGCAGCCAGAGATACCCCGGCCGCAGCAACGGGGAATTGCGACCGGACCCGGCAGGGGCGACCATAGCCATTGCCATCGTTCACGCGATCGTCGTGTACCTGACGTTCTTCTGAACCTGGAAAAAAAGGGAATGAGCCGGGAGGAAAACTCCACGTCAGGTCACCGTGATGGTGCCCTTCATGAACGCATGAATACCGCAGTGGTACGCATAGGTCCCCGGCTTCGTGAAGGTGAAGGTATAGGTCTGGCCCTGCTGCAGGGTGGCACTCTGGAAGATGGCGCCGGCCATGAACAACGGGGTCGCGTCGTTCACCACCTGGTGCGGCGCCGAGTCCTGGTTTGTCCAGGCTATCACTGTCCCCGCAGGGACCGTAACCGGGTCAGGGGTGAACGCGAAGTTCTGGATGTTGATCGAGACGAGTTGAGGTGACGTGGGCGTCGATGTGGTCGGGATGGTCGTCGTGGGCGGCACGGTCGTCACCGGCGGGGTTGTGACAATGGTGGTCGCGACGGTGGACGGGACCGAAGTGGGCGGGGCGGTGATAATAGGTGTCGCCTGGGTCGTTGCCGGGGGCGGCGTGTTCTGGGTTCCTGCGCAGCCGGCTGCGAGCAGGGCGAGGACGATGACTGCGCCTGTGGCGGCGTACCAGGCTTTCGGTATATGGGTGCTCATGTGTCTTGCCTCACGGGATGATCACCGGCCATGTATAAAACAGATCGGTTTCCGGGGACCGGTCAGGGAGAAGACCACCCCCGGTGGACACGGATGGTACCGGGTATGGGGACAGGCAGGTCCCGCCAAGATATTGAACCCGCAAAGAGCACCGGATAGGAGTGAACACCGAAACCGCGGGCGCGGCGCTTGCCTGCATCTGGATCCCGTTCTGGGTGTACTGGTTCATCACGGCAGCCCGTACCCGCTCCCCGGTCAAGCGCACGCAGCGCTTCCCGCCCCTGCTCCTCGTCACGTTTCTCATCATACTCGGCTGGGCGCTCTTTGCCGGCGCGGCGCCTCCGGGCCTCTTCGCGGAACGGGTCATCCCCGGGGGTGACGTAACCGGCGTGTCGGGCCTCGCGATCACCATCCTCGGTCTCTGCCTCGCGGTCTGGGCTCGGGTTCACCTCGGGAAAAACTGGAGCAGCCGGCCGACGATCCGGGAGGGCCACACGCTCGTCAGGACGGGGCCCTACCGGTTCGTGCGAAACCCGATTTACACGGGCCTCCTCGTGGCCTATACCGGGACCGCCATCGTCATCGGCGCTCTCTGGGCCATCGTCCTGATCCTGTTTCTTCTCGTGGCGTTCCTGGTGAGGATCCGGGAGGAAGAGAAGATCCTCCTCGGGGAATTCGGGGAGGAGTACGAAAAGTACCGCCGGGAGGTCAGGGCCCTCATCCCCTGCCTCCTCTAGGGCCTTACTTCTTCTGGGCCATCACCTGGACCTCGGCCGCGAGGGTCGCCTTCAGGCGTTCCATCGCCTCGTCCAGGCTGTTCGTCACCGTGATGGTGAACGAGTTGTCGGTCTTCGGGTCCTGGTAGGTGACGGTGAACTCGACCTGCCCGTCCTTTCCCTTCTTCGGCTCAACGATCAGCTTGACCATGGTAACCGGTGATCCGGTTGGGCTCTCCCCATCTTTTTCTTATTCCTTTGCTGCCGGGGCGCCAAGCCAGGCGCAGCCGGCGATCCCGGCGAGGTCCCGCGAGAGCGATACGAGGTCGGACCGGTCCAGGTCCCGGACCCTGTGCCTGCCGGTGACCCGCGCGAACTGCGCCATCTCCTCTGTCGAGACCCGGATGAAGTTACCGAGCCGCCCGATCCCCTTCCCGACGTCAAGCTGGTTCCCGAGCACCGGGTCCTGGGTCGTGACCCCGGTCGGGCACCGGCCGGTGTGGCAGATCCGGTACTGCTCGCAGTTCACCGCGATGAGCGCCGCAGTGCCGATATACACGGCTTCCGCCCCGAGCGCCAGGCACTTCGCGAAATCGGCCGGGGTGCGCAGCCCCCCGCCCCCGATGAGGGTGATCCGGTCGCGCAGCCCGAGCGACCTGAGCTTCCGGTCAGCCCTCGGGAGGGCGGCGACGAGGGGGATCCCCACGTTTTCCCTCACCGAGAGGTCGGTCGCCCCCGTTCCGCCGCCAAAGCCGTCGAGCGCGATAAAGTCCACCCCCGCACCCGCGAGGGTCGCGACATCTCCTTCGACATCACCGCACCCGATCTTCGCGCCGACGGGTGCGCCCCCGGAGACCGATTTCAGCCATGCCACCTTGCTGCGGATCTCCCCGGGGGTTGCCATGTCCGGGTGCCGGGCCGGGGAATACGCCGCCTCGCCATCCTGCAGCCCCCGGATCCGGGCTATCTCGGGTGTGATCTTCGCTGCCGGGAGGTAGCTCCCCTTCCCGGGGTACGCCCCCTGTCCGAACCGGATCTCGATCGCCGCGGCCTTCGACAGGATCTTCTCGGTGATCCCGAACCTCCCCGTCGAGTACTGGACCACGAGGTTCTTCCCGGCCGTCGTGATCTCCTCGTCGAGGATACCCCCTTCCCCGGAGTTGAACCCGAAGCCGAGCTGAGCCGATGCACCGGCGATGGCGAGTTTCAGGTTCCGGGAGACCGCCCCGAAGCTCATCCCCGACACGAGGATCGGGGTGGGGAGGGAGAGTGGGCGTTTCGCCCCCGGGCCGAGGATAATCCCGGTATCGACGGGTTCCTCGCGGTTGAGCGGGAACCGGTGCACCTGCGCCGGGACGAAGTGGAGGTCGTCGAGGGTGAACGGCATCGGTTTTTGGGACCCCATCGCGCCCGTGATGCCCTTACCGGTGTCCGCGATGATCTTGATCCCGATCATCGACCCGTAAGCGGCCTCGCTCTCGGCGGCATGCCGCTTGCGGACCGGGTGCCCTGCCCCCCCGACGGGCACCTTGTCGCAGAAATAGAGGGCCGTGAGATGGTAGTCCTCGTACACGCTGCAGCCCGGGCAGCTGCATCCGAGGGGCTTGACCTCGCAGCGGCTTGCGCCAGTGCTGCAGTACAGGATCTCTCCGGCGCAGGCACCGCCCGGGTAGCTGGGGCACCCGGGGCAGATGCACGACCCCCGGTTTTCAGGGGTATCGGGGACCTCCATGGTACCTTCTGCTTGGCCGCCCCTCTCATGAATCTATGGGGGAAGGACAGGGGAGAGGACGCCCCCGGCGGACGCCCCCGGGTGGAAGGGTGGTGCGGATGTTCAGCTCTCTGCCTCGGTCCCGACGGAAACGACCCCGACGGGGAAACCGGTCTCGTCGCAGATGGCCTGGTTCGTCCAGTTGACCCAGACGCGCTTCCCCGTCGCCGTGACATTCTCGTTCCGGTTCGAGAGAAACCGTCCCGGCGATACGGTGAGGTCCTGCATGAGCCGGTCGAGATCCCTCCCCGAGCTCTCGGTCGCGGGGACGATGGTCCCGACGGCGTTTTTCCCGAGGATCTCCCTCCTCGGGAATCCGAAGACCTCCTCGGCCCGCCGGTTGAAGAAGGTGATGTTCCCGTCACGGTCCATGGCGAGGATGATGCTCCCCGCGTTCTCGACGACCTTCCGGTAGGTCTCCTCGGACACCGCGAGCCGGCGGGTGTAGTGCCTCGCGAGGAGGAACACGACGAACGCGGCGACGACGAGGAAGACCCAGTCCTTCCAGAGGTAGAGGGTGGCATAGAGGACGGGATCGCGCACGAGCGACGGGAGGAGCCCTCCCGCGAGGAGTGTCCATATCGCCCCAAAGACGAGGAAGAGGATGGCCACCATGGCGGGGACCGGTTGCCGGCCCGCCGCAGGGCCGCGACGGGGAGTGCTCACTGCAATCACATGAAAACGTGTGCGGCCATCGTATAAAAGGGAACGGAACCAGGGGACGGCATCGCCGTTACCCTTCCTCCTCTCCCAGTGCCTCGGTGCTCCTCATCCGGTAGAGGTCGTCGGGGTCCATCTCCACGTACTCCGATTTCCCCGTCCGCATCACGATTTTCCCGACCCCGCTGTTCACGAGCATCTTCGAGCAGAGGAAACACGGCCAGATCTTCGTGAGGTCCTCGGTCTTCACGTCGTACCCCGCGAGGTAGAGGGTGCAGCCCCGGGCCTGCTTCCCCGCCTGGATGAGCGCGTTCATCTCGGCGTGCACGCTCCGGCACCGCTCGTAGTTCGAGCCCGAGGGGATGTGGTGGTCCTGCCGCCAGCACCGCTGGATCTCGGTGCAGTCCTTCTGCTTCCGGGGGGCGCCCGTGTACCCCGTGGAAACGATGGTATTGAACTCGTCCACGAGGATTGCCCCGAAGTTCCGCCGCAGGCATGTCCCCTGGTGGGCGCACCTGAGCGCGAGGTCGAGGAAATACTCGTGCCTGTTCGTCCGCATCTCACATCAACTTGCGTGGCCGGAATGATATGCATTGTGACCTGCGTCGGCAGGGTCCCCCCTGCCCCCTGCAGGCTTATTGTAGTGGGCAAGCTACCGGTAGTACTGGGGGAATACCACTGCAGAATGTTATCGAGGTACAGGGCCTCACGAGGACCTATGGTGACGTGACGGCCGTGAACAACGTTTCTCTCGCTGTCAGGAAGGGGGAGCTCTTCGGGCTCCTCGGGCCGAACGGGTCGGGAAAGACCACCATGATCAAGTGCCTCACCGGCCAGCTGAAGCCGACCGCGGGGGCAGTCCGGGTCATGGGGGTGGACGCGGTCGCGGAGCCGGTGAAGGTCCGGGGGCTCGTCGGGATCACCCCCGAGCAGGAGACCCCGCCCTCATTTCTCACCGCCGAGGAGTACCTGCATTTCGTGGGGCGCATCCGGAAGGTGACCGATATCGAGGCGCAGTGCGGCTTCTGGTTCGACTTCCTGGAGTTCGGGGACAAGCGGGACGTGCTCTGCAAGGACCTCTCGCGGGGCACCCGGCAGAAGCTCATGGTCGCGCAGGCCTTCCTCCATAAGCCCGGGCTCGTGCTCATCGACGAGCCTCTCATCAACCTCGACCCGATCATGCAGCGCCGGATCAAGGACTACCTCGTGGGCTACGTGAAGGGGGGAGGCACGGTCTTTGTCTCCACCCATATCCTCGAGATCGCGGAGGAGATCTGCACGCGGGTCGGGATCATCCACCGCGGGAACCTCGTCAGGGAAGGCGCGGTCGCGGAGCTGACGGGGCCGGCACGGGACCTCGAGGAGGCCTTCCTCGCTGCCATCGGCGGGAATGCCCATGCGTGACCTGTTGCGGAGATCCGGGCCAGGGATGTTCACGGCCATGATGAAGGAGGAGTGGCGGATCCACTCCACCATGTTCGGCTCGGCGGGCTTTGCCCTCTTCCCCCTCCTCCTCGTCTTCTTCGCCTCGGCGGCGGTCCTCCTCTGGCCGTTCTTTTCCGACGTGCTGCCCGCACGGACCGCGGTCGCGCTCGTCCACGGGGGATACCTGCTCGCCGGGATGAGTGTCGGGGGCTTCGGGCTCTTCGGCCGGGAGGTGATGAACCGGCGGTTCGGGCAGGCATCCTTCATCGCGTACTCATCGAGAAGCCTCCCGGTCTCCGAGCAGTCCATCCTCGCCGCCTTCCTCGTGAAGGATACCGTGTACTACCTGTTCTTCTGGGTCTTCCCCTTCGTTGCGGGTGTCGCCATTGCATCGCCGTGGATCGGCCTTCCCGCTGCTCTCGTCCTCCGCCTTTTGCTCACCCTCTCCCTCTCGTTCCTCCTCGGCCTCTCGGCGGTCTTTCTCCTGTCTACCGTCTATGTCCATTCTCCCCGTGCCCTCCTCGCCCTCTTCATCGTTGCGGCCGGCGCGGCCCTCGTTGGTGCCCGCCCGGTGGAAACGGGGATCGCCGGCCTCCTGCCCACGATCGGGCTCTACTACCACCCGACCCTGCCCCTGCTCGCACTGACCCTCCTCCTTATCCTCGTCCCCTGCGCCGTCTCGGTCCGGTTCATGAAGATCGAGTACCGGGAGGAGACGAGGAGGTTCCCGAGGACTCTTGACACTCTCGCGGCGAGGCTCTCATGGCTCCCTGACCCCCACCTCGTCGCAAAGGACGCACTCGACCTCTCCCGGAGCGAGGGCGGGGCAGGGAAGGTGGTCTTCTCCTTCCTCTTCCCCGTGATGTTCATCTGGATCGCCCTCTTCGTCCTCGGCAGGTTCATCCCGATGCTCTCGCCGGTCATGGCGTTTGCCATCCTCCTCGGGGTGGTCTCCTCGACCATCTACAACTGGGTCACCGAGTTCGACGTCTTCGCTTCCTATGCCTTCCTCCCGGTCGAGGTGGGCACCGTCATCCGGGGGAAGCTCGAGAGCTACGGGCTCCTGAACCTCGTCTCATTCGCGATCCTCGTGGCGGCGGGGCTCGGGAGCGGCCAGGCCGGTCTCCTCCTCCCCGCCCTCCTCACCTTCGGATCCCTCTCCTTCTACGCGGTCGCGGTCACCGTATACGTGGGGGGCCTGTCGCCGTCGGTGATGCTCTACAACGCAAAGGTCTACCTGCCCTACCTCGGGCTCATCACGCCTGTGCTCCTCTTCCTCCTCTTCGTCTCTCTCCCGAACCCCTGGTTCGCCCTCACGAGCCTCCTCCTCGTCCCGGCAGGGTGGTTCATCCTCCGGCGGGCGATCTCGCGGTGGAGCGCCATCGAGCAGCCGGGGTATTAGGCAGGCCCCGGCTCCTCCGCTTCCCCGACACCCCTTTTCAGGTTGTACGAAAGCCGCAGCGTGCTGTGGACCATATTTTCCAGGTCCTCCTGCGTGTACCTGTTCCGCTGGATCTGGCCCCAGTCCTTCGTCGTGTCCTCGTCGTTCTCACCTACCCACGAAGCGATGGCCGCCTCGGGGACGTGGAACCCGAGCCAGTTGAAGAAATTGAGCAGGTTCCCGGCGACGTGCTGGATCCCGTCCACGTGGCCGATGATGATGAGCCCGACGACCTTGTTCCTGATCATCCGGTTCCCGAACCAGGAGGACTGGTTCTCGATGGCGTTCATCCGCTCGACGAACTTCTGGACGAGGGCCGAGTGGTTGTTCCACCGGATGGGGGTCGCGAGGACCAGGATGTCGGTCCCGAGCACCGCGTCGTAGACCACCTGCATCTGGTCGTCGTCGTACCTGAGCGTGGACTGGCAGGGATAGGTACAGTACGAGGGGTCCTCGGAGTAGTTCCCCTCGCACTCGTAGATCTTCAGGTCCTGGAGCCGGATGAAGGTGGTCTCGCACCCGAACCCTTTGTACCGGTCCATCGCCCGGGTGAGGAGCCGCTCGGACTTCGAGATCCCGGGCACCTGCCGGCTCGACCCGGAGAGCCCGAGGACCTTCGTGCCCTTCACCTGCTCCGGCAGGGGTGGCCGGATGTCCCCCACGCCGAACTTGTGCCCCACGAGAGGTGCTGGCATGCGGAGTTATACCATTGCGGAATATAAGAAAATGCCCGTCAGGGGCGAGATCGGGCGTGCAGGCGAGGGCCGGGGCAACGTATTAATAGGAGGAAGATCAATGCCCATGCGATGCAGTTTCCTGTGTCTTCCCGACGGTCGCATCATGGCCGGGTAGGAGCGCATGGTAAGCGGCAGCTCTTCTTTACGTGCTGAGTGCCCGTCCAGGGTTATGCCGACGGGGGCGCGGTGCGGATTCGCAGGAGAATTTCGGGAGAACGGGTCTGTGGTATGAACGTGCTCATGGCGGAAAACGGGGGCCAGGCGGAGGCCGACCGGGGGGAGGGGATCTATTCCCTCATCGAATCGCTCGGGGAAAACAACGAGTACGCGGAACGTATCCGGGCGGCGGGGGAACTCGGGAGGAGCAGGGACCCGAGGGCCATCTCGCCGCTCGTCGGGTGCCTGAAGGACGTCGACCCGCGGGTGCGCAGGTGCTGCGCCGAGGCCCTCCTCGAGCTTGGCTCCATCAGGTCGGTGCAGGCCTTCATCGAACGACTCGAAGACCGTGGAGAGTCGGTCTTCACCCGCAAGGTGGCGGCCGATGCCCTCGCGAAGATCCGGAGCTACAGCGCCATCGAGTCGCTCGCCGCACGGCTCCTCGACCGGGGCGAGGCCGAGGTGATCCGGGTCCATGCCGCCGATGCGCTGGGGAGGACCGGGAGCCTCCGGGCCATCGATGCGCTGGAGAAGTGCGCCGACGATCCGAACCCGATCGTCAGGATCGAGTCAGGGAAGGCCCTGAAGCAGGTATTCGCCTTCGGTCCGGGAAGGTAGGGCTCCCTTCCCCCGCCTGCTCCCGCCTGTCCCTTTTCCCTCATGAGATACCGGTAGTGATTCCGGCCCGGTTCTCCCGGCGTCACCCCGTTGCATCCATGAGCATGCGGATCGCATCCTTTTCGGCGATGTCGTACCATTCCTCATACGCGTCTGCGACGGCAAAGGACGGCCCCGTCCTGACATTGAGGCAGATC
>Ga0335071_10008076_pt1 | contig 10815 bp, 10 predicted proteins | sample Lox_Sample_15_FD_206724 | JGI IMG/M metagenome (GOLD analysis project Ga0335071, IMG submission 206724) | Soil microbial communities from Loxahatchee National Wildlife Refuge, Florida, United States - Lox_Sample_1.5 | ecosystem: Environmental > Terrestrial > Soil > Wetlands | place: USA...
TCGATGCACGGGACCTCGGCGGCGGTCCGCAGGGCGTAGCTGTAGTGGGAGTACCCCCGCTGCGCTGCACACACTCCACGTCGACGCCGAGCTCGAGACTGCGGGCGCCCGGACGCCCCGGTCCGGGCGTGGTCGCTTGCACCGGCGTCACCGGGCTGATGGCATGCCCGTGTGGGCGGCGACCCCGATCGGCCGGCGACCCCAGCGGCACCGTCGGCGGGGTCGAGGCGGAGGGGTTCCAGGGCCGCCCTCGTCGGTGCCGTCGTCCTGGCACTGCTCTGGCTCGCCAACCAGCTGGGCGTCGCCGCCGGTGCGATCCCGGGCCGGCCCCTGCCCTGGCTGTGGCTGGCGGTGCCGCTGGCCGTGATCGGGCTCCGCGACCAGCGGCCGTGGCCCTGGCTGTCCCGGGCGTGCGACGCGGCGCGCCGGCTCTCACCGGCCCTGCTGGCGGTGGGGATCGTCGCCCTCGTGTCGCTCGTCTGGGCCCTCGCGCAGCGCGTGGACCCCTACTTCGGCCACGACGAGGCGGTGTACGCGACCAAGGCCAGGGCCCTGGCGGGCATCGCCCCGGCGTCTCAGTGGGAGATCTACCGCCCGCCACTCCTGCCTGTCCTGGGTGCACCAGTGACTGCCTTGGGCGGAGGCGTCCTCGCCCTGCGTCTGATCACCTTGGTCCTCGCGGTCGCGACCCTCGCCGTCCTCGCCTGGTCGGCCGGCGCCCGGGAGCACCCCCGGCGCGCCGCGGTCACGGTCCTGCTGTTCGTCTGCGGGTTCGCCTTCCTGCGCCGCCTGCCCGAGTTCCTCAACGACCTCGCCGCGGCGGGTCTGCTCCTCGCCGCCGCCGAGCTGGTCGTCCGCTCGCGCCGGCCGGGCCAGGCCCGGCTGCTCGTCGCCGCGTCGGGGCTGGCCGTCGTCGGGTTCTACCTGAGGTACGGAGTGCTCCTGGGGCTCGCCGCCATCGTCCTGGGCGCCGTGGCGGCGTTCGGCGTCAGGACCTGGGCCCGGCCGCTGCGCCCCACGCTGGTCGCCGCGGGCGTCTTCGTGCTCGGTCTCATGCCGCACCTGATCTGGGCGTGGGCCACCGTCGGCACCCCGTGGGGCGTCCTCACGGTCGCCGAGGGGGTCGCCGGCCGGACGTACCTCGGCCAGGGACTGCTCGAGTACGCCGTCTCGATCCCGTGGCTCTATGTCGGCGACGTCGGGGGCCTGGTGATGGCGGCCGGCGTCGTGGCCGGCTACCTCGGGCTGCGCGCCAGGGTCCGAGGCAGCGCCACCGAGGCCGACCTGCGCTCCGTCGTGCTCAGCGTGGCGGCAATCACCCAGGTCGTGGTGCTGGGCATCACCGCCCACGGAGAGGAACGTTTCGTCTTCTTCCCACTGATGGCGCTCCTCGTGGTCGGGGTCGACGCCATCGCGCGCTGGGCGGGAGCCTGGTCAGCGCCGGTTCTCCTCGTCGCGGCCTGCGCCGCCCTGCTGGGCATGCCCGCCACCTTGCACTGGATCGCTCACGTGAGCTTCAAGCAGGTCACCGACGAGCGTCGCTCGATCGCCTCGGCCGCCGCGCACGTCCCTCGCTCGAACGGCTGCCTCGTGGTAACCGGCTACCGGCCGGAGATGGGCTGGGACACGCGGTGCGCGACGGTGACCCGGCTCGACTCGGTGCCGGCGGCCTTGCGAGCGGGGCGGGTCGTCACCGTGGTCCGCTTCAGCCACGGGCGCTACCAGGCGAGCCCCGCACAACTCACTCGGCTGCTGGCCGGACGCTCGGTGCAGAGGGTCACCCTGCCAGCCGCCGGGTCGCTCGGCGTGGCCAGGATCTTCGTCATCCGACCGTGACGTCGGTCAGCGCGAGGGCGACGGCGGTGAAGAAGGCGAGCTCCGCGAGGACCAGCACACCCTGGTGGACCGTCGGCGACAGGTTTCGGAGCGGGACGAGGGTGGCGCCGATCCCGACCACGGCCGCCGCACGGACGGCCGTGCGACGGCTGATCAGCAGGGCGGCGCATCCGCCGGGGATGACCACGAACAGGTAATGGATCTCGCTGAGGGTGCCGGCGAGGAAGGTGGCGAGCAGCAGGAGGCTGGCCAACGCGGCGGTGCGCGGGATGTCCAGCACGGCGTGGCTGCGGACCTGCACCGCGCAGACCCATGCCGCGACAGCGACGACGGCGATCCGCACGAGCAGGATCGGACCGGGGGGCAGGCCGTGGGTGTGCGCCCACCCGTTCAGGGAGAGGTTGTCGACCGATGCCCGGTGCACCAGAACCGAGCCGCGCAGCAGCCGCCGCGCGATGTCGGGCAGGCGCTCCCCGCCCCGGGTCACGGCCAGCGAGCCGAGCAGCAGGGCAGCACCGCCGAGCGCCGCGATCGCCAGCTCCCGCCAGCGACGGGCGAGCAGCGGGATGAGCACCAGGGGCAGCAGCAGCGGCTTGATCAGCAGGCTGAGCACGAGGACGACGCACCCGGCGAGCCACCGATCAGTACCGAACGTCCACACGGTCACGAGGGCGGCCGCCGTGAGGGCCAGTGAGGCGTTCTCCAGCCAGAGCGAGTGCACGCTCAGGTTGCTCACCAGGAGGGCCGCCGACGCTAGCCCGGCGGCGACCGGCCACCATCGCCGAGGGACGAAGCGTGCCACCGTCACGGACGCGACCGCGGTGACCACCGCCACCTCGAGGCCGAGGTAGAGCCGCGAGACGACCGTGAACCGCACGACGGTCAGGGGCACCGCCAGGAGCGCCGTCACCGGCGTGTAGACGAAGTTCGGGACGGCGTACAGCGGACGACCGTGCCGGGCCGCCAGCCCGGCCCCGTAGATGGGGGCGAGGTCCTGGCCGAGGTGGCGGTGCTGCAGGCTGACCCCGAGCACGAGCGCGGCCCCGGCTGCCGCGCAGAGCCACGCGGCGCCGATCAGCAGGACCCGGGTCGCGCGTCTACGATCCAGCGACTCGAGGGTCGGAGCGACCCGATCGCGCCACACGTGTGCCGACCACCTCCGCCCCGTGCAGGGTACGGGAGCCCGGACCGGCGACGCGGAAAGAGACACCCGCGCCGGTCAGGTGTCAGATCGGCACGACGGCGGTGTTCGAGCTCGGGAAGTGGACCACCACCGACGGTGCGCTCTCCACGTACACCTCGGTCCACGCCTGGGCGTGGGAGCCGCAGCCGGCCAGCGGCGGGAGGGTGAGCGTGCCGTTGAGCTCGACGGGCAGGTGGTGGCGCTTCGAGCTGATGTGGAAGGTGGTGGTCGTGAGAGGCACGACGAGGGTGCGGCACGCGGTGACCCCGTCTGGGGCGTACTGGCGCACCATGAGCCGCGTCCGGACCTGCGGCCCCGCCTTGATGACCTTGAAGACCGAGGCGCACAGGTTCACGCCGTGAGTCGTCGGGTCCTGACTCCCGCCAGGGCTCGTGCAGGCGGTCATGAACACGTCGCCGGCGAGGCTGAACGAGCTAGCCTTGGTGGTGTCGACGGTGAAGTCGACCGGCGCGGCGTGGAAGTGGACCCCGACCGAGACCCGTGAGCTGTGACCGGTGTACGGGTGGTTGTTGGCCGCCGTGTTGCCCTTGAAGCGGATCGTCTCACGGGCGGCGGTGCTGGCCTTGGTGACGATCAGGCGGGCGCTCGTCACGCGAATCGTTCGGCTGCTCGGGGAGGCGCCGGGCGAGCCCTGGATGCGGCCCATGTAGGCATAGCCGGCGCAGACCCCGCGGATGCTGCCGGTGAACGTCACGTACAGGCGCGGCTGGAGGGTGAACGTCGTGCCGTGCAGCGTGTTCACGGCCTGGCCGATCTGGTTCGCGTGCCCGTAGTTGTCCTTGCACACCAGGCTGACGTCGACGTAGTCGACCGGGTCGGGGTTGGTGTGCTGGAGCGTGACCGGCATCTGGACGTAGTACGTCCCCGGGGAGATCTTGAGCTTGACCAGGGTCACCCGGGGGCCGGAGGACAGGCCCCTCCCCGGGACCAGCCTCGTGACGCTCGACTTCGCCACCACGGCGTCCGCCGCCGACGAGCTGGCCTGCGCCGGGGCGAGGGCGAGAGCGCCCACCGCGGCGACGGCAAGGGCCAGCAAGGCGTAGCCGGCTCGCCGGGGCCGACGGCGTGAGGCGTTCACGGTGCGAGGCATCGACCACGGCATGACCTGTCTGAACGTACATGTGGGTGAACGGGCAGCCCCGCACCGTCCGCACTGCGGACGGTGCGGTCGGGGCCGTGGTCGACCGACCGGTGAGTCGGACCAGGGATGATCGGTCATCGCGAGCGAACCCGTGGAGGTCACATGTCCCCGACCGTTCCCACCATCGACCTGACCCGGTGGCGCCAGGGTGACGCCGTCGAACACGCCCGGCTCGCTGCCGAGGTGGACTCCGCCCTCCAGCGGGTCGGGTTCCTCCTCGTCACCGGGCACGACGTGCCCGAAGGCCTGCGTGCCGACGTACGGCTCGCGGCCCGCGCCTTCTTCGCCCTCCCGGAGGAGGTGAAGGCGAGGTACGCCGTCCCGCCCGGCGGGCGCGGTTGGATCGCCCAGGGCGCCGAGGCGAACGCCGCGTCCGAGGGGACCGCGTCACCTCCTGACCTCAAGGAGTCCTTCGCGGTGGGTGCCGACGAACCGGTCGGCGTACCCGAGATCGATGCCGAGTGGTTCCCGCCCAACGTGTGGCCGGCCGAGCAGCCTTTCCTGCGACCCGTCGTCGAGTCCTACACCAGGGCGATGCGGGTCCTCGCGGACGACCTGCTCGCCCTCCTGGCCGCCGCCCTCGACCTGCCCGAGGACACCTTCACGCGCAGCACCAGGCACCCGACGTGGACCTTCCAGGTGAACTGGTACCCGCCGATGACGGTCGTCGGCGAGCCGTTGCCGGGACAGTTCCGGATCGGTCCCCACACCGACTTCGGGTCGGTGACCATCCTCGACCGCCAAGCCGGCAAGGGCGGGCTGCAGGTCCACTCCGACGAGGGCGGGTGGGAGGACGCGCCGTTCGAGCCGGGTGCCTTCACGGTGAACATCGGCGACCTGCTCGCACGGTGGACCGGTGACCGTTGGCGTTCGGGCCGCCACCGCGTGTTGCCGCCGGATCCGTCGGCGCCGCAAGAGGAACTGACCTCACTCGTCTACTTCTACGAGTGCGACCACGACGCTGTCGTCTCCACGTTCCCGCCACCGGTGGGACGCGTGGAGTACCCGCCGGTCGTCGCGTCGACGTACCTGCACGAGAAGTACCACGCCATCACCGTGAGCTGACTCGCGAGGCAGTTCCGGACCCCCTTGACGCGCGTTTACCACGGGAGGAGGGTTCGCGCATCCTCAACCTCCGAAGGAGGGGTGCGCATGTCTTTCACCACGCACAGACGGTCTGCCCTCGTTCTCATCGCACTGCTGCTCGCGGGAGCCGCGACGCTGTTCGGAGCGGGGTCCGCCAGCGCCCACGGCTCGGGCTACACCTGCAACGGGGGAAACATCAACAGCGGGTGGTACGACCACCTGGTCATCAAGGGTTTCTGCACGATCCCTGACAACGCCTACGTCAAGGTGAAGCACGACATCTGGGTGGTGCCCGGCGGAGTCCTCGACGCCGTCACGCTCGCGACGGTCAAGGTCCAGGGCGACATCATCGTGGGCAAGGGCGCGGTCCTGGGGCTCGGCTGCACGGTCATCGGCGTCGGCTGCGCCAGCAACTCCGACACCGAGGTCCGGGGCAGCATCATCGCCGACCAGCCGCTGACCATGTTCATCGACGGCAGCAAGATCGGGGGCGACGTCATCTCCAACGGCGGTGGCCCCGGGTCGAAGGTGACGGAGGCGGACCTCGCGTTCAACTTCGCCTTCAAGGACAACAAGGTGCGCGGCAGCGTCGTACTGACCGGCTGGAACGGTGGCTGGATGGGGGCGATCCGCAACTGGGTCGGCGGCAACCTGTACTACTCGTGGAACCGGGGCGTCGACCCGGACTCCAACGAGATCGTGCACAACACCGTCGGTCACAACCTCGCCTGCTTCGCGAACTACCCGGCCGCGCAGTTCGGCGACGCCGTCCAGGGCCAGCCGCCGAGCTACGGCCCGAACCACGTCGGCAGCCACGCGCTCGGGCAGTGCGCCTCGCTGGTCTGACCGCCTGGTGCTGACGGGCATCACACGTCGCCCCCCGCCCGAAGGGGTGGGGGGCGACGTCGCGTCTGGCGCCGGTCGCCCCCGGCACGTCGTGCCGGGACCAACGGCACTTGGCACTCACCGGGTGAGAGTGCTAATAGTGGAGATGTCGCGAACGGACTCGCGGCTGCACCACCACCGTGAGGAGTCCGCGACCCGGACCGGCACCGTGCCGGTCGGTCCCGCCCCCTCGAGGAGGTGGTTGTGGTGGTGACTCGTTACGACCTCTTCCGCGACTTCGACCGCCTGACCGAGCGGATGATGAACGCGGCCACGGAGATGCGGGCCATGCCCGTCGACCTGTACCGCACCGGCGATCACTTCGTCCTGCGCTGCGACCTGCCCGGGGCCGACCCCGGCTCGATCGACGTCGGCGTCGACGGCCGGGTGCTGACCATCCGCGCCCAGCGGTCGGCGACCGAGGGCGATGTCGAGTGGATGACGCAGGAGCGTCCCACCGGGACGTACGTGCGCCAGCTCACCCTCGGCAACGGCCTCGACCTCGAGCACATCGAGGCGACCTACGCCGACGGAGTGCTGACCCTGACCCTGCCGGTCGCCGAGGCGGCCAAGCCGAGGCGGATCGAGATCAAGCAGGGCGAGAGCCGGGTGGCCCTCGGCGAGGGCGGATCCGTCAGAGGTGAGGCCCGCACGCAGACCGTCACCCAGGAGGGCAAGCCTGCCTGAGGGCCAGCCCGCCTGACCCCATCCCGCCGTCTCCCTGATAGCAATGAACGCGGCGTCGTTGCAGTAGGTGTGCAACCACGCCGCGTTCATTGCGAGGAAATCCCCGGGTGAGGCGGCGGGACGGGGCGCGGGACTCCGACGCCGGCCTCATGGGGCGCTGTCCCAGGTCCCGTCGGCCTTGGCCCGCTCGACGACGGCCAGCCCCGCGGGGGACATGAGGCCGGCCGCCTGCAGTCGGGCGACCCGCTCCCGGTTCGAGCGCGACCATCGGCTGCGGCGCTTGCGTGGGGTCATCCGAAGGCCCGAGCGCTCCTCGCCGAAGCGCTTGGCGACCGAGTCCACCCAGCCGAAGCACACGCCCTCCTCGACGAGGTCCTCGTAGGTGACCTGGGGCCTCCCGGTCGACCGCTTCCAGGTCACGACCCACACCCCGGTCGACGACACGTGGTTGGCTTCCAGCCACGCGCGCCACTGGGCCCGGCTCTCCACGAACACCTCGGGGAAGTCGACCATGCCGTCAGTCTCGACCCCGGCCGCTCCGCCAGCGTGATCGGCGGCAGATACGACGGCAACATGCGGGTGGGCGACAGCAGCGGCCGCTGCGACCGCCCCAGCGACGGGCGTTCCTCAGCTCAGCGCGGTGACGCCCTTGCCCAGTGCCACGACCCCGCCCGCACTGACCGTGTACAGGTCCCGGTCACGCTCCAGGTCGACCCCGACGCGCGCCCCGTCCGGGACGACGACGTTCTTGTCCAGGATGGCCCGGCGCACCACCGCGCCCCGACCGATCACGACGCCGGGCATGACCACCGAGCCCTCGACGTAGGCCCCCTGCCCCACGGTCACGTCGTTGGACAGCACCGAGGACACCACGTGCCCGCCCGACACGATGGTCCCGGCGCCCACGATGGACTCGTGCGCCCCTCCACCCTCGACGAACTTCGCGGGCGGGAGCGGCGGCTGCGTCGTCAGGATCGGCCAGTGGCGGTTGTAGAGGTTGAAGACCGGGTGGATGGACACCAGGTCCATGTGCGCCTCGTAGTAGGAGTCGAGGGTCCCGACGTCGCGCCAGTACCCCCGGTCGCGGTCGGTGGACCCGGGTACGTCGTTGTCGGCGAAGTCGTACACCTTCGCCGCGCCCTCCTTGACCAGCATCGGGATGATGTTGCCGCCCATGTCGTGGACGCTGCCCTCGTCGCCCGCGTCGAGCTTCAGCGCCTCGATCAGCGAGGACGTCGTGAAGACGTAGTTACCCATCGACGCGTAGGACTCGTCGGGGTTGTCGGGCAGGCCGGGCGGGTCCTTCGGCTTCTCCAGGAACGCGGCGATGTTGCGCCCGTCGGGGCCGGTCTCGATCACCCCGAACTGGTCGGCCTGGGACCGCGGTACGCGGATCCCCGCGACGGTGACGGCGGCCCCGGACTCGACGTGCTGCTCGACCATCTGCTGCGGGTCCATGCGGTAGACGTGGTCGGCGCCGAACACGATGACGTACTCGGGCTTCTCGTCGTAGACCAGGTTGAGGCTCTGGTAGATCGCGTCGGCGCTGCCCTGGTACCAGCGCGGGCCGAGCCGCTGCTGGGCCGGCACCGGCGTGACGTAGTTGCCGAGCAGGTTCGACAGGCGCCAGGTGGTGGTGATGTGCCGGTCGAGGCTGTGCGACTTGTACTGGGTCAGCACGCACAGCCGCAGGAAGCCGCCGTTGACCAGGTTGGACAGCACGAAGTCGACGAGACGGTACTGGCCCCCGAAGGGCACGGCCGGCTTGGCCCGATCCGCCGTGAGCGGCATCAGCCGCTTGCCCTCACCGCCGGCCAGGACGATCCCGAGGACACCTCTCCTCGCCATGGCCGCACCCTACGCTGTGGCCATGCGGATCGCGCTGCTGACCAGAGAGTTCCCTCCGGACGTCTACGGCGGCGCCGGGGTCCACGTGGACTTCCTCGTCCGTGAGCTGCGCCGCACCCACGACGTCGACGTGCACTGCTTCGGCGCCCCCCGCGACGGCGCGGTCGCCCACGCCGTCCCGGCCGCGCTGGTGGACGCCAACTTCGCGCTGCAGACCTTCGGGGTGGACCTCGAGATGGCGGCCACGATCGACGGCTGCGACGTCGTGCACTCCCACACCTGGTACGCCAACCTGGCCGGACACCTGGGCGCGATCCTGCACGGCGTCCCGCACGTCGTCACGGCGCACTCCCTCGAGCCGCACCGCCCCTGGAAGGCCGAGCAGCTCGGCGGCGGCTACCGGCTCTCCTCGTGGGCCGAGCGGACCGCCTACGAGGCGGCCGACGCGATCATCGCGGTGAGCAAGGGGATGCGCCACGACGTGCTCGACGCCTATCCGGAGCTCGACCCCGACAAGGTCCACGTCGTCCTCAACGGCATCGACACGGCGGCGTTCGCGCCCGTCGAGAGTTGCGCCACGCTGGAGCGGATCGGCGTGGACCCGGACCGGCCGTACGTGCTCTTCGTCGGGCGCATCACCCGGCAGAAGGGGCTGAAGCACCTGCTCGCGGCGGCGGGGCGGCTCGAGCCCGGCATCCAGCTCGTGCTGTGCGCGGGCTCCCCGGACACCCCCGAGATCGCGGAGGAGACCGCGTCGATGGTGGCGGCGCTGCGCGCCCAGCGGGGGGAGGGTGAGGTGATGTGGGAGAGCACGATGCTGCCCCGGGAGGATCTCATCGAGCTGTTGACCCACGCCACGGTGTTCGCCTGCCCGTCGATCTACGAGCCGCTGGGCATCGTCAACCTCGAGGCGATGGCCTGCGAGACGGCGGTCGTGGCGAGCGACGTCGGCGGCATCCCCGAGGTCGTGGTCGACGGTACGACGGGCTCGCTCGTCCACTACGACGAGCGCGACCCCGACTCCTTCGACGCCGGGCTGGCGGCGGCGATCAACGCGCTGGCCGCGGACCCGGCCCGCGCGCGGGCGTACGGGGTCGCCGGGCGCCAGCGGGCTGTCGACGTGTTCGGCTGGGACGCGGTGGCCGCGGACACCGTCCGGGTGTACGAGGCGGCGATCGCCGACTTCAAGGCGCGGTAGGGCCGGGCTTCGCCCCGCCGCCGACGTACGCGAGGATGCACGCATGAAGCTCCAGCACACGCTGTCCTACGAGAGCGACCCCGCGTCCGTCTTCGCCGTGCTCAAGGATCCCGAGTACGTCGCCGAGAAGTGCACGGCCACCGGTTCCCTCGACTCCTCCGTGGACGTCTCCACCGAGGGCGACGAGACGGTCATCAAGACCACCCGCAAGCTCCCGGCGGACGGCCTGCCGTCCTTCGCCAAGTCCTTCGTCGGGGATGCGATCACCATCGACCAGGTCGAGCGGTGGGGTCCGCCGGCGGCCGACGGCTCACGGGACGGCTCGCTCAAGGCGACGTTCCGTGGGACCCCGATGAAGGTGGACGCCACCCTGCGGCTGGCGCCGGGCGGCGCCGGATCCGAGCTGAGGGTGGCCGGCGAGGTCAAGGCAGGCATCCCCCTCATGGGCGGCTCGATCGAGAGCTACGCCGCCGAGGAGCTCACCCTCGGCCTCGACAAGGAGGCCGAGGTCGCCAACGCCCGCCTCTGACCCCTCGACCCCTTTCCCCCCGCCATCTTTCCGAATGAACGCGCCGTTCCTCCAATAGGTCCGACTGAACGCCACGTTCAGTCGGACGGGGCAGGCGGGGGTCAGGCGAGGAGGGCGGAGACGGCGGCGGTGAACTCCTCGGTGTGGCGGTCGACGTCGGCCTCGGTGGTGGCCGGGCACATGAGGGCCATCGAGTGGAAGGGCGTCAGCAGCACCCCTCGGTTGGCCAGCGCCACGTGCAGGTAGTCCTCCAGCTCCGGGTCGGCGGCGGCCGCGGACTCCCCTCCCGTCCGAGGGGCCGGCGACGCGAAGCGGTACTCCGCCCGCGCACCCAGCTGCACGACCGACCACGGCAGCTCGAACTCCTCGATGACCCCTTGCACGCCGGCCGTGAACCGGGT
>Ga0335071_10008077_pt1 | contig 10814 bp, 7 predicted proteins | sample Lox_Sample_15_FD_206724 | JGI IMG/M metagenome (GOLD analysis project Ga0335071, IMG submission 206724) | Soil microbial communities from Loxahatchee National Wildlife Refuge, Florida, United States - Lox_Sample_1.5 | ecosystem: Environmental > Terrestrial > Soil > Wetlands | place: USA: Florida...
GCGGCGGGACTGAACGAGCGCCGCCAGGACACCGCCGAGCGTCAGCGCGAGGATCGAAAGGGCGATCGCCACCTCGATCAGGGTCATGCCTTGGCGGAATCGAGCGCCCGAGGAGGGCGCGACAAACCCCAAAATAGGAGCGCGGTTAGTCGCCACTGGATGGCCGGTCATCGCGCTAAACTAGCACACCGGCGCATAAAGCGACAGAGGCGGAACCGGAGAAAATAGCCCCTGCCGCGGTAAGGGCTTTCGCCTCTGGCAGGGCCTGAGGTCGCAAAACAAGCCCGCGCCGCCCTGCCATGCGCTGACGCCGGCAAGCGCAGAGGCTGGCGTACGCCGCGAAGGTTCAGCCCGCCGTCGGGATCAGCGGCCAACGCACGACCTTACGGCAGGGAAGGCCAGAGCGTATGCCGGGCCGAGGTATAGTCGCTGGCACTCAGGTCCGTGAAGTCGGTCCGCCGGTAGGACATCACCTTGGGCGTCATCGGCGGGAAGTGCCCGTTCTGGAAAATCTTGTCGAAGCCCCAATTGCGGGTGGGTGCGCCGTAGTAGGCGGTCGAGAATGTGCCGGTGGCGATTTTGCTTTGGAACATCGAGACCAGGGAGCCGCGGATCGCGACGGTCTTGCCGCCCCAGTCCTCGAGGAACCGCGGCAGGTTGTGGGCGCCGCCGCTGTTGGCGCTGCTCGAGGTGCGGACCAGTCCGGTGATGAACGCCGCGGCCACCTCGGTGTGATCGGTGGCGGTGGGTTTGGCGGTGGACCAGCTCAAGGCGGCATTACTGGTGCTCGAGTTGCTCGTCGGCGCGGAGCTTCCGTTGGTGGCCGGGGTGGCGAAATAGCCGGGAGAGAGGACCGTGATGGCGTCCGCCGCGAGCGCCGCCGGCACCTCCGCGCTGGTCGCCGTGCCCACGGCATCGGTGCGGCCGTCGTCCGGGGTGGTGCCGGAGCCGCTGACGCCGGTGGTCGTGGCGTTGGATCCATCCGCATTGAACGCGCCCAGGACGTACATCGGGGCGTTGGTGGCCACGGTGAGGCCCGTGGAGCTGTTGAGAGTGGGCAACAGGCCGTTGCCGGAATCGACCTGGCCGTTGGCCATGGCCACGCTGGTTTGCGTGGCGCTGCCGTTAGACGTCTTGACCTCGACATAAACGGCCCCGTTCCAGCCGTTGGAACCGGAGACCGTCGGATCGTAGCCGGTGCCGCCGGTTCCGGAGGAGCTGGCCCCCCAGACGGCGTTGGAAGCGTCGACGATCGCCTTGCCGTCCGCCGTCGACCCGGCGACGGTGTCGTTGATCGCCGCCCGCAAGGCGGCCATGTCGACCTGGACCAGATTGATTCCGGCCATCTGGCGCCGGTCGAAGAGGCCTTGGTTGACCAGCTGGCTCGCCCCCGGGTTGCTGGAGGTCGTCGTGGTCGCGCTGACGCTGGTCGTGGCGCTGTACGTGGTGGTGGTCACCGTGTAGTTGCCGGACGAGCCGGTCACCGTGCGCTGCGTGGCCTTGTAGGGAACGAAGGTGACCAGGCCGGAGGGCGCCGTCCCGAGGAGGATTCCGGTGTTGGGCCCGATGTTGCTGGCGGGCGTCCCGCTGGGCGCCGAACCCGGCCAGCCGTAGAGTTTGACCGTGGCGGTGTCCGGCGTGCCGCCGGTTCCGGGGGTGACCACGACCTGGATGTACAGTCCGGACTTCATGGCGAACTTCTCCTTCTCCACCTCGCTCTTTCCGGAATAATAGGTGTCGCTCGAGGTGAGCGCGGTGTTGGGCGGGTCGATCATCGAGTGGGCGCCGTAGCCGAGCGGGTCGGCGGCGGTGGCGTCAATCACCTGGTTGGTCGAAAGGTCGACCGAACCCACATTCGCGTAGATGGGGTTGCCCGAACCGTCCGCGCCGACCTGCGAGCCCGTGCCCACCGGGTTGTAGGCGGCCACGCCCATGGCGGCCGTCTGGAGATTGCCGCCCCACAGCTGCGAGGCGGTGGCGCGGAAGTTGGCGGAGAGCCTGGCCTGCAGCTGCGTGAGGGCCGGGGTGGTCGTGTTGACATAGAGGCCGCTGGAGAAAAGCGTGCTGTCGGTGCCCATCGTGCTGTCGCGCCAGACGTTGCTGGAGTCCTTCATCGCCAGCATGGTGCCCGCACTGGTCACGAAGCTCACCGGGTTGGAGCCGAGGCCCTCGCTGCCGGAGCCGTCGCCGGCATGCGCCTCGCTGGCCCACGCATGGTAAATGTTGCCCGAGCAGGAGACGGGGCCGTGAAACAGCAGGCCGGTGGAATTGCTCTGGTTGCTGACGAACATGTTGCCGTTGCAGTGCACCGGCCCGTAGATGTCCATCTGGGGGCCGGGGAAGATCTCGAGATCGTTGTTGCTGTAGAAAATGGCGTTGGCGAACAGCGGGGCGCCGCGCACCGAGACCTTCTCGGTCACGTAGGCGGTGACGGACCGGTCGCCGTTGGGCGGCACCACGGTGGCCCGGGCCAGCACCTGGATGTCGCGGCGGTAGACCCACTGGCCCTTCAGGGTGTCGTTGATGTTGTTGGGATCGGCCGGATCGATGAAAAACAGGGCGCCGCTGGGGGGGACGCTCTGGGCCGTGCCCCCGATGAGCTCGAGGCCCGTCGGGTGCGTGCCGGCGGCGTAGGTGTTCGTGTCCACGTTGCTGCCGTAGAAGAAATCGCCCGCCTGCAGGGGACTGTGGGAGGTCGGGAGGGTGAGCGGGGATGAACCCTGGGGATCGAAGGAGGGCACCGTGGCGTGGCTGCTGAACTGCGAGCGGATTTGGGAAAAGCCGTATTCCGCCAGCGCCTCGGCGGCGTTGCGCGCCTCGAGGAAATAGGCCGCCCGCGCGTTCATCCGCCGTTCCGACAGCGACCACTGCAGGATCGTCGCCACCAGCGACAGCAGCAGGAACGAGTAGAGCATCACGGTGATGAACGCGGAACCGCGGGTGCGGGAGCGCGACCGGGAGGGGAGATTCGGGTTCATGGCGGGTAAAAAGGGGCCGTCAGCCGCGCGGCGAGACGGTGAAATTGTAGGTGTTGACCGCGCGGCGGATCATGCTGCCCTGCTCATTGATCTGGCTGCGGATCATGACGCTGTGATCCTTGAAGTTGTAGAACATGTTCCCGCTGGCCAGGCCCTGGGCCAGCTGGATGACGATGCCGTTGCTGCCCGAGCCCGTCGTGGGCGCATACGCGTCCAGCAGGTCCGACATCGTGTACACCGGCGGGCTGATGGAGGTGTTGGTCGGCGAGCCGATGATCGCCGCCGGATTCATGGTCGCGCTGAACTTGCGCACCGGTCCCGCCGTGGTGGTCGTGGCGTCGCGGTAATAGCCGACCAGCTTGGTGACCACCGTGCCGCCGGAGGTGTTCACCTGCGTCGTGACCAGGAGCAGGAAGTCGCCGGTCTGGCCGTCGGCCTTGGCGACCGACCGCGTGCTGAAATCCTGGTAGATCTGGAAGTAGTTCGCGAACACGGCGTCGGTGACCATGTCGCCGGTGAACTTGCGGATGTCGTGGTTCACGAGCAGCCGGCCGCTGTCATAGGCGAACACGTTCATCGCCTGAAAGGTGAAGGCGACCACGGCGGTCATGGTGAGCCCCATGATGCCCAGGCCCACCATGAGCTCGGTCATGGTGAAGGCGCGGAGCGAACGAAGCGAGCGGAGACGTCGGATATTCATGTTCAGAAGGTGGGAACGGCGGAACGGATTGTGCGGACGGTCCCCATGATGTAGCGGATCCGGCTCCCATCCCGGTACTGCCACGTGTAGATGACCGTGATGCCGTAGACCAAGGCGGCGTTCGGCGTCGAGCCGGTGAGGTCCTGGACCCAGACCCACATGTTCAGGTGGAGGTCGCCTGGGTATGGCGTGAGGGTCGGGGCGGTGACCTGGGTCGAATCCGGATCGTTCTGGCGGCCCGGCCACGCATTGAGCCAGGTGGTGGCCGAACCGCTCGCTCCGCTGAGATCGGAGAAGTCCTTGAGATTGTCCTTGATGACGCCTGTGCCCGTCGCGGGATTGACGGCGGGCGTGACGCCCGGCGTGAGCTGGCTGAGGCTCGGCGGCAGGCCGGTGGAGGTTTGCAGACTGTCCAAGCCGTCGTCAGACCCGGAGGTGGGCGGATCCTTGTAGCGCGTCGGGATGAAGAAGGAGGAGGTCAGGCTGGCCACGCCGCCGCTGGCCGGATCGGTGCTGGAGTTCACGACATCCTTCAGGTCCATGTTCTTGATCTGCTCCACATAGCCCTGGACGATCGTCATGGCGGAGTTCTGCGAGACGCTGCCCTCGGTCAGGCGGCGGGACTGGATCAGGGCGGCCAGGACGCCGCCGAGGACCATGGCGAGGATGGCCATCGCGAGGCCAATTTCGACCAGGGTCATGCCGGCGTCCGACTGGCGGCGGCGGCGGTGAAAGGCGGTGGAAACCATGGGAGCAGGTGTTGCGTTCCGGGGTGAACCGGATGCCAGCCCTGGCGGTTCCGAACGGCTGCCCGGGATCGGGGCGGGTGGCTGGCGGCTCGCCCAGTCCCCGGACAGTGCCGCCCATGATACCCGCTGCCGGCGCCGGCCGACAGAGGCGGCCGGCGGTCAATCCGCCTCCCCATCCGCTCGGGCCGATCGGCCCTAGTCCTCGCCGGCCCGGAGCGCCTTGACGTAGAAAGCAGCCGCTTGGGCGCGCCGCGTGATCTGGAGCTTGTCGAAAATGTTGCTCAGGTAATTCTTCACCGTCTTCTCCGTCAGGCCGAGCTGGTCGCCAATCCCCTTGTTGGTCAAACCGTCCGCCAGCAGCGCCAGCACCCGGCGCTCCTGCGGCGAGAGCAGGGCGAGCCGGTCCGCCGGCGCCGCCCCGGGCGGGCGTTTCATCAGGTTGAGGAGCTGGTCGGCGAGGGACGGATCCAGCACCGAATGGCCGGCCGCGGCCCGTTTCACCGCGGCCACCAGCGAGGCGCCGTCGGTCTCCTTGAGCAGATAGCCGTGCGCCCCGATCGCGATCGCCTCGTGCACATGGCGCTCGTCGGTCGACGAGGTGAGGATCAGCACCCGCGTGCCCGGCACCCGCTGGAGGATGTCCCGGCACACGGCCAGGCCCGGCCGGTCCGGCAGGCGCAGGTCGAGCAGCACGACGTCGGGCCGGTGTTTCGCCACCGCCGCCACGCCGTCGGCGCCGTTGCCGGCGTCGGCGACGATGCGCACGTCGGCATAGCCTTCGAGCACGGTGCGCAGCCCGGCGCGGATCAGCGGACTGTCATCGATGATCACCAGGCGGACCGGCGATTCCGCGGGCGCGCTCATGCCGCGGAGGAAACCGGGAGCGTCAGGAGAACGCGAGTCCCTTTTCCGCCGCCGGAGACGACCTGGATCGAGCCGCCGAGCGCCTCCGCCCGCGCCTGCATGTTGGCGAGGCCGTGGCCCTGGCCGGCGGCCGCCGCGGGATCAAAGCCCAGGCCGTCGTCGTGCACCGCGAACACCACGCAGCCTTCGCCGCGGCGGGCGTGGACGGTGAGCGTGCGGGCGCGGCCGTGCTTGAGGCTGTTGCTCACCGCCTCGCGCAGCAGGCTGACCACCTCGGCGGCCTGTTCGGGCGGGATCAGCGCGGCGGCCTCCTCATCGATATTCCGCACCAGCTGGACCGATTCGGGGCGCACCTGCGCGGCGAGCATCGCGTCCAGGGCCTCGACCAGGCGCTGGCGCTGCATCGTCTCCGGCTCGAGCCCCTTGAGATAGACGCGCACCTCGTGGTTCAGCCGGCGCAGCTCCGCGACGCACTGGTCGAGCCGCTCCGCCGGGCTGCCCGGGGCGCCGGGCGCCACCCGGCCGCGCACGCCCTCGAGGGTGAGGCTGACGGCGTACAGGGTCTGGCAGATGTTGTCATGCAGCTCGCGGCCCAGGCGCACGCGCTCGTCGCGTGACTGGCCGAGCAGGGTGCGGCTCAGCTCCAGGTCCGCCTCCGCGCGGTGCCGCGCGCCGGACTCGCGGGCCAGCGCTTCGCCGCGCTCGACGGAGATCCGGGCCAGCTGCTCGAGATCCCGCATCTCGCGCCGGGCGCTGTGCAGGAACGGCGCGGCGCTGCCGCCGTCGCCCCCGCGCCGGGGCAGGGAGAGGAGCACGGCGACCAGCAGGAACAGGAGCGCCAGCAACAGCACCGCCACGCTCATCCACTGGTGCAGGATGACCAGCCGCCCGGTGGGCGGCGGGGCAAAGGTCACGTGGGCGACCAGGGCGGGGTCGCCGGGCAGCGCCTGGTCAAAGGCGAGCTGGCCGGTCTCGCGGGCGCCCGGCGCGGCCGCGGCGCCGGCGGGCCGCAAGGTCACCGTTGCCCCCAGGATCGCGCCCAGCGTGCGCCGGTAGTCCGCATCCCACGCGGCCGGCGCGCGCGGCAGGACCTCGAGCGCCTTCAGGAGCTGCGCCCGCCGGGCGGCGATGCCCTCGGCCTGCAGCCGGTGGGTCTCGCGTTCGAGCCAGAACTGCGCCGCCAGCGCGGCGGCGATGAAGACCAGCAGCAGGACCAGCGCGAGGCTGAGATGGCGGGTGGCCGGGGGCATGCGGGGAAGCGGACATCCCGATACTGCGCGGACCCGGCCCGGCGTCAAAACCTTCGACATTTGCCCTCCCGCGGCTACGGTGGACCCCCTTTGCCATGAAGTCCTTCTACATCACCACCGCCATCGACTACGTCAACGGGCCGCCCCATCTCGGCCACGCTTACGAGAAGGTGCTGGTGGACGTGATCGCACGGTTCCGGCGGCTGCGCGGCGACCCGGTGTTCTTCCTCACCGGCACCGACGAGCACGGCCAGAAGGTGCAGATGAGCGCCCGCGAACGCGGCGTGGCCCCGCGGCAGTTCGTCGACGAGATCTCCGCCAAGTTCCGCGCGCTCGCCGCCCGCCTGAACGTGGCGCACGACGACTTCATCCGCACCACGGAGCCCCGCCACGTCCAGGTCGTCCAGACGCTCCTCCAGCGCCTCTTCGACCAGGGCGAGATCTACCGCGGCGAATACCGCGGCTTCTACAGCGCCCGCGCCGAGCAGTTCCTCCAGGCAAAGGACCGCCTGCCCGACGGCACCTGGCCCGAGATCTACGGCGAGGTCACCGAGATCGTGGAGCCGAACTATTTCTTCAAGCTGCGCGCCTACCAGGACTGGCTCGTCGATTACCTGCAGAAGCACGAGAACTTCGTCTTTCCCCGCTTCCGCCAGAAGCAGGTGCTCGAGTTCCTCAAGGAGCCGCTCAACGACCTGTGCATCTCCCGCCCGAAGGAGCGCCTGGAGTGGGGCATCCCGCTGCCCTTCGACCCCGGCTTCGTCACCTACGTCTGGTTCGACGCCCTCGTCAACTACGTCAGCGCCGTCTGGCACGACGGCAAGCCCGACCCCGCCTTCTGGCCGGCCGACTTCCACGTCATCGGCAAGGACATCCTCACGCCGGCCCACGCGGTCTACTGGCCGATCATGCTGCACGCCGCCGGCCTCGAGCTGCCGCGCGCCCTGCTCGTCCACGGCTGGTGGCTGCTCAAGGGCGGCCAGAAAATGTCCAAGAGCACCGGCGAGGTGGTCAATCCGCTCGACCTCGTCGACCGCTTCGGCGTCGACGCCTTCCGCTACTTCCTCATCCGGGAGATGAACGTCGGCCAGGACAGCGAGTTTTCGCTCGAGCTCTTCCTCAGCCGCTACAGCAGCGACCTGGCCAACGACCTCGGCAACCTGGTCAACCGCACCCTCAACATGACCGGCCGGTACGCCGGCGGCGCCATCCCGGCGGCCGAGTTCACGGAGGACCCGGAGCGCGAGCTGCAGGCGCTGTGGCAGCGCACCCGCGACGAAAGCCTGGAGCTGTGCGCCGGTTTCCAGTTCCACCTCGCGCTCGACCGGACCTTCACGTTCATCAAGGCGATCAACGCCTACATCGAGAAGCGCGCGCCCTGGCAGCTGGCCAAGTCCGCCGACCCGGCGGACGCGGCGCGCCTGCGCACCGCCCTCGCCACGATGGCCGAGGCATTGCGCTTGGGCGTGACGCTGCTCGCGCCGATCATGCCGGCCACCACGGAGAAGGTCTATGCCGCGCTCGGCCACACCCGCGCCCTGCAGTGGAGCGACGAACTCCAGTGGGGCGGCCGCCTGCCCGGGGACAAGGTGCAGTCCGGGCTGGTGCTCTTTCCCCGCCCGGAGTCCGGTGCCGAACAGCAGAAGCCGGCGCGAAAAGGCAAAGCCTGAGGCGCGGTGCGCCGATCGCGCGCGTCCGACCGCCGCGGGCTTGAAGCTTTGCGCCTACCGCTTACCGCTTAGCGCTGCCGCATGACCATTCTCCCGCTCGAACCCTCGGACCAGACCACGCCGGAAGACCTGCGGGCCTTCCTCGCGGTCTGCCGGGAGGCGGCCGCGGCGGATGGCCGGGCGCGGCTGGTCAGCATCTCGCTCGAGGTCGAACCGCTGGATCCGCTCGCGGTGTTGGAATCGATCTTCGAGGCGGGCGAGCCGCATTTCTACGCCGAGCGGCCGGCCCAAGGCTGGGCGCTGGCGGGCGCCGAGGCGGCGGTGACGTTCACCGCGCACGGCCCCGACCGTTTCGCGGCGGGCCAGCGGTTCATCGACGACGTCCTCGACCGGACGATCGCGGTGGGCGCGGCGGAACGGCCGTTCGCCGGGCCGCACTTCCTCGGCGGCTTCGCCTTTCTCGACGAGGTGGAGCCCGGCGAGCCCTTTCCCGCCGCGCGGCTGTTTGTGCCGCGCTGGCAGGTGGCGCGGACGCCGGGGCGGACGGAGGCCGTGGCCAACCTGCTCGTCGAGCCGGGCGGCGACCTCGACGCGCTCGTCGACCGGGTGTGGCGTGCGCATGCCAAGTTCCGGGCCTTTGACTACTCGGCCCCGGATTTCTCGGAGCGCCCCGCGACGCCGGCGCCCGAGACGGTGCGCGTGGCGGAAACGGGCGGCCCGGACGCGTACCTGGGCGCGGTGCGGCGGGCGCTGGGGATGATCGCGGCGGGCGAATTCGACAAGATCGTGCTGGCCCGCCGCATGGAGCTGACCGCCGCGTCGCCGCTGCATCCGCTCCAGGTGCTCAACGGCCTGCGGGAGCGTTTCCCGGAGTGCTACGCCTTCTCGTTCTCCGACGGCCGGGGCCCGAGTTTCATCGGCGCCAGCCCCGAGCGGCTGCTGCGGGTGGAGGCGGGCGTGCTGCAAACCGAGGCGCTGGCCGGCTCGGCCCGGCGCGGCGCGACGGCGAGCGAGGACGCCGCCCTGGGCGGTGCGCTGCTGCGCAGCGAGAAGGACCTCCGCGAGCAAGGCATGGTGCTGGCGTCGATCCTCCGGCGGCTGGCCCCGCTGGGCCTGCAGCCTGAATACCCGGGGCGGCCCGCGCTGTTGCGGCTCGCGAACGTGCAGCACCTGCAGACGCCGGTGCGCGCGGCGCTGCCCCCGGGCGTGCGCCTGCTCGACGTGCTCGCGCGGCTGCACCCGACGCCGGCGGTCGGCGGCTCGCCGCGCGCGGCCGCCTGCGCTCGCATCCGCGAGCTCGAGGCCTTTCCCCGCGGACTCTACGCCGGGCCGCTGGGCTGGATCGACGCCCGCGGGGGCGGGGAGTTCTTCGTCGGCATTCGCTCGGCGCTGGTCGACGGGGCGCGGGCCAGCGTCTACGCCGGCGGCGGCATCGTGGCCGGCTCCGACCCGGCGAAGGAACTGGCCGAGACCGAGCTCAAGTTCCGGGCGCTGCTCGACGCCTTGCTCTCCGCCCGCGCCTGACGCACAGTCCCCGTCGCCCCATGGCCGCGCCCGAACTCGACTTTCGCAACACGAACACCCTGTGGGGCAGCGTGATCGCCGGCACCCTGGTCCGCCTCGGCCTGCGCCACGCGGTGATCGCGCCGGGCTCGCGTTCCACGCCGCTGACCATCGCGTTGGCCCGCCATCCGCGGATCGAGGCGATCCCGGTGCTCGACGAACGCTCGGCCGGTTTCTTTGCCCTCGGGCTGGCGCGGCAGCAGGGCCGCGCCGTCGCGCTCGTCTGCACGTCCGGGACCGCCGCGGCCAATTTCTTCCCGGCGGTCATCGAGGCGCAGGAGAGCGGCGTGCCGCTGCTGGTGCTCACCGCGGACCGGCCGCCCGAGCTGCGCGCCTGCGCGGCGGGCCAGGCGATCGACCAGCAGAAACTTTACGGCGGGCACGTGAACCTTTACCACGAGCTGGCGGTGCCGGAAGCTTCGCCGGGGCGCCTGCGCTACCTGCGTCAGACGGTGGTGCACGCATTTGAGCGCACCCGGTATCCGGTCGCGGGCCCGGTGCACCTCAACGTGCCGTTCCGCGATCCGCTGCCGCCGGTGCCCGACGGTTTGACGGGGAGGCTCCGGCGGTCCTTGGACGCGCGGGCGTTTTTTGCCCAAGTGGCGCCGCCCACGCCGGCGCGCCCGCGTGCGGTGTTCTCGCCGCCGCCGACCCGCCGCGGATTGATTGTCGTCGGGCCGGCGCAGCCGGCGGACCCCGCGGCATACGCGGCCGCGGTGGCGCGGATTGCCGGGAAACTGGGCTGGCCGGTGCTGGCGGACGGGCTGAACCCGCTGCGGGGCCGCTCCGACCGGGTCCCGGGGCTGGTGGCGCACTACGACGCCGTGCTGCGCTCGCGGAAGCTCGGGGCGCGCCTGCGGCCGGATGCGGTCCTCGCGTTGGGCGAGTGGCCCACGAGCAAGGTGCTGCGCGAGTGGCTTGCGGTGGCCGATGCCCGCACCTGGCTGGTGCAGCCTGACGACCGGAACCACGACGCCCTGCACGGGCGCACCCAGTTGGTGCGCGGTGCCGTGGAGACTTTGACCGTCCGCCCGCAACGG
>Ga0335071_10008079_pt1 | contig 10813 bp, 12 predicted proteins | sample Lox_Sample_15_FD_206724 | JGI IMG/M metagenome (GOLD analysis project Ga0335071, IMG submission 206724) | Soil microbial communities from Loxahatchee National Wildlife Refuge, Florida, United States - Lox_Sample_1.5 | ecosystem: Environmental > Terrestrial > Soil > Wetlands | place: USA...
CCGGAGCGCGAGGTGCCGGGCACGAGCGCCAGGGCCTGGCCCACGCCGATGGCGAGCGCGTCCCCGGCGCCGACCTGCGCGAGCGTGCGCCGGTGGCGGGCCAGGCGCTCGGCGGCGAGGAGCACGAGCCCCCACCCCACGAGCGACGCGGCGATGACCATGTTCCCGAGCGCCTCGATGCGGCGCTCGAGGAGCTTTCCCAGGACCGCCGCTGGGACGGTGCCGAGCGCGATGTACCAGCCGAGGCGGGCGTCCCCGCTGCCGAAGGGGCGCCCGGTGGCGAGCCCGCGGACGACGGCGCGGCCGATGCGCCACAGGTCCTCGCGGAAGTAGACGAGCACCGCGAGCGTGGTCCCGGTCTGGATGATGGTGACGAAGGCGCGGAACCGGGGATCGGCGAGGCTCTCGCCCAGGAGCTCGCCCACCACGAGGAGGTGGGCGGTGGAGCTCACCGGCAGAAACTCGGTGATCGCCTGGACGACGCCCAGGGCGACGGCCGCGACGAGACCCATGGCGATCCCCCCCGGGCGGTCTCGGCGCTAGGCAGCGGCGCGCGAGCGCCGACTTCCGGCCGCGTCGCGGAGCGCGTCCTTCTTGTCCGTCCGCTCCCAGGTGAAGTCCTTGTCGGCGCGGCCGAAGTGGCCGTAGGCGGCGGTGCGCTCGTAGATGGGCCGCAGCAGGTCGAGCCCCTCGATGATCTGCCGGGGGGTGAGCCCGAACACCTCGCGCACCGCGGCCGCGATCTTGGCCTCGGGCGCCGTGGCCGTCCCGAACGTCTCCACCATCACCGAGACCGGCTCCGCCACGCCGATGGCGTAGGCCACCTGCACCTCGCAGCGGCGGGCGAGGCCGGCGGCCACCACGTTCTTGGCGATGTGGCGGCCCATGTAGGCGGCGGAGCGGTCCACCTTGGAGGGGTCCTTGCCGCTGAAGGCGCCGCCGCCGTGGCGGCCCATGCCGCCGTAGGTGTCGACGATGATCTTGCGGCCGGTGACGCCGGTGTCGCCCATGGGGCCGCCGATGACGAAGCGGCCGGTGGGGTTGATGTAGATCTTGGTGCGGCGGTCGATGAGCCGCTTCGGCAGGGCCCGGGCGATGACCTGCTCGCGCACCGCCGCGTGGAGCTTGCGGTTCGAGACGTCGGGGGAGTGCTGGGTCGACACCACCACCGCGTCGATGCGGCTCGGCCGGCCCTCGCGGTACTCCACCGTCACCTGGCTCTTCCCGTCGGGGCGGAGGAAGTCGAGGCCGCTGCGGCGCGCCTTGGCGAGCTGGCGCGTCACCGCATGGGCGTAGTGGATCGGCGCCGGCATGAGCTCCGGCGTCTCGTCGCAGGCGTAGCCGAACATCATCCCCTGGTCGCCGGCGCCGCCGGTGTCGACCCCCTGCCCGATGTCGGGCGACTGCCGGTCGACGCTCACCAGCACCGCGCAGGTGTGTCCGTCGAAGCCCATCTCGCCGCTCGTGTAGCCGATGCGGTTCACGACGGTGCGGGCGATCCGCTGGTAGTCCACGTGGGCCTTGGTGGTGATCTCCCCGGCGATCATCACGTAGCCCGTCTTGAGCAGGGTCTCGCAGGCCACCCGTCCCGTCGGGTCCTCACCGATCACGGCGTCGAGGACGGCGTCCGAGATCTGGTCGGCCATCTTGTCCGGATGGCCCTCGGTGACGGATTCCGAGGTGAACAGGAAGTCGCTCTGCATGGGGGGTTCCCTTCGACGGAAGGCCGGAAACTTAGTGCCGCCCCGCATGGGGTGTCAAGGCGAAGGGGGTCCCCTGCCGAAGGGGCACCCGGTCAACCGCTCACCGGCCCCACCTTCGTCCCGGCCTCGAGCATGCCCGGGAAGCGGCGGGTCATCTCGGCGCGGACCTCGCGCTCGATGTCGTCGGCGGCCGTGAGCTTGAGCAGCCGCGCCACGAGGTCGCGCCCCTCCGCCGAGGAGGCGGAGCGGATCACCCGCTTCACGAGCGGGATGGAGGGGCCGTTCATCGAGAGCTCGGAGAAGCCGAGCCCGAGGAGCACCAGCGTGTAGAGCGGCTCGCCGGCCATCTCGCCGCACATCGAGACCGGGATCCCGGCCTCGCGCCCGGCGTCGCAGACGAACTTGAGCACCCGCAGCACCGCCAGGTGGAGCGGCTTGTAGAGGTAGGCGACGTCCTTGTTCTGGCGGTCCACCCCGATGGTGTACTGGATGAGGTCGTTCGTGCCGATGGAGAGGAAGTCGACCTCGGCCGCCAGCCGGTCGGCGAGCATGGCGGCGCTCGGCAGCTCCACCATCACTCCCACCGGCGGGAGCCTGGTCTCGATCCCCTCCCGCGCCAGCTCCTCGCGCGCCTCGAGCAGCATGCGCTTGCCGGCGCGGATCTCGGCGACGCCGCTCACCATCGGGAACATGATGCGGAGCTTGCCGTGGTCCCCCGCCCGCAGCAGCGCCCGCAGCTGGGTCCCGAAGAGGTCCGGGTGGCGCAGGCAGTAGCGGATGGCGCGCAGCCCGAGCGCCGGGTTCTCGGCGTGGTCGCGCTGGCCGGCCGGCAGCTTGTCGCCGCCGAGGTCGAAGGTGCGCACCGTCACCGGCCGGTCCCCCATCGCCTCCAGGATGCGGCGGTAGTCGCGGTAGTGGTCCTCCTCGTCGGGGAGGTCGGAGCGCCCCAGGTAGAGGAACTCGGTGCGGTAGAGCCCGACGCCCTCGCCGCCGTGGGAGAGCAGGCCCGGCACCTCCTCTCCGAACTCGATGTTGCCGAGCATGCGGACCGAGACCCCGTCCTGCGTGGTCGCGGGCAGGTCCTTCAGGCGGGCGAGGTCGGCCTCCCGCTCCAGGTGGCGCGCCCGGGCCTCCTCGTAGTCGGCGCGCTCGCCCGCCGACGGGTTGATGACGACGACGCCGCGCCCGCCGTCGACCACCACCCAGTCGCCCCGCTGGGCCGCCGCGGAGGCCCGCCCGGTCCCCACCACCGCCGGGATCTCGAGCGCCCGGGCGACGATGGCGGTGTGGCTCGTCGTGCCGCCCACGTCCGTGACCAGCCCGGCCACCCGGCGGTCGTGCAGGAAGAGCGCGGTGTCGGCCGGCGAGAGGTCCCGGGCCAGGATCACCGACCCGTCCGGCGGCGTCTCGTGGACGTCGGCGCCCTGGCCGAGCAGGTTCTTGATGATGCGCTCGCCCACGTAGTCGACGTCGGACCGCCGCTCGCGGAAGAACTCGTCGTCGGAGCTGAAGGACCCCTTGATCTTGCGGATGGCGCGCTTCACCGCCCACTCGACGTTCACCCGCTCCTCTCGGACCAGTCGCCGCACCTCGTCCACCACCGCCGGGTCGCGGAGCATGGCGCGGTGCACGTCGATGATGGCGACGTGCTCGGCTCCCTCCGCGGCCGCGACCTTGGCGCGGACGTCCTCGAGCTGGCGGGCCGACAGCTCGAGCGCCGCCGAGAAGCGCGCGAGCTCGGGGTCGACCTCCTCCACCGCGAGATTGCGCCGCGGGGTGCGCACCTTGCGTCGGTCGAGCGTCCAGGCCCGCCCGATCGCGATCCCGGGCGAGGCGGGCAGGCCCGTCAGGGTGGTGGCGCCGGCCATGTCATCGCTCCCCGAATCCGGATTCGATCACCTTCGCGAGCGCCTCCATGGCCTGCGTGGCGTCGTCGCCCTCGCACACGAGGAGCACGCTCGACCCCTTGGACGCCGCCAGCGTGAGCACGCCCATGATGCTCTTCGCGTTGACCTGGGTGCCGTCCTTCTCGAGCTGCACGTCGCTCTGGAACCGGTTCGCCGCCTGGACGAGCATCGCCGCCGGCCGGGCGTGGAGCCCGAGCGAGTTCACGATGGTGAAGGTGCGCTCGACGCGCTGCATCACGGTCCCCCGCCCAGGCGCGCGAGGACCGTCCCCGCGAGTGCGCCGAAGAGCATGGCGCCGTAGGCGCAGGGCATGAGCCTCGCCCCCCTGGACAGCGCCCACCACCCCCCGCCGAAGGAGAGGAGGCTGACGGCGAGGGCACCCCACCCGTCCGAGGCCCGGGCGGCGAGCGCGAGCAGCGCCGCGCCGGCGAAGGCGAGCGCCGCGCCGGCGTCGCGCAGTCGCCCCGCCCAGCGGGGGAGCGAGAGCGCCGAGATCCGCTCCACGACCGCGTCGCCCGAGCGGTAGCCGGCCGAGAAGAACGTCCAGCGCAGCCACAGCTGGATGGCGTTGTAGGCGACCACCGCCGCGAGCAGCGCCGGCCAGCCGAACAGGAGGGTCCCCACCGCGCCGAGCGCCCCGAAGAACGGGCGCAGGCCCGCCCAGAAGAACCCGTCCCCGACCGCCGCCAGCGGGCCCTGCAGCACCTCCTTGTACTTGAGCGGCGCCCCCGCCGGCTCCTCGCCGGCCGCTACCTTCTCCTCGTGGTGGATGGCGCCGCCGACGATGGCGGCGGCCATGTAGGGGTGGCAGTTGAAGGTGGCGAGGTGGCGGCGCAGCGCCTCGCGGCGCAGCGCCGGGTCCGGGTAGAGCACCCGCAGCGCGGGCTCGATGGCGTAGGCGAAGCCCAGGTTCTGCATGCCGCGCCGGTTCCAGGCCGCCTGCAGCAGCAGGCCGCGCCAGAAGACCCGGCGGAGGGTGGGTGCGGGGACGCTCACCGCCATATCCCTAGCACGCGGGCCGCGACGACGGAGAGTGCCACGACGGCGGCGACGAGCCCGACGCCCCGCGCGGCCCGGAAGGCCCGGGCGCCGGCGGCGGCGGCGAGCCCGGTGAGCGCCGCCCAGCCGAACGCGAGCGGCCCGAGCGCCCCGGGGAACCGCCGCAGGGCGGCGGGCACGAGCAGCGCCGCCGCCGCGGCGGCGAGGGGCGCGAGCACGAGGAGACGGCGAAGGGCAGCACGAGCCCCTGGAGGTTCGCGCGCGCCGCGGCGCGCAGCTCGCCCTGCGCCACGCGCGCGTCCGCCCGGCCCGCGAGGCGGACGTTCCACTCCTCGATGGCCCGGTCCGCGGTCCGGCCCAGGGTGGCGAGGGTCCCGACGAGCGCGAGGGTGAGGCAGGCGACCGCAGGGGTGACCCCGGTCCCGAGCGCGCGACCGGCGAGCACCGCGCCTCCGGCGATGGCCGCGGCCCCGAGCGCCTCCTGGGGCGGGAGCGCCGCGCCCAGGTTCACGGCGCCGAGCCAGAGCAGCTCGAGCGGCGGCCCGAGCATGAGCCCCCCGTGCAGGTCGCCGAGCGCGAGCCCGGTGAACGGCGCCAGCGCCACCGGGCGCGAGAGCATCGCCTGGAGGAACCCCTTGCGCTCCACCGCCGCCAGGCCGGCGACCAGGGCGACGATGAGGTAATCCACGTGCCCGGATCCTATCAGCTCGCGGCGGCCCAGCGCCGCTCGATCTCGGCGAGGTCGAGCGCGGCGTCGGTGGGCACCGCGCGCGCCTCGACCGCGAAGCCGGCCGCGCCGAGCCTCCGCAGCGTCTCGAGCTCGGCCTCCGACAGGAACACCGACGCCGTCACCTGGCGGCGACCCTCGGCGTAGTGGACGTTGCCCAGGTTGAGGCGCGGCGCCAGGGCGGGCGCGAGTCCCCCCTCGGCGGCGCGCGAGAGGTCGGCGACCTCGCGCACCACCACCAGGGCCGGGCGCGGGGAGGCGGCGAGCGCCACCCAGTCGACGGACGAGACCGGCTCGATCGACGCCTCCAGGTCCGGGGGCAGGGCGAGCGTCATGGCCGCCCGGGCGAGCGCGTTCCTCGCCGCCTCGTCGTCCGCCACCACGAGCCGCGCCGCCTTGAGGTGCGGGACCCAGGCGACGAGCACCTGGCCGTGGACGAGCCGGTTGTCGACCCGGACGAGCGCGATCACGGGCCCTCACCGCCCTGGGACCCCTTGCCGCGCAGCAGCTCGCTCGCGAGCGTGATGTTCTTCTGCCCGTAGGCGGCGATGAGCCGGGAGAGCTCCGGGAGCGTCGCGCCCGCCGCGCGGCAGGTGGAGAGCTTGAGGAGCATGGGGAGGTTCACCCCGGTCACCACGTCCACCCGCTCCTCGAGGAAGCCGAGAGCCATGTTCGCCGGGGTCCCGCCGAGCATGTCGGTGAGGACGAGCACGCCGTCCCCCTCGTCCGCATCGCGGATCGCCACCGCCAGCGCGTCCCGCGCCTCGTCCATGGGCACGCTCGCCGACAGGGTCACCGCCCGCACCCGCGGCATCTTCCCCACGATCGCCTCGGCGCAGGCGACGAGCTCCTCCGCCAGGCGCCCGTGCGTCGCGATGACCACCCCGATCATGGCCGCGCTACTCCTTCTCCACGTCGCGGTGCCAGACCCTGACCGGGATGCCCCGGCGGCCGAGCCGCGCGGCCAGCTCGCCGGCGATGGCCACCGAGCGGTGCCGGCCGCCGGTGCAGCCGACGGCCACGGTCAGGTAGGTCTTCCCCTCGGCCCGGTAGCGGGGGATGAGGAAGCTCGCCAGGTCGTCGGCCTTCTCCAGGAAGCGCTGGGCGTCCTCCTGCCCGAGCACCCAGTCGCGCACGCGCGGGTCGGTGCCCGGGAACGGCTTCAGCTCCGGGACGAAGTAGGGGTTGGGGAGGAAGCGGACGTCGAGCACCAGGTCGGCGTGGGTGGGGATGCCGCTGCGGAACCCGAAGGAGACGAGCGTGACGCCCATCGTCGCCGCGCCGGAGCCGACGAAGCGGTTGTGGGCGAGCCGCTTCAGCTCGTGGACGTTGAGCGCGGTGGTGTCCACCACCTCGTCGGCGAGCGCCTTCAGGCCGGCGAGCGCCTTGCGCTCCGCCGCGATGCCCTCCGGCACGCTGCCCGACTCCCCGGCGAGCGGGTGGCGGCGCCGGGTCTCGGAGTAGCGGCGCACGAGCGATTCGTCCGAGGCGTCGAGGTAGAGCACCACCACGTCGCCGCCCTTCGCCCGGACCTCCTCGATGATGCGCGGCGCGTCCCGGAGGAAGCGCCCCTCCCGCGCGTCCACCACCAGCGCGAGGCGCGACACCTCGCCGGCGGTGTGCCCGATGAGCTCGACGAGCTTCTCCAGGAAGACGATGGGGAAGTTGTCGATGCAGTAGAAGCCGCCGTCCTCCAGCGCGCGAAGCGCGGTCGTCTTCCCGGAGCCGGAGACCCCGGTGAGGATCACCACCTGCGTCTCCGGCGAGGGAGCGGGGCCGGCGGGGCGGTCCGTCATTCCACGTCCGTTCCGCCGCCGCCGCCCTCCGGGGGCAGGGCGATGGCGCGGTTCAGCCGCTCCTGGAACTCGCGGGCCGAGTGGTGCCCCTGGAGCTTGAGCAGGTGGTTGCGGGCCGCCACCTCGATGATGGTGGTCATGTTGCGGCCGGGCCGCACGGGCACCACCAGCATGGGGATCTCGACGTCGAGGATCCGGAACTTGCGGTCGTCCACGCCCAGGCGGTCGTACTCGACGCTCGGGTCCCACTCCACCAGCTCGAGCACGATCTCGATCTTCTTGCGCTCGCGGATGGCGGCGACGCCGAAGAGGTCCTTGATGTTGATGATGCCCAGCCCGCGGATCTCCATGTGGTGCTTGATGATCTCGCTGCCGGACCCGACCACCGAGTCCTGGGTGCGCCGCTTCACGTCGACGATGTCGTCGGCGACCAGGCGGTGGCCGCGCATCACCAGGTCGAGCGCGATCTCGCTCTTGCCGATGCCGCTCTTGCCGAGCAGGAGGATGCCGACGCCGAGCACGTCGAGGAGCACGCCGTGCATGGAGGTGCTGGCGGTGAGCTGGTCCTCCAGGTACGACTGGATGTTCTCGATGAAGGTCGAGGAGAGGTGGCTCGAGCGCAACAGGGGGACACCCGCCTCCTCCGCCGCGGCCGCGATCTCGGGCGGGACCTCGAGGTCCTTCGTCACCACCAGGCAGGACACGTCCTGCCCGAAGAAGGCCCGGATGAGCTCCACGCGCCGCTCCCGGGGCAGGGTGCCGTAGTAGCTCATCTCGGTGTTGCCGAAGACCTGGATGCGCTCGCGGTGCAGGTAGTCGGTGTAGCCCGCCAGCACCAGCCCCGGCTTCTGGATGCGGGCGGAGCTCACGCGCCGCGAGAGACCGTGCTTGCCCGCCAGCAGCGTCAGCCGGAGGTCGAACTTCTTGTCGTCGAGGAGCGCCCCGACGCGAATGGCTTCCATCGCCGCCGAGTCTAACGCGACGCCCAGGTGTCGTCGACAGCCGCCGCGCCCCGCCGAGCGGCGCGGCGAAGCCGCCCGTGGCTCCCTGGCGGCGGGGGCTTATGCTGCGCCCCAATCGACCGCGAGGCTTCCGTTGACGTCTCGACGCGTCGTTCCTAGATTTCGGCGCCGGATGAGGCTCAAGGTCCTGTACCACGCCAACTGCTTCGACGGATGCGCCTCGGCCGCCTTCCTGGGCCGGTTCTTCCAGGCGCGCCTGGGGTCGGGCCTCACGCGCCTCGAGCACCAGCCGGTGCAGCACCACGAGGGCGACCCGTTCCCGCCCGACGCCTTCGACGCCGACGTGAACGCCGTCGTCGACTTCCGTTACTCGCCGTCGCCGCGCCTCGACTGGTGGTTCGATCACCACCAGAGCGCCTTCCACCTGCCCGCCTGGCGGGCGCAGTTCGAGGCCGACCGAACCGGCCAGAAGTTCTGGGACCCCGCCGCCCCCTCCTGCTGCGGCTTCATCGCCCGGGTCGCCCGGGAGCGCTTCGGCTTCGAGGCGAGCGACCTCGCGCCGCTCGTCGCGTGGGCCGACGTCATCGACTCCGCCCGGTTCCCATCGGCGGAGGTGGCCGTGAAGCTCGAGGAGCCGGCGCTGCGCATCATGACGCTCCTCGAGGCGAGCCGCGACCCCGAGGTCCCGGCGCGGCTCATCGAGGCCCTGCGCACCCGGCCGCTCGCGGAGATCGCCGCCGAGCCCTGGGTCGCGGGCCCGCTGCAGCCGATCCTCGAGCGGCACTTCCGGTCCATCGAGGCCGTGCGGCGGGCGACCCAGGTCGAGAACGGGGTGGCCTTCGTCGACCTCGCCGAGGCGGGAATCGAGGCCGGCAACAAGTTCATCGTCTACTTCCTCTTCCCCGAGGCGCGCTACACGGTGGTGCTGTCCCACGACGCCAAGCGCTCCAAGGTGTCGGTGGGCTCGAACCCGTGGGCCCGCGAGACCCGCACCCACGACATCTCCAAGATCTGCGAGCGCTACGGGGGCGGCGGCCACCCGGTGGTGGGCGCGGTGACGCTCGACCCCCACCGGCTCGACGACGCCCGGCGCATCGCCCGCGAGATCGCCGGCCTGCTCCGGGCGCGCCCGGAGGCGGCATGACGCCCGGGCAGTACATCCTCGTCGTCGACGACGACGACGACTTCCGCGAGGCGCTCTGCGAGGTCCTCTCCGAGGCGGGCTACCCGGTCGAGCAGGCCGAGAACGGCGAGGTGGCGCTCGCGCGCATCGCCGAGGAGGCGCCGGGCGTGGTGCTCCTCGACCTGAAGATGCCGGTGCTCGACGGGTGGGGCGTGGTGGAGCGCATGCGCAAGGACCCGAAGAGCTCGCACGTGCCCATCCTCATCCTCTCCGCCTACGGCTTCGAGTGGGAGTCGGAGCTGCTCGGGGCGCAGGGGTACGTCCCGAAGAGCGTCGGGATGGAGGAGATCCTCGACCGCGTCCGCCGCGCCGCCGGGCCCCCGCCCATGCGTCACTAGCCTCGCCCCACACCGGAAGGCCGCCATGTACACGGTCGTGCTCGCCCTTCACTCGCTCGTCCGCTGGGCGGTGCTCGCCTCCGCGCTGTTCGCCGCTGCGGTCAGCTGGCGCGGCTGGCTCGGCGGCGGCCCCGTCACCCGCCGCGCGCGCCTGGGCGGCGTCGCGCTCGTCGCGAGCGCCGACACCCAGGTCCTGCTCGGGCTCCTGCTGTACTTCTTCCTCTCCCCGTTCACGCCGGCCCGGCTCGCCGACCCGGTGCGGGCGCTCTCCGAGCCCGGGTTCCGCTACTGGGGCATCTCCCACCCGCTCACCGGGCTGCTCGTCGCCGCGGCCGCGCACGCGGGCAGCGTGCTCTCCCGCAGGGCGCCCGACGACGCCTCGCGCCACCGCCGCGCCGCCATCGCCTACGGCCTCGCCCTCCTGCTCGCGGCGGCGGCCGTGCCCTGGCCCTTCGGGCACTACGGCCGGCCGCTCTGGCCGTTCTAGCTCTCGCCGGCGCCCGTCCCCTTGCCGCCGCGGGTCGGCCAGCGGATGGAGCCGCGCACCGTCGAGGGTCCCTCCTCCGCGAGCGTGGCCGGCTTCACCGCCCCCTCGCCGAAGCGGGCGGCGAGCGCGTCGAGCGCGGCGTTGAGCGCCTCGCGCCTCCCGGCAGCGGGGCGGTCCGCCCCCGGCGCGCCCGCGAAGAGGCCGAGCTGCGCCGGTCGCTCCTCGAAGCCGGAGACCGACACGCCGGTGAGGCGCACCGGCCGGCCAAGGTCGGCGCGCCCCAGGTCCTCGCGGATGGCCCGGTAGACGGCGGCCGCGTCGTCGGTCGCCGCCGCGAGCGTGGTGCGCCGGGTCACCTGGGTGAAGTCGGAGTACTTGAGCTTGAGCGTCACGGTGCGGCCCCGCTTGTGCGCCTCGCGCATCCGCCGCGCCACCCGCTCGCTCTGGTCGAGGAGGTGCGGGAGCAGGGCCTCGGCCCCCTGCACGTCGCGCTCGAAGGTGTCCTCGGCCCCGATGCTCTTCGCCTCCTCGTCCGGGACGACCGGCCTCGGGTCGTCGCCGCGCGCGAGCGCCTTCATGTGGGAGCCGTGCGTCCCGAAGCGGTCCGCGAGGACCGCCTCTGGGAAGGCGGCGAGCTCCCCGATGGTGCCCACCCCGAGCTTGCGCAGGGCCGCCTCCGTGACCTTGCCGACGCCCCACAGCCGCGACACC
>Ga0335071_10008080_pt1 | contig 10810 bp, 12 predicted proteins | sample Lox_Sample_15_FD_206724 | JGI IMG/M metagenome (GOLD analysis project Ga0335071, IMG submission 206724) | Soil microbial communities from Loxahatchee National Wildlife Refuge, Florida, United States - Lox_Sample_1.5 | ecosystem: Environmental > Terrestrial > Soil > Wetlands | place: USA...
GCCCGAGCCCATGAGGACGATGACTCGTTCGGCGTCGGGCGCACCGACGTAGTCGAAGAGGCCGTAGCGACGACCTGTCGCGCGGGCGAGCCGCTCGAGCTCGCCCGCGACGATCCCTGCCACCGCCGCGTAGTGGGGATTCGCGCCCTCGCGCGACTGGAAGAACACGTCGGGGTTCTGCGCCGACCCGCGGATCACCGGATGGTCGGGGCTGAGCGCGCGCTCGCGGTGCGCACGGACGAGATCGTCGTCGACCATGGCGCGCAGGTCGTCGTCGGAGAGCGGCTCGATCACGTTCACCTCGTGCGAGGTGCGGAACCCGTCGAAGAAGTGGAGGAACGGGACGCGCGAGCGGAGCGACGCGGCGGTCGCGACCGCCGCGAGGTCGTGCGCCTCCTGCACGTCGGAGGAGCAGAGGAGCGCGAAGCCCGTGCCGCGCGCGGCCATCACGTCGCTGTGGTCGCCGAAGATCGAGAGCGCGTGCGTCGCGATCGCCCGCGCCGCGACGTGCATCGTGAACGGCGTCAGCTCGCCGGCGATCTTGAACATGTCCGGGAGCATCAGCAGGAGCCCCTGCGACGCCGTGAACGTCGTCGTCAGCGAGCCTGCCTGGAGGGCGCCGTGGATCGCCCCGGCCGCGCCGGCCTCGGACTGCATCTCGACGATCCGGGGGACGTCGCCCCAGAGGTTCGGGCGGCCGCGCGCCGACCACTCGTCGGCGTGCTCGCCCATCGCCGAGGCGGGCGTGATCGGGTAGATCGCCACCACCTCGCTCGTCGCGTGGGCGACGAGAGCAGCCGCTTCGTTCCCGTCGACCACGATGCGCATCCCGGCCATGGCCGAAGCGTCGCTCCGGCCGGCCCCGGAGCGCATCCGGGCGACCCCTCCACCGGCTCGGTACAAGACCGCAGCCGCTACCCTGGCGCGATGCTCAGGACGACCATCGTCGCGCTCGCGGCCGCGCTCGCCGTCGGCGCCGCGGCCGCGGCCGCGTCGTCTCCGCCCTCGCTGACGAACCCGGCGTCGCTGAACGCGAAGGCGCCCGCCGTCTACTCGGTGAGGTTCGAGACGACGAAGGGCCCGTTCGTCGTGACCGTCCACCGCGCCCTGGCGCCGAAGGGCGCCGACCGCTTCTACAACCTCGCGAAGGCGCATTTCTTCGACGGCGTCGAGTTCTTCCGCGTCCTGAAGGGCTTCGTCGTCCAGTTCGGGATCAGCGGCTCGCCGAAGCTCTCCGCCGTCTGGCAGAACGCGACGATCACGGACGATCCCGTCAAGACGTCCAACACGGCCGGGACGATCACGTTCGCGACCGCCGGCCCGAACACGCGGACGACGCAGCTCTTCGTGAACCTCGCGAACAACGCGTTCCTCGACAAGCAGGGGTTCGCGCCGTTCGGGAAGGTGACGTCCGGGATGGCCGTCGTCGGCAAGCTCTACGGCGGCTACGGCGAGGCTGCGTCGAACCAGCAGCAGCAGATCGCGGCGCAGGGCAACGCCTTCCTGAAGAAGCACTTCCCGAAGCTCGACGCGATCGTCACCGCACGGCTCGTCCCCACGCCCTAGCCTGCGCGGGCGCGGAGCCGAGCCGGGACGTGCCCTACTGGTTCGGGATCAGGCGGGGGCCGGTGATCAGGTTCGCGACCGCCGCGAAGACGGCGTCGAGGCCGGACACTGTCTCGTTGTCGAAGAACGTCGACGAGTTGGACGAGATGTTCTGCACCGCGGAGTAGGCCGTGATCGACGGGCTCTCGTTCGCGCCCGAGTACGACTTGCAGCCGTTCGAGGTCGAGCCCTGGCCGGTCAGCGTGTAGCCGATCCCGAAGATCGTCGTGCCCGCCGACTTGATGGCGTTGGCGGACGCCACGCCCTGGTGGCACGGCTGCGTCCGGTATGGGGACGAGTTCCCGTAGTACGAGGGGCCGGTGTTCGCGGCGCCGTCGGTGAAGAACACGATGTAGTGGAGTGCGGTCGGGCGGCCGTCCTTCACGAGCTCCGCCTGCGCCTGCTCGAGCGCCGTCGCGTACGACGTCGATCCGCTCGCCGGCATGCAGTCGACGGTGGAGACGAGGGTCGACGAGTGGTCGAGCACGCCCGCCTTCTTGTACGCGGACGTGATCGGGACGACGAGATACTTCGACGACGCCGAGTCGTACGACGTGGACGACGGCGTCGAGCAACTCGACTTCCCGGCGTCGACGGGCGGGAGCACGACGAGGCCCACGCGGTCGAGGGACGGATCGAGCGCGGTGAGCATCGTCTCGATGCCCGACTTCGCCGCGTTCAGCTTCGCGCAGCTCGGGTCGTTGCCGCCGCTCCAGAGCTGGCACATCGAGCCCGTCCGGTCGAAGACCATGACGATGTCCGCGGGGCGGTCGGCGCACGGCCCGCAGGCCGTCGAGCGCGCGTGGATCGGGATGCTGTTGATCCCGAAGATGCGGAGGAAGAACGTGCTCGCGTTCCCGGTCTCGTCGACGACGACCGCGTTGTCGGGCGCACAGCCCGGGTACGACGCGACGCACGTCTCGGAGACGGTCTCCTTGACGCCCGAGACGCCGCCGTTCGTGATCGCGTTCTTGTCACCCGCGCCCGCGCCGTACTGGCCTGCGAGCGAGGAGGCGCTCGTGGTGTTCGGAAGCTGCGACGCGCCGGCGAGCGACGCGGCGTCGGCCGAGCTCTGGAGCGTGCGCTGCGAGTAGTACGCGTAGCCGATGTCGATCGCGAGACCGACCATCCCGACGAGCGGGATCATCGCGATGACGATCAGCGGGAGCACCTGACCGGCCTGGTCACGCACGAGATGCTCGAGACGGCGGCCCACCCAGCGTTTCACGGACACAGTTCCTCCCCCACTTTCGGCGGAGGCCGCAACGCCGGTGAATGCCCTACCTGGGACGGGTCATCGGCAGCGCCCGCGGCCGCCCCGTCCCTGATTCGAGTGAACGGCGCTAGAGCTCGGCGCGGAGCGCGTCGACGACGGCCGGATCGAACTGGCTCCCGCGGCCGGCGTCGAGCTCGGCGAGGACGTCGGCGGCGGCGAGCGCCGGCCGGTACGGGCGGTCGGAGCGCATCGCGTCGTAGGCGTCGCAGCAGCAGACGATCCGCGACACGAGCGGGATCGCCTCGCCGGCGAGCCCGTCCGGGTAGCCGCCGCCGTCCCAGCGCTCGTGGCACGACCGGACGAGCGCGCCGACCTCGGCGAGGAGCCCGCCGACGGGCTTCAGCATCCGCTCGCCCTCGATCGTGTGCGTGTTCATGATCGCCCGCTCCTCGCCCGTGAGCGCGGCCGGCTTCTGGACGATCGAGGACGGGATCCGGATCTTCCCGATGTCGTGGAGGAGCGCCGTGAACTCCGCGAGCTGGCGCGACCGCGCGTCGAGTCCCATCCGCTCCGACACCGCGCTGACGAGGGCGACGACCTGGCGGCTGTGCGAGCCGGTGTACGCGTCGTCCGCCTCGACGAGGTCGCCGAGCAGGAGCGCCGTGCCGCGGTACGCGGCCGACAGCTCGAACGCCTTGTCGAGCCGGTGCGTGTGCTCGCGGGAGAACATCGCGACGAGCCCGAGCAGCGGCACGGGAAGGAAGAGCGCCCACTCCGACACCGTCGCGCCGAGCGCGGCCGCGAGGCCGACGGGCGCGAGCAGGGTGTCGACGCCGAACGCCCACGCGAGCGGCCGGACGAGCACCGACGGATGGACGCGCAACGCGAGCCACTCGCGCGTCATCGAGATCCCGGCGTCGCCGGCGAACTGGACGACGAGCGCGACACCGAGGATCCACCACTGCGCGGGGACGGGGGCGGGCTCGGAGAACGCGAGGAAGACGACGGCCGGCCCGATCGAGTACGCCGGGTTCGAGATCGTGAGGAGCAGCCGCTGCGGCGACGTACGCCCGCGCACGTAGTCCGGGAGCTCCGCGAGCGCCTGCGCCGCGAGCACCGCGAGCGGCACGCGCCCGGCCGGCAGCGTGTAGAGCATCGGGACGAAGATCAGCTCCGTCGGGACCGCGAGCCCCGCGCCGACCTCGAAGTCGAGCCGCGTCGCGACGGCGAACGCGACGACGAGCAGCGCCGTGACGAGGAGGCTCGGATGCCGGTCGGTCGGCGCGAAGACGGCGAGCGGCACGGCGACCGCGAGGAACAGGACCGCGAGCGCGACGTAGGTCCGCCGCTCGCGCAGGCTGAGCGGCGACGCCTCGCGGCGGCGGGACTCCTCGACGAGCTGCTCCTCCTGCGGGTCGTCACGACGCTGCGGCGCCGGCGCCGCCGGAGCCGCGACCGAGCGCAGCCGCGCGACCTTCAGCGAGCCGCCGCCTCCCTCCGGAGACGGCGACTCGCCTCGGTACGACCACGCGGCCACTGCGCGCTAACGCGACAGGTACGGATCGATGTAGACGTCGTCGACGAGGAACGCCGCGCCGTCGCCGACCGGCGTCAGCCGCACGGCGTACGCGACGCTGCCGTGCGTGTCGGGCGTCGGCATCACGATCTGCGGCGACGCGTCCCAGCCGTCGGACGCACTGATCGTCCCGCCGTCGATCACGCCGCCCCTGCCGTCGTTGACGATCAGCTCGACGTGGAGTAGGCCACCGTCGGAGCCGACGTTCTCGACGAAGAACCGGACGACCGGGACGAGCAGCCGGTTGCACGTGTCGCTGCTCGTCGACGAGCTCCCCGGCGGGAGGTAGAGCGCATCAGACCCGTCCACGCTGTACGGGTCGTTCCCGGTCACGAAGCCGGCGCCGCCGGACACCGACCAGTTGTTCTTCTGCGATCCCCTGCCTCCCCAGAGCATCGGGAGGTACGTCGAACCGTCGCCCCACGACGTGAACGGGGTCGACGGCCGTCCGGTCGGCGGGCAACCGTGTGCGAGCGCCACCGGTGTCGCGACCGCCGACGCCACGGCCGCGATGCCTGCGACTGCTGCGACGAAGAGCAGACGCCTCGCTCTCGAGCGCATGAGCTTCCCTTCCTCTCCTTCGGCCACAGAGCCGGTCGGGGACACGACCGACGACCCGCACACCCTCCCCGCGCGGCGTACCGGCGGCATCCCCCGGGCGAGTGAGGGGTAGGCAAGAACCCTCGGACGGGGGAACAGTTCGAGACACGATGCGTCCCCCGCTCGGGAGGACGTCCTCTACGCGTCTGCGGCCGGCGGCGTGCCGCGTCTGCGGCGCACGAACCAGACGATGCCGATCGCGACGAGCCCGGCGATCGCGATCCCGGCGACGATCCAGCCCCAGTTCGTGCTGCTCGAGCTCGAGTTGTTGCTGGACGCGGCGCCCGCGACGGCCGCGCCCGCGGCCGCCGGGTGCTCGAGCGTCGACGTCGTGGCGGTCGTCGCCGCCGCCGTGGTCGCCGCGGGCGTCGTGACCGTCGCGGTCTGGGTGACGACGGTCGTGACCGAGGTCGTGACGGTGGTCGGCGGCGGCGGCGCGGCCGCCGTCGTCGTCGTCGCCTCCGTCGTCGTGGCCGGATGGGTCACCGTGACGGTGACGATCGGATGCGTCACGGTCGGCGTCGTCTCCGTCGTCGCGGCCGTCGTCGTCTGGGTCGTCGCGGTCTCGGCCGTCTGCGTCTCGGTGGCGGTCGTCGCGTTCGCGAGCGTGCTCGTCCGGGTCGCCGCCGCGTTCGAGAGGGCGCCGCCGCCCCCGCCGCCGCAGCCCGCGAGGGCGAGCCCCGCCACGCCCACGAGAGCGAGCCCGACGAGCGTCGCGAACGTCCGCACGCCTGTATCGAAGCAGCGCCGCCGGACGCATCCCTCGTCCGGGGTCGGGGTCAAGCGCGGCCGGGAACCACCGTCGTGGGGATTCCGTGAAGTCGCAGCCGCGGGCGACCATGAGGACGTCAATCGCGGCCCCTCGTCCTCGGAGGAACCACATGTCTGCGGCACAGCTTCGGCTTCGCTTCCCCGCCACGTGCACGTCCGGCCTCACCTGGCGTCTCGCGCTCACCGCGGCCGTGCGCCGCGAGGACGCGCTCCTCGCGCTCCGGCGCTCATAAGCTCAGCGGGCCCGCCCCGTTCGCGGGCACGGGGACGGGGCCCCTGAGCCGTCGATCGTCGGAGCCCCGGCCACCGTCCGGACCGATCCACGCAGGGGGAGCACCCGGGGACGGTCCGGCTGACGCCGAAGGCCGCGACGAATGGGAGGCATCTGTCCGGCCCGGCGTGCCGGGAAATTGTCGACACGCCGGAACGCCGCGTCCTGACCCACGTGAGTCAATCTTCGCGGGATGCGGGCGGCCGCTGCAGCAGCCCGAGGCGGTACGCGGTCAGCACGGCCTCGAGACGCGACTTCGCGTTCAGCTCGCCGAGCGTCGCCTTCACGTGGTTGCGCACCGTCTCCGGCGAGAGGCCCATGCGGTCCGCCATCTGCTGCGTCGTCATCCCGCTGCCGAGCATGCGCAGCACCTCGGCCTGGCGCGGCGTCAGCGTCGGGACGTCGGGGCTCGCCGGCGCAGCGTCGAGATCCGGCTCGTGCGGCCGCATCACGCCGAACACGCCGACGATCTGGTGACCCTTCCGCAGCGGGACCGAGCTGACGTCCACCTCCAGCCGGCCGCCCTCGGGCAGGCGGACCGTCGTCGTGTGATCCGTGAAGGGCGCCTGGCCCATGATCCGGCGCGCGAAGATCCGCCGCGCGCTGTGCACCTGGTCGGGGGCGAGCGCCTCGGTGTACTTCCGCCCGATCGCGCCGGGGACGATCGCCTCGGCGGCGTCGTTCACCCACACGATGACTCCCTTGCGGTCGAGGACGTACATCGGGAGCGGCACCTCCTGGAGGGAGCCGTGGATGTCGCCCCCGAGCTCCGCGACCTTCTCGGCTAGCTCGACCATGCGCCCGGCGGATGCTTACAGCCGGGGCGCCGGGGCACAAGCGTCAGAGCCAGTCGTCGGGATCCGGTGCGAGCGGCCGGCAGCGCTCGCGAAGCCGCCAGAGCCCGGCCGCCGCGGCGAAGAAGACGAGGAGGAAGATCGGGTCCGCGAGCCCGATCGAGAGCCACAGCGACGCGAGCGCGACGATGAGGCAGGCGCGCGTCGCCCTGTCGTCCCACGCGCCGTGCGCCCAGCCGAGCGCGACCTCCTTCAGCGTCGCCGCGCGCGTGGGCGGCGCCTCCGGCTCCTCCGGTTCGAAGACGATCGGCTCGACCGGAACGGGATCGGACACGGGCGGCGGCGCGGGAGGCGCGGCGCGCTCCTGCGTCGACGCCTCGGGCGGCGCCTGCCACGACACCGGGTTGAAGCCGTAGCGGCCGACGAGCTCCTGCCCCGCGCTCGGCTCGTCGGAGGGCGGGTACGACCAGACCTCGTGACGCGCGCCGTCGCGGAGCTCGACGATCGCGAGCCGCTCGCTGCCGTCGCGGCGCGGGTCCTCCTCCTGGAGCCATTCGAACGCGAAGTCGACCGCGGCGAGGAACTCGTCGAGCCCGCTCGCGAGGTCGCGCGGCTCGTCGCCCGCGACACGCAGCTGCACCGCGTAGCTTCTCTCCGTTTGCGCGGCCGCATGGCGCTCGTCTGGGGCCATGCTCGAACTCCCTCTCCGCCCGTGCTCGAATCATCGACGCGTCCGCGCGGCCCGGCATACCTCGGTCGCGGGATTCGCGGAAGGGTTGACCGCGGGCGGCACGAACCTTGGGGCCATGCATGCTCTCGGAGTTCTCATCTATCTCGTCCTCGTCATCGTCATCCCCGGCATCCCGTCGTACGTGATCGGGCAGCGCCGCGGAGTCGAGACGCCGGGACTCGCGTTCGTGCCGGGCGTCGGGCCGTTGCTCGTGCTGCTGTGGTCGGTGGGACGCTCGGGCTGGCTGTGCCTGCTCGCGTTCGTCCCGATCGTCAACATCGTCTTCTGGATCTGGCTGGCGATCATCGTCCCGCAGACGCACGGGCGCTCCGGCTGGTGGTCGGTCGGGCTGATCTTCCTCAGCGTGATCGTGATCTGGTTCTACGCGTTCACGCTCGACACGGGGTCGGAAGGAGCCGCGACCGCCTGAGCCACCCTCGAACGAGGGACGCAGCCGCGACCCTTCGCAGGCCGATGTACGTGGTCTGTGGCCTGGCAGGAGCGCGACTACGCACAGTGGACCGACGAGGAGCGCGCCGCGTACCTCGGCTCGCTCGCGCCGCCGGTGCGGCGCTCGCGGCGGCGTGACCTCGTCGGGCTCGCCGCGGCCGTCTCGCTCGTGCTCACCGTCTCCGCGTGGCACGGCGGGATGCTGAGCTTCGGCTCCACGAAGCCGACCGTGGCGCCCGCGACGCTCGCGGCGAAGGTCGTCTACGGCAGCGGTCGCACACGCACCGCCGACGGCGCGAACAACCTCACGTGCGTCGCGATGTCGAGGAACGGCGGCGGCGCGAGGACGTGCACCCGCTGGCGCGTGCTCGAGCCGAGCGACATGGCCGCGCCCGCCGCGCCGCTGCGGAAGGGCGCGACGTGCGCGTCGATCACGGTCGACCAGAAGGCCGGCCGCTGGGTCTGCGCGCCGTAGGCGCCCACGGCCCGTCGACGACGAACGCTTCCTCCTCGCCCGGCCACGGAGGCATCGTCACGCCGACCGCCGCGAGCGGCGCGTCCCCGCGCGCGCGGAACTGGAACCGGGTCCCGAGCGGGATCGTGAGGCAGACGCCGGCCTCGAGCGCGACGACGCTCTCGTCGTCGCCGAGCCGCCGCCACATCTCGCCGCGGCCCGAGAGGACGTACCAGATCTCCTCGACGGTCCGGTGAGCGACGGCGGCGGACGTCTCCCCCGCCGCGAGCTCGAAATGCGCCATGCCGCCTGCGCGGAGGGTGAGGAGCACGCGGACGTCAGACCCGTCCGGGGCGACCGCGTCGGGCTCGTCGGGCAGCTGCATCGTCTCCACGGCGTACCTCCTTCGATTGTCACTCGGTCAAGTGAACCTCACGGAGGGTGATTGACCGCAGGCAGACGGCGGGCTATGCGCAGAGAGGGGAGCGAGCTCGTCAAGTGAGGGGAGAACCGCAATGCGCCGCAAGATGTTCATCGCCGTCTCGGCGGTTGCCGCCGCCTTCGTGATCGCGGCAGGTGCGGTTGCCGCGACCACGCCGTCGCCCAGCTACCAGCTCGCGGGTCTCGCGATCGGCGGGTCGGCGGGCACGAACACGGTTCTTGCCGGAACGGCCATCGGGTCGAACGGGGACCGTGGGTTCTGGCGGGCGACCGTCACGATCGCGCCGCTCACGTCGTGCTCCGCGCTCGGGTCGTCGTGCGCCATCACGGCCGGGACGATCACGCTGACGAGCAACAACGGCTCGAGCCTGATCGGCAGCGTCCAGGGCGGGACCGCCACGCTCAGCGACCAGGCCGTCTCGACCTGCAGCCGGTCGCAGTACACCGTCCGCACGTCGGTCCTCGCGAGCGACGGGACGACGTGGCAGCTGACCGCGACCGTGACGAAGCTCGGCCTCGCGGTCGGCCGGACGTGCTTCAGCCTCGGCGCGACGGTGCAGGCGACGCTCGCGTCGGGCCCGAGCGGCCCGATGGGCTAGATCGAAGAGGCGCGTGCCCCGCGGGAGCGGCCCCGCGGGGCGCGCGGATCTACGATCCAGGGGTGCGCGCTCTCGTCGTCGTTCTCGTCGCCGCCGCGTTCGCCGTCCCCGCGGCCGCGGCCCCGGTGCGCGGACTGCCCGACTGCCTCGGGAAGCCGCAGGTTCGTCCGCACGAAGTCGTCTTCGCGTGCGCCGACGACGGCTTCGGCGTCGACAAGCTGCGCTGGCTCACGTGGGGCGGCGCGCAGGCCGTCGGCCTCGGCTCCGCGTACGCGAACGACTGCAAGCCGACGTGCGTCGCCGGCCACGTCCACCGCTACCGCGCGGTGCTGATCGTCGGCGGCACCCAGAAGTGCCCGAACGGCGCGCTCGCCTACCGCACGGTGACGTACGCGTTCATCGGCCGCTCGCCGTTCCCACCGACCTCGTCGGGCACGACGAACCCGACCCAGACGTTCCGCTGCGGCCACGGCCCGTAGGCTTCGCCGCCGCGACCGACATGTGCGGGCGCGGCACACTCACGCACGCCGCGAGACGCGAAGAAGGGGGCCAACGGGGGAAACATGGTTTCCCCCGTTGAGCGAGCGAGCCGGCGCAGCCGGCTCGCTATGCGTAAGAGGCGCCTACCGGAGTCGAACCGGTGTACCAGGTTTTGCAGACCTGTGCCTAACCACTCGGCCAAGGCGCCCGGACGGGGAATCGTACCGAGGCGTCAGACGGCGGCCAGCACGTCGTCGAGGAACGCGACGGCGCGCGTGAACGCCTCGATCCGGTTCGGGAGCTTCTCGACCGTGTGGCCCTCGTCCTCGAAGATCAGCAGCTCGCAACGGACGCCCTTCTCCGTCAGCACGCGGTGGATGTGCTCCGACTCGCCGACCGGGACGCGCGGGTCGTTGCGGCCGTGCTGGACGAAGAGCGGCGCGCGGATCGCGTCGATGTGCGTCACCGGCGACGCGGCGACGAGGAAGTCGCGGTCGTGCGCGAGCGAGCCGTACTCGCGCTCGCGGGCGGCGCGGCGGTAGTCCGACGTGTGCTCGAGGAACGTGACGAGGCTCGAGATCCCGACGGCCTCGATCCCTGCGGCCCAGAGCTCGGGCTGGAACGCGAGGCCGGCGAGCACCATGTAGCCGCCGTACGAGCGCCCGTAGAGCACCGCGCGCGTCGCGTCGATCTCCGGCCGCGCGCCGAGCCACGCGTGGAGCGACGCGAGGTCGCGCACCGAGTCGAGCCGCAGCTCCACGTCGTCGAGGTGCTCGAAGCGCTTGCCGTATCCCGTCGAGCCGCGGACGTTCGGCGCCGCGAC
>Ga0335071_10008081_pt1 | contig 10810 bp, 8 predicted proteins | sample Lox_Sample_15_FD_206724 | JGI IMG/M metagenome (GOLD analysis project Ga0335071, IMG submission 206724) | Soil microbial communities from Loxahatchee National Wildlife Refuge, Florida, United States - Lox_Sample_1.5 | ecosystem: Environmental > Terrestrial > Soil > Wetlands | place: USA: Florida...
AACGCCGAAGGCCGAGCAGGTCGGGCGGCTGGTGGTGGAGCTCGGGTCCCGACTGGCGGCGGCGCGGGCGGTGCACGAGGCGCAGGAGCGGGCGGTGAAGGATGCCCTGACCGGGCTGCACAACCGCCGGGAGTTCGACCGCCGCTTCGACAGCTTCAAGAACGGCGACCAGCCTCGGGTGGCGACGCTCGTCTACGTCGACATCGACCACTTCAAACGGCTCAACGACACCCTCGGCCACCCGGCGGGCGACTCGGCGCTGGTGCACGTCGCCCGGATGCTCGAGCGCGAGATTCGGGACGGCGACCTGGTGGCGCGGGTGGGCGGCGAGGAGTTCGCGGTGTGGCTTCCGGCGACGGGGCTCGCCCGGGGGCTCGAGGTGGCGGAGCGGATCCGGCGGGCCATCGAGGGCGGGGCGTGGCGGTGGGAGGGGCAGGAGCACCGGCTGACGGTGTCGTGCGGTGTGGCGGCGTGTCCGGAGAGCTCCAACGATCTTCTGAATCTGCGGGCCCTGGCGGACGCGGCGCTCTACCGGGCCAAGGAGGGGGGGCGCAACCGGGTTGAAATGGCGGGGGCGGGCCGATAGGTTCGGGTCGAGGGGGCGACAGGTTTCGACGGGTTTGGTGAGGGTGTCGCTGCGTGCCCAGGTTCTCAGTCACCTGGATAATCAACTGGGAAATTCACAACTGCCAATTCAAACCTGGCAATGGCTGCGTAAGCTTCGGCTTCACGCACCTGCGTGAGTGGCAGCCCGCCTGAGGCGGCGCTCACGTATCGCAAAGTCGGGCTGGCGTGATTCCGGGCCTCAAGGGATCGCGTAAGAGCTGGTAGAGGCTTGTCGCTGCACTAGGCCGGCTGCGCGCCGAAGCGGCGAGACTCGCGGAAAGCGCTGCCTACGCACGTAGGGGTGGCATCGGAGCGAAGCTCGGACCGGGGTTCGATTCCCCGCGCCTCCACTAACTGCAGGGGTCGGGTGTCAGGGGCCAGATGTCCGGGCCCCTTTTTCACGCCGGTCTCGCGCTGAAACCCGCCGGACCGTACCTTCGTACCCCGACGATGGTCGCAATCACCTCCGGGGAGGATTTCGATGGGCGCGTTTCTGGATGTCTTTCGGGTGCTGTACGAGCCGGGCGCGGTGTTCGCCCGGGTGGCGGAGAAGCCGAAGTTCCTGATGCCCTTCATCGCGATCGCGATCCTCGTGATCATCACCGCCTATTTGACGATTCCCTACCAGCAAGCCGCCATGGCGAGCAAGATGGCCGAGATCGCCCAGGCCAATCCCGCGGCCGCCGAAAACATGAAGAAGTATGCCGGCGTCGGCATTGTCTTCGCGCCGATCGTCTATGCCATCATCCTCGTCATCGTCGCGACGATTCTGTGGGTGCTGGTCTCGGTGATGGGCGGTGAAGGGAAGTGGGGCACCCTGCTCAGCGTGGTGACCTACACGTCGATCACCGGCATCCTGCTGCAGCTCGTCGGCGTGATCGTGCTCATGACGAAGGGCGTCAGCCAGATCTCGTCGCCCCAGGACCTTCAGCCGCAGCTCGGGCTCAACCTGCTGACGCCCGGCACCGGCGGCTTCCTGGGCGCCTTCCTCGGAGGCATCAACCCGTTCGCCATCTGGGGCGTCATCCTGACCGCCATCGGCCTCCAGGTGACGCACAAGATGTCGAAGGGCTCGGCGTACGGGGCCGCCATCGCCAACGCGCTGGTCCTGCTCCTGATCCTGTCGGGTCTCGCGTCCCTGCAGAAGTAGGCTACACGGTCGCTTTCGTCCGATTGATCACGCCCGCCTCCTCGAGGGCCGCCTGGGCCGCGGCGAGGCGGGCGATCGGCACCCGGAAGGGCGAGCAGCTGACGTAGTTCATCCCGGCGTGGTGGCAGAATTTCACCGAGCTGGGCTCGCCCCCGTGCTCCCCGCAGATCCCGATCTTCAGCTCCGACCGGGTCCCGCGCCCCAGCCGCACCGCCATCTGCATCAGCTTCCCGACGCCGCCCTGATCCAGCACCTGGAAGGGGTCGGCGGGCAGGATGCCCCGGTCGACATAGAAGGGGAGGAACCGGCCCGCATCGTCCCGTGACAGCCCGAACGTCGTCTGGGTCAGGTCGTTGGTCCCGAACGAGAAGAACTCGGCGGACTTGGCGATCTCGTCGGCGGTGAGCGCGGCCCGCGGCAGCTCGATCATCGTCCCCACGAGATACGGCACCGCGCGCCCCTCCCGCTGGAAGACTTCCTGCGCCACCCGGCGGATGATCGCCTCCTGGCGGATCAGCTCCTCCGCCGTGGCGACGAGCGGCACCATCACCTCGGCCAGCACCTGCTTGCCCCGCGCGACGACCTTGCAGGCGGCCTCGAAAATGGCGCGCGCCTGCATCTCGGTGATCTCGGGGTAGGTGATGCCGAGGCGGCAGCCCCGGTGGCCCAGCATCGGATTCGCCTCCACCAGTCCGGCTACGATCCGTGACAGCCGGGCGGCGGGCATCTTCATCGCCTTGGCGAGCTGGGCGATCTCCGCCTTGGTATGCGGCAGGAATTCGTGGAGCGGGGGATCGAGCAGGCGGATGGTGACGGGGAGCCCCGCCATCGCCTCGAAGATCCCCTCGAAGTCCGAGCGCTGCATCGGCAGGAGCTTGGCCAGGGCCTGCCGCCGGCCGGTCTCGTCCGTGGCGACGATCATTTCCCGCATCGCCGTGATCCGGTGCCCCTCGAAGAACATGTGCTCCGTCCGGCAGAGCCCGATCCCCTCGGCTCCGAACTCGCGGGCCCGGCGGGCGTCGGCCGGCGTGTCCGCGTTGGTGCGGACCCGCAGGCGGCGGCGCGCGTCGGCCCAGGCCATCAGCTGGTAGTAGTGCTTTCCGGCCTTGGGGGCCACGACCTTCGCGGCGCCGAGGATGACGCGGCCGGTCGTCCCGTCCACGGTGATGATCTGGCCCTTCTTGACGGTCCGCCCGAACGCATGGAACCGGCCGGCCGCGGGCTGGACGTCCAGGTCCTTCGCGCCGACCACGCAGCACTTGCCCATGCCGCGCGCCACGACGGCCGCGTGGCTCGTCATCCCGCCCCGGGCCGTGAGCACCGCCTGCGCCGCGACGATGCCGTGGAAATCCTCCGGGGAAGTCTCCGGGCGCACCAGGATGACCTTGTGGCCCTTCTTGGCGAGGGCGTCGGCCTCGTCGGCGTCGAAGACCACTTCGCCGATCGCCGCGCCCGGCGAGGCCGGCAGTCCCTTGGCCACGACCGTCACGGCGGCCTTCGGGTCCACCATCGGGTGGAAGAGCTGATCCAGGTCCTGAGGCGGGACGCGCTGGACCGCCTCGTCCTCCGAGATCCGCTTCTCGGCCACCATCTCCACGGCGACCCGGACGGCCGCCATTCCCGTGCGCTGGGCGCGGCGAGTCTGCAGCATGTACAGCTTGCCGTGCTCGAAGGTGAACTCGATGTCCTGCACGTCCTTGAAATGGAGCTCGAGCTTGTCGGCGATCCGCTCCAGCTCCTTGTAGACCTTGGCGAACCGGCCGCGCTTCATCTTCGCGATGGGTTCCGGGGTGCGGGCGCCCGAGACCACGTCCTCGCCCTGCGCGTTGGTGAGATAGTCCCCGTTCAGGACCCGGGCGCCGGTGCTGCAGTCGCGCGTGAAGGCGACGCCGGTGCCGCAGTCGTCCCCCATGTTCCCGTAGACCATCGCGACGATGTTCACCGCGGTGCCCAGGTCGTCCGGGATGCTGTGGACCTTCCGGTAGTCGATGGCGCGGCGGGTGTGCCAGCTCTTGAAGACCGCCTCGATGGCGCCCCAGAGCTGGGTCTGGGGATCCTCGGGGAAGGGGACGCCCCGCTTGGCCTGGATGATGGCCTTGAACTCGTGCACCAGCGCCTTGAGGTCGTCCGCGGGCAGGTCGATGTCGCGGGTCACCTTCCGGCGCTTCTTGTATTCGTCCAGGACCTCTTCGAACGGCTCCTTGCCCAGCTCGTAGACCACGTCGCCGTACATCTGCACGAACCGGCGATAGGAGTCGTACGCGAACCGGGGGTTCTTGGAGCCGGCGATCAGCCCCGCCACGGTCTGGTCGTTCAAGCCGAGGTTGAGGATCGTCTCCATCATCCCGGGCATCGAGACGGCGGCGCCGGAGCGCACGGACACGAGCAGGGGATTGGCGGGGTCGCCGAGGCGCTTGCCGGCCGCCTGCTCGAGCTGCTTCAGGTGGCGCTCGACTTCCTCGTGAAGCTCCGCGGAGAAGGCGCCGGCCTGGAGGTACTCGATGCAGATCTTGGCGGAGATGGTGAAGCCGGGCGGAACGGGGAGGCCCAGGTTCGCCATTTCGGCGAGGCCCGCGCCCTTGCCGCCCAGGATGTCCCGCATGGCGGCGGATCCGTCGGCGCGGCCGTTCCCGAAGGAATACACGAAGCGTTCGACCGACGGCATGGACGCTCCTTAGTGGGGGCTACACCGGAACGGCGATCGGCAGCTCGTAGCGGCCGCGGGCGGATTCATCGGGGATGGCCGTGGGGTACGCGCCCGAGAAGCAGGCGTGGCAGAACTCCTTGGGGTCTCCGCCGGCCGCGCGCAGCATGCCGTCCAGAGAGAGATAGCCCAGGGTTTCGACGCCGAGGTGTTTGCGGATCTGCTCGACGCTGTTGCTCGACGCGATGAGCTCCGACTTGGACGGCGTGTCGATGCCGTACCAGCACGGACCCGTGATGGGCGGCGAGGCGATGCGGAAGTGCACCTCGCGGGCGCCGGCCTGACGCACCATCTGGACCAGGCCCTTGGAGGTCGTGCCGCGGACCAGGGAGTCGTCGACGATCACGACCTTCTTCCCGTCGAGGATTTCGCGAACGGGGTTGAACTTGATCTTCACCTTGGCGTTCCGCCCCGCCTGCGCCGGGTGGATGAACGTCCGGCCCACGTAGTGATTGCGGATCAGCGCGTGCTCGAGCTTGACCCCGGATTCCTCCGAAAACCCCAGCGCCATCGCGTTCGACGAATCGGGCACCGAGAACACGCAGTCGGCGCCCGGCGCGGGCTGCTCCCGGGCCAGCTGGCGGCCGAGCTCGCGCCGCACCCGGTCCACGGAGCGGTGGAAGATGGTGCTGTCGGGCCGGGAGAAGTACACCAGCTCGAAGATGCAGCGCTGGGCGGCCTTGGCGGGAAGATCGGGAAGGCGCACGATCTCGCCGTCCTGAATGCGGAGCATCTCGCCGGGCTCGAGCTCCCGGACCACCTGGGCGCCGATGAGGTCGAGCGCGCACGTCTCCGACGCCACCACGTACCCGGCGCCGAGCTTGCCGAGGATCAGGGGGCGGAAGCCGCGGGGGTCGACGAGAGCGTACAGGGTGCGGCCGATGGTGAGGACGAGCGAGTAGGCGCCGTCCACCCGCTCGAGCGCGTCCAGGATCTGATCCTCGGGCTCGCGGGCTTCGGAGCGTGCGATGAGGTGGACCAGGACTTCGCTGTCCGACGTGGTCTGGAAGATGGATCCCTTGGCGACCAGGTCGGCGCGGAGGGGAACGGCGTTGGTGAGATTGCCGTTGTGACCCAGCGCGAGCGGCCCTTCACGGTACCGGGCCAGGAACGGCTGCGCGTTGGCGAGCACCGAGGAGCCGGCGGTGGAGTACCGCGTATGGCCGATGGCGACGTCGCCCGACAGGGTGGCGAGCACCTGGTCGTTGAAGTTCTCGGAGACGAGGCCCATCCCCCGGTGGGACCGCGCGACGCCCTCGCCGTCGACCGCGACGATCCCGGCGGACTCCTGACCGCGATGCTGGAGGCTGTAGAGCCCCAGATACGCGATCCGGGCCGCGTCGGGGACGCCGGAAACGCCGATGATGCCGCACATACCGCTGTCAGTCTCCCATGCGCCGGGGGATGGCGCCGAAATATACGTCGCGAAGCTGCGCGACCGGGTACGACACCCTGCCGTCCCGCAGCGCGATCGAGAACTCGCCATCCTCCGCGCCCACCGTCCCGGCCTGGTGCAGGGGCACTCCGATTTCCTTCCCCAACGCCGTGACGGCGGCCAGGTGTTCCGGGGCCACCGTGAGCACTGCCCGGTTGTGAGATTCGCTGTACAGGAGATCGGCGGCCGGAAGTCCGGGCGCATAGGCACGGAGGTCGACGGTCATCCCGTACCCGCGCGCCTGATACGGCGCCCCGATGGCCGCCTCGGCCAGGGCGACGGCCAGGCCGCCGGCCGACGCGTCGTGCGCCGAGCGGATCAGGCGCCCGGAGGCCGCGCGGACCAGGAAGTCGACGAGGCGGCGGGCCTGTGCCAGGTCGACGCGGGGCGGCAGACCGCCGCGGAAGCCGCGGCAGACCTCCCAGAACATCGAGCCACCCAGCTCCGCCCCGGTCGCTCCGGCGACGAGCACGATGTCCCCGGAGGTCCGCGCGTGGGCGGGCACGGCGCGGTCGGCGTGGTCCAGGAGCCCCACCATCCCGATCACGGGGGTGGGGTCGACGGCGCCCGTGGGGCTTTCATTGTAGAAAGACACGTTGCCGCCGGTCACCGGCGCCTCCAGCGCGCGGCAGGCGTCGGCGATGCCGCGGCAGGCTTCCTTGAACTGAAAGAACACCTCGGGCCGCTCGGGCGAGCCGAAGTTCAGGCAGTCGGTGATGCCGAGGGGTCTCGCGCCGGAGCAGGCGATGTTGCGGGAAGCCTCGACCACCGCCGCCTTGCCGCCTTCGTACGGATCGAGCGCCAGGTACCGGGCGTTGCAGTCGGTGGTGACGGCGAGGCCGAACTCGGCGCCCTGTACCCGGAGCACGCCGGCATCCCCGCCCGGGGCGAGCACGGTGCGGGCCTGGACGCTCGAATCGTATTGCTCGTAGACCCAGCGCTTAGACGCAATGGACGGAGCGTCGAGGAGCTGGAGGAGCGCTTCGTCGGGAGCGGGGAGCGGGGAGCGGGGAGCGGGCGCTTCCGTCCGCAGCTGGGCCACCGCGGGCGACTCCCTGGCCTCCGGATAGTAGACCGGGCAATCCTCCACCAGCTGCCGGCCCGGAATCTCCACCACGACCTGGTCCTTCCAGGTGCAGCGGTACATCCCGTCGTCGGTCACCCGGCCGATGGGCATGGCGGTCAGGTCCCATTTCTCGGCGATCGCCTGGACCTCCTTCACGCGGTCGGCTTTCGCCACCACCAGCATCCGCTCCTGGGACTCGGAGAGCAGGATCTCGTACGGCGTCATCCCCGGCTCCCGCGTGGGGACGAGCGACAGGTCGATCTCGACGCCCACGCCGCCGCGGGCCGCCATCTCGGCCGACGAGGACGTCAGGCCCGCCGCGCCCATGTCCTGGATGGCGACGATGTGGCCGGAGCCGATCAGCTCGAGACTGGCCTCGAGGAGGAGTTTCTCCGTGAACGGGTCCCCGACCTGTACCTGGGGCCGGCGTGCTTCGCTCTTGGCGGTCAGCTCCTCCGAGGCGAACGACGCGCCGTGGATGCCGTCCCGCCCGGTGGAGGCCCCCATCGTGATGAGCACGTTGCCGACGCCGTGGGCGGCGGCCCGCATCAGGTCCTTCTCCCGGAGCAGTCCCACGCACATCGCGTTGACGAGCGGATTGCCGCTGTACCCCGGCGCGAAGTCCACTTCGCCGCCGAGCACCGGGACGCCGACGCAGTTCCCGTAGTCGCCGATCCCGCGGACCACGCCGGCGAAGAGATAGCGGTTGCGGGGCTCGTCCAGCGGGCCGAAGCGGAGGGAATTGAGCATCGCGACCGGCCGGGCGCCCATCGTGAACACGTCGCGCAGGATCCCGCCCGCGCCGGTGGCCGCGCCCTGGTAGGGCTCCACGGCGGACGGGTGGTTGTGAGATTCGATCTTGAAGGCCACCGCCCACCCGTCGGGGAGCCGGAGGACGCCGGCGTTCTCGCCCGGGCCCTGCACGACCTGGGGTCCGGTGGTCGGGAAGGTCTTGAGGATGGGGCGCGAGTGCTTGTACGAGCAATGCTCGCTCCAGAGGGCGGAGAAGATCCCGAGCTCGGCGAGGGTCGGCGCGCGGCCGAGCATCGCTTCGACGCGGGTGAATTCCTCGGGCGTGAGGTGGTGCTCGTGAACCAGCGCGGGCGTGACCGGCGGGTCTCCCGGAAAGGGAGTCGCCGGTCCGCGCCGCGGTGCGGAAGTGGTCGTCAGTGGGTGGAGTCCGGCTTCTGCTTGGTGGAGTCCTTGGCCATCGAATCGGGCTTGGCCATCGTCGTGTCCTTCTTCGTCATGGTCGTGTCTTTCACCATGGTGGTGTCCTTCTTCACCATGGTCGTGTCCTTCTTGGTCGTGTCGGCCGGCATCACCGGCGTGGGGGCGGGGGCCGGAGTGACGGCCGGGGCCGGGGCCGCGGCCGGCGTCGCGGCGGGGGTCGTATCCGCCGGCGCCGCGCGTCCGCCCTTCGGGGACGACGACTGGCCGCTGTAGCCGTGCCCGGGCCAGCGGACGATGGCGTCCACGACCTGCCCGTTGTCGAGGGTCACCACGTCCGCGGTGCCGCAGGAGCGGCCGCACCCGTTCTGGAAGAAGAGATAGGTGCGCGTGCCGGCGTGCCGCACGGCGGTCGGCGCGCCCCACAAGGTGTAGACCTGGGACTCGGTCATCCCCGGAGCGATGGTGCCGGTGTCCGGCGAGTCGTAGCTCTGATCCTGGACCGGCTTGACCGCCACCTTGGGCGCGGGCGCGGCGGGCGGCGGGGTGGCCGCCGGCTGAGTCTGGGGCGCGGGCTGGGCATGATGGGGAACCACCGGGGGCGGTTCCTTCTTCCCGAACATCCCCTTGAGCTTGTTACACCCCGCTGTGCTGACCGCCAACAGCGCGCAGATGGCCAACAGGCTGCGTCGCATCGCGAGCCTCCAAGGAGAAAAAGACACGGGCCCCGTCCTGGCCGCCCAAGACCGGCGCGTTGAGGCGCTCCGGGTGCGGCATGATTCCCACCACGTTGTGCCCGGCATTGGTCACGCCGGCGATTCCGTTGGTCGAGCCGTTCGGATTCTCCCCGATGTACCGCCAGACCACCCGGCCCTCCGCCTCCAGGGCGGCCAGGGTCGGGGCATCCGCAACATAGCGCCCGTCGCCGTGGGCGATGGGGACCGTGATCTCCTCCCCCCGCCGGTAGGCGTTCGTGAAGGGGGTGTCGACCGCCTCCACCCGCAGGCGCACCGGCCGGGACACGTACCGGAGGCGGTCGTTCCGGACCAGGCCGCCGGGGAGGAGCCCGGCTTCACAGAGGATCTGGAACCCGTTGCAGATGCCGAGGAGGGGTCCCCCCGCCCGGGCGTGCGCCGCCACGGCGTCCATGATGGGCGAGAACCGGGCGATGGCGCCGGAGCGCAGGTAGTCCCCGTAGCTGAACCCCCCCGGCAGGATCACGGCGTCCGCGTGCTTGAGGTCGGTGTCCTTGTGCCACACGTAGTAAGGATCGCTGCCGGCGTCCCGGCACGCGTCGACCGTCTCGATCTCCGAGTTGGAGCCGGGGAAGACGACGACGGCCACGCGGCGCATCAGGCGGGCTCCACGGCGACCTGGTAGTCCTCGGTCACCGGGTTGGCCAGGAGCCGGTCGCACATCGCCCGGACCCGGGTCTCGGCGGCGCCGGAGTCGGCGGCGCTGACGGTCAGGACGAGATGCTTGCCCACCCGCGCGCCCGCGACCTCGCCGAACCCCAGGGCCTGAAGGGCGTGGGTGACGGCCTGCCCCTGCGGGTCGAGCAGGGCGCCCCGCGGCATCACGCGGACCTCCACGCGGAACGCGGGCATCAGGCGTCGCTCCGCGGCGGGACATGGCGGTGGCGGTGCAGCTCGCCGGACCGCTGGTCGGTGTCGCCGATCACGATGGGACCCGCCGTCTCCGCCTCTTCGTCCTCATCCGGCGTGACGAAGAGGCCGAGGACGGCCGCGCGCAGCATCCCGTAGCTCACGTAGGCGACTCCCAGCGGGAAGAAGAAGTCGTCGTGCTTCCAGATCCCGAACACCAGGATGGTGATGATGACGGCGAGACTCAAAAGGCCCCGGAAGGTGCGGAGGCCGGCGCGGGGGACGGTCGCGTACCGCACGTTCGACACCATCAGGATGGCGAGCCCGATCATCAGGAAGCTCAGGACCTGATGCCAGGGAATGATGTGCACCGAAGCGTCGTAGAGGCTGGTCTGGCTGAACGGATAGAAGGTCGCCAGGGTCATGCCCGCGGCCGGCGACGGCAGGCCGATGAACGCCGTCTTGGCCCGGCCCGCCTGGGTGATGTTGAAGCGCGCCAGGCGGATGGCCGCCGCCATCACGTAGAAGAAACAGAAGATCCAGGCCAGCGGTCCCGCGTCCGCGAACTCCACCCGGTACATGAGGAACGCCGGCGCCACGCCGAAGCTCACGACGTCCACGAGGGAGTCGAGCTCGGCCCCGAACCGCGTGCCCGTGTTGGAGAGCCGGGCGACCCGGCCGTCCAGCGTGTCCAGGATGCCGGCGAACACGATGAACCATCCGGCGCGGTAGAAGTCGCCGCGCTGCGCCAGCACCATCGACCAGAATCCGAAGAACAGGTTGAAGATGGTGAAGAGGCTCGGCACGATGATGACGACGCGCCGGATGTTGGGGGGCCGCAGCCGGGGCCCCGCCATCAGGGATACTCCGCCAGCACGGTGGCGCCGGCGTGCACCTTGTCGCCCACGCGCACCAGGACCCGGGCCTTCGTCGCCGCCGGCAGGAACACGTCCACCCGGGATCCGAACCGGATCATGCCGAGCCGCTCCGCCTGGACCGCGGCCTCACCGACCTTCGCGTCGGTCACGATCCGGCGGGCGATGGAGCCGGCGATCTGCCGTATCAGCACCGGTCC
>Ga0335071_10008082_pt1 | contig 10810 bp, 10 predicted proteins | sample Lox_Sample_15_FD_206724 | JGI IMG/M metagenome (GOLD analysis project Ga0335071, IMG submission 206724) | Soil microbial communities from Loxahatchee National Wildlife Refuge, Florida, United States - Lox_Sample_1.5 | ecosystem: Environmental > Terrestrial > Soil > Wetlands | place: USA...
ATCCAGCGCCAGAACGTCGAGATGCGGCTCAAGATGAAGCCGCAGATCAACGAGGGCGGGAACGTGCGGCTCACCGTCGAGGTGCAGAACGAGGAGATCTCCAGCACCGATCCCACCCTGGGCCCGACCACCGCCAAGCGCAGCGTCAAGACCCAGATCGTCTCCCACGACCAGAGCACCATCGTCATCGGCGGGCTCATCCAGGACCGCGCCACCCGCTCGGTGAAGAAGGTCCCGGTGCTGGGCAGCCTGCCGGTCCTCGGCGCGCTCTTCCGGGACACCCAGACCATCAAGCAGAAGACGAACCTCCTCGTCTTCCTCACCCCCTACATCATCCGCGACGAGGGCGACTACCGGCGCATCTACGAGAAGAAGCGCAAGGAGCAGGAGGACTTCATGTTCCAGTTCTACGGACGGAAGTCCGGCTACCAGCCCGACCTCGACTACGGTCGCAGGGCCGGCCCCTTGAGCCGCATCCACCAGGGCGTACTCGAGGAGACGAGCCGGCTCGAGAACGGCGGGCCGGGACTGCCCGGCGAGGGGATGAGCTCGCCCGGCCCGGGCCAGGCCCTGCCCCCCCCGCCCGCGAGCCGCCCCACCCCGCAGGAGGAGCCGGCGGCCACCCCGCCAGCCCCAGAGCCCCAGCCCGCCCAGCCGCCCCCGCCGCAGAACCCCGGCGAGGCCGATCCCCTGAGCCCGCAGTGAGCCGAACGGACGAGGCATGCGCGACCCCGCCGACCTGAAGACCGACCGCCTCCCCCCGCCCGGCCAGCCCGGGGCCCAGGCCGCCGTCCCCTCGGGCCCCGACCCGGCCCTCCTCTGCGGCCGGCCCCTGGGCGAGATCCTCATGGAGACCGCCAAGCTCCCCGCCGCCCGCCTGGAGGAGGCGCTCAGCCTGCAGCGGGGGGAGCAGGCCGGCGCCCGCATCGGAGAGATCCTGGTGCGGATCCGGGCGGTCACCGAGGAGGAGGTGCTCCGCGCCCTGGCCCTCCAGCTCGACCTCCCCTTCGTCTCCCACATCGACCCGCAAAAGGTGGTCGACGAGCTCGCCGCCCAGGTGCCCATCCACTTCGCCAAGGCCGCCCGGGTCTTGCCCCTCGCCCGGGAAGGCGAGGCGGTGCGGTTGGCGGTGGCCGATCCCCTCGACACCTCGGCGCAAGACTCGGTCTCCATGCTGCTCGGGGCGGCGGTGGCGCCGGAGGTGGCCACCCCCCAGACCGTGCTCGACGCCATCAACGCCGTCTACGACCGGGCCGCCGACGAGCACGACAAGCTCATGGAGGACCTGGAGACCGAGGACCTCGAGTCGGTGGCCCACGAGCTGGAGGAGCCCACCGACCTGCTCGACGCCGACGACGAGGCCCCCATCATCCGGCTCGTCAACTCGCTCCTCTTCCGGGCGGTGAAGGAGCGGGCCAGCGACATCCACATCAACCCCGAGGAGAAGGACATCTCCGTCCGCTACCGCATCGACGGGGTCCTGCGGGAGGTGATCCGCCCCCCCAAGCGCTTCCAGGCCTCCATCGGCAGCCGCATCAAGATCATGGGCGGCCTCAACATCGCCGAGAAGCGGCTGCCCCAGGACGGCCGCATCCGCATCAAGATCGCCGGCAAGGACGTCGACATCCGCCTCTCCACCGTGCCCACCGCCCACGGCGAGCGGATCGTCATGCGCCTGCTCGACAAGTCGAGCGTCGTCCTCGACCTCGAGTCCCTGGGGTTCGAGGACTGGCAGCTCAAGGTGATGGACGGTCTCATCACCCGCTCCCACGGGATCGTCCTCGTCACCGGACCGACCGGCTCGGGCAAGACCACCACCCTCTACGCCGGGCTCGCCAAGATCAACTCCCCCGACCTGAACATCCTCACCATCGAGGACCCGGTGGAGATCCCGCTCGAGCTCACCTTCGCGAACGGCCTCCGCTCCTTCTTGCGCCAGGACCCGGACGTCATCATGGTGGGCGAGATCCGCGACCTGGAGACGGCGGAGATCGCCATCCAGGCCTCGCTCACCGGCCACCTCGTCCTCTCCACCGTCCACACCAACGACGCCGCCGGGGCCATCACCCGCCTCGTCGACATGGGGGTGCAGCCCTTCCTCGTCGCCTCCTCGCTCGTGGGGGTCCTGGCCCAGCGCCTGGTCCGCGTCCTCTGCCCGGCCTGCAAGCACGCCTACGTCCCCACCGCCGAGGAGCGCCAGCAGGCCGGCCTCAGCGACGCCATCCTCCGAAAGGCCGGCAGCCCCAGCCACCTCTTCCGGGCGGTGGGCTGCCCCGAGTGCCAGGGCACCGGCTACCAGGGGCGCACCGGGATCTACGAGCTCATGCTGGTCGACGACGACGTCCGCCCGCTCATCCTCAAGTCGGTCGACGCCACCACCATCAAGCGGGCCGCGGTGGAGCGGGGCATGGTCACCCTGCTCGAGCACGGCGCCTACAAGGTGGCCCGGGGGATCACCACCGCCGCCGAGGTGCTGTCGGTGACCGCCGAGGACATCCGCTAGCCCGATGCCCGTCTTCGAGTACAAGGCGCTCTCCGCCACCGGCAAGCCGCTCACCGGGCTGCGCGAGGCCGACTCGCCCCGGTCCTTGCGGGGCGTGCTCCGCCGCGAGGGGGTCTTCCTCACCGAGGTCCTGGGCGAGAAGGCCCAGCAGAAGGCCGCCGCCCGCGAGGTCAACGTCCGGCGCTGGCTCGCCGGACGGGTGGGGCCCCAGGACCTGGCCATCGCCACCCGGCAGCTGGCGGTGCTGGTGCAGGCGGGCGTGCCGCTCGTCGAGGCCCTGACCGCCCTCGTCGACCAGGTGGAGCACGAGCGGCTGAAGCGGGTCCTCGGCGACGTCAAGCAACGGGTCAACGAGGGGGCCTCCCTGGCCGACGCCATGGCCGCCCACCCCCGCATCTTCAACCCGCTGTACGTGAACATGATCCGGGCCGGCGAGCACTCCGGCGCCCTGGAGGTGGTGCTCCGGCGCCTGGCCGACTTCACCGAGAGCCAGGCCCGGCTCCGCTCCAAGATCACCTCCACCATGGCCTACCCCATCTTCATGGCCTGCGTGGCCACCCTCATCATGGGGGTCCTCTTCTCGGTGGTGATCCCCAAGATCACCCGCATCTTCGAGGACACCGGAGCCCAGCTGCCCTGGTACACCCGCGTGACCATGGGGGTCTCCCGCTTCACCTCCCAGTACTGGTGGGCCCTCCTGGCGGTGCTGGCCCTGGCGGTGTGGGTCTTTCTCCGCTGGAAGTCGACCCCGACCGGGCGGGCCCGCTTTGACCGCTTCAAGCTCAAGGCCCCGGTGTTCGGGACCATCATCCGCCAGATCGCGGTGGCCCGCTTCGCCCGGACCCTCTCCACCCTGCTGCAGAGCGGGGTGCCGCTGCTCACCGCCCTGGACATCGTCCGCAACATCGTCGGCAACACCCGGCTGGCCCAGGTGATCGACGAGTCGCGCGACGCCATCCGCGAGGGCGAGTCCATCGCCGCACCGCTCAAGCGCTCGGGCGAGTTCCCGCCGCTCCTCTACCACATGGTGGCCATCGGGGAGCGCTCCGGCGCGCTCGAGGAGATGCTCGCCAACGTGGCCACCGCCTACGAGAGCCAGGTCGAGACCACCGTCGGCACCCTCACCTCGCTGCTCGAGCCGCTCATGATCGTCCTCATGGGACTCGTGGTCGGGTTCATCGTCTTCTCCGTCCTCATGCCCATCCTCCAGATCAACAACCTCGCAGGAGGCTAGCCGTGAACAAGCCCGTGGTCCGCGCCGCCGCGCGCGGCATGACGCTCATCGAGATCATGGTGGTCATCGTCATCCTCGGCCTCATCGCCACGGCGGTGGCCTACAACGCCATCGGCTTCACCGGGCGGGCCCGGGTCAGCCGGGCCAAGGACGACGTGCACCGCATCGCCGACGGCGTCGACACCTTCCGGATGCTCCACGGGCGCTACCCCACCACCGAGGAGGGGCTCAAGGCCCTCATCGACGAGAAGATCCTCAAGCCCAACAACGACAAGGGCACCATCCTCGATCCCTGGAACCGCGATTACGTCTACCTCTCCCCCGGCCAGGCCCATCCCGACTCCTTCGACGTGAAGAGCTACGGGGCCGACGGCCAGCCGGGCGGCGACGGCGAGAACGCCGACATCGTCAACTACTAGGAGGGCCCTTGCCCGGGCGGAGCCATCGAGGGTTGACCCTCATCGAGCTCATGGTGGTGGTGGCCATCGTCGCCATCTTCGCCGCCGTGGTCGCGCCCACCGTCTCCTCGGTGACCGGCGCCGACGCCCGCAAGGCCGCCGGGGAGCTCTCCGGCACCGCCCGCGCCCTCTTCGACGCCGCCGCCCTCCGACACGCCACCTGCCGGCTGGCCCTCGATCTGGAGAAGGCCAGCTACTGGGCCGAGTGCGCGCCCGGGCCGGCCGGGGTGGGGGAGCCGAGGGAGGACGAGGAGTCTCTGGCCGACCGCTTCCCGGAGGAGCCGGACCCCGAGATCCGAAGGGTGCTGGCCCGGTCGCAGTACGGCGAGATCAAGGACCGGCTCGTAAAGCGGCGCGCCCTGCCCGGGAAGACCTCCTTCGGCCCGGTGCACCTCGAGGGCCGGCATGACCCCCAGGAGTCCGGCGTCGCCTACGTCTACTTCTTCCCCGGCGGGCAGGCGCAGAAGGCCTTCGTGCCGGTACAGCAGGGCAACAACGTCTTCACCGTGGTGACCGAGCCCTTCACCGGAAGGGCCCGGGTGGTCCCGGGCAAGGTGGAGGTGCGGGAGTGACCAACCTCCGCCAGCGGCCTCGCGGCTTCACCCTGCTCGAGGTGATGGTGGCGCTCGCCATCCTCTCCGCGGCCATGCTCATCTTCTCCCAGGTGACCGGCGCCGCGCTGCGCAACCACACCCGCGCCGTGCGCCTGGAGGTGGCCACCCTCCTCGCCCGCGGCATGCTCGCCTCGCTGCAGGACCGCTTCGACAAGGACGGGTTCCGCGACTTCGACGAGACCGACGAGGGGACCTTCGAGGGCGAAGGCCACCCCGAGGTGCGCTTTAAGCTGGAGGTGAAGAGGCCGCAGATCGAGCTCGGGCCCGACCAGATCCTCTCCCTGCTCCTCGGCGGCAAGCCCGACGAGGCTCCCTCGGACCTCATGAGCCTCCTGAGCGGCAAGGCCCAGGACCCCCAGGCGAGCGACTCGAGCGCCGAGCTCGTCCTCCCCGGAGCCCAGGCCCTGGCCGGCCTGGTCCGGGTCCAGCTCACCACCATCGGCGAGCAGCTGAAGAAGGGGCTGCGCGAGATCCGCCTCACCGTGGCCTGGCAGGACGGGGCCCGGGAGGAGTCCTTCTCGGTGGTCACCCACCTCGTCTCCTTCCCCAAGGGGATCTCGCCGTGACCGCCCCCCGGCAAGGCCCCCGCGGCTTCACCTTCCTCGAGGTGCTCGTCGCCATGGCCATCACCGCCGTCATGGGGGTGATGCTCCTCGGCGCCTACCGCCAAGTGGACCATGTCGCCGAGCTGGCCCGGGACCAGGGCGACCGCTTCGCCGGCGCCCGGCTGGGCCTGTCGCGGCTCTCCCGCGAGGTCTCCATGGCCTTCCTCTCCGAGCGCTACGACCACGCTCGCTTCTCGGGGGGACGCCCCACCCTCTTCCTCGGCAAGGAGGACGACCTCCTCTTCACCACCCTGGCCCACCAGCGGCTCGCCCGAGACGCCCGGGAGTCCGATCAGTCGGTGGTCGAGTACACCCTCGAGCCCGACCCGGACCACGCCGGCGAGAAGGCCCTCTTCCGGCGCGAGAAGGACCGCCTCGACGAGGAGCCGGACCGGGGCGGGCGCAAGGACCTCCTCGCCGATCACCTCACCGCCCTCCGCTTCCAGTACTACGACCCGAAGAAGGAGGACTGGGTGCGGGAGTGGTCCACCCGGTCGATCGATCACACGAACGACCTGCCCAGCCGGGTCCGCTTCGAGCTCGAGCTCGAGCTCGCCGACGGAAGAACCGAGAAGCTCTCCACCGAGGCGCGCATCGCGCTCGTCCATCCGCTGGGGGACTACTGATGCGCCCACCCTCCTCCCCGCGCGGCGCGGCCATGCTCCTCGCCATCGTGGCCATCGCCATCCTGAGCGCGCTCACCGCCGACCTCGCCTACGAGACCCAGGTCCGGCTCAGGATCGCCACGAACGCCCGGGACGAGCTCCGGGCCGAGGCGCTGGCCCAGAGCGCGGTGACCGTCTCCCGGCTGGTGCTGGGGTTCCAGTACCAGCTCGACCAGGTCATGGGGGCGGGCCAGACCGCCGGCCCGCAGGCGACCCCATCGGCCGGGGGCCAGGCCCCCGCCGCCCCAAGCCTCGCCTCCGCCCTGCCCCATCCGCAGATCTGGCGGATCGTCCCGGTGAGCTCGGCCCTCACCCAGGCCCTCTTCGGCGGCCCCGCCGGGGAACAGACCGCGCCCCCCGGGGCGCCGGGGAAGGGCGCCGGGCCGCGCGGTGACCAACCGGCCCTGGCCGCCGCCTCCTACGGGGACTTCGAGGGCGGCTTCTCGGCGCGCATCGAGGACGAGGCGCAGAAGGTCAACGTCCAGCTCGACTCCTTCGCCACGAGCGGCATCCTCTCCGCCCAGGTCGACGCCTTCCTGCGCATGGTCTGCGACTCCCGCTGGGACCCGCTCTTCGACCGGAGCGACGCCGACGGCCAGCGATACTCGCGCAGCGACGTCCTCTCCCGCATGAAGGACTGGGTGGACCCGCGCCCGAGCGTGGCCTCCTCCTCGGCCGTCAGCTTCCCCGGCGGGAACTGCTCCCCCCTCGTCCCCTCGAACCCCTTCGAGGACGGGTTCTCCGACAAGAACTACCCGTACGACCGGGGCCCGGATCGCTACCGGACCAAGAACGCCCGCATGGACTCGCTCGACGAGCTCTTCCTCGTCGCCGGGGTGAGCGACGCCTTCATGGCCGCCTTCCAGGACCAGCTCACCGTCTACCTGCCCATCAACGGCACCATGAACGTGAACGCCGACGACCTCCGCACCCAGGTCCGCATCGCCCTGCAGTGGGTCGACCCCGTCTCCTACCTCCAGCTGGCCGACCCCACCGTCCAGCAGAAGCTCCACGAGCGGCTGGCCCTCTACAGCAGCAACGGGGCCCTGGGCATCACCTTCGCCACCTTCCAGCAGGCCCTCCAGGACCTGAACCTCAAGCTGCGCAGCGATCTCGCCCTGCAGCAGAAGGCCTTCACCGACCGCTCGCTGGTCTTCCAGGTCCGCGCTCTGGGCGCGGCCGGCGACGTCACCCACGAGACCCTGGCGGTGGTGAGCTTCGACCCCAAGCATGCCGCGCCGGCGGACCGGCCGGTCCAGACCCTTGCCGGCACGGGCACCTTGAACCTGGGCCAGCTCATCCACTGGCGCGAGGAGTGATCATGGCCCAAAGAATCCTGGGCATCGACCTCGGAGCCTACGCCGTGAAGGCGGTGCTCCTCGAGAGCACCTACCGCGGCTTCGCCGCCCTGGACCACGGCGTGAAGGCCGTCCCGCCGGCCGGCGAGGGCGGGGCGCCGCTGCTCGCCCGGCAGCTCGCCGCCCTGCGCGAGCTGGTCGAGACCCGGGGCTTTAAGTTCGGCGAGGCGGTGGCCGCCCTCCCCGGCCAGGGAGGGAGCTCGACCCTCGTCACCCTCCCCTTCACCGACCCGCGCCGCATCGAGCAGACCATCGCCTTCGAGGTGGAGGGGCAGATCCCCTTCGAGCTCAAGGACGTGGCCTGGGACTGGCAACTGCTCGAGACCGCCGAGGGCAAGGCCCACCTCCTCGTCAGCGTGGCCCGCCGCGAGGAGCTCGCGAGCCTGCTCGCCGGGCTCGGGGAGCTGTCCATCGATCCGCGGGCGGTCCTGCCCCCCTCCCTCGCCTACGCCGCGCTCCTCGCCAGCGGCGCCCTGGGCCCGCTGCACAGCCCCGAGCCGGGCGCGCTGCCCGGGGCCGAGGTGGTCATCGACCTCGGACAGGAACGGACCAGCATCTGCGTGGCCGTCGACGGCTCCTGCGAGCAGGCCCGGAGCTTCCCCTTCGGCGCCGCCCAGCTGGCCCGGGCCCTCTCCCGGGAGCTGGGCTCGAGCGAGGAGGAGGCCCATGCCGTCCTCCTCGGCGCCGCCCGCCGCCGACCGCTCGAGGAGAAGCTCCATTCCCTCGCCTCCGACCCCCGCGCCGATGCCGCCCTGCGGCGGACCCTGTCCGCGCTGGTCCGCGAGCTGCGAGCCACCCTGCGGGCCTGGCGGGCCCGGGTCGGGCCGCGCCGGGTGAACCGGGTGCTCCTCGCCGGAGAGCTGGGCCGCCTGCCCGGCCTGCCCGAGATCCTCGCCCAGGAGGTGGAGGGGCCGGTGGAGCCGCTCGCCCTGCTCGGCCCCGGCGCCCAGGGACCGAACCCCATCCCCGCCGAGGAGGCCCCCCGCTACGCCCTGGCCTTCTCCCTGGCCCTGCGCGCCCACCGGGGCTCGCGCACCCCCCGCCTGAACCTGCGCCGCGGCGATCTCGCCTTCACCCGCGACTTCGAGCACATCCGCGGCCGGGTGGCCCGGCTCTCGGTGGCGGCCGCCCTCCTCGTCGTCCTGGCCATCGCCTCGGCCGGGGTGAAGGTCTTTGCCCTCTCCCGCCAGGAAGGGCTGCTCGACCGGGCGCTGTGCGACGCCGAGCAGAAGCTCCTCGGCAAGTGCTTCCCCAGCTTCGAGGAGGCCCAGTCGGTGCTCCGCGGCCGCGGGCCCGGCTCGAGCTCGCTCCCCAAGGCCAGCGCCGTGGACCTGCTCGGCGAGCTCTCGGAGCGGGTCCCGGCCGAGGTGGCGGTGCGGTTCGAGAAGCTCGATCTCACCCGAGACAAGATCCACCTCGAGGGAGCGACCGACAGCGCCCAGAGCGTGGACCGGCTGGTGGAGAGCATCAAGGGCTCGCGCTGCTTCGCCGACGCCCGCTCCGGCTCCGCCCGCAAGCGCTCCGACGGCAAGTTCGAGTTCACCATCGACGCCGGGCTGACCTGCCTCGACTCCGGCACCCGCTCGCCCAGCGGCGGAAAGGGCTGACCATGGAAACGCTCCTCCGCCTGCGCGCCGAGATCTGGGCCTGGCTCGGCAAGCTCTCCCCCCGCGAGCGGGTCATGGTCTCGGCCGCCGCCGCGGCCGTGTTCGTCTTCGTCGCCTCGCTCGCCTCCCTGCAGATCTCCCGCGGCATCGCCGCCCGCGAGGAGCGGATCGAGCAGAAGACCCGGCTCCTCGCCCAGGTGTCCAAGCTGGCCGAGGGATACCGCGAGCGCCAGGAGGAGCGGCGAGCGCTCGAGACCAGGCTCAAGAGCCCCCCGGTGCAGCTGCTCAGCTTCATCTCCCAGCAGGGCAGCGCCGCCCAGATCGACGTGGGAGACCTCCGCCCCACCAACGCCCCCGGCGAGATCGAGGGGCTGAAGGAGGACGCGGTGGAGGTGAACCTGGCCAAGGTCGAGCTGGGCAAGCTGGCCCGCTTCCTCGCGGGGCTGGAGCGCGGACAGGGAGTGGTGCGGGTACGGCGCCTGCGGCTCACCACCCGCGCCGACGATCCCCAGCAGGTGGACGCCACCTTCACCGTCTCCGCCTACAGCCTGAAGGGCTAGCGCCATGAAACCCTTTCTGGCCCGCCTCCGCCCCCGCCTCCTCTACGGCGCCTTCGCCGTCGCCGCCCTGGCGTTCTCCCTTCGCTCCTCCTTCCCCGCCGAGGCGGTCCGGGAGCGGCTCATCTACGAGGCCGGCGCCCGCGGCTGGCAGATCGACATGCAACACGTCCGGCCGGGTGCGCTGCTCGGGGTGGTCCTCGAGGAGGTGACCCTCACCGACGCCGCCGGGCTGAAGGTGCCCGTGGAACGGCTCGACGCCTCCCTCGAGCCATTGCCCCTGCTCCTCGGGCGCCGGGTCCTCGCCTACCGGGCCCGGGTCTACGACGGGACCGTGGAGGGCAGCGCCGAGTTGGGAGGCGCCGCGCCCCGCGTCGAGGTGGCGGTCGAGGGACTCGACCTCCGGCGCGCCCTGCCGCTGCGCAACGCCACCCGGCTCAACCTGGCCGGCAAGGCCAGCGGACACGCCGACCTCACCTTCCCCGGCGGAGCCCCGGACAAGGCCTCCGGGACCCTCGAGCTTTCGGTGGACCAGGCCGGCATCGCCGGCGGGCAGGTGCCGGTGCCGGGGATGAGCCCCCTGAACGTCCCCCCGGTGGCCCTGGGCAGCGTGCGGGCCGCGGCCAAGGTGACGCAGGGCCGGGTGACCGTGGAGAGGCTCGAGGCCCGCGGCGGCGAGGCGGAGATCACCGGCGACTCCCTCGCCCTCGTGCTGCAGCAGCGGATGGAGTACGCCCCCATCGCCGGGCGGGCCAGGCTCCGCCTCTCCCCCTCCCTGTGGCAGAAGCAGGGCACGGCGAGCCTCAAGCCGCTCGTCGAGGCGGCGCTGGCCTCCTTCCGCTCGCCCGACGGGAGCTACCAGCTCGAGCTCGCCGGGAGCCTCGGCCACCCGCAGATCCGCCCGGCGAGCGGTCCGGCCGCTCCTTTGGCCCCCTCCCCGCCCCCCTCCCCGCCTCCCCCGCCGCCCCCCCCGCCACGCCCCATCGCGGACTGAAGGGGTCAGACCTTGAAGCGGTGAACCCGGTCGGCGAGCGAGCGGGCCCTCGAGCCGAGCTGCTCGGCCACGCTCGAGAGCCCGTGCACCGCCGACTGGTGCTCCCCGGCCGCCTGGGAGAGCGCCTCGAGCGCCTTCTTCACGTGCTGGGTGGCGGCGTTGTGGTTCTGGACCGCCTCGGTGATCTCCCGGATCATCTTCTCCCGCCGGGCGAG
>Ga0335071_10008083_pt1 | contig 10810 bp, 6 predicted proteins | sample Lox_Sample_15_FD_206724 | JGI IMG/M metagenome (GOLD analysis project Ga0335071, IMG submission 206724) | Soil microbial communities from Loxahatchee National Wildlife Refuge, Florida, United States - Lox_Sample_1.5 | ecosystem: Environmental > Terrestrial > Soil > Wetlands | place: USA: Florida...
CCTAGGCGTCCGACTTCATTTCGAGTGGAATCAGCAACCTCCGAACCAGAACGAGGGAATAAGCGATTGTACCATTCGATTTTTACGGGAATGTGATGCCCGAGGTAACCGGGGGGCAGGTCGCAGGTCGCAGGTCGCAGGTCTCAGGTCTCAGGTCTCAGGTCTCAGGTCTCAGGTCTCAGTTAAAGCGATAACCACGGAGAGCACGGAGTTGCACGGAGAAACCCTTCTGGCGCTCAAAACCCAAAATCGAGTGATGCTGGCTGGTTTTACTGAGAACTCAGAACCGGGAACTGAGAACTGGTTACAATATTTCCTGCTCATGGACAACAAAGCTATTGCTGGAATTCTCTACGAGACAGCTGATCTGCTCGAGATCGATGGGCAGGATTCGTTTCGTATTCGGTCTTACCGCAACGCAGCTGAGGCGATCGAGGCTTTGCCGCAGCAGATCGCTTCTTTGATCGAAGAGCCTAAGAAGATTCTGGCTATTCCTGGGATTGGCAAGGGGATGCTGGCCAATTTACAGCACCTCTTTGCTGAGGGAACGGTTGAGGTTCATGCCGAATTGCTTCAGAAATACCGCCCTTCGATGTTGGAGCTTTTAAAAATCCAGGGGCTCGGGCCGAAGACGATTGCTTTGATCTGGAGCGCTTACCAGGTTTGTGATCTGGACGGCGTTGAGAAATTGGCGCGCGAGGGCAAAATTCAGGAACTGCCTCGCATGGGCGCGAAGCACGAGCAAAAATTGCTTAAGGCTATTGAGGACTATCGGCGGATCGGCGGAAGATTTTTGCTGGATACGGCCGAGCAGCTTGCCGAGAAGCTCATTGCTCACCTGGAAGAGGCGCCGGGGATCGAGAAGATTACGCCTGCGGGCTCTCTGCGGCGCGGACGCGAAACCGTCGGCGACCTCGACATTCTTGTCACTGGGAAAGGCTGCTGTGCCGACGACACTCGCGAGGAAATTGCGCAGCATCTGATTCGCTTTCCCGGATTGATGGAGGTCATCGCCAAGGGCGAGAACAAAGTCAGCTTCCGGCATCGCAATGGCATGCAGGTGGATGTGCGCCTCTTACCCCCGGAGTCCTTTGGGGCGGCGATGCAGTACTTTACCGGATCGAAGGCGCACAACGTTTCTCTGCGGCAGCGGGCTTTGAAGATGGGCTACACGCTGAACGAGTACAGCCTGGCGGAGCTGGAGACGAACAAGGCTGTGGCTGGGGCGGCAGAGAAAGATATCTATGCAAAGTTAAAGCTCGACTTTATCCCTCCGGAGATGCGGGAGAACCTGGGCGAGATTGAGCTGGCGGCGAAGCATGAGCTTCCGGTTTTGCTTGAACCATCGGACTTGCGCGGCGACGTGCACATGCATACCGTCGAGACCGATGGCCGCAACACGATTGAAGAGATGGCCGAAGCGGCACGGGATCGCGAGTATGCGTATATGGCGATCACGGACCACTCGAAGAACCTGGCGTTCGCAAACGGCCTGACGGATGAACGAGCGGTTGAGCATATTGCGCGCATCCGGGCGGCGGATAAGAAGTTTTCGGCGGACAAGAAAAAGTCGATGCGCATTTTTGCTGGCGTCGAGGTCGACATCCTCGCCGATGGCACGCTCGATCTGTCAGATGAGGTGCTGGCGCAGATGGACATCGTGATTGCCAGCGTGCATTCGCACTTCAATCAGGATCGCACGACGATGACGGATCGGCTGCTGAAGGCGATTTCGAATCCGAATACTTCGATCCTCGGGCATCCGACGGGTCGGCAGTTGCTGCGGCGGGATGCTTATCCATTCGATGTGGATGCGGTGCTGAGTGCGGCGGCGAAGAATAAAGTAGCTATGGAATTGAATTCCTATCCCGATCGCCTCGACCTGTGCGACGTTCACCTGCGCATGGCGAAGCAGCATGGGGTGAAGATCGTGATCAACACCGACTCGCATCATACGTCACACATGGAGAAGATTCGCTATGGGGTGACACAGGCGCGGCGGGCCTGGCTGACGAAAGAGGATGTGCTGAATACATTGCCGGCGGGCGAGTTTGCGAAGGCGATGAAGCATGGGTGGTGAACGGGTTTTCTTTTTCACGCTATTGCGAGAGAAATCTAATAGAATCGATGGCTCGTGCTGGCTCGCGTTTGTAAATCGTCCACGATCGCGTTGTGCTGGGCGTTTTTGGCCTCACTGTGTTTTGGCGCCCAGAATGACGACACCCGCCTGAAATCTCTCTACGACAACCATCAATGGTTCGAGCTTCGTGATGCGGTGAAGAAAGGCGGTGCGTCGGCCTTTTATCAGGGCGCAGTCGCGTGCGCATTCAACGAGGTGCAGGAGTGCGAGAGGAAGTTCCGAAGTCTCTTTGACTCCGCAACAAGATCGGAGCAAGCGATTGAAGCCCACCGAACTTTGGCTTCCGCCTATCTCACCCACGGTGAGTACAAAAAGGCCCTATTGCAAATTGATGCTCTGCTTGGGATCAGCCCGAGCGATTCCGATGCCTTGGGCGGACGGCCTGTCATCGCTGCCCTGGCGAAGAGTCCCGACCAGCAACTCCTTGGACGACGCACCGAATTGCAACTCGAGGACGCAGGCTTGCCGTTCGCGATTAATGGTGTTCACGCAGCCTATTGGTTTGACACGGGAGCGGACCTGTCTGTCTTGACCGAATCGGAAGCCAAACGCTTTGGACTTCGAGTACAGCCGGCTTCTCTACAAGTCGGAGATCTCAACGGAACTCAGGTGAATACAAAGATTGCAGTCGCCGATGAAATGCATATCGGTTCCATCCGGATAAGGCACGTGGCATTTCTGGTCTTGCCTGACACCCAGCCGCCGTTTGGCGAGGGAGAGCCCGGCTCGCGTGGCCTTATTGGAATGCCGGTATTGCTGGCCCTGAGGACGTTCGTCTGGTCTGCCGACAAGAGTTTTGAGATCGGCATAAAGTCCGCACGGGCAAGTGCGCCTCACGCGGATCTTTGCTTTGACGGAAATCATCCGGCCGTGCAAGTTGTGTATGAGAAACAACCCCTGGCGTTCGCTTTAGACACCGGCGCTACCAACACCGACCTCTACCCGCCGTTTGGGGCGGCATTTCCCGAACTCGTTCGCGCTGCGAAAAAAACAGATACCTACAAAATGGAAGGCGTCGGCGGGGCCAAGAACATGGAGGCCGCGACTCTGGAATCACTGAAGCTCAGCATTGGCGGCTTCCCTGTCACGCTGAAGTCGGTTGGCGTGCTGCTTAAGCCCACTACGAATGCCAGCAGATTTTTCGCGGGAAATCTGGGGATCGACCTGCTGCAACAGGCACACAAGACAACTTTTGATTTCAAGACGATGATGCTAAGTCTTGAGTAGCAAATGCAAAATCCCCGGTAATCTTGACACCCGGCGCGTGCCGTCCTTAACTGCTACCGTGGGGGGCAAGTGGGGACCTACGCTGGCGCTTTGCGCGTTGTGCAAATCCTGTCTCATTGCCCTTTTGAGGCGGCAATCCCCGTGCCGCGGTGGGGCAAAATGTTACAATTCGTTTCATACTGGCCGCCGGGCAACCTTTGCGCTCCGATTAAATCCAAGAAAGCTCGTATTCTCAATCGGTTAAATCGCGATCCGCAGCGCCGGACGGAACCGGAATTGCTCGTTTGGATCGGTAACATTCTTCGTTTTACAGCCGTATAAATTTTTGCCGACTCTGCCTTTCCGCACTTCCTCGCCTCCCCGGCGAGAGCCGGAAGCGAGTTTTAGGAGCTAAGATTGAGCGAATCAAATATTTCCAATAAGACAGACGTACGCCTTGGGAGGATCGAACACTTGACTTCTGCCAGCAGCCACCTGATCGCCCCGCACGGGGGAGAACTTGTTCAACTGCAAGTGCCGGCCGACTATGCCGCCGAACTGAAGAGCCACTCGAAAGAATGGGTTTCATGGGACATGACAGCGCGCCAGCTCTGCGACCTGGAGCTGTTAATGAACGGCGGATTTTCTCCGCTGCGCGGGTTTATGAACCGCAAGGACTATGAAGGCGTCTGCCAGAACATGCGTCTGGCGGATGGAACGCTCTGGCCGATGCCGATCACGCTCGACGTGACGGAGGAGTTTGCCAAGAAGCTGACGCCGGGATCGAGCAAGGTTGCGTTGCGCGACGCCGAGGGCGTGATGATCGCCGTGCTTAACGTCGGCGACGTGTGGCAGCCCGATCGCGCCGAAGAAGCAAAGCAGGTTTTCAACTCGACCAGCTCCGCACACCCTGGCGCCGATTACGCTATGAACAAGGCGAACCCGTGGTACGTCGGGGGCAGCGTTCAGGGCTTGCAGCCGCCATCACACTACGACTTCCGTGCGCTGCGTTTGACGCCTGCTGAACTGCGCGCTGAGTTTGCGCGGCTTGGCTGGACTCGTATTGTGGCCTTCCAGACGCGCAATCCTATGCACCGCGCGCACGTCGAGCTGACGATGCGGGCAGCGAAGAAGGTTGAAGCCAACCTGCTGATTCATCCTTCGGTCGGCCTGACCAAGCCGGGCGATGTGGACTACTTCATTCGCACGCGCTGCTACCAGTTGCTGCTGCCGAAGTATCCGCATGGGACGGTGAAGCTCTCGATGCTGAACCTGGCCATGCGCCTGGGCGGGCCGCGCGAAGCCATTTGGCACGGTTTGATCCGGAAAAATCATGGCTGCAATCACTTTATTGTCGGCCGCGATCACGCAGGTCCGGGCAAGGATAGGGACGGCAAGCCGTTTTATGGCCCGTACGAGGCGCAGGAGCTGTTCCAGAAGCACGAAGCCGAGATGGGCGTGAAGATGGTTCCGTTCCAGATGATGGTCTATCTCGAGAACGAAGACCGGTACGTTCCGGCGGATGAAGTGCCGCAGGGCGCGAAGGTGCTCGACATCTCGGGAACCGAACTGCGCGCGCGCCTGAACGAAGGGCGCGACATTCCGGCATGGTTTACGTATCCGGAAGTGGTGAAGGAGCTGCGGCGCAGCTATCCGCCACGCGACAAGCAAGGCGTGACCATCTTCTTTACCGGGCTTTCTGGCTCGGGCAAGTCGACGATCGCGAACGCGCTGATCACGAAGTTCCTCGAAATGGGCGGACGCCCGGTGACCTTGCTCGATGGCGACCTGGTACGCAAGCACCTGTCGTCGGAGCTGGGTTTCTCGAAGGAGCACCGCGACATCAACATCCGGCGCATCGGCTACGTGGCGTCGGAGATCACGAAGAACGGCGGCATCGCGATCTGCGCGCCCATCGCTCCCTATGAAGCGACGCGCAAGGCGGTGCGGCAGATGATCGAGCCAGTCGGCGGATTCATCCTGATCCACGTGGCAACGTCAATCGACGTGTGCGAGCAGCGTGACCGCAAGGGCTTGTACGCGAAGGCGCGCGCCGGCATCGTAAAGGAGTTCACCGGGATTTCGGATCCGTACGAAGCTCCGACCGATGCCGAGGTGACGATTGACACCGGTGCGCTGAGCCCGGAAGAGGCGGCGCAGACCATCATCCTGCACCTGGAGCGCGAAGGCTTCATCGGCGCCAACGGCAACTAAAGCTGCGGGAGCGGGGAGCCGTGGGGCTTCTCCGCTCTTGTACCTTCTAAGCCAACAAAGTCCATTACTGCGATGGACTTCGTGCAATAATGCAGCAACGGTTCCTCCCTTCTGCGCCGCAGGCGTACGGTTCGTTGCTTGCCCAATGGACAACCGTAATGAACTTCACGCGCTACTGACTACGCATGGAACTCTTGCTGGCAAAGGTACTGATCGGCTTCGTTGTAGGAACGCTGATCGGGTTGACAGGATTGGGTGGCGGCGTATTGCTTCTGCCGATGCTCATCTTTGGCCTGCATATTCCGGCGATTATTGCGGTCGGCTCGGACGCGCTCTTCAATTTTTTCACCAAGATTCCCGCTACTTTCATGCACCTGAGCAAGGGCTCGGTGCGCAAGAAGGTGGTGGTGGCGCTCGCGTTTGGCAGCGTACCCGGATCGTATGCTGGCGTTACGCTGCTTGTGCATCTGCGACAGGTTTATGGGGTTGGGGTCAACGATTTCATCAAGTCGGCGGTGGGACTGCTGCTGGTGATAATTCCAACTCTGCTGCTCTTCCAAGGAAGGATCGAAAGCCACCTGGCCGGGAAGCAGCCGACGATGAAGAATTTCGTAGGCATGAGCGTGATCGGGCTCGTCGGCGGGTTTCTGGTCGGCATTACGTCCGTGGGATCGGGCAGCATCATCATGATGCTCCTGCTGCTGTTTTATTCATTCGCGCCGAAGATCATGGTGGGCACGGATATTGCGCACGCGGTGCTGTTAACGGGAGTGACCAGCCTGCTGCATTGGAGGGCCGGCAACGTCGATCCGCACCTGGTTATCTCGCTCCTGATCGGATCGATTCCGGGAGGAATTTTGGGATCGCATTTAAGCACGCGGGTGCCGGTGCTTTGGCTGCGGAGGATTCTGTGCGCGGTGTTGTTGATGACAGGGGCGAGGATGTTGTGGGCGTGAAAACAACGGGTTTTAGGTGTTAGGTTTTAGGTGTTAGGTTTTAGGTGTTAGGTTTTAGGTTTTAGGTTTTAGGTGTTAGGTGTTAGGTTTTAGGAATTAGGAAGTCTGGTTTTCCTAAAACCTAACACCCAAGACCCGACGCCTTTTTACTGGAGGAAACATTGCCTTCATCGTTTATTAAAGAAACTCTCGAACGCATCCACGCCGCTCTCGAAGAGGCGCGCACTGTACTCAACACTTTCACTCCCGGAGCTATCGAAGCCAAATTCAAGTCAGGAGACGATCCGGTTACCGCCGCCGACCATGCCGTCGATGCTGTTCTCAAGAAGAACCTCCTGCGTCCCGGGGAAGGCTGGCTTTCGGAAGAGACTGCAGATGATGCATCCCGGCTCGGCAAACGCCACGTCTGGGTTGTCGACCCGCTCGATGGCACGCGTGAATTCGTGCAGGGCATTCCGGAGTTTTGCGTTTCGATTGCTATGGTTGAGGACGGCATTGCCGTCGCCGGCGGCATTTGCAATCCCGCGACGAATGAACTGATTCTCGGGTCGCGCGAGACTGGCGTGACCTATAATGGCCAGCCTGCTCTGCCCAGCCAGCGCAAAGACCTGCATGGCGCGCTGGTGCTTGCGAGCCGCAGCGAGGTAAAGCGCGGAGAGTGGAAGCAATTCGAATCCGCAGAATTCAACATCCGGCCGATGGGCTCGGTAGCCTATAAGCTCGGACTTGTGTCAGCGGGGAAGGCCGACCTTACCTTCACGCTGGTTCCGAAAAATGAGTGGGACGTTGCCGCGGGCGCCGCGCTGGTTGAGAGCGCAGGCGGGTGGACCATGAAGCTCGATCACTCACCACTGCGCTGCAACCAGAAAGATCCGCTGATTTCGGGGTTGCTGGCGGGGCCGCCGTTTTTGCGCGAGCCATTACTGGCCCTGCTCGGGCGTCACGCGCAAACAATCAGCTAACAACAGAGCGAAGACAAACACGAGTGGGCATGAAATCCTTTGTGTCACTTCGTGTCCTTTGTGGTGAAATTCCTGTAGCCTGTAAATCGTCGTCGCTCGAGTCATGCCTCAACCGGCCATCGTCTTCCTGATGTACCACGAACTCGAAGTAGCGGGGCGCGCCATCTGCGAGACAGAACCTGGCTATGCGCGCTACGTCCTGCCGCTTGCGACCTTTCGCGAGCAGATGCAGTGGATCAGGCAATCAGGTCTGCGCAGCTTGAGCGTAAGCGAGGCCCTCGACTTCCCTTCCGACCCGAGCATTTGCATCACTTTCGACGATGGCTGCGAGACAGACCTGATCGCGGCCGCTCCTGTGCTTCGTGAGTTTGGTCTCGGTGCCACTTTTTATGTGACGGCTGGCAGGCTCGGTACTCAGGGCTATCTCAGTGAGCATCAGCTTCGCGAACTCAATGCGCAACACTTTGAGATCGGATGCCACTCGATGACCCACGCTTACCTTTCGGACATCGGCGACGCCGATCTGAAGCGGGAGATTGCAGACGCGAAAGATCGCATTGAGCAAATTCTCGGACACGGCATCGACCATTTCTCATGTCCCGGCGGACGCTACGACAAGCGCGCGTTCGATACGGCGCGACGAGCGGGGTACAAGACGGTGGCCAACAGTGAATTTCACGCCAACAGCGCGGGCACGGATCGCTACAAACTCGGGCGAGTAGCGATGCTGCGCGACATGAACCTCGACGAGTTCAGCGCTATTTGCCATGGCCGAGGACTGTGGAAAAAACGGCTGGCCCACGCGACCCGTCGAGGCGCGCAATGGTTGCTGGGCAACAGCAACTACGATCGAGTGCGCTCCGCAATTCTGGGCGAACCCCAGTGATTAAGTGACCGAAGTCACATTCTTCAATTCTGGCTTCAAATTACCTTTTCTAACTATTCATTAACCTCGCAAATTATGCGCGTCGGCACAACCAGTGCCCCGCGCGGCATTTCAGCGGTTACCTCGCCTCGCGCGATGGATCACTGGCGACTTGCGCATCCGTACAGGCCAGGTTCACGTGTACTGCCGAGTTTCTTCGTGCACTAGTGGTATCTGTCCACATCGACCCTGCCCAGATATGTTCACGATGAGGACTCGCTCGACAAGTCCCCCACTTTTGTACGTCGAGGTTGTGTGATGCTGGTTACAAAGTACGTCCTTGATAACCGTAATTCATCGCGAAAGTTTGTAGAGCGTCTCTTCGCGCTTGCCGTTGTGGCGAGCGTCACATTGATCGCTGCATCCTGCGGCACGAGCCAAGCGGCGAGCAACAACCAACCGCAGTCGTTGGCGATCTTAGGATCTCTGCCCGGCGGCTCAGTCCATCAGGATTACAACGCCGTCTTGTCGGTGAATGGCGGAGCATCCCCTTACCAATTTTCGATTGCGTCGGGATCACTGCCTCCCGGTCTCACATTGAATCCGGCAACAGGTTCGTTCACCGGCAACCCGACAGCTGCTGGTAGCTACAATTTTCAAATCGTTGTAAAAGATATTCCGAAGACTGATACCGGTTCGCAGAACTTCACAGTGCAGATCGCCCCGCACAAGGGAGTTAGCGTTAGCGTCTCGCCGTCAAGCGCGACGGTCGTCTCGGGCGACACGCAGCAATTTACTGCCACGGTAACGGGCACTTCGAATACCGCAGTGACGTGGACTGCGTCAACCGGTTCAGTGAATTCGAACGGCGTGTACGCTGCACCAACAGTGCAATCGACGACACAAGCGACCGTCACCGCCACCAGCCAGGCCGATCCAACCAAATCGGCGAGCGCGGCAGTTACGATCAACACGAGCCAAGGCGGAGGATCTTTGCAGATTTCAACCTCCGGCCTGCCACAAGGTCAGCAAGGAGAAACCTACAGCGCGGCATTCGCCGCTAGCGGCGGAACCCAGCCGTATAGCTGGAGTGTCACGGCTGGCAGCCTGCCCTCAGGCCTCGCACTTAACACGAACGGTGAACTAGACGGAACGCCGACCGCGACTGGCACCTCGATGTTCACAGTGACGGTGAGCGACGCCGCCAGCCACTCGGCGAGCGGCAACTTCTCTGTGACGGTAGCCAGCAGCAGTGGCTATGACGGTCCCGCGCAACTCCCGTTGGTGCAGGTTCCCAGCTCGATGGCGGATTCACCCGCGCCCGGAAGCGTGATCAGCGTGAAAGCCAATGGCGACTTTCAGGCAGCGGTCAACGGCGCGCAATGCGGACAGACGATTCAACTTCAGGCGGGCGCGACTTTCAACGGAACCTTCAACCTGCCGGCGAAGGGCTGCAACAGCCAGAACTGGATCATCATCCGGACGAGTTCACCTGATAGCGCCCTGCCAGCCGAAGGACAGCGAGTCACGCCTTGCTATGCGGGCGTTGCGTCGCTTCCGGGACGGCCTGCCTACAATTGCCAGAATCCAAGCAATGTACTAGCGAAGGTGCAGAACGACGGCTCCGTCAGTCCAATTACCATCGCGGACAAGGCAAACTACTACCGCTTCATCGGCCTTGAAATCACGCGCCCAACCGGAGCTCATGGCAGCGCGATACTCGTCGGGCTGGCCGGAACTGCCGACCACATCATCGTCGACCGCTCCTGGTTGCATGGCCAGGCGCAGGATGAAACCCGCGACGGCATTTCGCTCGCCGGTGGAACCAACATGGCGGTGATCGACTCCTACTTCAACGATTTCCACTGCATCTCGCACAGCGGCAGCTGCACCGACTCGCATGCGGTCAGCGGCGGCGTTACAGAAACGCAGGACGGCCCGTACCTGGTTCAAAACAACTTCCTCGAAGCAGCAGGGGAAGCGCTGATGATGGGCGGCGGCGGCGCGACTTTGACGCCGACCGACATCACCGTCATCGGAAACCACTTCTTCAAACCGATGTCGTGGATGGCAGGCAACACGCCGTTTGTCGGCGGGCCGACCGGCGATCCATTCATCGTGAAGAACCACCTCGAACTCAAGAACGCGGTACGTGTGCTGATCGAGGGCAACCTGATGGAAAACGTTTGGGGCGGCTTTACGCAGAAGGGTCATGCCATCCTTCTCACCCCCAAGAACCAGCACACAAAATCGGGCCAGAATGTTTGCCCGGTCTGCCAGGTTACAGATGTGACGATCCGCTACACGCAGATCTCGCATGCTGGCGGTGGAATGGTGTTCGCAACCGTTATGTCGGGAGACGGCGGAGACGGAGCTCCCGCCTACTTGGGAGCGCGCTTCAGCATCCACGATATCGTGATGGATGACCTCAACAAGAAGTACGTTGGCGGCGGCGACGGCTTCGAGA
>Ga0335071_10008084_pt1 | contig 10809 bp, 9 predicted proteins | sample Lox_Sample_15_FD_206724 | JGI IMG/M metagenome (GOLD analysis project Ga0335071, IMG submission 206724) | Soil microbial communities from Loxahatchee National Wildlife Refuge, Florida, United States - Lox_Sample_1.5 | ecosystem: Environmental > Terrestrial > Soil > Wetlands | place: USA: Florida...
CGACATCCGCTCGTGGTCCCTCGGATTGAGCCGGATTTTGATCCGGTCGCGGTCCAGCACGTTCTTTACGGCCTCCCGGAGGACATTGAGGACGATGTCCCGATCCGTCGAAATCTCCTGTCGGATAACCTTGCCGGCCACGGCGATGACCAGGTTGAGCACCCGGGCTTCCCCCCGCTCCAGGATGTTCCGGCGGATGTTTTCCACCTCCAGGACGAGCTTTTTCAGGGTTTCCCCCGAAGAGGCCAGTTCCTTCTCCCGCTTCTCCATCCCCTTGCGGTATCCGTCCGCGAGGCCCCTCTCGTAGGCATCCTTCATCTTCTTCTCGGAATCGATGAGGATCTGTTCGATCTTGGAACGACGCGGGGACGGCCCTTGGGAGAGATTCTCGCAACCTAAATCAGCCGGCACAAAGCGCGGTCTCTCCGTTGAGGGGCTGTCGACGACCTTGACGTGACTCGATTTGATGACCCGTTTAGACGAACTCATCGCCTCCCTCGCGCGACAGCTGGATCCGACCTTCAGCCTCAAGCCGCTTGCAGATATCCAGAATGACCCGCTGGCTCCTTTCCACATCCGAGAGCCGGATGGGCGGCATCATGTCGATGTCTTCCTTCAGCATATCGGCGCCGCGCTTGGACATGTTCTTGAACACCTTCTCCCGGCCCTCCGCATCGATCACCTTCAGGGCCTTGGAAAGGTCCTCGCTCGCCACTTCCCGGAGGAGTTCCTGCATACTGCGGTCGTCGAGCTTCAGGATGTCGTCGAAGGTGAACATGAACCCTCGGATTTCGGCGGCAAGTTCCGGATCCGTACCATCGAGAGAGGAAATGATGGCGCTCTCGCTCGTGCGGTTCATCCGGTTGAGGATCTCCGCCATGAGCCTCACCCCGCCGACCTCCTTCTCGCTGGATGCTCCGACGATGATCTCGTCTTCCAGTGTCTGGGCGACGTCCTCGATCAAATCCATCGGTACGCTTTTCAGGGTTGCCATCCTTCGGACGATCTCGATCTGCATTTCCGGACCGAGGGAATCCATGATTTCGGCGGCCTGCTCGGGCCTCAGGTGGGCCAGGATCAGTGCGATCGTCTGGGGGTGTTCCATCTTTGTAAAGTCCATCAGGAGTTTCGGATCGATATCCCGAAGTTTTTCGAAGATGGGGTTCTCGTTGAACTTTTCCTTTTCGTCATTGAGGGCCGTGATAATGCTCCCGGCCTGCTCGGCTCCGAGGGCCTTGATGACGATGTTCTTCGCGACATCCTCCTTCACGGACTGGATGCCGCCCTTCTCCTTGGCGAGATCGCAGAATTCCCTCGCCACCGACTGAACGTCCTTGGAGGAGAGGCTCGTGATTCGGCTCATGTACATGCTGATACGACGAACTTCCGAGGCACGGAGGTTCTTCATCACCTCCGCTGCCAGTTCCTCATTCAGGGAGAGAAGGAGGATGGCTGCTTTTTCTTCGTTGTTCATAAACAAACCAGGGTTCAGGGTGAAGGGTAAAGGGTCAGGGGGTCGAGGCGTTCGGGTATTTTCTTGTTCTTTGCCCTATACCCTATACCCTTGCCCCTATACCCGTATCTATTTAATCCAGTTTCTCAACAGCTCTGCGAATCGCTTGGCATCGGCGGAGGCCATGCGCTGCACGATGTCGGCTTCTGTCAATTCGCGCGTCGTCTGCGGGGCTCCGAGAGAGAGGGTTATGCCTTCGCCGCCCCTGAGCTCACCCGCCGTAGCGGGGATTTCCCGAATGGACACCGGCGTCTCCCGCCCGCGCGCAGCCAGCATGGCGACGAGCGGCTTGATGACGAATAGCGCGGCCAGGGCAACCACGGCGAGAATCACGAGATATCGGGCCAGGAACATGAAGGGCATGAGCTTATCCAGCCAGGACTTCTCCGGCATCTCCCCGCCCACATCCACTTTCTTGAAGGGCACGTTTGACACCACGACCTGGTCGCCGCGCCTGGCATCAAAGCCCGCCGACTTCTTGACCAGGTCCTCCAGGGCCGTGATCTCTTTCTCGGGCCTCGGCTGGTATTCCTCGACTCCCTTGTCGTTTTTCACATAGTTGCCGTCGATGAGCACGGCGATGGAGAGCTTCTTCACGTCACCTACGGGCATGACGGTTTTGTTGACTGTGCGACTGATCTCGTAGTTGATCGTCTCGTCGGTCTTGTCGCGATTCGACCCTGCGGGCCGCACAGGAGCCGCCGGTTGACGTCCGGTGGCCGTGACGGAGCTTTCACCGGCCCCGCCGCTGATGGAGCCGGACTTCTCCTGCGAGCGCTGGACGCTGCGGATGGCAGGCTCCTCGGAGTCGAACTTCTCCTCCGTTTTCTCCATGACCCGGAAATCCAAATCCGTCGAGATTCGCACGACGGCTTTCCCTTCACCGACGACCTTTTCCAGCATGGTCGTGATGCGGTTCGTGAGGTCTTTTTCGACGTTTTTCTTGTACTCGATCTGGGAGTTGGACAACTGCGCAAGATCTCCGCCCTCGGTGACCTTCGAGAGAACCTTCCCGCTGGAATCCACGATCATCACGTCCCGGGGGCTCATCCCCTCGATCGAGCTCGACACGAGGTGCGAAATGCCCTGAATCTGGGGCTCGCTCAAGTTGCGCCCGCTCTTGAGCTTCACGATGACAGAAGCCGTGGGTTTCTTCTGGTCCTCGGAAAAGAGGGATTTCTTCGGAATGACGAGGTGGACGCGACTTTGCTGGATCTCGTCGAGGCTGTTGATCGTCCGGGTCAGTTCCCCCTGGAGGGCCCGCTGGTAGTTGAGCTGCTGGACGAACTCGGTCACGCCTAGGTTCTTCGTGTCAAAGATCTCGAATCCGACTCCGCCGCCCTTGGGAAGGCCCGTTGCCGCCAACTCCAGCCGCAGCTCCGCCACCTTCTCGGAAGGCACCGAGATCATGTCTCCGCCGGGGGACAGTTGGTAGGGGATCTTCTTTTCCTGGAGACGGGCCGTGATCTGGCCGGCATCTTCGGTCGACAGGTTCGTGAAGAGAATCTTGTATTCCGGCTGGTTGATGAACACGACGGCCAGCGCGATGCTCAGCAGTGTGGCACCGGCGGCAACTAGGATCGTGAGTTTGCGGGATGCCGGAAGCGATTGAAACCCCTTCCACATCTGAGAGAGAAGCTGACCCATCGATTTTCTATCCCTCTATCCTTCCAGAAGAATTATCGTATCCGTCATCGAAGCGCCGCTTGCGAAGTCGAGGTTGCACCAGAACCGCCGCAGATGACAGAGGGGAGAGACCCGGACTCAGACCTGCATCCTCATGATTTCCTGGTAGGCATCCAGGATTTTGTTTCGGACCTGCATCATGGCCCGGAACGAGATATCAGCTTTCTCAAGAGCGATCATAGCTTCGTGAATGCTGCCGGACTGCCCGAGTTGCACCCCGGTGATGGCCTTGTCGGCATTGTTCTGAAGCTGATTAATCTCGGTGACGGCCTGCTTCAGCACGTCCCCAAAGGCACCCTGGGGCTTGCCGGAATCCTTCCCTACGGGCTTGATTGCCTGAGGGGAGGGCTTGAGAGCATCGCTTCGTGTCGTGACCTTGTCCATGTTCTCGCTCCTTCACCGGCCGGCAGGCTCTGAACCGCCGGCTGTCCCGTCGCCGTTATTTCCCGATATCGAGAGCCTTCAGAGTCATGTTCTTCGTGGCATCCAGGGCCGTCACACAGGCCTCGTAAGCCCGGTTCACGGTGATCATGTCCGCCATCTCTGTCACTACGTTGACGTTGGGGTAGGTGACGAAACCCTGATCGTCGGCATTGGGATGCGTGGGGTCGTGAACCTTCTTCAGTCCTTCGCCATCCTCGAAGATCTCCTGCACCTTGACCTGGGAGAGGGCCTCATGGAGGGCATTGCCGAACTTTCCGTTCACGGGTTCCGATGCCAGGACAACGACCTTCCTCTTGTAAGGTCCGCCTTCCGGCGTCTGGATTGTGCTCGCATTGGCCAGGTTGCTGACGATGACGTCCATCTTCTTTCTCTGGGCCGAAAGCCCCGACGAGCAGATGTCAAACGAGGTAATGAAATCCATTATCGGGTCTCCTTAAGGACAGACTGAAGTCCCCTGAGTTTTCGCGCCAGCATCTCGATAGAGGCGTTGTGCATCAGGTGGTTTTCGGCAATCGACACCATCTCGCGGTCCAAGTCCACCCGGTCAGCGGTTTTGACGATCTCGAGGCTGCCCCCCGGTGTGGCGGCGGGAAAATGTTTCCCGTTCGTCTTGGCCATGCGGATGCCCTTTCCCTGCATCGAGCCGAGCAGGTTCTGGAAATCGACATCCTTGGGCTCGTATCCCGGGGTGTCCAGGTTGGTCACATTGGAAGCCAGAACCTCGTGCCTCTGCGACCGGGCACCGATGAGATCCGACAGCAGATCGATGGTCTTGCCAAACAAAGCTTTCATGCAACCTCTTCCTCGGGCAAAGATTCCACCAGGATGCGTTGCAAGGCATGTGCCAATGGCAGCCTGAGTGCCGCAGGCTTCAAGCGCCGGGCTTCAGGCTTCCGAAAGAGGGGTAACAGGCCTTTTTTCACGATTTCATTCCGGATTCCGATATCCCGATTCACATCGCTCTCTTTCATATGCCTTGCTCGAGTTTGTACTCGTTGAGCTTGTTGCGCATGGTCCGTACGCTGATCCCGAGGATCTCGGAGGCCTTCGTTTTGTTTCCCTTGACCTTCTTTAGGGTGCTGAAGATGAGATTCTTCTCCATGTCCCGAAGCGTCACGGGGTCGCTTGCCGGAGCACAGGGAGCCGCTTCTTCGTGGTGATCCTGGTCGCCGGAAACAACCTCCTGACCCTCCAGCGCGAGGTGATGCGGTTGAAGCTCGTCGACCTGGCAGACCAGCACGGCCCGTTCGATCACGTTCTCGAGCTCCCGTACATTGCCGGGCCAGGAATAGGCGGAAAGCGCTGCCAGGGCTTCGGGAGTGAGGGTCGGTCTGCGCCTTCCGTTTTCACCCGCATATTTCGCGAGGAAATGCTCCGCCAGGACGGCGAGATCCCCCTTGCGCTCCCGAAGCGGCGGGACTCGAATAGGGATCACGTTGAGTCGGTAGTAAAGGTCCTCCCGGAATTTCCTCTCCTGGATACACTGCTTCAGGTCGGCGTTGGTCGTCGCAACGATCCGGACATCGACGGAGATGGGCTCCTTTCCGCCCAGGCGGTCGATTTCGGATTCCTGGATGACCCGCAGGAGTTTCGCCTGGAGCGGTATGTCCATTTCGCTGACTTCGTCGAGCAGCAGCGTCCCTCGGTCGGCCAGTTCGAACCTCCCGATCCGGCGCTGCGCGGCGCCCGTGAAGGCGCCCTTCTCGTAGCCGAACATCTCGCTTTCCAGAAGTGTGTGGGGGATCGCAGCACAATTGACTGCGACAAAGGGCTGGTTGCGCCGGGGGCTGTGGGTATGGATGAAGCGGGCAAGCAATTCCTTTCCAGTCCCGCTTTCCCCCCGGATCAAGACGCTGGATCGGCTTCTGGCAATGTTCTTCAGGAACTCCAGGAGTTCGTTCATCCTTGCATCGCTCGTCACGATCTGGCGCTGGGCCGGACGGGCGGTCTCGATGGAACCCGATCCCCTTTCCAGAACCGCTTCCTGCTCCGGACCCCTTTCCAAGACGTTCTTCACCACCATCTCCAGATCGTCGAGCGAGAAGGGCTTCATGATGAAATCCTTGGCGCCCTGCTTCATGGCTTCGACGGCGGTGTTCACGGTCCCATAGGCCGTAATGACGATCACCGGTGTATCAGAAGACTGGCCCTTGAGCTCTTTCAGAAGATCGAGCCCGCCCATCTTGGGCATGCGGATGTCGGTGATGACCATCTCGTAGGCCCCTTTACGGAACTTTCCCAGCGCATCGACGCCGTCGGTGGCTGTTTCCACGGCATAACCGCAGCTCACAAGGCAATCCGAGAGGGAACTTCGCATGTACGGATCGTCATCGACGACAAGAATGGGTCTTGTGTTGGCTGCTATTTCAGGCATATCCGTCTCCCGTTTGCGATGCGCTCGGCATCAGGGTTCCTCCTCGAGAAGCGGCAGCAGGACCGTAAAAACACTTCCGCCCTTCTCTCCCCTCTCGACGTCAACCGTTCCGCGATGCAGATCGATGATGTTATGCACGATGGCAAGCCCGAGGCCGTTCCCTCCCTCTTTCGTGCTGAAAAAGGGGTCAAAGATCCGCTTCCGGTCTTCCTCACGGATACCGCCGCCCGTGTCGGCGAAACGAAGTTCGAGGGTCCGTTCCATGCCCGGCCTCAGGGCCGGGTCGGTATGCCGGCGGGCTTCGATCATGAGCTTGCCGCCGCCCCGCATAGCCTGCACCGCATTCAGAATGATGTTGAGAAACACCTGCTTCAACAACTCCCCGTCGGCCCGCACCATCGGGCTTGTGCCCGTCAGGCGCACACTCAGTCGGATGCCTTCCTTGTCGAGGATCTCGGCACAGAATTTTAAAATCTCCTGAAGGACATCGTAAATCCGAAGATCCCTAAAGACGGGTTCCGGCTTGCGGGTGAAGAGCAGCAGGTTGGCGATTTTGTTATCGACGTTTCGGACGGAATGGAGAATCCGTGCGACCTGGTCCCTGTTTTTCTCGCCGGTGAGGCCCTTCAGAAGCAGAGAGGCCGAAAGGGCGATGCTCCCCAGGGGATTGCGGACCTCGTGGGCAATGTCGGCCGCCATTTCTCCCATGGCGGCAAATTTTTCGGTTCGTTTGGCCATCTCTTCGAGCTTCTCGACGCGGGTCACGTCGAGCAGAATGTGAACGGTCCCCACCCGGATGCTTTCTCTCGTCTTGACGGGGGACGTGAGAATTTCGAGGACTCTCCTCCCCAGGCGAATTTTGCGTTTGCCATGCAGCTCAAGGGCTGCCGTCTTGCCGGACCGGTACGGGTCTATTTCTTCGGATCCCCGGAACAACTCGGCGATGTCTTTTCCCGCGTCATCCGATCCCCTCCCCGTGAACCACCCGGCGCAGCCGTTCATCATCGTGATGCGGCCCGCAAGGTCCGTCACAATGACCCCCGTCGTAAGGCTCTCCAGGATGGTTTCGAGGTAGTTCCGGACTTCCTCTTTCTCCGCGAGAATACTCTCGAGGCGGCGATTTTTCTGCTCGAGCTCCCGGTTCAGGCTTTCGAACTTGATCTCCAGATTCGAAAAGGCTTCCTGGAGCTTCACGGTAGCCGAGTTGAAGCTTTCGAAGGATTCCTGCAGGACCTTGATGTTCCCGGCAGGCCGCTTGACCGACCGGGCCGGTTTCCGTGCGCCTTCTTTTTGCATGTCCTTTATTTCGTCGAAAGGTATTTCTGGTATTTCTCCGTCCATGCGGAATCGGAGAGGGTGTAGTCGATCGTCTTGTTCCAGAAGTCATCCCCCGTGCGGACTTTCAGCTCCGAGAAGACCCGGTTGGCCTCAGCGGGATTTTTCATCTCGACGTATCCCTTTCCGAGGTTGTAAAGGGTCCAGGGGTTTTGCGCACCGCTCTGGGCTGACTCGACAGCCTGTTTGTAGGCCGAAACCGCCTCCGGGTACTTGTGCGTCTTGAGGTAGCAATCCCCCACCCCTGCCAGCGAATCCTGTAGAACCTGGCTGTTGCCGGCCTTGTCCTTTTCGGATTGCCGGATGGCAAGCTGGAATTGCTGCAGCGCCCGTGAACAGGCATCGCTGAACCGCAAGGCAACACCGTAGTTGCGGTGGAGTATGGACGCATCTGCCGCGCCCTCCGAGGGAATTTCCGCATAGGAAGCCGCGGCCTTCTCGTAGAGACCCTTCCTGAGATAGAGGTCCCCCTGGATCCGGCGCAAGGCGATCCGGTCCTCCCTGCCAAGAGAGGCCGCCTCCTTCGAAAGCCCCGTAACCAACCGCTCCGCCTCGTCATACTGCCGCTCGCGCACGTTCACGTCCGCCACCAGGACGAGCAGAGAATTGCGGCTCCGGCTGTCTTTCTCGATCATCAGGAGATGGTCCGACACGCGCCGGGCGTCTCGATACAGACCTACGCGGCGCAGGCTGTCAGCAATCCGGTATCCCGTTCCGAAATCGACGGTTTTCACCCAAGCGCTTTCGTAGGCCATGAAATACGTATCGGCCACACGCAGATAGTCGGCTTTCTGGTAGTCCTCGTCAACGAGTCGCTCCGTGATCCCTTTCAAATGCACCAGGGCGGCGTCCTTGCAAGAGCCGTTGGGGAACCGTTTCAGTTGGGTGATGCTCGTTACGAAGGCTTCCTGGAAACGGTTTTTCTGGTAAAAGGCAAGGGACTGCTGGAAGAGGATTCGCTCGGCCAACTCCGGGCTGGGCAGATTCTTCGAAAGCACCATTCCATAGGCGGCAACGGGATCCTTGTAATACTGCACACCGGCCATGTAAGCAGGGATTTTGAACCCCGGTTTTTTCACCCCGATATTGGCCATGATGATGGCGCTCTCCGTGGCTTCCTTGGATTCGGGATACCTCTCGATGACGGTGCTGAAAACCTTGAGTGCCGGCTCGTACTGCTGCAACTCCGTGAGCGAGCGCGCGATCAGGTAGGACATCTCCTTGCGGAACGGATCCTCGGGATAGATGTTGATGTAGTAGGAAAAGACCCCGATGACATTGTCGTAGGAACCCTGGCGGAAGAAGTGAAACCCCAGACTGACGAGGACCTCACGGGGCAGGTCCCGGTAGTCGGGCCATCGTTTGAGGGCCTGCAGGAACGCATCGTCTGCCTTCTTCGTGTCCTGCATCTGGCCGTAACACTCGGCGATCCAGTAAAACGAGGCCTTGGACCGGGGAGAGCCGGCAAACTGATCAATGTAGGACCTGAACTTATCCACGGCCTTCGCGTAAAGACCCCTGCGGTAGAGGCTGACTGCTTCGGCATAGAGGAGCTCGTCCTCAGCGTTGGTGGTGCCGCCGGCTTCTTTCTGGGCGTCGCCGGCGGACCCCGTACCGAAAGGCTGAAACCTGAACGGCTCGGGCAGCGGAAGCCCTTCGGTTACCGAACCGTCCGCTGTGACCTCCGTTCTTTTTGCCAGGAAGGAGTAGAGTGCGGCTTTCTTCCCTTTCGGAACCGCTTCCGGTGCCGGCGTGATTTTCACCTGGGGATGGAGCTGCATTTCCGACGGAACTGCGGCCTTCGGGGACTCCGGCGCCGGGAATTCCTTCTGCGCAGTCGCCTTATCTTTACCGACGGCGGATTCTTGCGGTGCGGCCGCTGCCGGAATGTTCCTGACGGCATAAAAACGGATCGCTTTTTTCTTTTCCATCACCGCGCCCTGGCGCGCTGCTTCGTCAGCGCTCGCGTAACGGCCGACAAAAACGCGCCAGCGCCCATCCTTTCCGTCGGGCTTCGCGGAAAAGGCGTCATACCCTTTTTCTTTCAGAACCTGGACTTGTTCGGCGGCCTTGTCAGCGCTGGGGTAGGACCCCACATGGAGGCTATAAGCGGTCGAGGGTGTCCCTGCGGCGGTTGCCGATGCAGAGAGGAGCACGATGAGGGCGACGGCCAGACAGGCTATGTGGTTTCTTCCCATGGTCAGTCTCGGTGTGCGGAATACAGGCGGTCCGATGGACACACCACCGCCTGACCAGAAGATAGCAAGTGACATGCCACGGGAAGACAGGGTACAGGGTACAGGGGAAAGGGTACAGGGGAGAAATCTCCAAGACATTGATTGCGGCTATGTTTTGGCTGTTTTGCCGATCTCTTCGGCAGGCGGGTATCCTGCGCTCGAAGGCGCCGGCAACAGGACTCAACGATGGGGTCGCTGCATGTCCCGTCGATCGATTTCGAAAAAACTGAAGCGGCTTGTCAATAAAATGACGGTCGAAGCCTAACACGCCGAGGCATAAAAAGAACCGGGGAGAGCTTTCTCCCCGGCACCTCTTTCGACGGAACAGACGAGTTCTAGCTGATATTGAACCTCTTGAGCTTCTCGACAAAGGTCGTCCGATTGAGGTTGAGCAGCTTCGCGGCGCGATTCTTCACGCCGCTCGTTTTTTCCAGGGCCTTGAGCAGGAGATCTTTTTCGAATCGGTCGACGACCTCGTTGTATTCGATGCCGTCCTCGGGAATGTCGACAACGCTGGAGACTTCGCTCTTGCCTTTACCAACACTGAGGATCTTGGGCGGCAGATCGTCCACCTTGATCTTGCCCTCCTCCTTCATCACGACCAGCATCTCGATGAGGTTCTCCAGTTCGCGGACGTTGCCCGGCCAGGAATACCGCATCATGTAATTCATGGCCTCAGGGGTGAGTTCCTTCACGTTGCGCTTCTTGAGCTTGTTGAATTTCGTGAGAAAGTGATTGATCAGCACAGGGATGTCCATCTTCCGTTCCCGCAGAGGGGGCAGGTAGATGGGGATGACGTTGATGCGATAGAAGAGGTCTTCCCGGAACCGCTTCTCCTGGACGGCCTTGTCGAGGTCCTGGTGCGTGGCGCAGATAATCCGCACGTCGGAGTTGATCGTTTTTACGCCGCCGATGCGCTCGAACTGCTTTTCCTGGATGACGCGCAGGACCTTGACTTGGAGAGCCGGGCTCATGTCGCCGATCTCATCGAGGAAGATGGTGCCCCCCTGGGCAAGCTCGAAACGTCCCACGCGGCTCTTGATGGCGCCCGTGAAGGCCCCCTTCTCGTGACCGAACAGCTCGCTTTCGAGGAGTTCCTCGGGGATGGCACCGCAATTGACGGGCACCAGTGGAAAGTTGCGGCGGTCGCTGTTGAAATGAACCGCCCGGGCCACCAGTTCCTTTCCCGTCCCGCTCTCGCCGTAGATGACGACTGTGCT
>Ga0335071_10008086_pt1 | contig 10809 bp, 11 predicted proteins | sample Lox_Sample_15_FD_206724 | JGI IMG/M metagenome (GOLD analysis project Ga0335071, IMG submission 206724) | Soil microbial communities from Loxahatchee National Wildlife Refuge, Florida, United States - Lox_Sample_1.5 | ecosystem: Environmental > Terrestrial > Soil > Wetlands | place: USA...
CGAGTGGCCGACGCTGCTGTCGCCGATCGCAATGGCGGGAGCCTTTCTATTCTCAGCCGCGGTCGGAGTCTTCTTCGGCTATTACCCCGCGCGACGGGCGTCGCTTCTGAACCCGATCGAGGCACTGCGCTTCGAGTAGTGGCGCCGGGACTCTTCCATGAGTGCACCCTTGGGCTGCCCCCTGAAACGCTGCTGCCGCATGGCGCGCGGGGCCGCTCTGGCGCTTGTCCTCGCAAGCTGCGCTGTCGGCCCCGACTTCGTGCGGCCGAGCCCACCTGCGGTCCAGGACTATACGTCACCCACCGCGCCGGTTGTCTTGACGCCCGAAAACGGCGAGGCACCGCAGCACTTGGCCACGATGCAGAGCATCTCGGCCGATTGGTGGACGCTGTTCGCCTCGCCACCGCTCAACGAAGTAGTCGAACAGGCGATCGCCGGCAGTCCCACGCTTGTGGCCGCCAAGGCCACGCTCGCGGAGGCGTGGCAGGTGGTGCTGCAGGCACGTGGCGCGTTCTACCCGCAGGTTGAGTTCGCCGCGCTGGCCGAGCGTGAGCAGACAAACGGCTCGCGCTCGGCTGGCGTCAACTCCGCGAGGAGCAGCAGCTCGCCGCCATTCAACCTCTTCTCACTGGGGCCCACCGTGAGCTACTCCCCCGATGTCTTCGGCCTCACACGGCGGCGCGTCGAGCAACAAGAAGCGTTGGCGGACAATCAGGGTTATCAGCTTGCCGCCGCTTATCTCACGCTCACTGGCAGTGCGGTCGCACAAGCGATCAACATCGCGTCGACACGGATGCAGCTGAGCGCCGCCGAGGACATCATCACTCAAGACCAACGGAACCTCGACCTGGTGGAGCAAAAGTACGAGGCCGGAAAGGTGGCTCAGGGTGATGTCCTCACTGCAGAGAGCCAGCTCGCCAACGACCGCACACTGCTGCCGCCGCTGCGGCAGCAGCTCAGTACCGCTCGCCATGCTTTGTCGGTCTTGGTGGGGCGGTTTCCCGGCGAGTGGTCGCCCCCGGACTTCGAGTTGACGGCGTTCAAACTGCCGGCGGATCTGCCACTCACTCTTCCGTCTGAGCTGGCCCGCCAGCGCCCCGATATCCTTGCTGCAGAGGCCCAACTGCATGCCGCCAGCGCTGCGGTTGGCGTCGCAACGGCGCAAATGTATCCATCGATCACCCTGTCGGCATCAGGCGGCTTCGAATCCGTGGCGGTCGACACCTTGTTCCAGGGATCGAGCCTGATTTGGAGCGTGGCGTCCGGTCTGAGCGCGCCACTCTTTCAAGGCGGCGCCTTGCTGGCCCAAAAGCGGGCCGCGGTTGACACGTTTCAAGCATCGCTTGCCACCTACCAGCAGACGGTGCTGCAGGCGTTCGGTCAAGTGGCCGACGCCTTGCGCGCGCTGCAGCACGACGCCGAGCTTGTCGACAGCGAACGCAGCGCGCTCGATGTGTCCAGCACCTCGCTGGCGCTGCAGCGGCTCACCTATGAGGCCGGCAAATCGGATTTGCTGACGCTGCTCACCGCCGAGCGTGCCTACCAGCAAGCTCGGCTCGGATATGCGCACGCGCAAGGACAGCGCTATCTGGATACCGCCCTGTTGTTTGTCGCCCTCGGTGGGGGGTGGTGGAATGCGAGCGATCTCATGGCGGTGTCCATGCCCAATTCGCCGCCACGGGCTGATCAGCGCCCCAATTGAAAGAGCTGGGCCTACCTCTCGCTGTAAGCGTGTGGCGAACGTGCTGCTGACGCCCTGCGCAGCACTGCTCGAAGCGCAGGCGACTTTGCGTGCTATCCAAGAGCGCCCGGACGCCGCCGTGGAGAACATGCGGCTGGCGTCCGAATTGCTCCGAGTGTCACAACCCGAGGTGAGCGATGCTTGGACTGGTACTGACGGCTGGCGGGGCCCGTGGGGCGTATCAGGCGGGAGTCCTCAAGCGCATCGGGGAGCTGCCCGCATTTCGCCGCAGCCGGTCGCCGTTCCGCATCATCGCCGGGGCCTCCGCGGGTGCCATCAACGGCGCGACGCTCGCTGCCATGAGCGGCGACTTCTACGCGGCCACGCGCTTGCTCGCGCAGATGTGGTCGGAGTTGCGGGTGCCGCACGTCTACCGCACCGACGCGCTGTCGCTGTCGGTCAACGGCTTGCGCATCTTGCAGGACCTGCTGTTCGGCGGCTTCGTGGGTGGCGCGGGCGTGCAGTCGCTGCTGAACGCTGCACCGCTGCGCGCTTTTCTCCAGGAGCGTTTGCCGCTCGCTGGTATCAGTGAGTCAATTCGCAAAGGCCACTTGTACGCGATCGCGGTGACGGCGACGAGCTATCATTCCGGGAAATCGTTCACCTTCATCCAGGGGCAGCCCGGCCATCCCGTGTGGCGCAAAGCGCGCCGCGTGGCGCTGCCCGCCGAGCTGACGCTCGATCACATCCTCGCCTCGGCCGCCATCCCGATCGTCTTCCAACCGGTGCGCCTGCGCAGCGCCGCCGGTGAGTTCTGGTTCGGCGACGGCGGCCTGCGCTTGGTGACACCACTGAGCCCGGCCATCCGCTTGGGGGCATCGAAGTTATTCGCCGTCGGCATCCGCTGCCAGCGCTCGGCCGATGACCTGTCGCAAACGGAACTGCTCGGCAGCGGCGACGGCAAGCCGGTGATGCCGCAGCCGCCGTTGTCGCAGATCTGCGGCGTCTTCCTCAACGCCATTTTCCTCGACCATCTTGACACCGATCTCGACCACCTCAAGCGCATGAACGAGCTGATTCTCGCGCATGCCAGCGCCGTTGCGCCGGCGGCGATGAACAACGGCCCGACGCCCAGCGAGCCCATGCGCATCGTCGAGTCGTTCGTGGTCAATCCGTCGGAGGACCTGGCAATCGTGGCGCGCCATCTGTCGCATCGCATGCCGCGCCTGGTGCGCTATCTCCTGGACGGGTTGGGCAGGCCCGACGCGCAGAGCGCCGACCTGATGAGCTATCTCCTGTTCGACTCCCGCTACACCAGCGCCCTCGTCGACATCGGCTATCGCGACGCCGGCGCCCGCATCGACGCCATTGAAGATTTCCTCGGGCGCGAAGCATTCACTTCCACCTTGCCGGCCAGGGGGCGCTTGCGAGCCCTCCGAGCCACCAGCGATACCAAGTGACGGGAGGCAAGGAAGGGGGGGGCCTCGACGAGGGCCAAAGGGCCAGGGCGTGCCCCCGTCGAGGCGGGGGGAGCTAGGCTTGCGCCGGGTGCGATAGCGAACGGTTCGTGGGGCGTCCGCTGGCTCGTGACGGCGACGTACTGAGTGCCTGCAGCAGGAACGCCACGTACGGGTACGCGGCCCGCAACTGCCGCTGCGAGAGTTTGACGGCGCGGAGAAACTTGCGTGTCAGGACCTGGCTGCCGCTGGTGCGCGTCGCAGACCGCTGCCCGTGCGATGCAGATCTGTGTGACGACGCCCCAGCTTGCACGTGTTTGCTGGCGTTCTTCTGCAGTCCCGTTCGGGTCATGTTTCCCTCCATTGCGAAACAGGTTTCTCGAAGCGCGGCGTACTCTGCACACGGATGTCCACGCAGTGCGGATCCGCAAAGGTGCGCGCGACAACGTCTTCGAGGTCGTCGCTGGGAACCTTCAGCGTGACGGTGACCTCGTAGGCGCCCTCAGACCAGACCATTCCTCACCTCCATTGAGAGCATGCGACAGCTGACCAACGTTTCTCCGCACCCACGGGTTGACGCCGGCCACAGATTTTTCCGCGCCCGTTGAGCAAGTCCCGCTGCCAAGGTCCGCTGCGCGCCTGCATCCAATCCTGCCGAGCCCTGTTTGAACGAGAGCCATTGACCGTGGGCATCTTCTACGCCATGGATCGTCCGATGCACATTGCTCTGTTTCTTCTGCTCGCACTGCTTCCTACAGCGACGTCGGCGCAAGAGCACCTGCGGCTGTCGACGACGACCAGCACCGAGCAGTCCGGGCTCCTACGCGTCGTCTTGCCTCCCTTCGAGCAGCGCTTTCGTCTGAAGGTCGACGTCATCTCGGTGGGCAGCGGCAAGGCGCTGAAGTTGGCGGAGAACGGCGATGTCGACGTCGTCTTGTCGCACGCCCCCGAGCTCGAAGCGGCGTTCATGCAGGCCGCCTACGGCGTCAATCGACGCAGCGTCATGTACAATGACTTCATCATCGTTGGACCGCCCAACGATCCGGCGCAGCTGCGCGGCACGACGAGCGCCGCGGCTGCCTTCAAGAAAATCGCAGCCGCACAAGCGATGTTCATCTCGCGCGGCGACGAATCGGGGACACACCAGAAGGAGAAGGAGATCTGGAAGGCAGCAGGAGTCACGCCGAGCGGTACGTGGTATGTGTCGGCCGGCCTGGGCATGGGCGAAGTCCTGCTGATGGCCAACGAACGCCAGGCGTACACGCTGTCCGATCGCGGCACCTATCTGACCTACAAGCAGCGCGGCGATCTGGGCATCATCGTGCAAGGTGATCCCGTGCTCTTCAATCCCTACACCATCACGGCGGTGAATCCGGCGAAGCACGCCCACACGAAATACATCGAGGCGATGCAGCTGATTGCATGGTTCACCTCGCCGGAGGGTCAGAAGCTGATCGGGGACTACAAACAGGAGGGTGAGGTGCTGTTCCATCCGACGGCGGTGCCGCCGGCGAGCGCCCCGACTCCCTGAGGTCGGTCGTGTCGTTCGTTGAAGCCTTCACGGCGGCAGTCCGCCTGCTCATGACCTGGGATCCCCAGGTTGTGGCCGCCGCGGCCGTGTCGCTGCGCGTTTCGCTGCTCGCCACCGTCTTTGCGACCCTGCTTGGCGTTCCCATCGGCTTCGCGGTGGCGGCACGCGACTTTCACGGGCGCCGGCTGGTCGAGCTGCTGCTGAAGACCCTGACTGCGTTCCCTACGGTAGTGGTTGGCCTGCTGACGTACACACTACTCTCACGCCGCGGTCCGTTGGGTGCGCTGGGTCTGCTCTATACCCAGACGGCGATGGTCATCGGCGAGACCCTGCTGATCACACCGTTGATGGCGGCGCTGACGCTCGCCGTGGTTGGCGGCGCAGACCCGCGCATCGAAGAGACGGCGCTGACGTTGGGTGCGTCGCGCCTGCGCGCAGCGCTCACCGTTCTGGCCGAGCTGCGGCGCGGATTGCTTGCCGCTGTGGTCACCGGGTTCGGGCGCCTGGTCTCGGAGCTGGGCGTGGCGCTCATGGCCGGGGGAAATATCTTGGGGAGCACGCGGACGATGACCACGGCGATTGCGTTGGAGACCGGCAAGGGCGAGTTCGCGTTCGGCTTTGCACTGGGCCTGATCCTCTTGGCAATTGCCCTGGCGGTGAACATCGGAGTAGCGGCATTGGCACCGGCGCGCTGAGACGACGGTTGCATGGCTGCGCCGCTCTATCGCCTGCGCGATATGCGCGTGGAGTTCGCCGGACGCCCAGCCCTGCACATCGCGGCGCTGGACATCGAGCGCGGCCGGGTGACGGCGCTCGTTGGCGCCAACGGCGCCGGCAAGACGACGCTGCTGCGCGTGCTGGCATTCCTGCTGACGCCAACGGTTGGCGCAGTGGACTTCGACGGCGCTCCGGTCGTGTTTCGGGCGCGTACTCTCGCACGCCTGCGCCAGCAGGTCACCCTCGTCGGTCAGACACCGCTGCTGTTCCGGCGGTCGGTGCGCAGCAACGTGGAGTACGGGCTGCGGGCGCGCGGCAATGCGCTCGCCGGCCGGGTCGAGGGCGCTCTGGCGCAGGTCGGATTGTCCGACTTCGCGGAGCGGCCCGCCTGGAAACTCTCCGGCGGCGAATCGCAGCGCGTCGCACTGGCGCGTGCCCTGGCGATCGACCCGCTGGCGTACTTGTTCGACGAGCCCACGGCGAATGTCGACCGCGAGCACGTCAACGTCATTGAAAGGCAGATAGCGGCGCTGGCGGCTACTGGCAAGACCGTGGTCCTGACGACGCACGACCTCGATCAGGCGTATCGTCTCGGCGAGTCTGTGCTGTCGCTCGTGGCGGGCCGCATCACCGCCGCGCCGCTGGTGAACGTCCTGCGCGGCACGACCACCCGCTCGGGAGACGAATCGTATTTCGAAAGCGACGGGCTGCGCATTGAAGTCGCCGCGGGGTCGGCGCCACGCGCCATCGCCATTGATCCGGAGGACATCCTCGTCTCGCGAGAGCCGCTGCACTCGAGTGCGCGCAACAGCTTCGCGGGGACGGTCGTGAAGGTGCAACGCGACGGCACGGCGGTGATCGTCACCGTCGACTGCGGCCGGCCGCTGGTAGCACGCATCACGCAACACTCCTACGCGGAGTTGGGGCTCAACATCGGCACGCCGGTCTGGCTGACGTTCAAGTCGTTAGCCATCCATGTCCTGAGCGCATGAGAGCGTTGCCGCTGCCCGTCTGTGGCAGCAGTCCGTCGCACACGGTCGCATCCCCCACCTACCTTTGCCCAACCCCCGAAACGCGCGTCACTGAATCATAACGCAGCCGCAACCTGAGCGTCATGTAAACGCGCGGCCGCGTCGCGTCTTGACGCGCGAGATGTCCAGGGTCCCACGAACCAGTGAACGGGACGAGTCTCGCGCATCGCGGCGAGTCCGTGGCGTGCGGGGTTACGAGCTGGGGCGCCTGCGGATCGACTTCCATGCCTACCAGGTGTGGGTCGGCGGTCGTTCCGTGCACCTCATGCGTCGCGAGTTCGAGCTGCTGCGTTTCTTCGTGCAGGCAGCCAACTGCGTCTTCGACCGCACGCAGATCCTCGCGCACGTCTGGCCAGGGGCGCGGGTCAATCCACGCACGGTGGATGTGCACGTCTACCGGCTGCGCAGGTCCCTCGAGCGCGATCCCGAGCATCCCGAACTGTTCGTGACCGTACGGGGAGTGGGCTGGCGCTTCGACGAGCAGCCGTTGCTCGAAGCGCACGACCCGGCCCACTCGGACGAAGACCATTCGCATGATCGACCACTTGGGCGCGACCTGAAGGTCACGACTCACAACCAGAAGGGGGGCAGACATGTATAGAGCGAAGGTTCGGCTCGGCACCATTCCTGTGTGTAGAAAGGTAAAGGATGCTTTGCGGCACTGCATTGCGCTGGCCGTCGTGGGAGGTCTCTTGGTGCTGGCGGCAAGCGCGTCTCCAAGGGTTTCGATGGCACAAGGCACGGACCCGAACGGTAAGGCCCCCATGTTGTGGACCGACCCGCAGACAGGCCAGGTGTTCACGAAACCTGGTCCGGGGCGCGTCCCGTTCAACCCTTCCGGTGCACCGCCCAATGAACAGTCAGAGAGCCAGATCGAAGCGTTGCGGCGGGATCTTGATCAACTACACCAGCAACTCCAGAAGGGCGGCATTCAGCTGGGTGCGGTCAACGTGAAGCTCGGGGGCTTCATCGAAGCGGCGGGAATCTATCGAACGCGGAACGAGGTTGCTGACGTCGGCTCGGACTACAACCTGGGCATTCCGTTCAAGATCTCGCCGTTGGCCCACGAGAACGAGACCCGCTTCTCGGCACGTCAGAGCCGTCTCTCGTTGCTGACCACTGGCGATGTCTCTCCCGATACGCACCTCGCTGCCTATTTCGAGACGGACTTCCTGAGCTCCGGGTCCAGTTCGAACTCGCGTGAAAGCAACAGCTACACCCCACGCATGCGGAATATCTATGCCACCGTTGACAAGGACAACTGGGGTCCCCATCTGGGCGGTCCCACCTGGGGATTCCATTTCCTCGGCGGTCAGAACTGGAGCCTGATCACCACCAACACCGTGGGCATCATGCCGCGCCAGGAGCAGATTCCGCTGACGATCGATGCGCAGTACGTCGAAGGCTTCAACTGGCTGCGTGTTCCGCAGTTTCGGGTCGTGCAAGATTTCGGTGACGGCTTGTGGGCGGGCGTATCGGCGGAAAGCCCGCAAATGGTGACGTCGCCGATCACCCCCCCTGGGAACACCAATTTCAACAATCCCGGCAACCCCGCCGGTTTGAACAACCCCTCGACCACGTACTCGACGGACTACATTCCCGACTTCATCGGCAAGATTGCGCTCGACCCAGGCTTTGGTCACTACGAGTTCAAGAGCCTCATCCGTGTGTTCGAATCCAGGACGGGAAACACGCACAACAGCACCCTGGGCTACGGCTTCGGCGGCGCAGCGCGGCTGCCGCTCATGCCGCCGTACGTCGAGGTGCAGCTCAGCGGTCTGGGCGGGTATGGCATCGGCCGCTACGGCTCGGGCCAACTCCCCGATGCGGCCTTCGATGCGAACAATACGCTGGTCGCGATCCCCGAGCTCCAGGGAATGGCGGGTATCCTGTCTCATCCATGGCCGGGCAACGATCTCTACGTCTATGGTGGGTGGGAGCATGCCGACCGCGCCGGGGCGCACACCACCTCCGGCTACGGGTCGCCCACGCTGATCGTGAGTGGTTGCAACACCGAAGGTGCACCGTCCAACACGTGCCAAGCGGAAACCAGAGACCTCAAACAGATCACGGCGGGTTTCTGGCAGGACATCTACAAGGGCAGCTACGGTCGCTTCGTCTTCGGTCTCCAGGGCGGCTACATCTGGCGCGACGGCTTCTCCGGCGTCGGCGGTACGCCGAAGACGGACATTGGCATCTTCATGACCTCTTTCCGCTACTACCCGTACGCGTGACCCAGCGCGCGTAGCGTGCTTCCGAACCATGAGGGGACTGACCATGAGAGACTTGCGCTTCCCAGTCGTTCTGGCGATGGCCGCGTGTGCACTGCTGGTGACACGGGCGAGTGCGCAGATGCAGCTCAATGGCGCCGGGGCAACGTTTCCCTATCCAATCTACTCGAAGTGGTTCAACGAGTACGTCACCGTCGATGCCTCGGTACGGTTCAACTACCAGTCGATCGGCAGCGGCGGTGGCATCAAGCAGATCACGGAGCAGACGGTCGACTTCGGTGCGTCCGATGGGCCGCTCACCGACGAGCAGCTGAAAGCGGCGCCAGGACATCTCATGCACTTCCCAACGGTCATGGGCGCCGTTGTCCCGACCTATAACATCGAAGGCATCTCTGCTGCCTTGAAGTTTACTCCCGAAGCGATTGCAGGAATCTACCTGGGCAAGATCACCAAGTGGAACGATCCGGCACTCACGGGAGCGAACCCCGGCGTGCCGTTGCCCAACCAAGACATCGTCGTCGTCCACCGTTCCGATGGCAGCGGCACCACGTATATCTTCACCGACTATCTGAGCAAGGTGAGCCCTGAGTGGAAGACGAGGGTGGGAACCGGCACGTCGGTCAATTGGCCGGTCGGGTTGGGTGGCAAAGGCAACGAGGGTGTTACCGGCCTCGTGAAGCAATCACCGAACTCGATCGGCTACGTCGAGTTAATCTACGCGCTGTCCAACAAGCTGCCGTTCGGCGACGTCAAGAACCGCGCCGGCACGTTCGTGAAGCCGTCGTTGGAGTCGGTGACGGCTGCGGCCGCAGGATCTGCGACGGCCATGCCCGATGACTTCCGCGTGATGATCACCGACGCTCCCGGATCCGATGCGTACCCGATCTCGGGCATGACGTGGTTGCTCGTGTACCAGCAGCAGAAGGACGCGGAGAAGGGGCGCAAGCTCGTACAGTTCCTCAACTGGATGATGCATGACGGCCAGAAATATGCGCCGGCGCTCGACTACGCTCCTTTGCCCAAAGAGGTCGTACAGAAGGAGGAACGGGCCCTCGGCCGGATCACCGGCCCAGACGCAAAGCCACTGCTGACCCGATGACGGCAGTCAAGGGAATGCGGTCGCCGGCGCATCAGTTCCCCAAGTACGGATTGAGGGCGCGGCTTTCGATGTAGTCGACGTCGGCATCGATCAACTCGGCGGCGGCGGTCGCCAGTGGCTCCTGGATCGCCGGCGGCAGGACGCCGTCGTAGATGCGCGGCGCTGCCATATACGGACTGATGCTGACGCGCAGCCAGCCTGCAGGTGCACCGGCATCGTCCCGCAGTTCGGCGAGGTAGACGCCCCGCACGTCGAGCACGGTGGTGGCGTACCAACTCAGAACCGCGGGATGGAAGGTGCCGGCGATGCGTTCGAATTCGCCGCTGTGCAGCTCGGGGCCGTTCACCGGTTTGAGGGTCAGGGTGATCGCACCGTGATTCCAATGGGCTTCGACGCGGCCGATTACCGGTGCGCTCGGATCCGACGCTTGCCGCACCGTGACGTGCGCGGGGTCTTTGACCCAGAACGCCGCAATCGTCTTGTCGTTCGCCCGCAGGAGATAGGTTGGTCCACTCGCGAACGGCAGCGTCGGCGCCGGGACGAGTACGGCGGGTTCTCCGCCTTGCGCGCGGTCAACTACGATGCCGCGGCTTTCGACATGCGCGGCAAAGTCCACCCGCGGGTCAACAGGAACGTCCAGTTTGGTTCTGCATCCGCCGCCGATTCCCACCGCGACCAGCAGGAGGTCCAGCAGACACAATCGTGCCCCCAGCATCGTGGAGCGATGTGTGGAGTCGGCATGCGGCTCGGTTCTGGCCTGTGGGACGTTTCCCAAATCCTGCGACACGGACTCGATCCCTTGCCGATGGACGACGCGCCACCGGCATGATAAGTTCCGCGGTACGCACTTGTCGGAAATGGACGACGCTGAATATCGGCGGCGAATGACCGTCAACTTTAGTATGCGGCGCGTTTCTGACTGCCTGCCAGCGAAGATAGGCCTCGTCGTCTTCTTGGCACTCACGGTCTTTGTGAGCGTGGTGCGTCCGCTGACCCGTCCCACCGGCCGGCTCTACGCGCGCTTCGGCGTGACGCGGATGAGCCTGCTGACCGAGCCTGCGA
>Ga0335071_10008087_pt1 | contig 10807 bp, 7 predicted proteins | sample Lox_Sample_15_FD_206724 | JGI IMG/M metagenome (GOLD analysis project Ga0335071, IMG submission 206724) | Soil microbial communities from Loxahatchee National Wildlife Refuge, Florida, United States - Lox_Sample_1.5 | ecosystem: Environmental > Terrestrial > Soil > Wetlands | place: USA: Florida...
GGATACCCCAAATCTCCGGGCGAGGATGAATATCGATCAGCGGCAGCAGGTCAGTAACTTCCCTCCCGGAAATCACCACCACGCGCGAGCACGCATCCCGCACGATCTCCTGCAGCAGGAGCGCGACGCCCGGATACGGAAATGCCTGGTTCCGTTGTGTTTGAAATGGCGCCAGCGTTCCGTCGTAATCCAGCAGCAATGCCGAATCAGACGCGCGCGCCAAGGATCGGAAGAATGGTTCAAGTTGCGCTCGCACCGGTCTCACCCTCTTGCTCCCCGTTCCGCCACCGTCACACCGTTTCCTTCCTGATCTCTTGGCTCACGCCGCGTGCACGCCCACTGGCGTCTTCCGATCCGCTCCTAAATGCGACTCCGCTTCTTCCATCTGCTGCTCATCTTTCTCCAGTCGAACCTCGGCAAGCTCCCCAATCAGTTTTGCCGCCCAGCGGTAAATGTTGTTCTCCTTGATCACGCGCCGCATGCGCTGAGCCCGCAATTGCTTCTCCTCAGGTGCCATTTCCAAAGCTGTGCGGATGGCATCCGCGGACCGCTCGATGTCATAGGGATTGATGAGCAGTGCGTCCCGCAGTTCGCGCGCAGCTCCGGTAAATTGGCTCAGAATCAGCACCCCGCGCTCGTCCTTGCGCGCAGCAAGAAATTCCTTCGCCACCAGATTCATCCCATCGTGCAGCGAAGTAACCAGGCAAAGGTCCGCAGTGCGGTAATACACCTCGATCTCCTTGTGACTGTGCTGCCGCGCCAGAAAAACAATCGGCTTCCACTTCCCTGCCTGAAACCGCCAATTGATGCGTTCCGCCTCCGCTCCCACCTCTGCCAGCAGATCGTGATAGCGCTTGATATGCGTGCGACTTGGCGCGCCAATCTGCACGAACGTGAACTTCCCCTGATAATTTGCATATTTCTCCAGGAACCTTTCAATCGCGAGAAACCGCTCAAGAATGCCCTTGGTGTAATCGACGCGATCAACGCCCACACCGATGTAGGCAGCCTCGACGCCAAGCCCACGCAGAACCGATTCTCGTTCGTCATACCAGAAGACCGGCTCATGGCCATCGTCGGATGACTCCTCGTCGCTGAACGCCACGCTGATCGGGAACGGCCGAACCAGCGTGCTATGTCCGTGCCGTAATACGCAGAAATGCTCCAGATCGATGCGCGACTCGACCACGCGATCCACCGTCTGCAAAAAGTTATTGCAGTGCGATTGCACATGGAAGCCGATCAAGTCCGCACCTAGCAATCCATCCAGCAACTGCCGCTGCCACGGACAAATTCCAAACGCCTCCGGATTCGGCCACGGAATATGCCAGAAGATCGCCACGCGCGCGTCCGGCCGCTTCTCCTTGATCATCTGCGGCACGAGCGCAAAGTGATAATCCTGCGCCAGCACCACCGGATTCTTCTCTCCCTCGATCTCCTCCAGCACCGCGGCGGTGAATTTCGCATTCACTTCCTGATAGAACTGCCAATCCGAGGCGCGAAACAGCGGACGCGTATGCGCAATATGACTGAGCGGCCAAAGCCCCTCATTCGCAAAACCGTAGTAGTAGCCTTCTTCTTCTTCTTTCGTGAGCCAAACGCGCCGCAGCGTGTACTGCGGGTCGTCGGGAGGAACGCGCAGCCGATCATGCGAGTCGACCATTTCCATGTCGGCGTTCCCGCTGCCGTGCGCAATCCATGTCCCATTGCAGGCATTGAGTATCGGTTCAAGTGCCGTCACTAACCCGCTCGGTGGAACGACCACCTCAACGTCCCGGCCGTCGCGCTTGTGTGTGTACGGCTCACGGTTCGAAACCACATAGAGATTGCTTCCATCCAGCCGAGTTTGCACCTGCACTGCCAGGCGATCCGCCGTCCACAACGACTCCGCTGCGTCGCGCAACCGAGCTTCGTTTTCTGCGGCATTCCGCGCCCGGTTCAGGCTCTCCGCAATCGTCGCCACCTCACGCGCCAGTGGTTTGAAGACATCGAGTTCGAACCCGTCATGCCGGAACGTCTTTCCGGTGCGCAGGGCCCGCATCCACAGTGCTGCGCGCGCTATCGGGCCGGCGATGCTCCACCGAATAATGAGCAACGTGATCAAAACGATTAGTACGACCTGCGCAAGCACGCCAAGAAACAATTGCCGCCACGATTGCATGATCTGCGAGCGGATATAGCCCGCGTCGTGCACCACCGCCAGGCTGCCCGAGATCGCTTCGTCGTGATGAACGGGCGCGGCCATGATCAGTAGCGATTGGCCGTCCACCTTCACGAACCCACTGTCCTCGTGACCATCGTTGATCGCCTGCAGGACAAGGGGTGGGACCGTCTTCAACGTTTGGCGCAGGTCCGGAGTGATCGCTACCTGGGCGCCACTGCGGTCATAGATCGCAACACCGAGCAAATGTTCCCGGTTGCCGAAGCGTTCTACCAGTTGCTCCAGTTCCCTGTCTTTGTTCGAACCGCGATTCCACGAGCGCTCCACATTGCCCACCAGGCTTTCCGTCAGCACCTGCGCACGGTGTTGGAGATCGGTTCGTAGTGCGCGTTTCTCGCGCACCGCGCCGTAATACGAAAATCCCGAAGACACCAGCGTGATGCCGACGATAAGCGAAATTATTAATCGTGCGCTTAACAATCTCATGGGCATCTCTTAGATGTGAGGTGGTTTGGTTGAGTTGACCCCCAGAGAGTGCTTTCTGGTAGGTTCGCGGGGGCAACGAATCAGGGCAGTTGTGCGCTTAAAGCGAATCGATTGCGGTGACGCGAATCGTTCCCGTCGAGGGATCCAATACTCCAGTCACCTTTACGTTCTTGTTGACCATTCCTTGCGCCTTTCGTTGGTCGTCAAGCTGATAGCTTGTCCTCGTGAGCGGATCGGTGAGAACTGCTTTGTCGCCAGACTTGGTGATGACTCCAGTGAACGTTTTCTGTGCCGTGCCGATGTCCGTCCCTTGATTCGCAGGCGGAGCGTTCTGCGGTTGCGCCATCTGCCTTTCGTGAACCGCCTGCTGTGCGTGCACCACATGCCCCCTCAACAGCGACGACGCGAGCAACATCGCCGCACACATTTGTAAAATGCTCATCTCGGACCCCACACTTGTAGTTGCGTTGAGAAGTGCAACTCCTCTGCCAACGCACTCTGGCTTAAGTGATTGAAAAGGCTTCTGCGTGATTTGCCCCGCAGGCAAGGATGACCGGTTCGCGAGAAAAATTTCCCTACGCTCAAGGTTGTTCAAAAGCACCACCACGATTTATTTGACCCTTGTACTCTGTCGTGTATCCGACGGAATGCAAAACCCTCCGTGGTACACTGCCAAAACTATGCGGCCAGCTATTCTCCTCTCCGGTCGTGGTTTCACCTGACTCTAATCTCCTGCAACGTCCGTCGGCCGTTCCCGCCTAACAACAACTCATATCGAAAGGATGCCCTTATGCCACGCCGTGCTCTTTGCGTTGCCGCCGTGTTGTTTGCCAGCCTCAACCTTGCGCCTCGTAACTCCGCTGCCACTGAGCAATCAGGATCCGCGAATCGCGCCCGACATTTCACCTTTCACTACTCATTCACAGTGAAGAATGTCCCAGCGGGCGAATCAGTACGGGTGTGGATTCCGCTCGCTCACTCGGACGAATTTCAAGACGTGAAGGTCACTGCGAAGTCCGGCGACCTGTCCTTGAAAGAAGTTGCCCAACCGCGCTTCGGCAACGAACTTCTTTACGCCGAGACGCCCACGGCCGCTAAAGAGGAGTACAGGTTCACAGTCGACTACGATGTCGTGCGCCGCGAGCACGTCGTTCTCGTAGACGGAAAGCCCTCATCACGTCTGCCTCCGCGTCATTCCGGCCCTAAGCTCGAACTCGCGAGTTACCTCGGAGCCGATCGCCTCGTGCCTACCACGGGCCTGCCCGCCGACCTCGCCGCCGAACAGACTAAAGGCGCAACCACGCAGATCGAGAAAGCGAAGGACATTTACGAGTACGTTTTCAAAACCATGAAATACGACAAGAGCGGAACTGGCTGGGGACACGGCGATACGCTTTGGGCGTGCGACTCCAAGCGCGGCAACTGCACCGACTTCCATTCGGTCTTCATCTCCATGGCGCGCTCGCAGAAGATTCCTGCCCGCTTTCAGATCGGCTTTCCGCTTCCCGCCGACAAAACCTCCGCCGAGATTCCGGGCTATCACTGCTGGGCCGAGTTCTACATCGACTCGATCGGCTGGATTCCCGTTGATATATCCGAGGCCTGGAAGCATCGGGAGAAGCACGACTACTTCTTCGGAGCCCACGACACGAATCGCTTCCAGTTCACGCAAGGCCGCGACCTGAAGTTGAGGCCAGCGCAAGACGGCCAGCCGCTCAACTATTTCGTTTACCCGTACGTAGAGATCGCGAAAAAAGAATATTCCAACGTATCCATCGCCTTCTCCTTCGAAGACGCAAAGTAGCTCTCGCTCTCGTCAGCAGCACGCGCATTTCTTGGTGATGTCATCCTGAGCGTAGCGAGGCGAGCGCAAAGTGCTCGTCTCGCGAAGTCGAAGGACCCCTACCCTCTGATCCGCAGTTTCCGCCTCCGCAGGGCATTGACTCTGCGCCTAATGTCTCGACTGAGGAATCTTCCGGAACCCGCTTCCCTGCTAAAATCCCTCCCATGCCCAAATACGTAATCGAACGCGAAATCCCCAACGCCGGCAAGCTTTCGCCGCAGGAACTCCAAGCCATCTCGCAAAAATCCTGCGGTGTCCTGCGCAACCTGGGACCGCAGGTCCAGTGGCTCGAGAGCTTCGTCACCGACGACAAGGTCTACTGCATCTATATCGCTCCGAACGAAGAGGCGGTAAAGGAGCACGCACGCCAGGGCGGCTTCCCTGCCAACAAAATCTCCGCTGTTCGCACCATCATCAACCCAACCACGGCGGAAGGCTGAGCGCGATTGGACGTGCCCAACACACGTAGGCCGACAATCGGCGTATTCGACTCTGGCGTCGGAGGTCTCACCGTGCTCTCGGCGCTGCTGCGCCATATTCCCGACGCCAACTATCTCTACTTCGGCGACACCGCCCGCCTCCCCTACGGATCGAAGTCGGCGGCAACCGTCGCCCACTATGCTATCGGCGCCGTCCACCATCTGCAGTCGCAGGGAGCCGACCTCCTCGTCATCGCCTGCAATACGGCGACCGCGCTGGCCTTTAACGAAATCAAAGCCGCATCGAGCGTCGATGTCATTGGCGTAGTCGAACCTGGAGCCCGCGCCGCCACTGAGGCCAGTCGCTCTCGAAAAGTCGTAGTCATCGGAACCGATGCGACTGTCTCCAGTCACGCCTATCAGCGCGCACTCGAAGCCCGCGGCGTCGCGGTCAAGGAAAAGGCGTGCCCACTCTTTGTCCCACTGGTTGAAGAAGGATGGGTCGATCATCCGGTCACAGCGCAGGTCGCGCGCATTTATCTCGACGAGGCTTTCTCAGGCCACGAACATGACGCCGACGTTCTGGTGCTGGGCTGCACGCATTACCCGCTGATCAAACCCCTGTTAGCGAAAACCGCGCCAGCCCATGTCACGATCGTCGATTCAGCTGAGTCGACCGCCCACGATGTAGCGCGTCGCCTCGAGATCGAGCCGGTCGCAGCATCGAGCGAAGCCGAACGCCGCGCCGCGTCGCGTCTGAAGTTCTTTGCCACCGACTCAGCAGAAAAATTCAAAAAGATGGGAACCAGGTTTCTAGGCTACTCTGTAGAAGACGTAGTCCACGTAGACCTGAAAGAGTAGCGCCAGCCAAGACCGTAGCGCCGGCGACTGCCCCCGCAGCGAATCTGCAGTTCATCACAAGAGCAATGAGGTTCCGCTTGCTCGAACCTCATGGCTCGTAGCTCAAAAAGAAAACGGCCGCAAATTCGCGGCCGCTGGGCTCCCAACCTCAATCTCTCTATCTCAATACAACCGGAAGCTGACCTCAACGTTGATCTGCACGGCCACCGGCTTTCCATCTTTCATTGCTGGATCGAAGCGCCAGGTTTTCACTGCTTCGATTGCTTTCTCGTCCAGCCCCAGTCCCAACGTGCGCTGCACGCGAATATCGCGCGGACGTCCATCCGGCCCAACCACCAGCCAAAGCACGCACGTTCCCTGGAACTTCGCCTTCCGCGCTTCTTCCGAATATTCCGGATCGGGCGAGTAGATCGCCTTCGGCGCGGAAACTCCTCCGCCTACGCGGAACGCGCCGCCACCGGTACCGCCGCCATGTCCCGGTCCGAATCCCGGACCCGAGCCGCTGCCCACACCGCCGCCGCTACCCGAGCCAATGCCTCCGCCCGAGCCAGTTCCATTTGACGGAACCGAGGCCGGCATATGCGAGAGCGGATCTCCGAGGTTCGGCAGATCCGGCTGTGCAATGTGCACCTGAGGAGGAATCACTATCGTCGGTTCCATCGGCAGTTTCGGGGCTTCATTGCGCACTACCACCATTGGCGGCGTGAACTGCTGCATCGATTGCTTCGGCAATCTTCCCTGCGACGCCTGCAACTTGTCGCGATCTCCACCACCGCCACCGCCGCCGGAAATTGTCTTCGAAGGCTGCAGCGCCGGCATATCGCTTGGCGCGATCAATTCCACCGTCTGTTTCGGCTTAACAATCTCCTGTACCGCGCGCTTGCCTACAATCGTGCCGACGATGATCAGCGCCACCGCCAAAATGTGCACCGCAGTCGAGCCCACCGCACCCTTTCCGCGGTTGTTATAGAACCCCCAGATGTCCCGCACCGGGACGGGCTTCGACGTTAGCACGAGTGGTGGAAGTCTCTTGGGAAAGAAGAAGTCGTCGAGATTCCGGAACAGAGACTTCCAGATCGACTCATCCAGGGTCTGATTGTGCAGCAACAGATCCAGTTCGGGCTCTGGAATGACGCTTGGCTTATCCGGCAGTGGATTAGGTTCTGGCATATTTTCCCGAAAGCTCAGATGTGCGGCCTCAAAGATCGCATCTCTGGAAGCCGTTGATTTAGATGCTCACATCCTCCTCGGCGGTCGCATTGCGATTCCCACAGAACCGCCTCAGACGGCACGCTTATATCTTTGCAGAGTTTAGATGCCGCCGATGTTTCCTGTTTGCAAGAAATTGTACACTTTTTTGTATCCTGATTCAGTACTTTCTAAGTTCATGTCCGATGGTGTGACGGTGATAGACGCGTTTTGTCACCCTCCCTATAATGAAGAGATTCAATCATTTGGGAGAACCTGCCGGTGGCATCCGAGCCGAAAGAGCTGAAGTCTACCATCAACCTGCCGAAGACCGCCTTCCCCATGAAGGCCAACCTGCCCCAGAACGAGCCGAAAATGCTCGCCCGGTGGGAGCAGGACAGACTCTACGACCGCATTCGCGCCGCCCGCAAAGGCTCGCCCGCATACATCCTCCACGATGGTCCTCCGTATACCAGTGGCCCCATTCACCTGGGCACGGCGATGAACAAGTGTTTAAAAGATTTCGTCGTCAAGTCGAAAACCATGTCCGGCTACGACGCGCCCTACGTCCCCGGCTGGGACTGCCACGGCCTCCCCATCGAAATCAAAGTCGATAAAGAACTAGGCGGCAAAAAGCTCCAGATGCCGCCGCTCTCAGTCCGCAACGCCTGCCGCAAGTACGCACAGAAATATCTCGACCTCCAGCGCACCCAGTTCAAGCGCATCGGAGTCTTCGGCCGCTTCGACAACCCCTACGCGACGATGAATCCGCAGTACGAGTCCGTGGTCCTAAGAACCTTTTTTTCGTTCTACGAAAACGGATTCGTCTACAAAGGCCTCCGCGCCGTCTACTGGTGCATGCACGACGAGACCGCGTTGGCCGAAGCCGAAGTCGAATACGAAAACCACACCAGCCCGACGGTCTGGGTGAAATACGCCTTCACCGACGATCCAACAAAAATTGATCCAGCGTTGGCCGGCAAAAAACTGAACACTATCATCTGGACCACAACTCCCTGGACGCTTCCCGCCTCGATGGCGGTAGCCTTCCACCCCGATGAAGAATACGAGGCCATGGAATCCGGCGCCGAGGTCTACATCGTAGCCTCGAAACTGGCCGCCGAAACCGCGGCCAAGTGCGGTTTGTCCAATCCGCAAGCCTTAGCGTACTTTCCCGGCCGCAAACTCGAGCGTCTCACCTTCCAGCACCCATTTCTCGACCGCAAAATCCTTGGCGTCCTCGCCGACTATGTCACCATGGATACCGGCACCGGCGTAGTCCATACCGCCCCGTCGCACGGCGCCGAAGACTTCATGACTGGCGTCAAATACGGACTCGACGCCACCTCGAACGTCGACGAAAAAGGCATCCTCCGCAACGGTCTCCCCGAGTACGAAGGCAAGCGAGTCTGGGACGCCAATCAGCCAATCCTAGATTTAGTAAAGAGCCGAGGCGCGCTCCTGCACAGCGAAAAAACGGAGCACAGCTATCCACACTGCTGGCGTTGCCACAATCCAGTAATCTTCCGAGCCACGGAGCAGTGGTTCATCTCAATGGAAACCAAGATGCCGTGTAGCGCGGGCGCCCCCGCCCGCGAGACGGCGTCCACCAAGACGGCTGTGTCGGACGACACTCTCCGCACCCACACGCTGGAAGAAATCAAGAAGGTCAAGTGGGATCCATCCTGGGGCGAAGAACGCCTCTCCAACATGATCCAAACCCGCCCCGACTGGTGCATCTCGCGCCAGCGAGTCTGGGGAGTCCCCATCGCCGTCTTTCTTTGCGAAAGCTGCGGCCAGCCGCTCAACGACCCCGCCATCAACAAGAAAGTGGTCGAACTCTTCGCTCAAAAAGGCGCCGACGCCTGGTTCACCGACGAACCCGCCACGCTCCTGCCAAATGGCACAAAGTGTCCGCACTGCCAGGGCACAAAATTCGAAAAAGAAACCGACATCTTCGACGTATGGCTCGAATCCGGCGCCAGCTATCTAGCGCTCAGAGCCGCCGAGCCCGAATATCCCTGGCCCTCCGACCTCTACCTCGAGGGCGGAGACCAATACCGCGGATGGTTCCAGTCTTCCCTGCTCTGCGCCATGGGCACGCACGCGACGCCGCCCTATAAAAACGTAGTCACGCCCGGCTGGACTCTCGACGAAAAAGGCCAGGCCATGTCCAAAAGCCGCGGCAATGATGTCGATCCCGTCGACATTTCCAGCCGCCTGGGCGGCGAGATTGTCCGCCTCTGGGTTGCCAGCGTCGACTTTCGCGAAGACGTAGTCGGCTCCGAAGCCCTGATGCAGCGCGTGGGTGAAAACTACAAAAAGATTCGCAATACCTTCCGATACGTACTAAGCAACCTGTACGATTTCGACCCAACAACGGAAGTGGTACCGTTCGAGCAGATGGAGCCCATCGACAGGTACGCGCTTTACCTTACTCAAGCTTTCGTGAACGACATTGTCAAAGGATATGAAGAGTTCGCATTTCACAAGGTTTACCATCGGATCAACAATTTCTGCATTGTGGACTTAAGCGCCTTCTATTTTGACGTATTAAAGGACCGGCTCTACACGTCTGCTCCCAAGTCTCGGGTGCGGAGAAGCGCACAAACAGCGATCTGGAAGATCGGCGAGACGCTCGTGCGTTCTGTGGCACCGATCATGAGTTTCACGGCGGAAGAGGTCTGGCAATATCTTCCAAAACTAGCAGACCGCCCCGACAGCGTTCATCTTGCCTTCTTCGATAAACCACTTAATTCCGAGGATTGCGAGTTTGCCGCGGAGAGGGACCAATCCAGTGGATCGCTCGACGGAGAGTGGAATGGCCTTCGTCAGATTCGATCCAAAGTTCTTATGTCACTGGAAGCAGCTCGGAACAACAAGCTGATAGGAACGGGACTAGAGGCCTGCGTGATTCTGGCCGCCAACGGCGATCCGTGGAAACTGTTGAAGAAATACGAGAAACTATTGCGCTATCTGTTCATCGTTTCTTCTGTCGAGTTAAATGAGGGGCAAGGAGATGGAATTTGGCCCCGCATAGAAATTCGCCGAGCCGACGGCCAAAAATGCGAGCGCTGCTGGAACTACTCCGTTCATGTAGGTGAGGACAAACTCTACCCAACAGTCTGCGAGCGTTGCAGCGCGGTCTTGAAGGAACTCGATTAGTAGGTTTCAACAAAATAAAGCGAATGTGCCCCACGTTCACGCGCGTCCTTTGCGCGTTAACGTGGGCCTGGAACCATTCCCATCTCTTTTCATCCAAATCCCGTACGCTAATAGGTTCTAGTATTCAATGACCATGCCCAAATTTTTGCTTTGCTTTCTGATCTTCCTCCCCGCCCTCGTCCGAGCCCAGCAACCCATCCCCTGCCCCGCCGCCGACCAACTCCACCAATACGAACTCAAACTCAACGACTGGCCGCAACTCACCCGCTATCGCGACGAGAACGCCAAATTGCCCGCGCCCACAAAATCCGAAGCCCGCGTCGTCTTCCTCGGAGACTCCATCACCGAATTCTGGAATCTCCCCGCCTCCTTCCCCGGCAAGCCCTACCTCAACCGGGGCATCAGCGGACAAACCACACCGCAAATCCTCCTGCGCTTCCGCCCCGACGTCATCAACCTCAAGCCCAAGGTCGTCGTCATTCTCGCCGGCACCAACGACATCGCCGAAAACACCGGCCCCATGCCGCTTTCCGTCATCGAAGGCAACATCGCGTCCATGGCCGAACTCGCCCATGTCAACGGCATCAAGGTCGTGCTCGCGTCGGTTCTGCCCGCCGCGCGCTATCCCTGGCGACCAGACATCGAGCCGATAGAAAAAATCCGCGCAATCAACGCCTGGATCAA
>Ga0335071_10008088_pt1 | contig 10806 bp, 10 predicted proteins | sample Lox_Sample_15_FD_206724 | JGI IMG/M metagenome (GOLD analysis project Ga0335071, IMG submission 206724) | Soil microbial communities from Loxahatchee National Wildlife Refuge, Florida, United States - Lox_Sample_1.5 | ecosystem: Environmental > Terrestrial > Soil > Wetlands | place: USA...
TTCGAGGTCGTGATCGCCTCCACCGACAAGGACCTGATGCAGCTGGTACGTGATCCGCATGTCGCGATGTGGCACACCCGGCTCGAGCGCCTGCTCGACGAGCGCGGCGTCGAGGAGGTGTTCGGCGCGCCTCCCGCGCGCGTCGGCGAGGTGCTCTCCCTGATGGGCGACAGCTCCGACAACATCCCCGGCTGCCCGGGGATCGGCGAGAAGACCGCCAAGGAGCTGATTGCCCGCTGGGGCACGGTCGACGACGTCTACGCCCACCTCGAGGAGGTGACGCCCCCGCGCGCCCGGAAGGCGCTGGCCGAGCACCGCGACGAGGTCGACCTTTCGCGCCAGCTGGTGAAGATCCGCACCGACGTCACGCTCGCCGAGACGCTCGGCGCCCTCGAGCGCCGCGCGCCGGACGAGCAGCGCCTGGCGGAGCTGTACCGCCGACTCGGGTTCGCGTCGCTGCTCGCCGAGCTCGCACCGCAACCGGCCGCCGGCGCCGCGCCGGAAACGCCGGCGCGCACCGTCCGGCCCGCCGAGGCCGGCGCACTCGCCCGCGCGGCGGGGGCGGCCGTGGCGCTCGAGCGCGGCCGCCTCGCAGTCGCAATCGGCGCCGACGTGGTCGTCGCCGCCGCGCCGGACAAGGAGCTCGCCGAGGCGATCGCACCGCACCTCGGCGAGGTGTGGTGCCACGACGCCAAGCGCCTGCTCACGGCGCTGCGCGACGCCGGGGTCGCTCCGGCGGCCGTTCCGCGCGACACGATGCTCGCCGGCTACCTGCTGGCGCCCGGCGAGGCGACCGACCTCGCGTCCGTGTGCGCCCGCCTCCACGTTGCGCCGCCGGCGACGGACTCGGCCGAGGAAACCGCGCGCGCCGTTGCGGCCGCCGCGCCCTTGCTCTCCAAGCGCCTCGCCGAGGAGAAGCTCGACGCCGTCCTCGAGACCCTGGAGCTGCCGCTCGTCCCCGTCCTCGAGGCGATGGAGCGGCACGGGATCCGCCTCGACCTCCCCCTCCTCGCGGAGCTTTCCACCCGCCTCGAGCGGTCGATCGCCGACCTCGAGCGCGAGATCCACGCCGAGGCCGGAGGCGAGTTCAACATCAACTCGCCGCAGCAGCTCGCCGAGGTGCTGTTCGAGCGGCGCGGTCTGCCGGTGCTGCGGCGCACCGCCAAGACCAAGGCGCCCTCCACCGACGCCGAGGTGCTCGCCGGGCTGGCCGCGCAGGGGCACCGCCTGCCGGCGCTCCTGCTCGAGTTCCGCGAGCAGGCGAAGCTCAAGTCCACCTACGTCGAGGCGCTCCCGAGGGAGGTGGGCGCCGACGGCCGCGTCCACACGCGCTTCAACCAGGCGGTCGCCGCCACCGGCCGCCTGTCCTCGTCGGACCCCAACCTGCAGAACATCCCCGTGCGCAGCGAGGTCGGCAGGGAGGTCCGGCGGGCGTTCGTGGCGGATCCCGGCCAGCTCCTGCTCACCGCCGACTACTCGCAGGTCGAGCTCCGGGTCCTCGCGCACCTCTCCGGCGACCCCGGACTGATCGCGGCGTTCGAGCGCGGCGAGGACATCCACCGTGCGACCGCCGCGCTCGTGTTCTCGGTCGCACCGGAGCTCGTGAGCCCCGACCAGCGGCGCGCCGCGAAGACGATCAACTTCGGGTTGATCTACGGCATGGGCGCCTACGCGCTGGCGCGCGAGCTTGGGGTCTCGAACGCCGAGGCGCAGTCGTTCATCGCGGCGTACTTCGAGCGCCTCCCGCTGGTGCGCGCGTACCTCGACGGCACCAAGGAACACGCGCGCGCGTCCGGCAGGGTCGCCACCCTGTTCGGGCGCGTGCGCTGGATCTCGGGGCTGGACTCGCGCAACGCCCAGGTGCGGGGCAACGCCGAGCGGCAGGCGATCAACGCGCCGGTTCAGGGGACCGCCGCCGACCTGATCAAGCTCGCCATGATCCGCCTGCACGCCGAGTTGGCCAAGCGGGATCTCCCCGCGCGCCTCCTCCTCCAGGTACACGACGAGCTCGTGCTCGAGGTCGCCGAGGGCGCCGTGCAGGAGACCGGAGCGCTGGTGCGCACGGTGATGGAGGGTGTCGCTCGCCTGCGCGTGCCGCTCTCGGTGGACGTCGCGTCCGGTGCGTCGTGGGCCGCGGCGAAGGGGTAAGATGAGCGCATGCGTCGAGCCTTCGTCGTCCTGACCCTGATCGCGAGCGTGCCGGCGGCCGCCCAGAAGCCGTGGGAGGCACGCGCCAACGTTGCCGTCCCGGTGCCGGTCGAGCTGCCGGCGGTGCCGCCGACGAACCCGTTCGCGGCTGCGGTCGAGACCGTCGCCGCTCCGGTCGCCACCCCGCTGCGGGAGAAGTTCACAGGGTCGTACAGTGTCGAGGCTTCGGCCTACATCGACGCCGACGGCGCGGTGCGGCGCGTGGTGTTCACCCGGCTGCCGTGGCCCAGCCTGGCGGACGCGTTGCGCCCGGCGCTCGCCGCGACCGTGTTCACGCCGGCCCGGTCGTCGGGCGCCGCCGTGCCGGTGTGGCTGCCGCTCGCGGTCGACCTGCACGGGCGCGTGCAGGAGGGGCGCGTGACGAGGCTGACGCCGTCGGCGCCCGACCCGGCGACCCCGCCCGCCCTCGAGCCCACCGCGCCCCCGAGCGTCGAACCGAGGGACCTCGAGTTGCCCGCCACCCCGACCGACCGCGTCGACCAGCTGCCGAGCCCCAAACGCTTCCGTGCAAGGGTGGACGGCAGGGCGTGGCTCCAGGGGGTGCGCATGCTCGTCCAGGTCTCCGCCGCCGGCCGCTGCGAGAAGGTCGTCTTCCTCTCCTGCCCGGAAGGGCTGCGACCGTGGCTGCTCGCGTCGCTGGCGGCCTGGACGTTCCGCCCAGCGACCTCGAAGGACGGACCGGTGACCGCGTGGGTCCAGCTCGACGGCGAGATCTCGGTCGAGGCCGACGACCTGGCGTCCGACGCGTTGCGCGTCATGCGTCAGGGGTGGAGCCCGCGCGCGGCCTCAGCAGCCGCCGGCGCTCTCCCTCCCGGCGCGTGACGCGCTCCGAGTCGAGCCACTCGAGGATCGGGATCGCCAGCTTCCGGGTGAGGCCAAACCGGTCCTTGAACGCGGCGACGTCGAAGCTCTCGACCCCCCACGCGCGCAGGGACGCAACGACCTCGTCGAGGCACTGGCGGTGGAGCACCCACTTTCCCCCCACGCGCGCGAGCCGCCGCTGCTCGACGAGGAAGCGCACCAACCCCTCCACCGCCTTCCGTTCGGCGCCGAGCGCGGCGGCCGCCTCCTCGGGCGACGGCGCCTCGAACCCGGCCCGCCGGTAGAACTCCGCCAGGCGGGCCGCGAGGGCATCCTCGAGCGGCGTGGCGTCCGCCGGCAGCATCCTCCCCGCCACCTCGCGCACGGCGCCGGAGCGTCGCAGCAGTTCGAGGTAGAACTCGCGCAGGCGGCGGGCCGCCGGGGGCACGAGCTGCGCGACGAGCTCGGCGCGCGGCACGCCGGTGCCGCCGGCGCCCCGCACGAGCGCGGTCGCGGCGGCCTGCACGCCCGCGAGCGCGTCGCGGTGAAGCAGCGCCGGCGGCCGCACCTGCGCGACCACGACGGTGCCCTCGGCCAGCAGCTTGCCGATCGTGGCCTCGACACCCTCCTCGCGCACGCCGAGGCGGAGCGCGACCTCGCTCGCGGTCACGCCGCGAACGCCGGCGAGGGCCACCCAGCGCTCGACGGCGCCCTTCGGGTCGGCCGAGGGGCGGGGGAGAGCCGCGAGTCGCTCCGCCGCCCGGCGCGGCACGTGCTCGGGCTGGGCGTCGAGCACCTCGGCGCCGCCGATCACCGTAGCCGGCGAGACGCGCCGGATGACCACCTTGTCGCCGGGAGCGGCGAACGCCGGGCGAGCCAGCCGGACGACCGCCCGGCCGGTCTCGCCCGGCCCGATCGCTGGGGGGTAGGCCCGCTCCACGCGCGCCATCGTGCGCGCCGCCAGCAGGTGGACCCAGACGCGTTCGCCCTCGACGAGCGCGGGAGCGTCCCGCAGCACCCGCACGTCGAGCCCGAGGCGGTGCGAGGCCTTCCAGGGGCCGAGCGGCAGCAGTTGCTCACCGCGCGGCATCTGGGCGACCGTCGCGCTGGCGAGCGACAGGGCGACCCGCTCGCCGACCTCGGCCTCGTCGCGCGCGTCGCCGTGGACTTGCAGCCCCCGGACACGCACCTTGAGCCCTCCCGGGAGCGCCAGCAGCTCGTCGCCGACCCGTACCCGACCCCACGTCGCCGTCCCGGTCACGACCGTCCCGACGCCGGCGACGGTGAACGCGCGGTCGACGGCGAGGCGGAACGGGCGGTGCGGGTCGTGCCTGCGGACCACGGCGCGCCCGCACGCCAGGACCGCATCGCGCACCTCGGCGACGCCGTCGCCCGAGAGTGCGGAGCACGCGACGATCGGCGCTGCCTCCAGGGGGCCCCCTGCGAGCGCCGCCGCCACCTCGGCTCGCGCTTGGTCGAGGCGCGCGGGACCGACCGCGTCCGACTTGGTGAGCGCGACGACGCCGGCCCGCACGCCGAGGACGTCGAGCACGTCGAGGTGCTCGCGCGTCTGGGGCATCACCCCCTCGTCGGCCGCCACCACCAGGAGCGCGCGGTCGATCCCTGCGGCGCCCGCGATCATGGTGTGCACGAGGCGCTCGTGGCCGGGCACGTCGACGAACGAGAGCTCGATCTCGCCGAGGGGGTCGGTCAGCGGCGCGAAGCCGAGCACGAGCGTGATCCCGCGCCGCTTCTCCTCCGGGAGACGGTCGCAGTCCACGCCGGTGAGCGCCTTCACCAGCGCGGTCTTGCCGTGGTCGATGTGCCCCGCGGTGCCGAAGACGACGGCGCGCACGCGCCTATACTACCGGCACCGGAGGGTGCCCGTGCTCGAGCAGGAGATGAAGATCCCGGTCGCAGCGTTGTCCGAAACCCGCCGGCGCCTGGCGGAGCGTGGCGCCCGGCTCGTCGCGCCCACAGCCCTCGAGGACAACTGGGTGCTCGACGACGACCGCGGCACGCTCGCTGCGGCCGGTCGCCTCCTGCGGGTGCGGCGCGCCGGGAGCGACTCGTGGCTCACGCTCAAGGAGCCGGGGTCGTTCGCGGGAGGGGTGAAAAGCCGGGTCGAGACCGAGACCGTGGTGGGCAGCGCCGACCAGGCGCTCGCCATCCTCGCCGGCCTGGGGTTCCGACCGGTGCGCCGCTACCAGAAGCGACGCGAGAGCTGGACGTTCGACGGCGTCGTCGTCGCCCTCGACGAGACCCCCATCGGCGCCTTCGTCGAGGTCGAGGGCCCGGCCGCCCGCCTGGTTGCGGTCGCGCTCGAGCTCGGCCTCGACCCCGGCGCCGCCGTGCGCGGCACCTACCTCGACCTCTGGAACGCCCACCGCGCACACCACCCCGGCGCACCCGCCGACATGGTGTTCCCGGCGTAGGCCGGGCCGGGCCGGTATGATGCCGCCGTGAACGGCATGCTCCTGGCTGCCGGGCGCGGCGAGCGCATGGAACCGCTGAGTGGCGTCGTCGGGAAGCCCGCGCTCGAGGTCGCAGGCCGCCCGCTGCTCGCGAGTTCGCTCGCGAACCTCCGCGGCGCAGGGTGCGCGCGGGTCGTGGTAAACCTCCACCGCCACCCGGCGCAGGTGGCGGCCGCCGCCCGCGCTGCGGACCCCGGTCCGCTGGCGTTCTCGTGGGAGCCCAACCTGCTGGGCGGCAGGGGAGGCGTGGCGGCCGCGCGCCCCCTCCTCGGGGACGGGGACGTCCTGGTCGGCAACACCGACTCGTGGGGGTCGCTCGAGCTCGGCCCGGTGCTGGCAGCCCGCGCCGACGACGCCGTCGTGCTCGCCCTGATCCCGCACCCCGACCCGGCGCGCTGGAGCTCCGTCGTGCTCGACGGTGACGGCCGGGTCGTGCGCTTCCTCCCGCCCGGAGCGGGCAGCGAGCCGGGACGCTTCCTGTTCACGGGGTTCCAGCTGCTGGGCCGCGACGTGGTGGCCGCGCTCCCGCCCGGCCCCGGCGAGATGGCCGCGCTGTGGGACGCTGCGCGCCGGCGGGGATGCCTTCGTGGCGTGTCGGTGGAGGGAGTCTGGCGCGAGGCCGGTGCGCCGTCCGCGTACCGCGAGCTGGCCGTCGAGACGGCGGGGCCGCGTTCGTGGGTGCACCCGGCGGCCGACGTCGAGGCGGGGAGTCGGATCGAGCGCAGCGCGGTGGGCGCCGGGTGCCGGGTCGAGCGCGGGTGCTCGCTCGTGGCGAGCGTCCTCACGGCGGGCGCGGCGGCGCAGGGCGGCAGCGAGCTCGCGGAGTGCGTGCTCGCCGGACCGGTGACCGTCACGGGTGAAACGCTCGCCCGCACGCTGGTTCTGCCAGACCTGCGCGTCCCGCTCGCCTGACAGGCCGCGTGGTCGCTCACAACCGGATCTCGCGCCAGGCGCTCCACCCCCGGCACCACAGGAGCGCCCGCACGCGCCCGAGGTCGCCGTTGATCCGCACGACCAGAACCCGCTCCCGGCCGTCGTTGAAGTACACGCTCGACGGCGTCGCGCCGCCCGTGGACGAGAACGAGATGATCCCGCTCGTCCCGATCCGCAGCCCGCGTCCCTCGATCGTGCCGCCACCCGAGGGATCCGGGACGCGCCAGGCCGCAGGGACGCCGAGTCGCGCGCCCATGCTCAGGAAGTGGACCCACACCTTCGGCCCGAGCGCCCTGTCGACTCCGCGCAGGAAGTCGGCGCGCGAGACGCCGTCGTTGTCGCCGTCCGCCACCATGACGTAGTACGACCGGTCCTCCACATCTCCGAAAACGAGCCCGACGTTGCGGCAGGACACGAGCGCCTCCATCCGGCAGCGGAGGGCGTCCGCCGCGATCTGGCGGGCGAGACGCGCGAGGTCGCTCTTGCGCTCGAAATCCTGCAGGTTCGACACCGCGATCGCGATGGCGAGCCCGAGGATCGCGAGCGCCGCCAGCGCCTCGATCAGTGAGAAGCCGCTCATCGACTTCATGTGACCCTCCCGGGAACCGGGGGCGGCCCCAGGCCGCCCCCGACCGTCCACGCACCTCTGTGTTGTTCCCTACACGGTTCCCTTCGTCGCGCCGCCGGTCAACTCTGGGTCTTGGCGGCCGGTTTCGCCGTTCTCGGGGAGCGCACCTTCTCCTTGAGGCTGGTCGCTCCGGTGGTCGTGACGTACGGCTGCAGGCGCGCGAAGCTCTTCTCGCCGATCCCCTTCACGCGCGCGAGCTCCTCGGCCGCCTTGAACGGGCCGTTGGCCGTGCGGAAGTCCACGATCCGCTGCGCGAGCGACGCCCCGACGCGCGGGAGGAGCTGGAGCTCCTGCGCCGTCGCGGTGTTGATGTTGACCTGCGGGTTGGCCGACGGCGGCGCGGCGAGCACGCTGCCCGCCAGGGCGGCCGCCAGAGTCATGCACATCAGGGTCCTGAATGCCATTGCCGATCTCCTTTCGGTTCACTGCGTTGCTGAGAGGTTCACAGCTTCGGGTTGGGTTTCGCGGGGAGGGGTCGGTCCTGGTTCGCTTCGCTAAGGTCCGTGGCTCATCGCTCACCTCCGCCCACCGATCAGCGAGCGGCGTGCCAGCCCGGACTGTTCGTGTAAGTCAATGAAAAAGAGGATGTTATTCGCCAGATTCGGAGACCGGCCTGCACGCCCGGTGGTAAGCTCTCCTGTCAGTTCGAGGGCGCGATCACGCGGAGAGCGGTGTTGTGGCCTGTCAAGGGATTCGTACACCTGCCGGGAGGATCGACAGCGGCACGACGCCCCCCGGGCGCACCGCCGGGGCGGCGGACCTCGCGCCGCTGTTCGAGCTCGACCGCGTCTGTTTCGGGCGCCGTGCCTGGTCGCTCTCGGCATGGTGCGAGGTCGTCACCCTCCCGGAGTGGACGGTGGTCGTAGTCGACGAGGGCGGAGCGATCGCGGCGGCGAGCGTGCTGTTGCTCGCCGCGCCGGTGTCCTGGCTCGCCTCGCTCGCCGTCCGCCCCGACCGGCGCCGTTGCGGGCTCGGGCGCGCCCTCCTCCGCGACGCGCTCGCGCGGGCGGAGGGTGCGTCGGCGCGCTGGCTCTCGCTCGAGGTGGACCGTTCGCACCGCGCGGCCGTCGCCCTCTACCGCGGGGAGGGTTTCGGCGTGCTCCGCCGTTTCCGCGAAGAGGGGCGCTGGCGTCAGGAGATGGTCCGGCGCCTGGGAGGCAACCGTGGCACGTGAGATCGCGCTGGTGGTGACGGGGGCGAGCGGCTCGCGCCTGGCCGCGCGGTTCGCCGAGCAGGCGGCCGAGCACCCGCAGATCGACGCCCTCCACGTCGTGCTCTCCGACGGCGCGCGCCTGGTGATCGCCGACGAGCTCGGCAGGGAGCGCGCCACGCCGCGGGGGTTCGCCTCCGCGCTGGCGGTGAGCGAGCCGGCGCGCGCGAAGATCCGCTCGTGGGCGGAGGCCGACCTCGCCGCGCCGGTGTCCTCCGGATCCCACCCTCTGCTCGGCGTGGTGATCGTGCCGTGCTCCGCGGCAACGGCGTGCTCCATCGCCAGCGGAACATCGCGCGGGCTCGGCCAGCGGCTCGGCGACGTGGCCCTGAAGCAGCGCTGGCCGCTCCTCCTCGGGTTCCGCGAGAGCCCGCTCTCGGCGATCCACCTGCAGGCGCTCCTCACCCTCACACACGCCGGGGCAATCGTGGTCCCGCCCGTCCCCGCCTTCTACCTGGGCGGCGACGAGATGGCGCGCTTCGTGGACCACTACTGCATGCGCCTGTTCGACCTCCTCGGCATCCCACTCGAGCGCCCCGACCTGCGCTGGAAGGGCGGCGCGTGAGGCCGGCGGCGGCGGCGCGCGAGGCGGCCGATCTCGTCAAGTTCGCCCACACCGTGTTCGCCCTGCCGTTCGCGCTCATCTCGGCGATCGCGGCAGCCGGGGGGGTGCCGCGCGGCGAGGTCCTGGGGTGGATCGTGCTCGCGATGGCGGGTGCCCGCACGGCGGCGATGGCGTTCAACCGCCTCGCCGACCACGCCAGCGATGCGGCGAACCCGCGCACGTCCGGGCGCGGGTTGCCTGCCGGCCGGGTCGGAAGGGGGTTCGCCTGGGCGCTCGTGGTGAGCGGCGCCGGGGCGCTCCTGGTCGCGGCGTGGCGCCTCAACCCGCTCTGCCTCGCTCTCGCGCCGATCGCCCTCGCCTGGGTCCTGGGCTACTCGTACAGCAAACGGTTCACGCCGCTGTCGCACCTGTGGCTCGGCGCCGGTCTGGCGATCGCGCCGGTCGGGGCCTGGTTGGCGGTGCGGGGCTCGTTCGCGGTGCCTCCGCTCGTGCTCGCGGCGGCGGTCACCGCCTGGGTGGCCGGGTTCGACGTTCTGTACTCGCTCCAGGACGAGGCGTTCGACCGGTCGGCAGGGCTGTTCTCGCTCCCCGCGCGGATCGGAGCGGCGCGCGCGATCGTTGCGGCGCGCGCGCTGCACGGCACCGCCGCTCTGGGATTCGCCGCGTTCGCGGCGCTCATCGGGGGATGGGGGCTGTGGGCCGGGCTCGCCGCCGCAGTCGCGCTCCTGGCGTGCCAGCATGCGCTGGTCGGGCCCGGTCGGCTCGAGCGGCTGAACACCGCGTTCTTCACCGCCAACGGCGCGCTCTCCGTGCTGATGTTGGCGCTCTACTTCCTTGATATCATGGCCCGCGCATGAACCCGGTGACGCTTGCCGCCCGGCACATCGCGGTCGAGGGCCCGATCGGCGTCGGGAAGACGTCGCTCGTCGAGCTCCTCGCTTCGCGATTCGAGGGCGTGAAGATCCTGGAAGACGTGACCAACCCGTTCCTGGAGCCGTTCTACCGCGGCAAGGAGGGCGCCGCGTTCCAGGTGCAGCTGTTTTTCCTCCTCTCGCGCCACCAGCAGCACGTCGAGCTGGCGCAGATGGACCTGTTCACTCGGCTCGTGGTTTCGGACTACACCATGCCGAAGGACCGGATCTTCGCGCGCATGAACCTCGACGACGAGGAGTTCCGCCTCTACGACCGGCTCTACCGGCTGTTGACCGCGCGCCTGCCGAGACCCGACCTCGTCATCTACCTCGAGGCGAGCGTGGACACGTGCATGAGGCGGATCAGGATGCGCGGGCGCGAGTTCGAGCGCGGGATCGACCCCGAGTACCTGCACAGGCTGAAGGACGCCTACAACGCGTTCTTCTTCCGCTACTCAGAGACGCCGCTCCTCGTCGTCAACACCGACGAGATCGACTTCGTCAACACGGCCGAGGATTTCGAGAACCTCATCCAGCAGATCGCGCGCACGCGCCAGGGCACGCAGGTTTACGTTCCGCTCGGATCCGGCTAGGCGACATGGACCGAGACGGGCAGACGATGAGCACATAGCCCGCCACGCCAGTAGGGCAGGCGCCGATCCCGCCGCGGCGGGACGGCGACCGGCACCGCCCGGATCCGTCGGCCCGGAGGGACCGATGGAAACCACGATCACTGCGACCGAGATCGCCGCCGCCAAGGGCACACGCTTGCTGGTGATGGTCACCGCGACCGACGAGCCGTCTGCCCGCCTCGCGGACGAGGCCGGTGTGGACGTGGTCCTCGTCGGCGACTCCCTCGCGATGGCGGCGCTCGGGCGTCCCGACACGCTCTCGGTCACCGTCGACGAGATGATCCACCACACCCGAGCCGCGGCCGCCGGCGTCAGGCACGCCCTGCTGGTGGCGGACATGCCGTTCGGCTCGTACCAGGCCGGGGTCTCCGACGCCGTCAGGAACGCGTGCCGACTGGTGGCCGAGGGCCGCGCCCACGCCGTCAAGCTCGAGGGACCGCGCCC